>Ga0302135_10002300_pt1 | contig 11443 bp, 9 predicted proteins | sample CBN3_surface_MG_FD_203119 | JGI IMG/M metagenome (GOLD analysis project Ga0302135, IMG submission 203119) | Marine microbial communities from Western Arctic Ocean, Canada - CBN3_32.1 | ecosystem: Environmental > Aquatic > Marine > Oceanic | place: Canada: Western Arctic Ocean | collected 2017-09-15 | reverse complement strand
ACATAACTGCAGTGCCCGTTGGCCAAACTGGTCGGCAGTTGCTGGGCGAAAACCTGGCAGAAAATATCGTTGTCATCGTGATTGCCGGGCAACGGCAGTAGCGGGATGTTCAAGTTGGCCAACAATTGGCTGAGTTCCGCATATTGAGCGACGGTGCCATCGTTGGTGAGGTCGCCGGTTGCCAGCACCACATCGGGGGCCACCGGCAAAGCATTGAGTTCTGCAACCACCGCAGACAAGGTGACTGAAGGGTTAGCCAACGCATCTAACGGGCTGGCATCAGCCTGAATATGGCAATCAGAAATTTGAGCAATAAGCACCAAGAAACCCTACCAACCCACTACCAACACCCCGCCCGGTCTCGTCTTTGTGGTTTGGCCGGTTTCTGCGGGCTGATTGTAGGGGCGCTTGCTTGCTGCGCCCATTTTTGATTTGGAAACGTGGTGGAGGTTAGTGGTTAGAGCGGAGAGCTTTTTTGTCGACTTTGCCCACGGCTAGTAAAGGCAGTTCGTCGAGAAACAAGATTTGTTTGGGCACCTTGTAGTTCGCTAAACGCTGGGCGGCAAAATCACGGAGATCCTCGGCAGAGGGTATGCCGGTTTCTGCGCCCACCACGTAAGCCACGCCGACCTCTTGGAACCTCGGGTCGGGCACGCTAATTACCGCTGCTATGGCCACGCCTGGGTGCTCCTCTAGAGCCAACTCCACCTCGCGGGGGTACACGTTGTAGCCGCCGCTTTTAAACATTTCACTCATGCGGCCCACGATTTGTAAATTTCCATCCGGTCGCTCCACCGCCAGATCGCCGGTATGGAACCAACCGTCCTCGGTAAAAGCCGCCTCGGTGGCTTCGGGCAGTTGCCAATACCCAACCAAAGTAAAGTCTCCTTTGACTTGGATCTCACCCGCTTCGCCGCTTCGCGCTAAACGGCCATCGGGGTGCCAGATGCGTAGCGGTTGGCGTTCATCGGGGGTGCCGATGGTGGTGGCCAACAACTCAACGGAGTCGTGTAGTCCGCTGTAAGTCACCCCACCGGTGGTTTCGGTCATGCCGTAGCCCATGGTGCACCGAGTGCAATCGGTTTTGTCCATTAACACTTGTAACAGTTCGGCTGGCATGGCCGACCCGCCCCAAGCCAAGAGGTCAACCGCCGTGAGGTCAGTTTGGGCAAAATCCGGGTGACTCACACACATTTGCAACATGGTGGGCACTCCGACCATGGTGTTGAGGCGCTCGGCGGCCATGAGTGAAAGTACTTCGCCGGGGGAGAAGCGTTCTTGAAAAAAGAGCGTGCCACCGCCCACCAAGGTACGGCCGCAGATGTCGCCAATGGCTGCCACATGGTTAATAGGGAAGTTGCAGATAATGCGACGTTTGTCAAGGCCCTTGCGCTCAATGGCGATGACATGACAAAAGTTGGTGCCTCGGTGGGTCAGCAACGCCCCCTTGGGTCGGCCGGTACTGCCCGAGGTATACACCAAATATGCCGGGTCTAAAGGTTTGATTTCGTTCCGACGCGCCAGCAAATCCTCTTGAGAAATAGTGCTGGCGGCGAGCAAGAAATCTTCCCAAGATGTGACCAAATTATTTGTGCTGTGGTCATTGGTGGGCTGATCAAAGAGGACAAGTTTCTGAATGCTTTGATGACCCAGAGCCAGTGCGTGGAGTTTCTCCCGGTTGTCGTCACCCGCCTCATCGGTAAAACCAAAAAGTAAACAGGGGCCGGCATCACCAACCACATGGTCAAGTTCGGCGGTGGTGTATTTTGGGTTCAAGCCCACCCAAATAGCGCCAATGCTGGTCACGGCTAAAAAGTGAATAAAGAACTCAGGCCGCGGGTTGCTCATCATGGCCACCCTGTCTTGTTTTTGCACGCCGGCTGCCAATAAGGCTCGAGCGGCCTGGTCAACTAACTCTTTCGTTTGGGCAAACGACAAACGAGTGTCTTGGAATACCATAAAATCTTGGTCACCAAGAAGCTCCGCCTGACGATCTAAATGGTCGGTGATCAGGTCAAGAACCGGCAACAGGGTGTCGGGCATTTAAGAATCTTCCGGGGCAAATTGTAGATAACCCAACCAATCGGCCACCAAAGCGGGGGTTTCGGAACCCTCAACTTCCACGGTGGCCTTAATGGTCATCAAGGCCGCTTGGTCGCCTCGGGCTGTAATGTCTGCTAAGAAAAAGCGCCCTCGTATGCGGCTATCCACCGGGACCGGGGCAATAATGCGCACCCGGTCAAAACCGTAATTCAAACGAAAAGCCACCCCGTCTTGAGGAAGGTTAAGGTTTTTTGCAAAACCGGTAAGACAAGACAACATCATGAAGCCCTGCACGATGGTGCCCCCAAAAGGGGCAACCTCTTTGGCCAAAACTGGGTCGTTGTGTATGGGCCCCGCATCGCCGGTTAAGGCGGAAAACTGGTCGATGGCCTTCTGATCAATGAGTTTCCAGTCGCTGGCCCCTATTTCTTTACCACGGAGTGCAAAAAGCTCTGGTAATCGGAGAGCGATGTCTTGAGTCATGAGGCTCCTAAGAAGTTGAGTGGGAAGGCTAAGTGTTGCCCAGACTAAGGTACGGGCCATGCAGAACCAAAACCCAGAGCCGTCCCAACAGGCCGGTGGCTGGATGCAGGGCTTTCCGCCTTCGCCCGAAAAAATTGTTCGCTTCACCGACGGCAGTTACTACGACTGGCCGCGCACCCAGTGGAGTTTTAACCACATGGAGCAGTTGGTGCCCACCAAACAAGTCTGGCGGGGCAGCGACGCCTGTCGCCCGTTGGCGACCCAACCCCATGATTTTTCGCACCTACGCATTACCGATGGGGCAGGACAAGAGCACTCATGGTCTGAAGCACTGGCCGCTATCCACACCGACGCTTTGGCCATTTACTACCAAGGCAACTTAGTTTTTGAACAATATTTCAACACAAGCGGCCCCCATGAACGCCATCTTTTGATGTCCTGTAACAAATCTATGGTGGGTTTGGTGGCCGAATGCCTGATCGCCGACGGCACCCTCAATGACCAAGATCTGGTGCCTGCGTTGGTGCCCGAGTTAGCTGATTCTGCTTGGGGGGACGCCACCGTCCGTCAAGTTATGGACATGGTGGTCAGCATGCATTTTTACGAGGACTACCTCGACCCAGACTCTGACGTGTGGAGGTTTATGCGCTCCACTGGTATGGCGCCTCGGCAATCTGGCGACCCAGCAATCATTGCCGACTACCTGCCTACGGTTAAAAAAGATGGCAACCATGGGGAAGCTTTTGCTTACCGGGAGCCCAACATTTTTGTTTTGGGTTGGCTGGTGCGGCGAGCCGCCGGCCGAGACCTGGCCGCTTTGGCTTCTGACCTTGTCTGGCAACACCTCGGGGCCGAACACGACTGGCTCTACATGGTCGACGACAGCGGAGCCGAAACCACTGCTGCGGCAACCCTGCGCGACTTTGTGCGTTTTGGGGTGCTGATGCTCAACGGTGGCCAAGTAGCCGGCCGTCAAGTGGTGCCGACTGCTGCGGTAAAAAACATCTTGTGTGGCGGCGACCAAGAAACCTTTGCCCAAGGGGACTACCCCGAGTTGTCGGGGTGGTCGTACCGTTCGCAATGGTGGATGCGCCACCATCAAGGTCACGTTTGCCCTACTGCTCGAGGAGCCCACGGGCAAATGCTTTATCTCGACCCTGAAAAAGAGTTACTCATTGCGCGGTTTGCTTCGGCCCCCGAAGCGCCGTCGTACTTGGCCGACCCCATCATGTGGCCATTGGTTGATGCCATAACTGACGAGTTGAATTGATGCTTGGAGCGGGTGACGAGAATCGAACTCGCATCATCAGCTTGGAAGGCTGAGGTTCTAGCCGTTGAACTACACCCACGACGGCGCTGATGCTAGCGCAAGAAAACGCTGCTTGAGGCATTGCTTTGACCACTACAGTTCTGCACTATGAGCTTGCACGAATTTGACGCCGAAACTGATGAGTTGATTTGGTCGGTTTTTCGTTACGCCCTAGACCGTATTAAGAACCAACCACCGCTCGACGGCCCGATGACTGCCGGCGAACTTTTTGACCGAGTGGGCCAAACCATCACCCCGCAAGGCATGGGAGGCAACGCTGCCCTTGAGGTCTACGCCGAACACCTCGCCCCGGCCAGTTTGTCGGCCGACCACCCTCGATATTTGTCGTACGTGCCCGGTGCACCCAGCAAAACTGCCGCCGTGTTCGACCTGGTGGTGGGCTCGTCATCAATGTGTGGGTCATCATGGCTCGACGGTGCCGGGTTGATCTACGCCGAAAACCAAGCCCTACGTTGGCTGTCCGACCTAGCTGGCCTACCCGAAGAAGCGGGCGGCTGTTTTGTTTCGGGCGGAACCATGGCAAACCTGTCGGCCCTCGTAGCGGCCCGCTACACCGCTAACCAAAAACGTCAAGATGCTGGCCAAGGACGCCCGGGCCGTTGGGCCATGCTGGTAGCCGACAGCGCCCACTCTTCGGTGGCTTCCGCATCCATGGCCATGGATGTCGAAATCATCTCCGTGCCGGTAGATGACCAACAACGCTTGCGGGGCGCCGCTGTGCGAGAGGCCTACCAAAACTGCCTTGAGGGCACCGAAATTTTTGCTGTAGTCGCCACCGCCGGAACCACCAATCTGGGGGTCATCGATGCCTTAGAAGAAATAGGTGCTGCCGCCCAAGACCTTGACCTGTGGTTTCACATTGACGCCGCTTACGGCGGGGCAGCCCTCGCAGCGCCATCGGTACGGCCCCAATTTGCTGGAATAGAACTTTGCGACTCGCTAACCATCGACCCCCACAAATGGCTCTACGCCCCCTTTGACTGCGCCGCCCTGCTTTATCGCAACCCCGAGTTGGCTCGCCGAGCCCACACGCAAAAAGCCAGTTACCTTGACGCCATAGCCCTCCGGGACGAATGGAACCCCAGCGACCTCGCTATTCACCTGACCCGCCGCCCCCGAGGTCTGCCTTTTTGGTTTTCGCTGGCCGTTCATGGCACCGACGCTTATGAAGAAGCCATTGAAACTACTTTGAAGGTAAGCCAACAAGCCCACCAGTTAATCCAAGCAGCCCCGTATTTAGAGATGGTGTGCCCGCCTTCGCTTTCCGTGCTGGTCTTTCGCCGAACCGGTTGGAATGCCGAGCAGTACCAGGAATGGTCCGACGATCTGCTGGCCCGAGAGATCGCTTTGGTGGTACCCACCAAGGTGGACGAGGAAACCGTTTTACGGTTATGCATCATTAACCCACTAACCACCAAAGAAGACATCGCCGTGGTAGTGGACGCTCTGGCCTGAGCTTCTAAAAAAGAGAAAAACCTCACCAAAATCGTGCGGGGAGCAGCCAGAGAGTCCGGTAGGCTCCGTTCATTGTGAACAGCACCCGTGAAATATTGGATGGCGACCGAGTAAAGCTCAGCGTGGCCGTCGACGAAAAAGAATTCGACAAAGCGGTAGACGTAGCCTTTCGGCGCATCGCCAAAGAGGTGAGGCTTCCTGGCTTTCGCCCCGGCAAAGCACCCCGCAAAATCTTGGAAGCACGCTTAGGAGTCGACGCTGGCCGCCAAGAAGCTATTCAAGATGCGGTACCCGAGCATTATGTAAAGGCGCTCATCGAACACCAAATTGACGCTATTGACTCGCCTCAGTTTGAAGTTACCGGTGGCGAAAGCGGCGGTGCCCTGACTTTTACCGCCATGGTGCCGGTGCGACCAAAAGTAACGGTCACCGACTACCAAAGCCTCCGGGTAGAAATCCCCAACCCGCTGGCCAGCGACGAAGACGTTGATCAACAAATCGATGCTTTGCGGCAACAATTTTCTACTCTCGAAGACGTCGACCGCCCGGTTGAAGACGGTGACCAAGTCACCATCGACATTGATGGCACCCACGACGGCGAAGCAGTAGAAGGCCTCACCACCAGCGACTACCTCTACGAAGTAGGGGCCGGAGCAGTAGTACCAGAAATCGACGAAAACCTCCGCGGCGCCTCTAGTGGCGAGACCGTGACCTTCGACGCCGACCATCCCGACCCCGACGAAGATGGCAAGTTGAACTTCAGCATCGAAGTAAAAAAAGTACAAGAACGGGTGTTGCCTGAAGTAGACGACGAGTTCGCCGCTCAGGCTTCGGAATTTGCCTCAGCCGACGAACTCCGCGAGGACACCAAGAAACGCATCACCGACATGAAACGCTCGCAAGCTGCTTCGCAGGCCCGAGACCTCATGGCGCAAGCTTTGGGAGAATTGGTCACCCTTAACCCACCAGCCTCTTTAATTGAAACCGAAGTAACTAATCGTTTGCAAGACATGGCCATGCGTTTGCAGTCACAAGGCATGGACTTGGAGCGCTACCTCGAAGCGATCGGGCAAGACGTCGCCACCCTGCGTGAAAGCTTTTCAGAAGGAGCTGATCTCTCAGTCAAAGTAGACCTCGCCTTGCGTTGCGTGGTAGCCGCCGAGGGGCTCGAACCCGACGAAGAAAAATTCGATGAATACTTCGCTCTACTGGCCACCCAAATGGGCAGCGACGCCGAAGACGCTCGAGAAGTTTTGACTTCATCGGGGCGCATGATTGATTTGGAAGCCGACCTCGGTAAACAAGCAGCCATCGAATGGCTCTACGAACGAGCCGAAATAGTTGATGAAGACGGTACGGCCATCAACCGAGCCGACCTTGAGCCCCCCGAGGTCGAAGAACTCGTTGAAACCAACGCAACGGCCGACGAAGAAGCCGCAGATGAAGGCGAAGCAGAGGAAGAAGACAACCAATGAGCTTGGCAGACTTGAAGATCGAAAACTATTTGGTACCCACCGTGGTGGAACAAACCAATCGTGGTGAACGGGCCTACGACCTGTATTCCCGCCTACTAAAAGAAAACATCATCTTCATCGGGACACCCATTGATGACACCATCGCCAACCTGGTGTGTGCGCAACTGTTACACCTGGAATCAGAAAACCCAGACCGAGACATCAGCCTCTACATCAACTCACCGGGGGGCGACATCAACGGATTGTTCGCTATCTACGACACCATGCAATACATTCGCCCGGACATCACAACCATTTGCTTTGGCCAAGCAGCCTCAGCAGCTGCCGTGCTTCTGGCCGCCGGAACCCCTGGCAAGCGACTTGCTTTGCCACATGCCCGGGTGCTCATTCACCAGCCTTACGCCGGCGCACAAGGCCAAGCCACCGATATTGAGTTGGCCGCTAAAGAAATCCAACGTTTAAAAGAGCAACTCGAAGAAATTTTGGCTCGACACACCGGCCAAGATGTGGAACGCATTCACCAAGACACCGACCGCGACTTTGTATTGACCGCTGCTGAGGCCAAAGAGTATGGCATTATTGATGAGGTGATCAACGAGCGGTCCATCGTGGACAACACGGGGGCCATCTCAGCGGTTGACTAATCAACCGAAAGCGCAAGCGAAAATCAACAAGTAAGCGAAAGGGGGACCGGTGGCCAAATTTGGTGAAGGAGGAGAACTCCTCAAATGCTCTTTTTGCGGCAAAACGCAAAAGTTGGTGAAAAAACTAATTGCCGGGCCCGGCGTTTACATTTGTGACGAATGCATTGACCTCTGTAACGAGATCATTGAAGAAGAACTCTCTGAACCCAGTGAAGTAACGCTGGACAAACTACCTCGCCCTCGGGAAATTAACGCCTTTTTAGATGATTACATCGTGGGCCAAGAACAAGCCAAAAAGATACTTTCGGTCGCCGTTTATAACCACTACAAACGAATCCAAGTAGGGGACAAAAACGGCGAAGACGTAGAACTGGCCAAATCAAATATTTTGCTTATCGGCCCCACCGGCTGCGGAAAAACCCTCATGGCCCAAACGCTGGCTCGCATGCTTGACGTGCCCTTCGCTATAGCCGACGCCACCGCATTAACCGAAGCAGGCTATGTGGGCGAAGATGTTGAAAACATTTTGCTCAAACTCATTCAATCAGCCGACCAAGATATTAAACGAGCCGAAACTGGCATCATCTACATAGATGAGATAGACAAAATCGCTCGCAAAAGCGAAAACCCGTCAATCACCCGAGATGTTTCCGGCGAAGGGGTGCAACAAGCGCTGCTCAAAATTCTTGAAGGCGCCGTGGCCTCAGTGCCACCCCAGGGCGGCCGCAAACACCCTCACCAAGAATTCATGCAAATCGACACCACCAACATCTTGTTTATCTGCGGCGGAGCTTTTGCCGGGTTAGAAGATGTGGTCGAAGCACGAATGGGGGGCAGCGGCGTGGGTTTCGGTGCCGACGTGCGCTCACCCAACGAAAAAGACTTAGGCGGGTTGTTCGCTTCGGTGCGTCCCGAAGACCTCACTAAGTTCGGGTTGATTCCCGAATTTATTGGCCGCCTTCCGGTAGTAGGTACGGTCAACCAACTTGAAACTGATGCGCTGATAAAAATATTGACCGAACCACGCAACGCCTTAGTTAAGCAGTATCAGCGCATTTTTGCTTTTGAAGACGTGACGTTGACCTTTACCGACGAAGCCCTAACGACCATTGCTGAACAAGCCTTAGAACGCGGCACCGGTGCTCGCGGGCTGCGGTCCATCTTAGAAGAGGTCCTACTGGGCACCATGTACGAACTACCCGGCGGTAGCGACGTTGAAGAAGTAGTGGTTGATGCAGATTGCGTGGCCGAACGTACCGCTCCTACGTTGATTAGCCGTGGGTCTTCGCCCAAACGCGCCGCTTCTTAACCAGTTTCGTGGACTACACCGCCGCACTGCGGTTTTTGGATCGCCACATAAACCTTGAGGCCACTGCAGGCCGTATTCACGGGTTAAGCCTTGAATCCATGGAAGGCTTAATGCAATGCATGGGCGATCCGCAGCAAGACTTTCGCAGTATCCAGGTAACCGGCACCAACGGCAAAGGTTCAGTTTCGGCTATCACGGCTTCACTTTTGCAGGCCGCCGGTTTGCGGGTCGGGGTGTACGCCAGCCCCCATGTGGACACCATTCGAGAACGCTTACGCATTGATGGCAAAATGATCTCCGAAGAAGACTTCGGTGAATTAGTAGGCCAGATAGAACTTTTTGCCCAAAGCGCTCCCGTGCCACCTTCGTACTTTGAATTGCTTACTGCCGCAGCTTTTTTGTGGTTTGCCAACGAAGCGGTAGATGTGGCCATTGTTGAAGTTGGTTTGTTGGGCCGCTTCGATGCCACCAATGTTCTTAACGGCGAAGTGGCGGTGATTACCAACATTGGGCGAGACCACACCGATGGCCAAGAGGGGTGGCGACGAGCCATAGCAGAAGAAAAAGCAGGGATTATTGAGGCGCACCGGCCGTTGGTGTTGGGCGAAACCTCAGTAGATGTGCTTGATTTGTTTGTGGCTGAAAACCCAGAACCATTACTTACGCAAGGCGAATCTTTTGGGGTAACCGCAACTAGCCCCGCAGTAGGTGGTCAAGCAGTAGATCTCTGGACCAAAGAAGGAACCCACGACGAAATTTTCTTAGGGTTGTTTGGCGATCATCAAGCAGACAATGCTGCCCTGGCCTTGGCTACTGCTGAATCTTTTTTAGGGTCTGCCCTCGAAGGCGAGGTAGTGAGAGAAGGCTTGGCCGCCGTGGCATTGCCGGGGCGTCTTGAAGTTGCTGCAGCCCTTCCGCTGGTGATCCTTGACGGGGCGCACAATCCGCCGGCTATGCGGGCCTTGGTGGCTTCGGTGCCCGAAGTATTTGGGGGAGTGCGCCGCACCGTAGTGCTGGGGGTTTTAGGCCCACGGGAACCCGCCGAGGTGGTGGCCGAACTGGCTGCGCTGCACCCCGAGTTGGTGATTTGTTGTACTGCGCCATCGGAAAGAGCGATAGATGCCGAGGCGTTGGCTCGTTTGGTTTCGGCTCAAGGCATAGACGTTGAAGTGGTGGTCGACAGCCACGAGGCCGTTCGGCGGGCTTTAGCGCTAAGCGACGAAGACGATTTGGTTTTGGTTACCGGCTCTTTCTATGTGCTGTCGGCGGCTCGACAGGTGCTAGCCGAAGCGGAATAATTGCCGAAATCGTTGTCGGGATGCGGGCCTTTGGTCGTAGCCTGACCGACATGGAAAAAACCTTTGTCATTTGTAAACCCGATGCCGTAGAACGTGGCTTAGTCGGGGAAATCATTAACCGTTTTGAGCGCAAAGGCTTGACGGTAGTAGCCGCCGAATTGCGTACGTTGGATCACGAAACGTTGGGCCGCCACTACGAAGAACACGCCGGAAAACCATTCTTCGATGATTTAGTGTCCTTCATGTCGCGGTCGCCAGCCATGGTTTTGGTGCTTGAAGGCCCGGAAGATACTTACGCCGTGGTGCGCTCCATGATGGGTACCACCAATCCTTGCCAAGCAGCCCCCGGGACCATTCGTGGCGACTTTGGTTTATTAATGACCGAAAACCTGGTGCATGGGTCGGATTCAACGGCTTCTGCTGAGCGAGAAATAGGTATTTTCTTCCCGAATTTGTAGAGAATCGGTGAACCTCACCATGCCTCCTCTCTTATTGTGGTCAACCATGCGCCGAGAGTGGCAAAGCGCTGAAAAGCCGGTTACAGTTGCCAGTCAGATAGAGCAAAAGTTGTACGGTAAAAAACCGTACCGTCGCTCCAAAATTATTTGACGAAACGGACTGCGGCGCATGGCCTCACGACATCAACGAAAAAGCAAAGGGGCACGGCTAGGGAGCCGCGACATTGCCGTTGATCTCGGCACAGCAAACACCGTTATTTATGTACGCGGCGAAGGGGTAGTACTCGACGAACCCTCCGTGGTAGCTATCAACATTATGGACGGCACCCCACTCGCCGTGGGCGCCGAAGCCAAACGCATGATTGGTCGCACCCCCAGCCACATTCAAGCCACCAGGCCTTTAAAAGACGGGGTAATCGCCGACTTCGAAGTCTGCGAAAAAATGCTTCGTTACTTCATCCAAACGGTACACCAAAGCAAATGGTCAAAACCTCGCATGGTTATCTGCGTGCCTTCCGGCATTACCGGGGTAGAACGTCGAGCCGTACAAGAAGTCGCTGAATACGCCGGTGCCCGACCCCCGGCCTACATCATTGAAGAACCCATGGCCGCAGCCATCGGCGCCGGGTTACCCGTGGCCGAACCCACCGGATCAATGATTGTTGACATCGGCGGCGGCACCACCGAAGTCGCCGTCATCTCACTCGGTGGGGTAGTGGCAACACAAACTTCCCGCATCGGGGGCGACGAACTCGACGAAGCCATCCGCCAATACCTAAAAAAAGAATACGGAGTGGACGCCGGAGCTCGCACCGTAGAAGAACTCAAAATAGGACTCGGATCAGCAGTTCCACTAATTGAAGAACAACGAGCAGAATTTCGCGGACGAGACCTAGTAACTGGACTCCCTCGTACCGTGGTCATCAGTACCAACGAGATTCGCGAAGC
>Ga0302135_10002298_pt1 | contig 11462 bp, 11 predicted proteins | sample CBN3_surface_MG_FD_203119 | JGI IMG/M metagenome (GOLD analysis project Ga0302135, IMG submission 203119) | Marine microbial communities from Western Arctic Ocean, Canada - CBN3_32.1 | ecosystem: Environmental > Aquatic > Marine > Oceanic | place: Canada: Western Arctic Ocean | collected... | reverse complement strand
CGGCGCCTCGGTCAGCGCTTCGGCCAGCCAGTGACTGCGTTCCTCCGGATCGACGGTCGGCATGGGCGGGCCGGGAGCCTAGCTGAAATCGTAGGGCGGATTGTCCAGGCCCTTGGGGGAGAGGGTAAAAATCTCGTAGCTCTCGTCGGTCACGCCGATGGAATGCTCGAACTGGGCGGAGAGGCTCCGGTCCTTGGTCACCGCCGTCCAGCCGTCGGCCAGTATCTTCACATCGACGCGGCCCGCGTTGATCATCGGCTCGATCGTGAAGAACATGCCCTGGCGCAGCACCGGACCGGTGCCCGGCCGGCCGAAATGCAGGATGCTGGGCGCGTCGTGAAAGACCCGGCCCAAGCCGTGGCCGCAGAAATCGCGCACGACGGAGAAGCGCTGGCCCTCGGCATAGCTCTGAATGGCGTGCCCGATATCGCCCACCGTGGCGCCGGGCCTGACCACGGCAATGCCGCGCATCATCGCCTCATAGGTGACTTCGGTCAGCTTGCGCGCTTTCACGCCGATCTTCTCGCCGACGGGGAACATGCGGCTGGTATCGCCGTGCCAGCCGTCCAGGATCACCGTTACGTCGATATTCACGGTATCGCCCTCGACCAGGATCTTTTCGTCGTTGGGGATGCCGTGACAGACGACGTGATTAACCGAGGTGCAGATCGACTTGGGAAAACCGCGATAGTTGAGCGGCGCGGGAATCGCCCCGCGCTCGATGATGAAATCGTGGCATAGCCGGTCGAGCTCGCCCGTGCTCACTCCCGGCACGACATGGGTGCCGATGAAATCGAGGGTTTCTGCCGCCAGCCGCCCGGCACGGCGCATGCTCTCGAAATCCTTGGGGCCGTGAAGCTTGATGCGGCCGGAATCGAGGTCGCCGAATTCGGTTGTGGAGGACGGGTATTCCAACTGATTCATTCGGTTCCGCTCAGGCTTCGACGATAAGGGGGTCGGCCAATACAATGCTTTCGAGATCGGTTTTGCAACCATGGGCCAGGGCTTCGACCCCCGATGCCCGCGCCCGGGCGAAGGCCTTGGCATAGGTCGGGTCGAGATCGCCGGCGATGCGCAGGCGCCGGCAATCGCCCCGCTGCACGACATAGAGCATGACCGCGCGTCCGCCGGCGGCGGCAACATCGGCCAGTTCGTCGAGATGTTTAGCGCCCCGCGCCGTCACCGAATCGGGAAATTCGGCGATTCCCGGCTCGCGCATGAAATGGACGTTCTTGATCTCGACATGGCAGGGTGGGCGGTCGTCGTCCTCGAGCAGGATGTCGATGCGCGAATTGCGGCCATATTTCACCTCGCGGCGCAGGCGGGCATAGCCCTCCAGGCCGGGAACCCGGCCGGCCAGGATGGTTTCCTCGCCCAGGGCGTTGGGCCGGCCGGTGTTGATGCCGACGATGGTGCCCTCGGCTTCGATCATTTCCCAGGTGAATTTCAGCTTGCGCGCCGGGTTGTTCGCTGGGCTCAGCCAGACCGTGCTGCCCGGCGCGGTCAGGCCCAGCATGGCGCCCGGATTGGGGCAATGGGCCGTCACCTCGCGCCCGTCTTCCAGGGCGATATCGGCCAGGAACCGCTTGTAGCGGCGAATCAGGGTGCCGCGCAGCAGCGGCGCTTCGAAACGCATATACTCTCCAGCAGGCTTTTTGGAATGGCGAAAAATTCTTCGATACGCGCGATTCGCGCGCTCCTCACGATGAGGAAAAGCAATGAATTCATCTCACCCTGAGGAGGCCCGCAGGGCCGTCTCGAAGGATGATTGGCACAATCTCCCTATATTGCTCTAGGTGAAGCTGGCTTCGGCGGCGCCCAGATCCTCGAAGGTGGCGCGAGCCGTGCTGCCCTTGGCGGTCATATGGTTGCCGGTGCAGGTGCCGGTGGTCACGATCTGGCCGGTCTTCAGCCCCAGGCCCCAGGCCGAGAGATGGTTGGCAAGCCAGAGCACCGCCTCGACCGGATGCCCGAGGGCCTCGCTGCCCGGCCCTTCGCCCACCAATTCGCCGTCCACCTCCATGCGCGCCATCAGGGACGCGATGTCGAGGCTCCGCCAATCCGCTAAGCCTTCGCCGACGACCAGGGCCCCGGAAACGGCAAGATCGGCGATCAGCGACGGCTTGCCGGCCGCCCGCCAGACCTCGAACCGGCTGTCGGCTACCTCGATCGCCGGATGCAATGTTCCCAGCGCGGCCGCGACCTGGTCGCGCGTGAAGGGGCCCTCGTCCGCCGGCAGGTCCTCGGCCAAGGTGAAGGCGAATTCGCCCTCGACCATGCGCATGAAGTGGTTCTCGGCGGGAATGCGGGCTGGGCTGTGATAGACGGCCGAGGCGGGCAGGGGGCCGCGAAACGGGAAATCTGTGTTCAGCGCGGCCTGGGCGTGATCGGTCGTGCAGGCGATCTTCCAGGCCGTCGCCTGGATACCGAGCCGGGCGCAAAGCGCGTCCTGCATGGCATAGGCTTCCTCCTCGTCCCTGGGGCGGAGGTCTTCGGGCAGATTGGTCATGGTCTTGCGCTCGCGGCGCGCCACGACGAGCAGGGCGACGGCCCGCTCGATTCTTTCGCTGGTCATAGTTGTTGTCCTAACGCGGGGGACGGTGTTGAAGGCGGTGGGGCTTCGCGCCCCGGTCCGGGGATCGTGCCACAAGTCGTTCTTTTGTTCGAGAGGTGGCCACTCGAGAAATAGCCATTCGAATAGAGGCCGTTCGAGATGTTGGTGGCGGCCGCACCCGCCGCTATCATGACGGCCCTTCGATCAATGGTGTGCGCCGCTATGCCCAGTTCCAAGACCGTCACCGCCGCCGTCCTGCTGATCGGCAACGAAATTCTCTCGGGCCGCACCCAGGACGCCAATCTCAACCATATCGCCAAGGGCTTGACCGAGGTCGGGGTGAAGATGGCCGAGGCGCGGGTGGTGCCCGATATCGAGGGCGAGATCGTCGAGGCGGTCAACACCCTGCGCGCCAAATACGATTACGTCTTCACTACGGGCGGCATCGGTCCGACCCATGACGACATCACTGCCGGCTGCATCGCCAAGGCGTTCGGTGTGCCTCTCCATTGCCATCCCGAGGCGGTGAAGCTGCTCGAGGCGGCCTACGAGCCGGCCAAGCTGAACGAGGCGCGGTTGAAGATGGCCGAGACCCCGGTGGGGGCCGATCTGGTGAAGAACGCGGTCAGCGCCGCGCCCGGCTTCCGCATGGAGAATGTCTATGTCATGGCCGGTGTGCCCGCGATCATGCGCGCCATGTTCGACGAGGTGAAGCACACCTTGGCCGGCGGCCCGCCCGTGATCTCGCGCACCGTGGCGACCGGCCTGCCGGAAGGCGCCATCGCCGAGGGCCTGGGCGCGATGCAGGACGCCTATCCCGATATCGATATCGGCAGTTACCCCTTTTTCCGCCAGGGTGGCTTCGGGGTGCATGTCGTGCTGCGCGGCAGCGATGCGGCGCGATTGGACAGGGCCGTCGCGGCGGTGATCGAATTGCTCGTCGGCCTCGGCGGCGACGGCATCGAGGACAGCTGAGAATGGAAGACTATCTGCCCATCCTGCTCGGCGCGGGCGCGGGCCTCGGCGGCCTGCTGATGTATATTGGCCTGATGCGGATCAAGAACGGCGAGGCCGAGGGCGACAAGCGGCGCGGTCTGGTGACCATGAATATCGGCTTGGTCCTGCTCGGCGCCTCGATGTTCGGGTTGACCCGGGTCTAGGCACCCGCGGCCGCGGGTGCCTCAGGCATCCCGCTTTTTCTTGGGTTTTTCCTCCACTTCCTCTTCCATGCCGAAGACCTTGGCGATCGCGATCATCGCGATCCAGCCGCCCAGCGGGACGAGGAACATGAGCTGCGCCAATGGGTGGGTGTAGTCGCCCTGGATCTCGAACCAGACGAACAGGACCCAGACGATGGTCGCCGCGGTCGCCAGCTTGGACCAACGCTTGGGCAGGATGCGCCGCCGACGCTCGCTCATTTGGGGTCTCCCTGTCTGGCCGGGCTTCGGCCTGAGTACGATAGGGCGCGATCATAACCAAACGCGCCGTCGCCTGCACGGATGGCGGTTCGCCCGTCGGTGGCGGTCCCGCTTCCGCCGAACGACCCGCTGTGCTTCACTGGTCGGATCATTCCGAGGAGTTTCACCATGCCCGATACCGCGCTTACCAATTCCGAAATCGTCGCCGCCTATCGTGAGAAGACGCCCGGTTCGGCGAAGCTGGCGGAGGAGGCGCGGGGCTTGTTCCCGAGCGGTATCACCCATGACGGGCGGCATTTCTGGCCCTATGGCCCCTATGTCACCCATGCCGACGGTCCGCGCAAATGGGATGTCGACGGCAACGAATATGTCGACTATTTCGGTGGCCACGGCTCCCATCTGCTGGGTCACAACCACCCGGTCCTGCAGAAGGCGATCCACGAGGCCCAGGACAAGGGCACCCATTTCGGCGCGAACAATCCCTACGAGATCCGCTGGGGCAACCTGATCCGTGAGATGGTGCCGTGTGCCGAGCGCGTGCGCTTCACCTCTTCGGGCACCGAGGCGACCCACATGGCCCTCCGCCTGGCGCGCGCCTATACGGGCAAGACGCGCTTGATCCGCTTCATGCGCCATTTCCACGGCTGGCACGACCATATGGCGTCCGGCTATCACAGCCATTTCGACGGCACGCCGACTCCGGGCGTGCTCTCGGCCGTCGCTGAGGAGGTGACCCTGGTAGCGCCCAACGACGAGGCCGGCCTGACCAAGGCGCTGACCGACCATGACGATGTCGCGGCGATTTTCGTCGAGCCCACGGGGTCCAATTTCGGCATGGTGCCGATCCGGCCGGACTACCTGAAATTCCTGCGCGATGCCGCGACCCGGCATGGCGTGGTGTTGATCTTCGACGAGGTCGTTACCGGCTTCCGCGTCTCGCCGGGCGGGGCCCAGGCCCATTACGGCGTGACCCCGGATATGACGACCCTGGCCAAGATCCTCTCGGGCACGATGCCGGGCGGCGCGGTGGTCGGCCGCAAGGATATCCTCGATCTGCTGGATTTCGAGGTCGCGGCCGAGAAAGGCTTCGAGAAGGTCGAGCATTTCGGCACCTACAACGCCAATCCCGTGGCTGCCGCGGCCGGCAGCACGATGCTCGAGACGATCCGCGACACCGATGCTTGCGCCCGGGCCAATGCCTATGCCGAACGCCTGCGCGCCGGGCTGAACGACGCGATCCGCGAGGCTGGGGTGCGCTGGGCGGCCTACGGCACCTTCTCGGGCGCCCATATCTTCACCAACCCCAAGGGCCGGGCGGATGTCTCGCCGGACAGCTTCGATTCCCTGGCGACACCGATGGACGAGCTGGCGGCGAACGCGCCCTGTGTAGGTAAGCTGCGCATAGCGCTGCTGACCCACGGGGTCGATTTCAACGGCTGGCCCGGCGGCCAGACCAGCGCCGCCCATGGCGATCCCGAGCTGCGCGACACCCTCGACGCCTTCGCCAAGGCGCTGCACCTGCTCAAGAAGGAAGGCGAGCTTTAAGGCCGGGTACTTTTAAACCCGCATTTACCAAGTGACCGAACCATTTGATGCGATTTTCATCTAATTCAGGTATATGAATCAGATACTTATATCATATGGAGGGCGGCTCGGATGCGGAACCCAGAGGGTGAATCGGATCGCCATCCACTTCGGCCCTGTTTCGACCGTCGCCTGAAGCTGGAGTTCCACGGATCGCGGGTGACCTCCGACGCCGGTCTGCTCGCCTATCGCGAACTCGATGATGCCCTCGGGCTGACGCCATTGGCGGGCGAAGTTCTCGCTGACAGTCGGACCGGCAGGAACGGTTGGCACGGCATCGCCGGCCTTCTTCGACAATCCGTCTATGGTCGCCTTGCCGGATATGAGGACGTGAACGACGCCGACCGGCTCGGGCGCGATCCTGCGATGCGTTGGATCGTCGGCGGCAAGGCGGTTGAGCGCGGTGGTGCCTCGACCAGCCAGATGGGCCGGTTCGGAGACCGAACTGCTGGCGAGCGACGACAACCTCGCCGCGCGGTTCGTGCCAAATCGGGCCACGATCTTTAAGGGCGAACGCGACCGATGCCGGCCTGCGCTTGCCCGGCCCCCGCCCGGCGGCGTAGCTTCCTCGGGCCTGCCCGCTTGGCGGAACTGGTAGACGCAAGGGACTTAAAATCCCTTGGCCCTCGGGCCGTCCGGGTTCGACTCCCGGAGCGGGCACCAATTATTTCAATGAGTTAAGAGTAAAAAATAGGGGCGGGCAATATGCCCGCCCCACTGTGTCCGCATGGTGTCCGCCCTGTACACAAATCTGTGCGGGCGGCTATCCAGCGATGAGAACCCGAATAAGTCCATCGCTCGGGTCTGCGGCGACAATAGCGAACGCCCCGGTTAAGTCGGAAAAGAAATCGCGGCCCACGTGATAGAAACCGTTGGCTCCGGCCGGTGCGAGATGCTGCGATGCTTCTTCGGCCACGAGGCCTCTCGCCCGGCCCTCCGTTTGACAGCTGTGGTGGCGTAACGGAGCGCGAGAAGACCGCCCAACCGGCGGACACCCAGTGTAGCTTACGCCAGATGGTAACGGTCCCTCCCTGCGTCGGTCACACACTTAACGTGTCACTGTCCTTCGGCGAGTACCAAAGCCATCCCACCAGAAAGGAGAGGACCGCCCCGGTCACGACGCCGATCCAGCTTACCCCTGCGACGAGTTCATTCATGTTCCACATCCTTCATTCGAGAGGATCCGGATCATCCGAGCTCCGGCCGGGTTTCCGACTGTCCAGCCTAAACCTTCCGCCCCGTTTCCGCGGCCGCCTTGGCCCATTCCCGGTCGCGGAGCGCGCGGCGCATGATCTTGCCGACCGGGCTCAGGGGCAGGGAGTCGGCGAATTCGAAGCGTCGCGGCTTCTTGTAGCCGGCCAGGTGTTCGCGGCAGAGGGCGGTCAGTTCGGCCTCCAGCTCGGGGCCAGGGATGGCGCCGGGCTTGGCCACGATGAAGGCTTTCACCGCCTCGCCCCATTCCTCGTCCGGCACGCCGACCACGGCGGCCTGGGCCACGGCGTGATGGGTGTAGAGGGCGTCCTCGACCTCCTTGGGCCAGACGTTGAAGCCGCCGGTGATGATGATGTCCTTCTTGCGGTCGACGATATAGAGGAAGCCCTCGTCGTCGCGCCGGGCCATGTCGCCCGTGTAGTACCAGCCGTCGCGCAGGGCCGACGCGGTCTCCTCGGGCAGGCGCCAGTAGCCTTCCATGTTGTTCTCCGAGCGCACGACAATCTCGCCGACCTCGCCCTCGGGCACCGGCTCGCAGTCGTCGTCAAGCAGGCGGATCTCCATCGTCGCCACCGCCCGCCCGCAGGAGGCCAGGCGGTTGCCTGCCGGGCCGTCCTGGTCGATATGCTCCTCGGCGCGCAGAATGGTGGTGATCACCGGCGCCTCGCTCGAGGTATAGACCTGGGTGAAGATCGGCCCGTAGCGCGCCATCGCCGCGCGCAGCACCGGCACCGGCATGGGCGCCGAGGCATACATGAACATGCGCAGGGACGAGACGTCGGTCGTGCCGTCATCCTCGCGCAGCAGGCGCTGCACCATGGTCGGCACCATGTAGGTATAGGTCACCCGGTGGCGCTGAATCGCGTCGAGCACGGCGCGGGCATCGAACCGCTCATGGGGCACCTGGATCGCCCCCGCCGCCCAGGCCGCGCCCCACATGAAGTTGAGGCCATGGGACAGATGCCCGAGATGCAAAATAACGTCGTCCGCCGCGAAGGCGAATTCGCGCATCACGTCCAGATTGATCGCGCGGAAAGCCCGGTGGGTATGGACGATGCCCTTGGGGCGGCCGGTCGTGCCGCCGGTATAGCGGATCAGAACGGGGGCCTCGTCGCCGTAGCGGTGGGGTGGGATATCGTCGCCGGGCTTTCGGATCGCCTCGTCATAGCTGCTGCAGCCCGGACGTTCGCTGCCGACAACGAAGATCGCCTCCAGCTCCGGCAATTCGGCGCGCCGGGCCAGGACGGCATCGGCATAGCGGGCGTCGCAGACCAGGATGCGCGGCGCGCAGTCGGTCAGGGCGTAGAGCACCTCCGCCTCGGCGAAGCGGATGTTGAGCGGCACCTTGACCAGCCCGCATTGCAGGGCGGCCAGTTCGGTCACGACGAAGGGAATGCCGTTGGGCAGGATATGGGCCAGCCGGTCGCCCGGCCGCGCGCCCGCCGCGCGATAGGCGGCGGCGAGGCCCTGCGCCATCGCGGCCGCCTCGGCGAAGCTGGCCGAACGGCCCTCGGCATCGATCAGGGCCGTCTTGTCGGGATGGTTGGCGACCCCCTGACCCAGCAGATGGTTGATATCGACGCCTGTGGGCGTGACGCTCGTTTCTTCGGTCACGATCTTCCCGTCTCCGCCTTGCGCTTCTTCGCCAGGAAGGCGCGGAAACCGGCCTGGGCCTCGTCCGATTCCTGGGCGATGGAGGCCAGTGCACGTTCCAGCCGCATGCCGGATTCGAGTGGCATCTCCAGCCCCTCGCGCACCGCCTCGATGGTATAGGCGAGGGCGGTGGGCGAGCGTTCGGCGATCCGCCGCGCCAGGTCCATCGTGCGCGCCATCAGTTCCTCGGCCGGCCAGACATGGTTGACCAGGCCGATGCGGTGGGCCTCGGCCGCCGGGATCGGATCGCCCGTGAACAGGTACTCGTAGGCCAGGTTGAGGGGGATCAGTCGGGGCAGGCGCTGGGTGCCGCCGCCACCGGGGATATGGTCGTGGACGATCTCGGTCTGGCCGAACCTGGCGTCTTCCGCCGCGACCCGGATATGGCAGGCGATGGCCAGTTCGGTCCCGCCGCCATAGGCGTAGCCGCGCACCGCGCAGATCGTCGGCTTGAGGGAGTGTTCGAGCAGCCTCGTCGCCTCCTGCCAGGTGGTCATGACCTGGTCGGTGGTGAAGGCGGTCGGCTGTTCGGCCATCTCGCTCATGTCGCCGCCGGCCGAGAAGGCGCGCTCCCCGGCCCCGGTCAGCACGACCGCGCGCACCGCCTTGTCGGCGGCGATCTCGCGCAGATGGCGGATCAGCAGTTCGACGCTGGGGATATCGAGGGCGTTCAGCTTCTTCGGCCGGTTCAGGGTCAACACGGCCACGGCGCCTTCGTCCCGGCGCAGGATCGATGCTTCGCTCATCGCGCGTCTCCGGATCGCGGGGAAGGGGGCGAGGGGCGGGCGGCAAGGGAAGATCGGATCATGGCCTTGTGTCGCTGTCCTGGACTGTTGCGGGTGGCCGAACACTACCAGTTGGGCCCCGCCGCTCAAGAGAAGTGCGCCGCATGTTCACGCCGAATCGCCGCATCGGGCGGCGATTGCCGGCAGATTCTCGGCAGATCCCGTTTCGGGCTACCGGTCGCTGGTCAGGGTCCCGAAGCGCTCCGTCAGGGTCTTGGTGATGCCCGCCCGGTCGATCTTGCTGGCGCCGGTCAGGGGCACCGTGTCGACCACGACGACTCGGCGCGGATGGGAATAGGCCGGACCATGCTCCAGGCAGAAGGCGCGCAGAGCCGCCTCGTCGGCCTTCGAGCCCTCGGTGACGGCGACCATGCCGACCGGGGCATGGCCCTTGGTCGCATGGGGCACGGCGACGACGCAGGCCTCGACCGCATCGGGATGGGTCAGCAGCAGGTTCTCGACCTCCTTGGGATAGACGTTCTCGCCGCCGCAATTGAACATGTCGTCCGTGCGGCCCTTGAAGTAGTAGAAGCCCTCCGCGTCACAGGCGAAGAGGTCGCCGGTGCGCAGCCAGCCGTCGACGATGCGCTGCTTGTTGACCTCTGGCAGGTTGTAATAGCCCGAGATCACGCCGGGGTTGCGCACCCAGAGTTCGCCGTAGCTGTGGTTGTACTTGCCGTCCGCGTCGACCAGTTTGACCTCGCCTTCGGGCCAGGCCGCGCCCGCGCTGTCATAGGGCACGGGCCGCCCATCGGTCGGCGGGCCCAGCATGACTGGGCCGCCTTCGGTCAGGCCGTAGCTCTGGATCACCGTCACGCCGAAGGTCTCGGCGAGACGGTTCATCAACTCCTCATGCACGGGCGCGGAGCCGACGACCATGATCTGCATGGCGGAGAAATCCAGACTCGCGATCAGGTCCTTCTCTTCGAGCAGCAGGGCGAAGACCGTGGGCACGCCCCCGGCGCCGGTGCAGCGATACTTGGCCAGGGCCTCGAGGAAGGGTCGCGGCTTGAAATCCGGAAGCAGGACGACCGAGCCGCCAGACCACAGGCGCGGCTTGATCGCGCCCGCCATGGCATTCTTGTGATAGAGCGGCATGGCCGCGATGGTGCGCAGCTCCGGTCCTGCCGGCCAGTAGGTGCACATGCAGCTCGTCCACCAGATCTGCCCGTCATGGGTCAGCGGCACGCCCTTGGGTCGCCCGGTTGAGCCCGAGGTGTAGCCCAGGAAACAGAGATGGGTTTTCGGGTCGATTTCCGGTGGTGTGAAATCCGGCCCGGCCGTTGCCAGGGCGTCTTCATAGGCGTCCCAGCCCTCACCGGCATCGCCGAGCGCGATACGGATCGAAAGGCCGCGCCGCTCCACGATCTCGGCCACCGCCGGGTTCGCCGCCGCTTCGACGATGGCGCCCCGGGCGCCGGAATTCTCGGCGATATAGTCCAGCACGCCGGCACCCTGGCGGGTGTTGAAGGGCACGGGCACGATGCCTGCGCGCATGGCGCCGAACATCGCCTCGACGAATTCCGTCCGGTTGCCGACCGACAGGATCATGCGGTCGCCGGACTTCATGCCCCGGGCGGTCAGCGCGGCCGCCACTCGGTTCATGCGCTCGTCGAGCTGGCCGTAGGTCGCGCGTCTTTCGCTCCCGCCCCAGAGGTCGATCATGGCCAGGCGGCCGGGATCCTCGGCCGCGATATTGGCCAGAAAATAGCCGAAATTGGTCTGCTTCAGGCACGCGATGTTCATGGCGGTAGGGCCTCAGGGTGTGATGATGACTTTGCCGAAGACCTCGCGGTCGCGCAGCACGCGGAAGCCCTCATGGGCCTCGGCGAGCGGCAGGACCTTGTCGATCACCGGCACGATCGCGCCCGAACGGGTCTTGGCGATCAGGGCCTCCAGATCCTCGCGGGCCCAGCCGTTGGAGCCGATGATCTCGACCTCGCGCCGCCAGATGTAGCGGATATCGGTCGCGGGATCGAAGCCGGCGGTCGCGCCGCAGGTCACCATGCGGCCGAAATTGCCCAGCGCGCGCAGGCTGGGTACCCAGGTGTCGCCGCCGGTGTAGTTGACGATCAGGTCGCAGCCCTTCTTGCCGCTGATGCCCCAAGCCGCGCGCGAGAAATCCTCTTTGGTGTAGTCGATCAGATGATCGGCCCCGAGCGCCTTCAGCCGGTCCAGCTTGTCCTGGCTGCTGGCGCAGGCGATCACGGTCGCGCCCGCCGCCTTGGCGATCTGGACGCAGGCCGTGCCGACGCC
>Ga0302135_10002297_pt1 | contig 11465 bp, 13 predicted proteins | sample CBN3_surface_MG_FD_203119 | JGI IMG/M metagenome (GOLD analysis project Ga0302135, IMG submission 203119) | Marine microbial communities from Western Arctic Ocean, Canada - CBN3_32.1 | ecosystem: Environmental > Aquatic > Marine > Oceanic | place: Canada: Western Arctic Ocean | collected... | reverse complement strand
CACGGTTGGGCAACCGGCATCGGGACTACGCGCCTCAGGGCGTTTATCGCTGTGACGGTGATGACAACTGGTGCGCGATTGCGGTCGAGACAGATGCGCATTGGCAGGCGCTCGCTGCTGTACTTGGCGACCCATCGATGCCGGGTGCAGATAGCACCCATGCCCAAAGAGAGGCCGTGCACGATGAGATCGATGCTGCGATCGCTAACTGGACGGGTCGTCAGGCCGCGCGATCAGTTATGGATCAGTTGGTCGCGGTCGGGGTCCCCGGGGGCGTGGTGCAGCGCAGTGGCGATCTGGCCAATGACCCGCAATACAAACATCGGGATTTCCAGCGCTGGCATGAGCATCCGGAAATGGGGAACGTCCCGTACGCGGGCGTGCAGTTTTGTATACCGGGGTATCGACCGGGTCCGTTTGGTCCTGCGCCATTGCTCGGACAACACAATGACGAGGTTTTCCGCAAGGTGCTCGGACTTTCAGAGGCCGAGGTGAAGCAGGCGGAGGAGGCCGGTGCGATTCAATAGCGACCTCTTGCACCCATTGCATGTCTTGCACCTCTTCATCTCCCTCATCTTGCTCATCTTCTTCAGCAGATTCGTTCCCACCAGAGCCGCTGCGATAAAGTCTTTTAGATCGAGGTTTCTTTCAATAGGCGCCTTTGATTTCGATGCGAGCTGAGGTCCGCGAGTGTTAAGTCGCCGCTACCTGCGTCCGATTGGTGTAGAACGATAGGTAGTCTTTCAGTTCCTCCACCTCGGAGTAGGGGTCCTGGTAGCTCCAAACGACGTTCTCCTCGCGTTGATCCGGCAGGGCAAGCGTCCAGTAACTGGCGTGTCCCTTGAAAGGACAGAACGTCGCATGGTCGGTCGCGGTAAAGTGGTCCATCGTGACATCGGCGGCAGGCAGGTAATAGGCCGGGTCGTGGCGGGTCTCTTCGACCAGCAGCGCATTGGTGCTGCGCGCGATCTCGGTCCCGCCACAAGCAACGGTGACCGGGGCTGAAACGCGCGTAATCTTGACCGCGTAGTCGGGGGTGCGCGAAAGGGTGCGCTCTCGCTCGGGTGTGTGAGGAAACTGTGGCATGGCTTTCTCTTGTTTGTGGTTGCGGTTCGGCTTTGCCTTCTCAATTGGATTGGAGTCGGCCGGACAGTCAGATAAGGCGGTCGTTCACAATCTTACCAAGTGGATCGATAATAAGCTGATTGACGTCGGCTTGGGAGAGTAATCGTATGGTGACAGGATCGTGGGAGCCGGCGGGGGCGCTAAATCCGGCGGAAGAGATACCGCGGTTTTTGGCGGCGGCCGCCAATGACCCGGTCGCAGTCGGGCTCGCGCCTGACGAGCAAAAGCGGCTCGGCGGATTGATGAAGCTCGACGCCGCGGCCTGGGCGTTTGCCGAGCAGTTGACGGACGAGGAAGTCGTCACACTCATTCGTTTCTTTACCCGCGCGGAGATGGAGTTACCGGGTTGGGAGGCGGGCAAACGATCACCCGTGATCCCGCTCGTCAAGATCCTGAAGTCCCGGGACGGTTTCGGCGCGGATCTGCGCAAGTGGATCAAGTCGAATACGGACAACCGATATTTGCCGAACGGCAGCGTCCTCTGACGGATAGATGAGGAGCTTTCGGCGGTGATGGTGTCAGGGGCGTTGCAGTCGGTGATGCTGTAGTCGTGGCGAGTTCGTGTTCATTCCGGGATAATCCGCGCCATTTGCGGCTCATGAGAGTGGGCCATGGCTTGAAGCTCGCCTGGACGGGGGCTGGGGGACACACCTTTGCGCACCGCAAGCATCACTCGAAACACGCTGGAAACCCGCATCGACGTCACCGTCGACCTCGACGGGACCGGTCAGTGCGATGTCCGCACTGGTTTGCCTTTCTTTGAGCATATGCTCAATCAGGTCGCACGCCATGGTCTGATCGACCTGACCATTGCCGCCGATGGTGACCTCGAAGTCGATGCACACCATACGGTTGAGGATGTGGGCATCACGCTCGGACAGGCATTTGTGGCAGCACTTGAAGACAAGAAGGGCATCCGCAGGTACGGCCACGCCTACGTGCCGCTCGATGAGGCATTGTCGCGGGTCGTCATCGACTTCTCGGGTCGCCCGGGGCTGCATTACCACATCGATTTTGTGCGCGCGCGAATCGCTGACTTCGACGTTGATCTCTTTCGGGAGTTCTTCCAGGGGTTTGTGAACCACGCGGCCGTGACGCTGCACATCGACAATCTGTCCGGGGACAACGCCCACCATCAGATTGAAACTGTGTTCAAGGCGTTCGGGCGTGCGCTGCGCAATGCGCTGGAGCCAGATCCACGTATGGCGGGCCAGATGCCATCGACCAAGGGCAGCCTGTAGACGATCCGCCGGGCGCGGATCGTTTCGCCCCGTTCGTGAGAGGCGCAGTTCATGAGACCCCGATCATGAGACCCCGATCTTGGGAGAAGCAACATGATTGTAATACCGGCCATCGACATCAAGGGGGGCAAGTGTGTTCGCCTGAAACAGGGGCGCGCGGATGAAGAGACCGTATTCGGTGATGATCCGGTCGCGATGGCGGCACACTGGGTTGCCGAAGGGGCCGAGCGGCTTCACGTCGTTGACCTCGATGGTGCGTTCGATGGCACGCCGAAGAACCAGGCGCTCATCAGCGACATAGCACGCAGCCAGCCACAACTGACGATCGAACTTGGCGGCGGTATTCGATCCCCCGAGATCATCGACGCTTATCTTGAGGCGGGTGTTCGTTATGTGATTATCGGCACCCGAGCGGTGGAGGAGCCTGAGTTCGTTGGCGAAATGTGTCGACGCTTTCCGGGCCACGTCATGGTTGGCCTCGACGCCCTGCACGGTAAGGTCGCGACCCGGGGTTGGACCGAGGTGACCGACATTCCGGTCAAGAGTCTGGCGCTGCTGTTTGAAGGCGACGGCATCGACGGCATCATCTACACCGATATTGGCAAGGACGGCATGATGGGCGGGGTCAACCTGCGGGCGACGGTGGCGCTAGCCGATGCCATCTCAACGCCGGTGGTTGCGTCGGGTGGGGTAACAGACATCCGCGACATCGAGGCACTGCTGGATGTCGAACCACGTGTTAACGGCGGCATCACGGGTGTTATCACCGGCCGTGCGATCTATGAAGGGACCCTCGATCTGGCGGAAGCAATCGCAGCGACAAGAAATAGTTAGTTCTTGTCCCAAAATTGTCATCCAAGACAATTCTTGGGAGTCGGTTTGCAAGCAAACCTCACATTCTCTTGTAGAAAAGAGGCTTGCAGAAAAGAGGCCGACCGAAAATGGCGGTGCATCCCTGCACCGCACGCCAGTGCCCGCCCCAGAACAGAGTTCTGGGACAAGAGCGAGCTAGGGAATAGGCCGGATCATGAGGGCCAGCTCCATCGTGTGCTGCCGGCTGATCAGGGCGGACGCGGGCAGCAGACGCACGTCCTTGCCGGCGAGCAATGGCAATTCCCGTTCGAGATAATCGAGGGTCGCGGCGTATGGATGAGCGATGCCGATCGCTGTGCCTTTGCGCCTGGCGACTGTTAACAATTGTCTAAAGGCGCTATCGATCGCCAAGGCCTCGGGCTGGTTGTCCAGAAATATGTCACGCCTGGATGAGAGGATGTTCTTTTCGGTGGCGATGCGTTGGGCAACCGTCTTGTGGGTTGTGCGTGAATCGACAAAGAACAGTTTCCTGCGCTTGATCTCCTCCATCAGCCAGTCCATGGGTTGCTCTAGCTGTGTCAGATAGCTGCCCATGTGATTGTTGATCCCCTGCGCGTGGGGTACTTGCGAGAAGGCGCGCGCGAGGGTCAGCACCAGTTCATTGCGTGACAGGTTGCGAGAAAGCCCGTCAGGCCCGATCGGGAAGCCTGTGAGATTGTCCATGGGCAGGTGCAGAATCACCTGTTTGCCCCGTCGATGCGCCTCCTCGGCGAGTTCGTGGCTGTGAACCGTGTGCGGCAGCACCGCGTAGGTCAGATCACCCGGCAGATTGATGGCACGTTTGCCGCGCGAGAGATTGTGGCCCATGTCGTCGATGATAATGGCGATCGCGACGCCCCGTTTATTGGCGGGGTCAGTGCCGATGCCGGTATCGTTGGACGCGGCAGTGCCGGGCAAGCCGATAAGGCAAAAGAGAAAAAGGCAGGCCGGCAGCCGCAGCGACTGGTTCCTGCCAGGGGAAGGGGTCTGGCTCATCGTGCCTGAATCAGCCCCTGTTCGTTTGCAGAACGTTGATGCCACGCAGGAGTGTCAAAGCTTCGTTCAGTTGGTAGTCGGTGACCGCAAGGTCCTCTGTCGGCTGGTCCGGCACGATGACCTCGGGGACACCGGGGGCGTCTGCATCGGTTTCGTCGTTATTCGTGGAGTCGTTATTCGCGGAAAGGTGCTTGCGCAGGTCCTTTTCCTTGAGCCGAAACGGGTTAGCGTCCAATAGGGTGACCCGCGAACGGCCGACCCAAACGTCGGGGACAATACCTTCTGCCTGAATTGAGCGGCCGTTTGGCGTGAAGTATCGGGATGTCGTCAGCTTAATAGCGTTCTGATTGCTAAGGGGAATAATGGTCTGCACGGACCCCTTGCCGAAGGTTGTCGTGCCCATGATTACCGCGCGCTGATGGTCCTGCAGTGCACCCGCGACAATCTCGGAGGCGGACGCGGTCCCGGAGTTTACGAGGACGACGATGGGAATGCCGTTGACGGAATCGTTTGACGTTGCGTTGTACCGAAGGTCGGTGTTCGGTAGCCGTCCTTCCGTGTAAACGATCAGGCCTGAATCCAGAAAGATGTTGGAAACATCGACGGCGGCTTGCAGGACGCCGCCCGGGTTATTGCGCAGGTCCAGCACCAGCCCGTCAAGCTTGCCCTCTTCAGTCAGCTTGTCGAGCGACTTCTTTACATCGGGGCCGGTTCGGTTCTGGAACTGCGCGATGCGAATGTAACCATAGCCGTCGTCGAGAAGCCGCTCGCGCACGCTCGCAAGCTGGATGATTTCACGAACCAGGGTCAGCACGAGCGGTTCGGGGTCGCTATGCCGGATGATGGTGAGAACAACCTCGCTGCCCGGCGGCCCACGCATGATCTCGATGGACTCTGACAGGTTCATGCCTTTCACCGGCCGGTCATCCAGGCGAATGATCAGGTCGCCGGCCATCATGCCTGCACGGGATGCCGGCGTTTCGTCCATTGGTGAGACCACGCGTATCGCGCCGTCCTGCATATCGACTTCAAGGCCGAGTCCGCCGTAGTTGCCGCTTGTCGATTCGTTGAGGTCGGACAGGCGATCGTTGTCGAGATAGACCGAGTGCGGATCAAGTTGGGCGAGCATGCCGCGGATCGCATTGTCCAGCAGTTCCTTGTCGTCTATTTCCTCAACGTAGGCCTTGCTGATGCGATTGAATGCCTCGGCAAACTCCCGCAGTTCGCGGATCGGCAGACGCGCCTCGAGTTCGGTCTCTGCGCTCGTCGTACTTTCTTCAGCCGCAGTGATGGGCAGCGCTGCCACCAGTCCCGCGCCGATAAGCAGGGCGGCGGATCGTTTGACGGCAGGGGCAGGGACCGCTAAAACGGCGAGAAGGGCAGTTGCAAAACGCGTCATACAAAGGTTCATTCAAAAATCCTTGTTGCGCCGCCTCAATCAGGCGGCACGTGGGTTGCTCTGGCACCATCGTTGCGGGTCTGCGGGTTTGCCACCGTTGCGAATCGCGAAGTAAAGGCCCGCGCGCGATTGGCCGCCGGTGTCCCCCGAGGTAGCAATGGTTTCACCCTCAGTGACCCAGTCGCCAGTCTGACGATAGAGCACGCTGTTGTGACCATAAAGGCTCATATAACCGTCACCGTGGCTGATTATCAATAGTAGGCCGAAACCGCGCAGCCAATCGGAGAAAACGACACGACCGTAGTGGATGGCATTCACCGGTGTGCCGGGGCGCGTTTCGATGAAGACGCCGTCCCAACGCAGCTTTCCGGCCGCACGTTTGCTGCCAAAACGATTCACGATCTTGCCGGTTACGGGCATTGCGAGTTTGCCTCGCCGCGAACCAAAGGGCGCTGTGTCGGCGGGCGATGGCAGGCGCGCAATGCTGAGTGCGATGTGTCGCAGCAGCGCCTCGAGTTGTTCTTTGTCCCGTGTCTTCTTTTCGATTTCTATGCCGGTTCTGGCGATCAGTTCGCTCAGTTCCCAAAGGGCAAGTTTTCGTTGCTCGCCGGTCGCCTGCAGGGACGTGTGCCTGTCTTCAAGCTTTCCGCGTTCCGCCGTGAGGACGTGCGACTCGTCGATGATCGCCTGCTCGATGGTGCCAAGTTCAAGAATCGTCTGTCGAAAACGTTCGACCTCGTCTGCGCGCGCACGATTGAGATAGTCGTAATAGGTCAGGACGCGGGACAAAAGGTTAGGGTCTTCCTGGTTGAGCATCACTTTGAAGTAGCCCTGGTTGCCGACTTCATAGGCGCTGCGAACCTGCTCTTCGATCAGCGCTTGTTGCTCGCCCCTTGCCCTGTTCAGTTTGCGTTGCTCGCCTTCGAGTTTGCTGAGATGTTGCTCCCCGGTCTTAAGGCGCTGTTGTATACGTTCCACCTCAAGCTGCAGATCGTTCATCTGCTTTTCGTTATCCCGCAGGTTGTCTTCAAGGCCCGATGCCTGATCGCGGGTTGCCTCCAGGGTCTTTTTGAAGGACTCAATCTCGTTGATGACTGACTGGTACTCGGCTTCGAGCTCGGCTTTAGACGGCGTCGTGGCGGTTTCAGCCGCGCCGGTGCTTGGGCTGAGGGCAAGCCAACCGCAGAGGCAGAGCGACGCGAGTGTTCTTGCGCGACCGGTTCGGTCCGAGTGCTTGCGCCGGATTCCTGGAGCCAGAGTCACCCCTCGTGTGCCTTGACCGGCGTCATCTGCGCGAGTGACCTGCCGGTCATCTCCGCTGGCGGCGCGAGGCCCATCAGGGTGAGCAGTGTGGGTGCAACATCGCGCAGGCAGCCATCGCCTGTGAGGTCGAGGGCTTGGGGCCCCACGTAGATGAGGGGCACTAACTCGCTGGTGTGAGCCGTGTGCGGCTCGCCCGTCACCGGATCGCTCATCTGTTCGACATTGCCGTGGTCGGCCGTGATCAGGCATTGGCTGCCACTCTCGTTGACGGCCGCCACGACCCGGCCGATGCAGTGATCGAGACACTGGACGGCTTCCACCGCAGCATCGAAATTGCCCGTGTGGCCCACCATGTCGCCATTGGCGAAGTTGCAGACAATGACGTCGTATTGATGGTTAGAGATTGCGGCGATGAGCCGATCGGTGACTCCCCCCGCGCTCATCTCCGGCATCAGATCGTAGGTCGCGACGTCGGGCGAGGGAATTAGTTCGCGCGCTTCACCGGGAAAGGCCTCCTCCCGGCCGCCGGACAGGAAGAACGTGACGTGGGCGTACTTCTCGGTTTCTGCGATGCGCAGTTGGGTGCGCCCGGTGGCCGCGACGAACTCGCCGAGCGTGTTGCTCAACGTCTCGGGTGCGAACGCCGAAGGCGCGTCGATGTTTGCTGCATACTCGGTGAGCGTGGTAAACCCCGACAGATCTGGCGATGTGCCCCGGTCGAATTTGTCGAAGTCAGGATCGACAAATGCACGGGTGATTTCGCGCGCCCGATCGGCCCGAAAGTTCATAAAGACGACGCCATCGCCGTTGGCCATGGGTGCATCGATGATGACCGTTGGTTGCACAAATTCATCCGACTCGCCCCGCGCGTACGCGTTCGCAAGGGCCTGCGTGACGTCGTTCGCCGCGTGCGTGGCGTCGCTGTGTGCGAGCAGGCGATAGGCAGAGGCGACACGATCCCAGCGATTGTCGCGATCCATCGCGAAATAGCGCCCGCAAATTGTCGCCACACCACCGTCTACCTGGCTCGCGATGTGTTGCTGCATAGTCTCGAGCGAGCGAGTAGCGGATTTTGGTGGTACGTCGCGGCCATCCAGGAAGGCATGGACGAGTACCCGTTTGACGCCGCACTGGACAGCAAGGTCGACCATGGCGCGAATTTGGTCTTCGTGGCTGTGCACGCCGCCCGGGGAGAGCAAACCGAGAATGTGCAATGTCGTGCCGCGTTCTGCGCAGGCCGAAGCTGCGCGGTTGAGGACCGGATTGGTAAAGAAGTCGCCGGTCTCGATTGCGAGGGTGATTCGGGTCAGGTCCTGATGCACGATACGGCCTGCACCGAGATTCATGTGGCCGACCTCGGAGTTGCCCATCTGACCTGGAGGCAGGCCGACGTCGGTGCCGGAGCCGGAGATGAGCGTGTGCGGCCGGTTGTGCCAGAGATCGTCCCATACCGGGGTTTTGGCGTGGGCTATGGCGTTGGACGCTGTGGTCGAACGATGCCCCCAACCATCCAACACGATCAAAACGCTGGCCGCTTCGGTCATCCGTCGGTCCCCATCAAATGCAGGATTCTAACTCATCTGTCACGCCCAAAAGACGGCTCGCCGGGCGGCCCGCCCGCGCGCCGGAATGCAGAGGATAAAAGGGCAAGTCGTGTATACTGCGCGACTTTCTTGGGCCCGGCCCGGCCCGGATTCCACCTCTTGAGCATCGTCATTTGGCGCTCGTTATTGTCACTCGTTATTGGCTCCTTATGAGCCATTTATGAACTCTTTATGAGCGCTTCTTTGTGAGCCCTCTATGAGTTCCTTATAAACCCCTTTTAGACTCCTCTTGGATAAGGTCAGGCATGGCTCAGGCGTTCGAATTCATCGCTAACCACTACATCCTGGTGAGCATTTTCATCGCGCTCCTCGTGGCGTTTTTCGTCAACGAGGGCAAGCAGGGCGGCTCAGCCATCAGCTCGACCAATTTGGTGACACTCGTCAACCGGGAAAACGCTCTGGTCCTTGATGTGAGGGACAGCGCCGAGTTTGGTGCAGGCCACATCGTCAGCGCGGTGAACATCCCCTATGGCGTCTTTGATCTGCGTGCGGCCGAGATCGACAATGAAAAGGAACGGCCGGTGGTCGTCGTCTGTAAAATCGGGCAGCACTCGGGAGCGGTGGGCAAGAAACTGCGAACACGCGGGTTTGTTGACGTGAGGCGTCTGTCGGGCGGAATCTCCGAGTGGAGCGCCAGCAACCTGCCGCTGGTGAAGGGCTGATCGGGCACGTCTAAGAATCGGGCGGTTCAGATCAAGGAGAGCCGGTCCAAGAGAGCGCGTCGAAACAGAGCCGGTCGATAGAAGAAACCCGGGCGGGGAAATGGCCGCAGAGACAGCTAGACTGTGAGAGATAGGGACCGGTGCCAGGTGTCCCATGTGCGGCCGCCAGGAAAGGCGCGCAGACGCCGCTGACAAACAAACAGGATTCACACCCATGAGCAACGATTTACCCCCGGATGATTTACCCGAGAGTGATTTACCCGAGAGTGGGGCCCCCCAGGTGGTGATGTACACGACCCAGTTCTGCCCGTTTTGCATGCGCGCGAAGTGGCTGCTTGACAAGAAGGGCGTCGAATTTGCCGAGATCCCGGTCGATAGGGACATGGCGAAACGGCAGGAGATGATGGCACGAGCGGGACAGCACACGGTGCCGCAAATCTGGATTGATGACACCCATGTAGGCGGTTGCGATGAGCTGTTTCAGTTGGAACGGCAGGGTCAACTCGACAGCATGCTGGGCGTTCAGTGAGGTTAAGATTCCACGTTCGCTTCGCGAGCACGTGAATTGTGCGTTCATGTTCGCGTTGTGGGCCGTCGTTCAGTAATCCGTTCTTTTCCCTTGAATTCTCAACCAGCGTGCGGCACCCGGTGACCGCTATGAGCCAACGTGAATCAGTAGGTCGCTATGAGTGAGCAAACAGCAGGCGCACAGTTTTCCCTGCAACGCATATACGTTAAAGATGCGTCCTTCGAATCGCCGCAGGCACCGGAGAGCTTTCGTACGCAATGGAAGCCGCAAATAAACCTCGAACTGAACTCCCGCAACGCGGCGATCGAAGAGCATCTGTATGAGGTGGTGCTCAACGTGACGGTCACCGCGAAGACCGAAGAAGAGGCCGTCATGTACCTAGCGGAAGTGCAACAGGCGGGCCTGTTCGCTGTTCGCGGGCTGGCCGAAGAGCAGCTTGCCCAGACCCTCGGCGCATTTTGCCCCAACGTGCTCTTTCCCTACGCCCGCGAGGCGCTGGACAACCTGGTGTTGAAAGGCAGCTTTCCGCCCCTGATGTTGGCGCCTGTTAATTTCGATGCGATCTACGCAGAGACCATGAAGCAGCAGAAGGCTCAAACGCACTGAATTGATCTCTTCGCCAGCAAATCGATGACTTACGCCGTTGACTTGCGGTTGAAATACATTGCTTGCGAAGCGAACGCGAAATCTGCGGCGAATGCGCGAACTCGTCTTTAACCCCTGACATTCTTAACCCCTGGGATGGCCCTCGCCTCTCCGCTGAAGCCCTGCTGACGCCACGTCTCATAGGCGATGATCGCGACCGCGTTCGCGAGATTCAGACTGCGGCTGTTGGGTCGCATCGGAATGCGCACGCATTGATCGGCGGGTAGCGAGTCCAGCATTTGCTGCGGCAATCCCCTGGTCTCGGGGCCAAAAAGCAGCACGTCCCGATCCTGATACTCGTAGTCGCTGTATGCCACGGTCCCGCGCGTTGACACCGCGACGAGCCTGTGCGCGCCCACGTCCTCTTTGAATGCAGCCAGCGACCCGTGTACCGAGACGTCAGCGTACTCCCGATAATCGAGTCCCGCGCGGCGGAGTCGCTTGTCATCGAGTTCGAAGCCGAGCGGCTCGATCAGATGCAATGGCATGCCAGTATTGGCGGCTAGCCGGATGATGGCGCCCGTGTTCGGTGGGATCTCGGGCTCAAGGAGTGCGATACGGATCATTGGGCACGGTCTGACGCAAAGCGTGACTATAGTCCAGACAGGTACCGGGATGCAGAGCGTGCGACGACCAATCGAAGCGGAAACGCTGGTCTACACTGAAGGGTGTCATCAACGGATTGGTGGGTCAGATGCAGGGGTTCAACATCATTAAGCGCGGCCGGGCACCCGCTCGCATCGGTATTGAAGCCGGTCCGTTCGGATTTGCGACCGGGCGCCTTGCGCAAACATCTGCGATGTCCCTGCAGACCACTGACATCGAACTGCACGTCGTCCGCGTCGGTGCCGCCTTCGAGACCAGAGTCGTTGATGGGGCCACGCTGACGGCGCTGCACAGCACTGCGGTGGCAACGGACACGGTGCTGCTAGCGAGTGCTGGCGGTACGCCGCTCGCGCTTGATGCTGGCAACAGTCTGGTGATCGATTTAGACCGGCTCGGTGGAATCGAGGCAGTAACGCTGGGTGGTGCGCCGGGTGACCCGGCGGGTGGCGTCAGTGTCCAATCCGGTAATCTCATCCTCTGTATCTCCCCTCTTGGCTTTGCCCATGAGGGCGCGTGTAGCTGAGCGGGTACCAAAGATGCACG
>Ga0302135_10002295_pt1 | contig 11466 bp, 10 predicted proteins | sample CBN3_surface_MG_FD_203119 | JGI IMG/M metagenome (GOLD analysis project Ga0302135, IMG submission 203119) | Marine microbial communities from Western Arctic Ocean, Canada - CBN3_32.1 | ecosystem: Environmental > Aquatic > Marine > Oceanic | place: Canada: Western Arctic Ocean | collected... | reverse complement strand
AAAGGTCGCCAATGAGCAGGTCGGTGACGGTATTGCGCAGGTCGGGGTACGTCTTCATGAAATGGCCGAAGCTGAAACCGTCGTAGTACTCGCAGACGAGCCGGCGCATCCGGTCCACGCCCTTATTGAACTCCGGGCCCCACGACCCGAGTTGCGCGGCGGAGGTGTCGCCCGCGCGTATTCCGGCCACGATCGCATCCGCTGCAAGCTCTCCTGACTTGAGCGCGAGCAGCACGCCCGACGAATAGAGCGGATCGAGGAAGCCCCAGGCATCGCCGACCATCACCCAGCCGTCGCCGGCGACTGTCGTGGCGCGGTAGGAGAAATCCTTGGTGGCGAAATGTCCCGTGGCGCGTCTGGCGCCGGCGACGCGCTTCTTCACGGCCGGGCAGCGCTCCACTTCCTCCTCGTAGGTCTTTTCGTAGCTCTCCCGGTTCTTGAAGAGGTAGTCGAACGGAAACACCACGCCGACACTCACGATGTCGTCGTGCTGCGGGATGTACCAGAACCAGCCCTTTTTGTCTGGCGACTGCAGGACGACCGTAGCGCCCTCGTCCTTGCCCGTGTCGCGGTACGCACCTTCCCAGTAGGTCCAGATGGCGCCGTTGTTGAGCAACGGGTCCCAGATCCGCAGGCGCCGCCGATTCGCAATGAGCCCGTTCTGTCCGCTGGCATCGACCACGACCTTTGCCCGCACGTCCCGGAACACGCCGTCCTCGCCGCGCACCAACACCCCGACGGCGCGGTCGCCCTCGAACAGCACGTCGAAGACGCGCGTGCCCTCGAACACGCGCACGCCGTGCTCACGGGCGTTGTCGAGCATCATCTGATCAAACTCGCTACGCACGACCTGCCACGTCTGCGAGCACTCCTCAGGTTTGTTGTCCCAGAAGTAGAACGGAGCGGACTCCCTGCCGCGCGAGTTGACGAACTGCACGCTGTACTTCTTGACAAAGTGGCTCTGCTGCATCTTCGGCAGCATGTTGAGCCGCTTCAGCACCCAGTAGGTTGCAGGAATGAGCGATTCGCCGATGTGAAACCGCGGAAACCGTTCGCGCTCGAACAGCTCAACCGATAGCCCCTGCTGGGCGAGGAGGGTGGACACCGTCGCACCCGCGGGCCCACCGCCGATGACGATCATGTCCAGTTGACTGTCCTGATCCATGTGTGACTCCTTTGCTCCGGTTGTTGGCACGGCCGGCTACGCCTCCACGACGAACCGGCGCGCGCCATCTCGGGTCCCGGCCGACCCAGGGCAAGCGCACGCGCGAGGTCGGCGAACTTCCTCGCGTCAGCCGGGCCGGCAGTACGCCAGATGATCCGGCCGTCTGCATCGAGCAGCAGGGCGTGAACCTCACGAGTATCCGGAATCGACAATGCGGCGTTGAACCGTTCGCGGTCGACGTAGATCGTGACCGTTCGACGACGGGCCTCCTCGTCGGTGATGCCAGCGCGCATCCCGTTGTTGACAAAGAACCGGAACAGCGGCGAACCCTCGGAGATGGTTGGTACCTCGTAGAAGCGAAGGTCGGCGTCCCGCGCGAGAAGCGACTGGGCGGCTTCGATCCAGGTGTCGACCACGGCCTGTTGATCGCGTTCGAACGCGACGGCGACGAGGTTCCTGCGACCAGCGAGTCCCGCCGGCAGGGAGATCTTTGTTCCCTCGAGATCGATCCCGACAACGCTTGGGAAGATGGCACCGGTCACGCTGATCGACTGGACCGGAGAATTGACGCCAGCCGGAATGAACCCGCCCAGCGTCAGCGCCGAGAAGAACCATCCGATGACGTACAACACGAGTGAATCCATGGTCGACCTCCTTGTTTAAGTTACAAGAATAAGTATTTACTTAATAGGCACATCTGCAAACTGATGAATTGCGTGTGGCGACAAGAAAGGACGGTTTCTTGGCGTCAGAATCAAAGAGGGAAGACGTGCCGAGGAATGCCGACGGATCAGCGGCGGATGGCTAGCGGATGCTCAGGTAATCGGACCACGGCGCGGGACGCCGCCTTCAGAGAAAGCCGGCAGTCCGGTGCCAGGACAGTCGGTCCGGGTCAGGACACGCCACCCTGCCTACCCTCGCGAACGGACAGCCTTGCCTGGCAAGGACTCTCCGAATCTCAGCCGGATGACGTCGCCGCGGTACCTGAAGATTCCTCTGAGCATCGTGCCAATGAAGAGGCGATGTGCCAACCGGCCGAGAATGCCTAGCGGTGGCGTGTAGAACACGCGGTCCTCCATGACGGTACGCCCATCGGCGGCCTCGAACGAGTGCTCGTGCCACCAGAATCGGTACGGGCCGCCGTCCTGCCGGTCGACGAAGCTCCGCCCTGGTTCCCACCGATCGATGTGTGTGCGCCAGCGGATCGGCCATGGGCCGAGCCGCATGCGATGGTCGATCGTCGCCCCCGGGGCCATCGGCGGGACCGCCCCATGGATGGCGAACCGCATACTGGCCGGCGTGATCAGACCGAGGTTCTCGGCGTTCGAGAAGAACGCAAACGTCTCATCGATCGGCGCGGCCACCATCGTCCTGGCCCGTAGCTCGTAGCGGGCTCCCTCGGCCCCGGCGGGCCACTGTCGCGCCGGCGCAATCGCGACGGCCGGACCCTCGACGATGTTCTCCAGCGCCGCGTCCAGGGTCGGAAACTCGAACGCGAAGTCCAGTTGCCCGAGCGCGCACGGCTCCACGCGCTGGCTCGCCAGCAGCACCGTGGCGGCCTGACCGAAGATCGCCCGAAGCGCCAGCGCGGGTAACGGAAGTATCGCCGGGCGATGCAGCGCGCGACCAAGGGCGCCAGCGAACGATCGGCTGGTCGCCTGCTCCGGCGCCACGCCGTTCACGGGCCCCCGGTAGCGGTCATCGACGAGCGCGACCGCGATGATCTTCACGAGATCGTGGAGGTGGATCCACGGGAAGTACTGTTTGCCGGCTCCTACCGGCCCGCCCAGCCCAAGCTCGAACGGAGGGCGCATCTGCGCCAGCGCACCGCCGGCGCGTCCGAGGGCGACCCCGGTTCTCAGCAGCACCACGCGCAGCCCGAGCGTTTCGGCCCCCTCGGCCGCGCGCTCCCATCGCAGGCAGAGCTGGGCGAGGAAGTCGTCGCCGGAACCCGACGTCTCAAGGAGGGCCTCGTCGCCGCGGTCGCCGTAGTAGCCGACCGCGCTCCCCGAAATGAAGGTCCCTGGGCGTGAGCGTGCCGCCGCCATCGCTCGCACAAGGTTCTCGGTCACCGTGACGCGGCTGGCTTCGAGCGCCGTCCGGCGCGCCCGCGTCCATCGGCCGCCCATTAGCGGTTCGCCCGCCAGGTTCACGACGCCGTCACACCGCTCGATCTCGGCAACCAGCGCGTCGAACCCGGCTCCGGCGGACACGATCTTCACATCGGCCCCGAGAAGACTCCTGGCGCGGGACGCGGACCGTGCCCACACCACCACCGTGTGTCCTTCGCGCTGCAGCCGCGGAACCAATGCACGACCAATGAAGCCGGTGGCGCCTGTCAGTAACGTTCGCACGTCGCACTCCTCCCTAAAGCTTGCGGCTATCGTAGGCCCAGTGCAGCACCGCCTGTCGCTGTCTCCTGCGGCATTCGAGGTCGCCGCGCTCACAGTTCCTCCGAATCGCCGCCACGTGCCGTGACATCGCGCGCCAGCGCCGGATCTGGCGTGCGTCGTCGGCGCTCCGCCGCCCCATGTAGTAGCGGCAGTACCACTGAAACCACCCGCGTGGGTCCTGCTCCCGAATCCACCCGCTGCGGCGCCACACCGCAAGCGACTGCGAGGCGTTCACACCGAAACAGTTCAGGCGTGCGTCGCGACGTTCGGCACACAACCTGGCACGTGTGAACCACGCCCCCGGGAACTCCTCCAGGCAATCGGTCATGTACTTGCCACCGAAGACGCCCAACCTGAGCATCTGCGGCGGCGTCAGGTCCGGCGTGAACGTCGGGGCGAAATGTTTGCCGATCGGCTCGGCCCGCCAGTACACGTAGCCCTGTTGCATCGTGTCGTCGACGACGACTCGTACCGCCCTCATCGCCTCAGACGTGATTGTGCAGCATCAGTTCGACCGGGTGCGGCCGCAAGTACACCTGCTCCGCCAGATACGTGACACCGCACCGGCGGATGTGGTGCCCGAACAGCGTGAGCGGCACCACCAGTGGCAGGTGTCCGGCACCGTACTCCTGGATCACGTCGAGCAGCTCGGCACGGCTCGCGGGGTCCAGGGTCTCCTTGAAGTAGCCGAGCATGTGCTGGAGCACGTTCACCTGCCGGCGCGCCGTGGCCATGGTGCCGAGGGCGGTCATGAACTCGAATGAATAGCGAGTCTCGAACTCTCGCCGCACCATCGACTTGCCCGATCCCACCAACTGCCCGAGCCGCTGATAGGCTTCCGGCTTGTGCGCCATGAGCGTGAGCTTGTGCGCGGCATGGAACCGGACGACGTCGCCCATGGACCAGCGCGCGGCGAACAGCGCCTTGAGCCGCCGGTACGCGAACACGCGCTCGATGAAATTCTCGCGCAGCCGGGGGTCGTTGAGCCGCCCCTCCTCTTCGACCGGGAGCATCGGAAACCGCGACACCAGCGCGTCGGCGAACAACCCGCGCCCGGACTTGACCGGCACACCGCCGCGGCCGCCGTACACCTTGACACGCTCGAGGCCGCATGTCGGCGAGTCTTTCTTCAGCACGAACCCGCAGAGATCCTCGCCGCCTAGGTCCACCACGCGACGGCGCGCGTAGCCGCGCATGCGGGACGTGTGATCGACGGCCGTCCTGTTGGTGACCAGGCGCAGCGTCCCCTCGGACTGGATCAGCCGCATCGACTCCCGGGGCGCCTCCAGTCCGGACTCCACTTCGGGACACACCGGGACCCAGTCGACGAACCGTCCCAGCGTCTCCACCAGGAACGGATCCCGCTTGTGGCCGCCGTCGAAGCGCACCTGCTCACCCAGCAGACAGGACGAGATACCCAGCCGAACGCGGTCAGTGCTCATTGACGTTCACACCTCTCGGTCGCGGATCCAGCTGAACGCCGCGCGCGGCTGCTTGTCGGCGGCCGGAGCCCTCGCGTCGGCGAGGCGATCGAAACGCGCCGGCAGACGGCACAGTTGGTCCTGCGCCTGGGCGGCGGCACCGGCGACCGCCAGTCCCGCGATGTTCCAGGTCTCGACGAAGTGCTCAATAGTAGACGCGTAGTCGCGCAACGTGTATACGCCGACACGCTGGGCCACGCTGGCGAAGTGATCGAACAGGTCCGGATCGCGGCCGTCGGCCATCAATCGGCCTGGCATCGCGACGAGGCGGCGGAGCATCGAGCGGATCGCGAGGATGCCTCCCGCCGGGTCGAGTTCCAGTACCTGGGCCATTGCGCGCGTGTAGAACGCCTCGTGACGAGCCTCGTCGCTGGCGATCATCCCGCAGATCCGGCGGAGGTTCGCATCGCCCTGCCGTCCGGCGATCTCTCCGGTGTTGCCATGCGACAAACGCGTCGCGCGCTCCTGGAACGAGGTGTAGACCAGGAGGCTATAGGGGTCGCCGTCGACCCTCGGCGTGAAGCCGTTGGCGACGAGGTGATGGATCGTCCGCTCGACGGCACGCATGTCCACGCGGCCGGTGAGACGGAGATAAGCGTTCAGCAGGTCGCCGTGCCGGTTCTCCTCGGCGGTCCACCCGCGAAGCCACCGCGCCCAGGGCGCCGGACTGGTCCCATCATCGTCGCGCACCATGCTGTTGAGCGAGACGGCATAGCTAGGCAGCGCTTCTTCAGTGACCATGTCGCCCACAAGGACCACCAGCAACTCATCGGAGATCGTTTCCGCCTCCTGCCGGAAGCGACCGAGCCGTTCCCGCCAGTCCACGGCTTCCAGATCCGGCAAGTAGTCGGTGGGCTGCCAGGCCCTGGAGATCGGCACGAGCAAGTCTAGGTTCTTCGCGACCGTTGGCTCGATTGCCAGAACCACGGCGTAGTGGTCCGCCGCCGGGCCGGCCGGGCAATGCTGCTGGACGGGCAGACTCATGACGCTGGCCATTTAGGCGGCCGACGGCCTGGACGTGCCCGCCCATGGTTCGTTGAACAGAGCGCGCTGGGAGCCGTTCTTCACGAGCAGCAACTGGAACAGCCCGGTGTGCCGCTCAAGGAACGCTGCCTCGCAGGACGCTAGGTAGAGGTCCCACATGCGAATGAAGCGGTCGTCGAAGCCTTGCGCGCGCACGAGGTCGAAGCTGCGATGAAACCGGGCACGCCACGCCCGGAGCGTCCTCGCGTAGTGAGTGCCGAGGTTGTCCGCGTGATACATCGAGAGGGATGTCGTCCGCGCCAGCGACTTGAGGATCTCACCCACGGACGCCAGTTCACCTCCAGGGAAGATGTACTTCTCGATCCAGTCCGGCGTGCCGTGGTAACTCGGGAACCACTGGTCGTCGACCGTGATCGTCTGCAGCAACATCGAGCCGTCAGGTGCCAGCAGTCGATCGACGGCCGCGAAGTAGTCGTCGTAGTGGTTCAGTCCCACCGCCTCGAACATCTCGATGCTGACCACCTTGTCGAAGCGCCCGGTGAGTTCGCGGTAGTCCGAGCGCAGGACCTCGATCCGTGCACCCGCTTCCCCGAGCGTCGATCGCAACTCGCAGACATGGCGGTACTGCTCGTCGCTGATCGTGGTGGTGGTCACCCGGCAGCCGTATCGCGTCGCTGCCCAGGCGGCGAACCCACCCCACCCGGTGCCGATCTCGAGCACGTGATCGGATGGCGCCAGCGCCAGCGTCCGGCAGATCCCGTCGACCTTCTGGGCCTGGGCCGTTTCGAGCGAGTCGGTCCCTGACGCAAAGTGGCCGCACGAGTACATCCGCAGATCAGCGTCGAGGAACAAGCGAAAGAAGTCGTTGCCAAGATCGTAGTGCCGGTGGATGTGCCGGCGACTTCCCGCGAGGGAGTTGTCTCGAAGCCGCCTGGCGAGCGCGCCTCCCATCCTGCGCAGCGCACCCACCACACGGCTCTGACCGTCGAGCACACGTCGGTTGCGGAGCATCAGCCGGGCCAGCGGCACCGGATCCGGGCTCGTCCAGTCGCCGTCCATGTACGACTCGCCGATACCGATGTCGCTGCCAGTGAGCGCACGGAGGAAGAACCGGTCGTCACGGACCGCAAGCGTCGCGTCGAGTTCGCCCGCGCTCCCAAACTGATACGTGCGGTCGGAACATTCAATCGTCAGCCGTCCGCCGCGTACTGGGCCGAGACTCGAGAGAAAGGCCCTCTTCGCCCACTGCGTCACCATGCTTATTTCTCCATCGACGAATCAGTCACGGCCGCGCCGGCCGCACGTTCCTCTACGCCGTTCCTCGAGAGTCGAGGCACGACGGGCACGCCCTGCCACCACAGTCTCAGCGCCTGCCAGTGGATGCCCGCTGTCACGCTCGCTGTCATCGCCGGGTACCGCAGGAGCGCCCGACGGATGTCCTTTGCGGTCCATGGGTGCCGTTCGAGCGATAGGGTCGCGTCAAAACACACCTTCCCGTCCCTGCGCGCCCGCATGTTCGCCGTCAGGTGGCCAGCCGGGGGCGAGAAGGCGAAGTCGTAGTCCAGGTCGACGGGCATGAACGGCGAGACGTAGAGCGACTTGGCAGCGGCCGAGCGAAACGTGCGTGCTGCCGGATCCGACTTCAGCCAGTAGTTGTGGGAACCGCCGAAGGTGTTGCTCACCTCGGCGAGGACCAATTGAAGCCGGTCGGCGGCATCGAAACAGTAGAAGAACGACACCGGGTTGAAGCAGTAGCCGAGATAGCGGAGATGCGTGAGCAGGAAGATGGGTCCGTCCGGTAACGCGATTCCGTGGCGGGCGGCATCAGCGACCAGCCGTTCCCGGAGCGGGCGGGTGGGATCGCCGAGATGATCGTGTTCGTGAAAGCTGGCCCAGTTCCAGCGGTTGTAACTCGTCAGGCGTGACACGTCCATTAACTGTCCGACCCGATCGATGTCGACGAACACCATGAAGAGCGGGTAGGAGAAGGCGTGCCGAACCGGCGTGAGCCGACGGTGCAGCAGCGTGCCTCGGAAAACCCCTGGGCCAATCACCGCTCGACTCCAAGAGCGCGAGACACCCTGATGGCGGAGTTCAGCCCGTCCTCGTGAAACCCGTAGAACCAGTAGGCGCCGCAATAGTGTGTGCGGTTGATGCCGCTCACCTCGTCCCATCGCTGCTGGGCGCTGACTGCCTGACGGGTGAAGAGCGGATGACGGTAGACGAACCGGCGGAGCACGCGGCGCTCGTCGACGCAGCCGTTTGGATTGAGCGTCACGCAATACTGTTCGGACGTCTTCAGGCCCTGGAGACGATTCAAGTCATAGGTAACCACCGGCGGCGCGCTGGGATCTGTTGCGAGCAGGTAGTTCCAGGACGCCCTGGCCGACGTCAGCGCTGAAAGCACGGACGCATCCGTGTGCAACCACGCCTCGTTCGCCGACGTCGTGAAGCGCGACAGCACGTCGCGTTCCCGCTCGCTCGGGTCGCTCAGCAGCGGCAGCGCCTGATCCCCGTGGCACGCAAACACGACGTCATCGCACGCCATCGAAGGTCGATCGCGAAAGTCAATCGTGACCTCGTGCTCGCTTCGTCGCACGCGCTCGATCTGCGCGCCTGTGTGGACGTCGTCGCCGAGCGGCGCCACGAGTTTGGGAACGTAGGTGTGGCTGCCGCCAGCCACCACCTTCCATGTCGGCTGCGCAGTGAGCGAGAGCAGGCCGTGATTGTCGAAGAAGCGAATGAGCGTGGCCGCGGGAAACGAGCGGATCGCGTCGAGCGCGGTCGACCAGATGGCCGCAGCCATGGGCAGCAGGTAGCGGTTGATGAATGCGTCACCGAAGCGTCGTGACTCGAGAAAGTCTCCCAGCGTCTGCTGCCCGGCGTCCGGCGCGACGAGCAGCGCGGGTGCCTCGCGATTGAAGCGCAGGATGTCCCGGAGCATGGCGAGATGTGTCGCGCTGACCAGATTGCGGCGCTGCGCGAAGAATCCGTTGGCGCCGCGGCTGCTGTACTCGAGTCCGGTCCGCCGGCAGGACACCGCGAACGACATGTCCGAGTCTCGGGTTGCCACGCCGAGCTCACAGAACAGCTGAACCAGATTCGGGTAGGTACGGTCGTTGTGCACTAGGAAACCTGTATCGAGCGGCACCCTGCCGCCCGGGCCATCAATGAGCACCGTGTTGGTGTGGCCGCCGAGCCGCTCCTCTTTCTCGAACAGGTGCACGCGGTGCCGGCGGCTCAGCAGATAGGCCGCTGCCAGGCCAGAGATACCGGCTCCGATAACTGCAATCGTCTTCATCGACATCCGGAGTGTATCCACAGCGAAACGCTTATGTCAATGATTTATCATGGATAAATCATTGACATAAGCCGAAAGGCGAGAGTATAGTCATCCGCATGGGTAGCTTTGAACACTCAGAAAGCGGGTCTGTCTATGGGTGAAACGGCCAAGGCCGCGGCGCTCGGCACGGTCATATTCATGGCGCTCGACGGGCTCTGGCTGGGCGTGCTGATGAAGGATTTCTACCGCAATCAACTCGCCCCGCTGGTGCGCCTGGCCGACGGCGGCATCGCGCCCAACTGGCCTGCGGCGCTGGTCGTCTGGGCGCTGCTGGGGACCGGCATCGCGCTCTTCGTCATCCCCCGCGCCCCGACCGCTCCGGTGGCTGCCATGTATGGCGCCCTGCTGGGCCTTGTCGTCTACGGCGTATACGACTTCACCAACTACTCGACCCTGCGTCAGTGGCCGTTCGTGCTGGTGCTCGTCGACGTGGCATGGGGTACGGCGGCGACAGCGGCCTGCTCGACGGCCGTCCGGCTTCTGGTGCGATGACGGCCGAAGACGGGGCGCTGCCGCGGTACCCGATTCGCGCGGTTTCCAAGCTGACTGGGATCGGGATCGATACGCTCCGCGCCTGGGAGCGTCGACTTGGCGCGATCACGCCGGCTCGCGACGGGCGTGGCCGAATGTACACGGATGCCGACGTGGCGCGGCTTCGTCTGCTGCGCAGCGCCGTCGACCAGGGCCACAGCATCGGCCGCCTGGCCGCGCTCGGCGACGAGGAACTGCGCCACCTTGCGGGAACCGCCAGCGCGGTTGCGCCGACCGCTGCGGAACCGCCCCCCCAGGCCACGATCAACACCGCCGCGCTCGAAACCGCGCTGTGCAGGTTCGACACGGCCGGGGTCGACCAGGAGATCGCGCACCTCGCGGCCGTCCTCCGTCCGCTCGCCCTCCTCCGTGACGTGGTCATGCCCCTCCTCGCGCAAGTGGGTGATGACTGGCAACACGGGCGCGTCGGCGTTCCGCGGGAGCACTTGATGTCCGCCGCCATCCGAGGCCTCCTCAGCTCACTGCTCCGGCTGTACGCCCGCCAGGATGCTCCGGTCTCTCTGCTCTTTGCGACCCTCCCAGGAGAACGCCACGAGATCGGCACGCTCGGGGCGGGGATGCTCGCAGCCAGTAGTGGTCTTGGCGTCGCCTATCTCGGCGCCGACCTCCCGACGCGTGACATCGTGCAGAGTGTCAAGGCTGCGGGCGCGCGCGCGTTGGTACTCGGGTTGACGAGTGCATCGTCAGGCAAGGCGGAGCGAAGCCTGCGCTCGATCATCCGTACGCTTCCGCGGGACGTCGAGCTGTGGGTTGGCGGGCCCGATGCCGGTCACCACGCCGCGACCGTTAATCCGCGAGGCATCGTCCTTCGAGACTACGACGCCTTCCAGCAGGAGCTCGTCCGCCTCGGCGGGCGGGTGAACTAGCCGTCATGAGCATGCGCCGGCCGATTCGACTCCGAATCTTCGCCGTAGTTGTCCTTGGAGCGGCGGCTAGCCAGGCCTGGGCTCAGGACACGACGGCCGTCGGATCGATTTCGGGTCGCGTGACGAGCGGTGGGGGGGAACCCGCAGGCGGCGTGGGGATCTGCCTGCAACCCGACGACCGGTGCGTCACGACCGACGAGGAGGGCGTATTCAGGATTGCCGACGTTCGCGCCGGCGAATCCTCCCTCGACCTAACCGCCCCTGGTCTGCCGCCCTATCCAGCTGCCGTGGTCCGGGTCTCGGCAGGGCTCAACTCCGTCGTCGAGGTGACGCTCCCGACTCTCGACAGCATAGAGCAGGAGGTCACGGTCACCGCGCCGCTGTTCGCCCTGGCGGAGGAAGTAAAGAACTCCGGCTTCCTGATCCAGCCAGCCGAGATCGCGCGAAGCGCAGGCGCGTTGCAGGACGTCTCCCGATATCTCCAGTCGCTCCCGGGCGTCGCCATCGGCTCGGACGATTTCCGCAACGACATTATCGTCCGCGGTGGCAGCCCGCTCGAGAACCTATTCGTCATCGACAACGTCGAGGTGCCGAACATCAACTCCTTCGCCACCTTCGCGTCCGCCGGGGGCACGGTTGGCATTGTTGACGTTGAGCTCATCGAGCGCGTGACGTTCCTCAC
>Ga0302135_10002292_pt1 | contig 11470 bp, 12 predicted proteins | sample CBN3_surface_MG_FD_203119 | JGI IMG/M metagenome (GOLD analysis project Ga0302135, IMG submission 203119) | Marine microbial communities from Western Arctic Ocean, Canada - CBN3_32.1 | ecosystem: Environmental > Aquatic > Marine > Oceanic | place: Canada: Western Arctic Ocean | collected... | reverse complement strand
CGAACTGTCTTCTCGGCACTTCTTTTCTTTCTCATCATCGTTTTCCTCTCGGGTTGACGATGAGCTAAAAGTACCTCTTAAGCAATGGGCCAATTATGTCCAACTAGGGCTGACGGGGTACAGGAATATGAATCTGTCTCTATTTATTATTTCTTCGCGGCTTTATCTAATCGCCTGAACTCTTCCATTTTCTCCTTAATCCGGATCTCCAAGCCGCTCTCCCTGGGGAAATAAAACTGCTGGTCCTGAATCTCTTCCGGCAGGTAATTTTCGCCAGCGGCAAAGGCATTCTCTTCATCGTGAGCATAGCGATAGCCTTCGCCATAGCCCAGCTCCTTAGTCAACGCGGTAGTGGCATTTCTCAGGTGCAGGGGAACTTGCAGAGAGCCGTGCTCGGTCACCGCCTTGCGGGCGTTGTTATAGCCCTCATACAGCGCATTACTCTTCGGCGCGCTGGCCAGGTACACGGCGGCTTCCGCCAGGGCCAGATCGCCCTCGGGGCTGCCAAGGCGGGTGTAGACATCCCAGCTATTGAGCGTGATCTGCAGGGCCCGGGGATCGGCCAGGCCAATGTCTTCGGTGGCCATGCGCGTCAGGCGCCGGGCCAGGTAGATTGGATCGCAGCCGCCGTCGAGCATGCGGGTGAGCCAGTAAAGTGCGGCATCGGCTGAAGACCCGCGCACGGCTTTGTGCAGGGCCGAGATCTGTTCGTAAAAACTGTCGCCGCCCTTGTCGAAGCGGCGATAGGTTTCTTCTACCACCTGGGCGATGTGATCATCACTCACGCTACGACCACCTTCCACTTCTTCCGCCATGTCGCTAAGCACTTCCAGGTAATTCAGCGTGCGGCGGGCATCGCCGTCGCCGGCTCGAGCCAGCATCTGTTTCTGCTCCTTGCTCAATGCGATCTGCTGCTGACCCAGGCCGCGTTCGCTGTCATTCAAGGCCCGCTCGATCACCGTCACCAGGTCAGCTTCGGCCAGGGGTTTCAGCAGATACACCCGTGCCCGTGACAGCAGCGCGTTGTTTAACTCGAACGAGGGATTCTCGGTGGTGGCGCCGATAAAGAGCACCGTGCCATCTTCGATGTGCGGCAGAAAAGCGTCCTGCTGGGCCTTGTTGAAGCGATGCACCTCGTCGATAAACAGAATGGTTTTGCGGGCGCTATTGGCCTGGTGATATTTGGCCTGCTCGATGGTCGCGCGAATTTCCTTCACCCCGGCCAGCACCGCCGACATGGACGCGAAGTGACAGTCGCAGGCATTGGCGATAATGCGGGCCAGGGTGGTCTTGCCGACACCGGGTGGGCCCCACAGGATCATGGAGTGGGGGAGTTGTTTGTCGATGGCTTCATGGAGTGACTTGCCGGGGCCGAGCAGGTGGGGCTGGCCGACGAACTCTGCCACGGTGCGGGGGCGCAGGCGAGCGGCCAGGGGTTGGTAGTTGGCCTCGGCGGTGTCTTCCGGGAACAGTAGCGTAGTCATTGTTGGTAGAATACGGGACGCTGGCAACTAATCAACTTTATTCACTTAGGAGTAAATAGGGACAGATTGATTTTCGGTCGATAGTTGGCACCGGGACGCAGGCTGGTCTATATCTTCCTGATGAAGATTGCTTGGGGGGTAGCCAGTCATGCCAAGGAAGGCACGGGTAATAGTGGCGGGGCTGGCCTGGTCTGCCAGGGCGTGTCACGCAAGCAACTTGCCAGCAATACCGCTTGCATCGATGAGCTAGAGCTTCGTCTCGGTGTGCGTATCGAACACCGCGGTCGCGGCCGCTCGAGAAAATAAATCTGCCCCTATTTCCGTACAAGGTGTCATGATCAGAAAATGAACCAGAAGAAATTTATTGAGGAATTAGTGCATTTTAAAAGTGAAAATGTATTTAATCCTTATGCTGAAAAATGCGCCACTTACGATCTATCTGGCGCTGCTGAAATCCGTAGAGAAAACCTGAGAAGTGTACTGCGTCATTTCGAAAGCATTGGCGTTGATTCACTTTGGGTCGGTAGAGATCTAGGTCATAAGGGCGGAAGAAGAACTGGGCTGGCATTAACTGATGAGACTCATCTGGGGGTCGCAAGCAGTAGATGGGGATCGAACCTGGCACAGGCAACCAAAGGCAAAGCATTTTCTGAACGCACAGCAGCCAATATTTGGAATTTTATTGAGAGGATTGATGAAGGTATATTCACATGGAATGTATTCCCATATCACCCCTTTGAGCAAGGCAATCTTTTCTCGAACAGGAACCATAGTTCAAAAGAGCGCGATTTGGGATTAGAAATTCTTGATGCACTTGTTTGCTTATTGAAACCGAAAAAGATCATGGGAATTGGCAATGATGCTTTTAATTGTTCAAGTCGCATTTCCCCTAATAAGCAAGTATACAAGGTGCGACATCCCAGTTATGGAGGTGAGAAGATTTTTAATATGCAATTGTCGGCACTTTATGACGTAAGTAAATAGGGACGAATTATTTTCCAAAGGAAATAAATCTGTCCCTATTTATTCAAATGCTGTACAAAGGCGCCATGAAAGTCCCTAAGCGAATCCAGCCCCTTATCGATGAAGGCCTGATTGACGAAGTCATCAACAGACTTATGAGTGGTAAGGAGGCCGATGTCTATGTAGTGCGCTGCAATTCCGAAGTGCGCTGCGCCAAGGTCTATAAAGAAGCCGCCAAACGCGGCTTCAAACAGGCAGTGCTCTATCGAGAAGGTCGCAAATCGCGTAATAGTCGTCGTGCCCGTGCTATGGACAAAGGCTCAAAGTTTGGTCGCAAGCAGCAGGAGCAAACCTGGCACAATGCCGAAGTAGACGCGCTGTTTAAACTTGCCAAAGCTGGTGTGCGCGTTCCCCAACCTTACGCCTGTATCGACGGCGTCCTGTTGATGGAGTTGGTCACTGACAGCGAGGGTGTTGTGGCACCACGCCTGAGCGATGTATCACTGTCAGCCAGCGAGGCCCTGGAAGGCCATACGGAAGTCATGCGCTTCGTGGTGCGCATGCTTTGTGCCGGCTTGATACATGGTGACTTGTCAGAATTTAATATATTGCTGGATGAAAACGGCCCGGTAATTATCGACCTGCCGCAAGCGGTGGATGCCGCAGCAAATAACAATGCCGAGTCCATGTTGCAGCGAGACGTTAACAAGATAAGAAGTTACTACGGACAGTACGCTCCGGAATTGCTAAACAGCCAATACGCCAAAGAAATCTGGAAGTTGTTCGAAGACGGCGAATTACATCCGCATAGCAAGCTAACTGGCAGCTTTGCTAAAAACACGCAGGCTGCCGATGTGGATGGGGTGCTGCAGGAAATAGAGTCAGTCATAGCCGAAGAACAAAGTCGACAAGAACGCCTGATCGAAGCAGAAATATAAAAAGACACAGATCTATTTTTCGAAGAAATAAATCTGTCTCTATGTATTAATCAGATACTTAAAATGAGGCAACTACCCATGACAAGCAAACTTCACAAATATGTAGTAGCAATTTTACTCCTTTGGTCATCAACAACTACATTGGCACAAGACGCTGGTGCAGAGCCCAGCCTGATGACTTATGACCTGGCCACAACGGCCATGGTTGCAGCCGAAGCCTTCGCGCGTCAGCAGGGATGGAACGTGACCATTCTAATAACAGACTAGAACAGCAATCCGGTAATGTTAAGGCGTCTGGATGGGGCCGGGGCACGCACGTATAACTTTGCGACCGCTAAGGCACTAGCAGTGACCGAAACGGGTTTAACTTCCGGGGAATATGGGAGTAGAGTTGAAGCCGGCGCTATTGAAGAAATCGAAGGTGGCGTCACCTTTGCCGGAGGCGTACCGGTCTATCTGAACGGTGAGCTTATCGGTGCCGTTGCAACCAGCGGAGTCAGAGCGCTTCAGGATGAAGAAGTGTCCATCGCTGGAGCTGAAGCAATAGGCACAACGTCTGGCAATTAAACCAGACAAAAAGGGCTCGGAGGCACAATAGAAATTTCCCCGTCGCCTTTGATTCAAAAAGGTGGTCTGTCCCCAGGAGGATTGAGATGATGCGTGCATTGGAAATTGGTTTACTGGTCGTCGGAGCCCTTCTGGTCATATCACTCCTGACCCTGCGCCTGACCGGCCTGGACCCCCAATACATCGACCCCAGCAGCGCAGCGTTTGTCGAGAATGGCCGGACCGCCCGGCCGGGATTGTGGCTCTCAGGGGAGGTCGTGCGTGAACCTGTGACGAATTGGGACTGGGTTTACGACGTCAACGACCCGATCCGCGGAAACTCGATAATGCTCGAAACTCGAACCCGGTACGGAATCCCCCACTCGGTCACGATCAACCCTACCGCCCGCGGTGACAAATTTTACATTGGCGGAAGCGAACAAGATTTCCGACTACAAAAGCAATTCCCCAACTCAAAATCGTGGTGGGCCAACATCGAACGCGATCCGCGCGTGCGCATGAAGATCGACGGAAAAATCTACGAAATGACGGTAGCATTGATCGCCGACCGAGCCGAAGTCGCCCAATTAATTGGGAGAGACCCCGTCACCAGAGTTACTGGTGCAGACAGCAAGGAACAGATCACGGGGGTGAGGCACTATTGGCGCGTTTACCAGCGGAACACCCCGGAATATGAAGACGGCTCGGAATAACCAGAGGCAACGGAGTCAGTAAAAATTGCCCCGTCCCCTGCGTTTCAAAAATTGGGTCTGTCCCCGGTTTTACGGTGTGCGTATCGAGCACCGTGGTAGTGGCCGCCCGGGAAAATAAAGCTGTCTCTATTTATTTATTGGGCGCAACCGACCCTGCCTGGGGAGAGTCCCCATTGCGTAACATCCTGTACCAGTCACGAAACGGGCCGCTGGTGTTTTGCCAGAAAGATCGGTACTGGCTTTGTGTTTCTGGCCCCAGCCCCCAGGGGGTGTATTCATCTTTCTCTGGAATATAAAGCGTACCAAACAGTCGATCATAGATACTGGTGACAGCGGCGAGGTTGGTATCCCAGTGTTGCTGCAGATCGCTGTGATGGGTGTGGTGCATGGCTGGACTCTGTACCCACTGCTCCAGCCAGCGGGGGTAGCGAAACTGCACATGATAATGTCTGAAAGCACCGCTGAGGCCGAGGATGAAAGAGAAGAAACCGGCACCCAGAATGGTAGCCTGGGTGATGCCGCCATTGAACAGATAAGCAAATATTCCAGCGGCGAAAGCAAAACTGAAGGCAGAGCCTGCAGCCCAGATTGGACCTGCCAGGAAATGTTCCCGTGAGCGTGTAAGCGGAGTCAGCACTTCGGCCGAATGATGTACCTTGTGAATCGCCCACAAAGCCGGCACCTTATGCATCGTGTAGTGAATGGCATAGAAGATAAAGTCGTAGCACAACAGACTCACCAGGGCATAAAGCAACATCCAGGCAAAATTGGGTGTCAGTGCAGGTGATGCCCCCAGCAGAGTTTCCAGGAAAGCTATCACTGTTTGTTCTGTCACCGGGCCGACGGTGGAGAACAGTGCCACTACCCACAATGGCCGCAGGAACCGTTCAATTACCCAGAGCCAGATGTCGACTCGGGCAGACACGTGTGTGTAAGTATCCCTGGGCAACAGAAACTCAAACAGGCCAGCCTTGCGTTCACGCCCCTCGGCATTCTTGGAGCCATGACCGCGGTAGCTGACGAAAAGCAACAGGGCGAGAAACAAGGTGATTAGTAAACGATCTCAGTGCAAGTCGCCGGGAATATTGCTTGAGGTGATATCCCAGATGAATGCAGTTGCCTGTTGAACGACGTCGGTGAACGGCCCGACAACGTCCCCAACATCGGCAGTGATATCACTATTCTCAGCCATATGACCTGAGCCTATATATTCTCGTTTTCAATAAAAGGGGGGACGGAGGAATTAACCTTTAATCCCTCCGTCCCCCCTGTTTTTTTTACCGTAACTATTCCTTAGAAGTGCCGTCGCCGTTCATGCCCATGGACTCGTAGCGTCGCCAGCCGGCCAGAATACCAGGCAGACCGTGATTACCCTCATGACAGGCGTATTCGAAAAGCGGGTCTTCGATGCGGCGCATGGGTAGTCTTGCGGACCAACTCACATCCCAGGTCTGCGGGTCTTGCATGGTGAAATCGTAGTCCAGGGTATTCTCATCGATCCAGCTTAGACGCTCTTCCAACTGCATGCTGGCTGATGACCCCCTGCCGTTTTCGTCCTGGTAAAAATGTTGAGTATGGATCACCAGGGTGTCGCCTTCCCAGTGGGCGATGGAATCACCACTCCATTTGAGTTGGCGGGTATGGTGCTCGCTATCCAGGCGGATGATGCGCGCACGGTGAATCATTTCGTTAACGATGACGATATGATCTTTGGTCTGTATCAGCTGCATATTGTTGTTGTAGGCACCCGATGTCATCGGCAGCCCTCCCATCAGTAAACAGCGATCGGCGAGGGTTCGGGCCTCAGGGCCAATACTCAGCCTCCTCTTCTCGGATATTCCGGCACGACGGTTTTGTCCGGCCACATTGGTAGGAGGTATTCTGCCATTGGCTGGATCATAGACAAGCGAAGTCCTGCGGTCGGCGATGGTTTCGATACCACGCTCATACCAGAAATTGTTGTAGGAAATTACGCCCGGTGGATAGCCGGCACCGCCCACCGAGTCGATAATCAGGTCCCGGTTCTGGCGACGATTCTCGAATTTTTGCCACTCCACGGCTTCTTCTGCCGTCAGGACTTCCTTCTCCGCCAGTTCTGGCGGGCGGTTTAGTGGGGTGAGAGTTCTATAAGTGTAAGTACCCTGGAAATCAGGTACACCATACTCGGTACGGGGAATATCGGATGATTGGGCCATCAGCGCCGAGGCGATGAACAGGCTGACAATCGCCAGACTCAATGGGGTTAGGACTCGATGGTTCATTTGATCCTCCATCTTGTTTGCTTATTGATTGTGAATTGGGGGCTGCTAGTCAAACTACGCCATTGTGGCCATTTTTCAAGGAAAAACTGCAGCCCCGACGACAGCTTTAGGAGATACTCATAACTTAACAACTCTAACATCGGGTTGATTTCCCATAATTGCAAATGCCTGCCAACAACAGGAAACAGTTAAGTTGTTAAGTTATGATTGTCCCCTATAGTCCATTCTCTTGCGTGTCATATTGTCACCTAATAGTATGAGATGCATAATAACAGCTCTAATTAGATGGCCAAATTCACTATGCCACTACACTGGGAATTGAGGCACTATGAAACAGTTAAGTTGTTAAGTTATGAGTGTCTCCGTCTAGTTCTACCCGTCTAGTTCTACCTCTCTAATTCAATATTTGTTCTGCTTCTAGTCTGCGTGCGCCAGCGAGAGTACCCGGCATGGAGTAATTACCTTCGTGGCATGCATACTCATAGAGTCGACCATCTGTGGCATGGAAGCTGAGTTCTGCGGTCCAGGGTTGACTGTACAGGTCAGAATCTTCCACAGTAAAGCGGTAAACAATTTCAGTGTCAGAATAACGGATAAAACGCTCAGTTATCTTGCCATTTTTGGTGATGGCTGTGGTGCTTTGCTGCATTTGCAGGGGGTTGACATTGATAGTTTCTATTACCAGAGCACTATCTTCATACCAGCCTACAGAGTCTCCCATGTATTGTTGCAAGACCTCCGGTCGGTGATTGGCGCGGGCTTCTGCGGCCGAACTAAAGGTGGGGATGATTCGCGCATCATGCATTTGTTCCACATCTATCATCACGTAATCATCGGTTTGAACGAATTGATAAGTGTTATTATAGAGTCCGCTGCGCATCGCCGGACCGGCTTTACCTTCAGAAAGAATACAACGCTCCGACAAGGGCAGGGCCTCGGGGCCGTCAGCGTTACCGATGCCTGTCAGGTATCGACTGCCGAAATTGGTACGCTGAAAATCTGTGGTAGGATTTTCCAGCCTGGGTACTTGACCATTTTCTGGATTGATTATGTAGGAAGTGCGAAATTCGCCTTTGACGAAGGCAAGGGCAGAGCCGGGATCGACCCAGAAATTATTGTACGCCCTGCTGCCGAAGTCATCTGCGGCCACGTCAGGCGTGTTATTGACACCATCACCGTCATCAAAGCCACCCTCAATACCACCAATTGGTACGCTGGCTGCCATGACTCGGGCTTCTTCCGCCGATACGACCAGGGCTTCCACCCCACTTCGACGCGTGAGATTGGTTAGCGATGCATTGGTCCAGACGCCTGTCAGATCGGGCCGCGCTGTGTTTTGAGCCAGCGCGCCAGAGCATGCCAGAACGGTGCACAGCAGCAAGCTTCCTATTCGGGTGGGGTGTGTTAGCAGAGTTGTCATTTGCTACCTCCTGGGGTTTTGTCCGTCGGGGAGTTCCGGGACAATGACTTCAAATGAGTTGAAGTTACTGCCCCCTTTAATTACCTTTTTAACTAGCTATTTTTCGACATCGTGCTAGAAAAATAAAGCTGTGCCTATTTATTAAAGAATCTCGAAGATAAACACCCCAACCGCTGCGGTAGGAATGTCATTACTATGTATCGTACCTCTCGAGATAAAAACCACATTAGGCTGAGTGTCTGTATCAAACCAGACCACCACGGCATCATGGCCATGGTAATGCACGGAATCTTCAGTATTGGCAATACTGGAGAAGTCCTCATCGTATTCCCATACTCTGACGCGGTCGTTCTCCAGCATTTTGATAGCCCCGTCACGAGGATAGGCAGGCGGGGCATCCACTTGCGCCTGAGCCACTGGTATAGCGCAAATAAACAGCAGCAGTGCAATTTTTCTCATACTCTTAACAGACTAATGCACTAAAAAAGGGGTCATAAAAAAGGGGTCAGAGTAAAAATACAGTAGTTTGGGTAGAAAGGGATAGGGTTATTTTACTGAATGCTGGTAGCGTGAAAGTAAGGCGGGGAGTGACTGCATGTACCCCTGGCTCTGCTTAGGTGTTCAAGGCGCATCAGTATTGCCAAAACTCGGCGATCAAACTACTCTGGTGCTTTGATTTGACTGGCCCATGATTAAGTTGAAACGCGCTTCTCACACTCTGCACACGTTCACGCTTGCCTTGTTGCTGGCCGGTAGCGCGATGGCGTTTCCGGTTGCGGCGCAGGATCGCGTAGCTGCCCTGGCCGGTGATGGCGGCGTGATGCTGCGCTCGCCGAATGGCGAAGTACTGGTGAGCCTCAATCCGGATCGCGCGCTGGTACCTGCGTCGCTGGTCAAGATCCCGCTGGCGCAGGTGGCTTTGACCATGCTCGGCGAAGACTTTCGTTTCGAGACCCACTTTTATCGCAATGACAGTGGCGACCTGTTGATCCGGGGCCTGGGCGATCCGTTCCTGGTGTCAGAGGAAATTGCCGATATTGCCGACACCCTGGCCCAGCGCGGGCTGCAACAGATCCGCCGCCTGGTCATGGATGATTCTGCGTTCGAAGCGGATCCCGATCTACCTATTGAGAGAGGCACCAGTCAGCCCTTTGGTGCCCGCAATAGTGCTCTGGCCGTGAATTTCAACACGGTGAATCTGGCCTGGACAGCGGACGGTAGATTGATCACGGGCGAGACGCAGACTCCTTTGACCGCCCTTGGCCGAGAGCTCGGCGCGCAGCTTGCCCCCGGCGCGGCGCAACGCATCAATCTGGGTGATGACCCTCGCGCTGGCCTGCGCCAGGCTCAGCAACTGTTTCGGCTGTTGCTTGAGAAGTCAGGTATCACAGTATCCGATACGGGCTTTAATCGTAATGCGGTGACGGATGAGTGGACGCTGTTTTATCGGCATCGTAGTTCTCGCTCGCTGCGTGACAACCTGGATGGCCTGCTGCGCTACTCCAACAATTTCATCGCCAATCAACTTTTTCTCACGCTCGGGGCGCAAGGCAGTGGCTACCCTGCCACGGCCGAGGCAGCGCGTGCTGCCCTGCAACAGCAGCTCACTGGCTTGTATGGAGATAGTTTCGGACGCGATCCACAGTCCCTGCTTATGCTGGAGGGCTCAGGCCTGTCGCGCGCGCAGCGCAGCAGTGCCGCCGGCATGATGCATATTCTCGAAGTCTTTAAACCCTATGCCGAGCTGCTGCCCGAGGTGGACGGGGTGCTGCGCAAGAGTGGTACCTTGACCGGCGTCTACAACTTGGTCGGCTACATCCGCGGGTCCGATGGTCTGTACCCGTTCGTGATTCTGACTAACCAGGCGGTCAACAACCGCGCAGAGATTCTGCGGCTGCTGCAGCGTCGGCTTTAGATTTAGGGGATAGATTTAGGGGACACTAATAGTTTAATAGCTTAACGAGACAGGCCAGTATCGACCGGGAAATTGAAATCGAACGGTCCTTGCCACTAGCCGAAGTGGGCCAGAATAGCAGCAGAGAAATCCCTAAGCTATTAAACTATTAGTGTCCCCTGGAGCTGTTAGTCTATTATCCTCTATAGAGCCTGCGATTCTGTCGAGTTTAGCAGTCATTCACATGGTATTTCCGGACTCACTCAGCTATGTCTTTGCTATCCATCCATCATCATCTTGAAGCCGAGTCGGCTTCATTCAAGTTCACTGTGAGCCAGAGCAATCCTGATACCAATTTTGTAGGCGCTCGAAAGGGCGCTACCGGTACTCTTGACGACCTGAAGAATAGCCCTCCAATACCCAAGGCCTGGTTAAGACCCTCACTTGTAAAGGTCGCAATGGACCGCCTAAAAGCGAATCAACTTGTTCATAGCCGACTCAATCTAGTCTCCATCATCAACAATCACTTCTTCGATCTATCCAAAAACCGCTATCGGATTGTCTGGTCCAAAAATATGATCACTTCTGCAGGAGTGTCCAAGATTCAAAGAAAAGGCGCTGAGGCGGAGCTGGTTCTGCATTTTCGAGACGGGGAGGAGGAGCGCAAAGGCGACCAACGCTGGATGCGTCAGATTCTTGAGAATCTTTACGCAAAGGGTGGGCGAGCAAAAGACACGGTTGAGGATTTTGTATATCTCACCCTGGTACATGAAGCGAGTGAAATGCATCAAAGAAAAAAAGCAGAGACCTTGACCCCCGCTATAAAGGCAGAAATAAGGGCTGAAATAGAAGAGGCAAAGGCTTACTTCTCATTCCCCACAGAAAGAAGAAAAATGCTGAAGCAGTTATATAAAATGCTTGATGGGACATATGATCCCCGCGCAAAGAGTTACAGTCGCGAGCTTGATCTCTTCGAGAGCATAGGAGAAGAAAATCTAGGAACAATCGAAGGCCTGTTGGAGCTGATTGAATTTGTTCTGGGGATGCCCAACTATGCTAAGGAGTCAACCCGTTATCCTGACGAAAGAACCAGATTGCAGCTGGCGAAGAGTTTATATGTTGACATTCTTCACGATTTTGCGAGTTCAAGTAAGACTGACAAATGGGTGAGAGATGTGGAAAGTTCTGGCACGTTTACTAGTAAACCTGTCAAGTATAACTACACAGAAAAAACCAAGGTTCTCAGCGAAC
>Ga0302135_10002290_pt1 | contig 11479 bp, 11 predicted proteins | sample CBN3_surface_MG_FD_203119 | JGI IMG/M metagenome (GOLD analysis project Ga0302135, IMG submission 203119) | Marine microbial communities from Western Arctic Ocean, Canada - CBN3_32.1 | ecosystem: Environmental > Aquatic > Marine > Oceanic | place: Canada: Western Arctic Ocean | collected... | reverse complement strand
CCGCAAATTGACAGGGCCATGACCGTTGGCTATTGTGCCGGCTTCCAAGCGGCTCGATCGGCGCGTTTGGCTGTGTCGGCGAACATGAGGACAATTATCCTCGCGTATTCAGCAACCAGGAGTTCGGCGGTAACGATTGCACCCGCGTTGCGCTGGTGGGCCGTGGCTCATCGGATCTCGAAGTTTCAGCCGTGACCGACCTAACGCCAATCGTAATTCTGCTCCGCGAGGCTCGGCTGATTGGTAGCATTGAGACCTTCGACCAATCGATCGAATATCGAAACGCACGCACGAAACACCAGGAACGTCTCGCTTACGCGCGACCAATAAACCCCCTCCATCCAACGGGCAGGTCTAATTAATGACCGGCGTTGTCATCCAATTCTTGAGCACGATCGGCCGCCTCTTCCTCACGTTCTTAGGTGCGATCGGGGGATTAACGCTATTTACTGCCAGCGCGGTCGTTAATTCGGTGACGCCGCCATTCTATTTTCGCTTAATCGCGCGCCAGATGATCGTCGTGGGCTACTACTCGCTTCCCGTTGTCGGCTTGACGGCATTGTTCACGGGAATGGTTCTCGCCCTACAGATCTACACCGGATCTTCGCGTTTCAATGCAGAAGGCGCCGTGGCAACTATTGTTGTGATCGGAATAACCCGTGAACTCGGACCGGTGCTCGCCGGACTGATGGTTGCTGGGCGGGTTGGTGCAGCGATGGCGGCCGAAATCGGGACCATGCGCGTGACCGAGCAGATTGATGCGCTGACCACGCTGTCAACGAACCCCTTTAAGTATCTTGTCGCGCCGCGACTGATCGCTGCGACGCTCATGCTTCCTATTCTGGTATTGGTTGCGGACATAATCGGCGTATTCGGCGGCTATGTCGTAAGTACACAGAAATTGGGCTTCAACCCGGCGACCTATCTAAAAAACACGTTCGAGTTCCTTGAGACGATCGACGTGACATCTGGCCTGGTCAAGGCGGCTGCATTTGGCTTCATCATCGCTCTCATGGGTTGCTACAGCGGTTACAACAGCAAGGTTGGTGCCCAGGGTGTAGGATCAGCGACAACAAATGCGGTGGTGACAGCATCGATCCTTATCCTCGCCTCCAACTATCTCATCACTGAGTTATTCTTCGCACGCTAGTGCGACTCAGATCATGAGCGAGACGCCAAAAGTTAGTTTCCAGGATGTTCACATTTCTTTTGGGGCCAACCGAGTGCTCCAGGGCTTTAACTTGGATATCCATCCGAGAGAATCAGTCGTCATAATTGGTGGCTCGGGAACCGGTAAATCGGTCACGTTGAAATGTTTGCTCGGCCTGCTGCTCCCACAGCGAGGTAGTATTCGCATTGACGGGGAAGAAATCGTCGGCACTCACGGCCGTTCTCGCACACGCGCTCTCGCCAAATTCGGCATGTTATTCCAGAGCGCGGCCCTGTTTGACAGCCTACCGGTTTGGGAAAACGTCGCCTTCGGCTTGATTCAAGGCAAGGGGCGCTCGCGCGACGAAGCTAAGAAAATCGCGTTAGAAAAACTCGGCCAAGTCGGTCTGGGAGACGACGTGGCCGACCTCAATCCGGCCGAGCTGTCGGGGGGGATGAAGAAGCGGGTCGGGCTCGCCCGCGCAATCGCTACCGATCCTGAAATAATGCTCTTCGATGAACCGACGACGGGCCTCGATCCGATTATGGGCGACGTAATCGATCAACTCATCTCCAAATGCGTCAAGGAAATTGGCGCGACCGCAATATCAATTACCCACGATATGGCCAGCGCACGTCGGATCGCCGATCGTATGGCCATGTTGTACAAAGGCCAGATCATATGGGCCGGCGCTGTATCCGAGATCGACGACAGCGATAATGCGCTGGTAGATCAATTCATCCATGGCCGTGCGGAAGGACCAATACAGATGGAAATCCGAACGCCGTGACGCGGCCGACCGGAACAACCCCGCAACGCTGATGGCCCGCGCAGCTTCCAACTACGCCTGTCAGGAATGTGGTGCCGCGAGTAACCGTTGGATGGGACGGTGCGAGTCCTGCGGCGCGTGGAATTCCCTGGTCGAAGAGACTACGTCGGCCGGCCCGCCCAAGGGCCTCGGTCGCGGTAGCGGCCATAGAATCAAACTCGTCAGCCTCGCGGGTACGACAGACGAAGCAGCGCACGTACCGACCGGAATCAGCGAGTTCGATCGCGTTTGCGGCGGTGGCTTAGTGCCAGGTTCTGCCCTACTGATTGGCGGCGATCCTGGTATCGGCAAGTCCACCCTGTTGCTACAAGCAACGGCCGCTCTAGCCAGCAATGGTGTCACTTGTGCCTACGTTACCGGGGAAGAAGCAATTGCCCAGGTTCGCTTACGCGCCAACCGCCTCGGCCTATTGGACGCTCCACTCTATCTGGCTGCGGCGACGAGCGTTCGCGATATTGTGGCTACTTTGGACATCGTCGATTCGCCGCAGGTCGTCGTGATCGATTCGATCCAGACGATGTTCGTCGATTCGCTGGACTCGGCACCTGGCACCGTTGCACAGGTCCGCAGCTCCGCCCAGGAATTGATCCGAATTGCAAAAAACCGGGGGCTGACCGTGATTCTCGTCGGTCACGTGACCAAGGACGGCCAAATCGCCGGACCACGCGTCCTCGAGCATATGGTCGACACGGTTTTGTACTTTGAAGGAGAACGCGGCCATCAATTCAGGATTTTAAGAACTGTAAAAAACCGCTTCGGCCCGACCGACGAAATCGGCGTCTTTGACATGACCGATCATGGTCTGCGCGAAGTCCCCAATCCGTCAGCCCTGTTTCTTGGGGACCGCGACGCAAGCATCAGTGGTACTTCAGTGTTTGCTGGAATCGAAGGAACGCGTCCGCTGCTGGTCGAGATACAGGCATTAACGGCACCCACGGCGTTGGGAACGGCGCGGCGGGCGGTCATTGGGTGGGACGCAGGACGACTCGCCATGGTGCTCGCTGTACTCGAAACCCGATGTGGTTTGAGCCTGGCTGGCCAGGACGTATTTCTCAATATCGCGGGAGGTCTGAAGATTCGCGAACCGGCGGCTGATTTGGCCGTCGCAGCCGCGCTGATCTCATCAATCACCAACGTATCGGTCCCGATGCGGACCGCGGTGTTTGGCGAAATTGGCTTGTCCGGAGAAATTCGGCCTGTGGGTCAATCCGATATTCGCATCAAGGAGGCGAGCAAGCTCGGGTTCCATCGGGTGATAGCCCCCAAAGGCAACGCCGCCGCCAGCCCCGAAACCTCCTTGACCGAGATTGCCCGCCTAGAAGACCTTCTGGCTTTACTTGCCGATCGGGGCAATTCGCGCATTACATCGGTATCCTAACCCGTGCTCGACTCCCTCCCATTTTCAATCGCCGACATCGTCATTGTTGGCATTATCGCGCTTGCTGGTTTGCTTGCGTTCATGTGGGGCTTCGTGAGGGTGGTGCTTGTCATCGTCGCGTGGGTCGGTGCGGTACTGGTTTCGATATTCCTGTTTCCCGAAGTTCGGCCCTTCTTACGCGAAATTATTCCGATAATCTGGGCCGCCGATGCGATTACCGGCGTTGGCATATTTGTCGTATCGCTGGTCCTCTTCTCGATCATTGCCGATATGATCGCTGACGCGGTGCGCGGGACGCGGGTCGGCTTTATCGACCGTGCGCTAGGGTTCGTACTTGGTGTTGGAATCGGCGCGGTGCTCGTTTGCGCGGCCTATCTTGGTCTCAACTGGCTCGTGGAAACCGAAGAACAACCTGAGTGGTTGCGGACCGCCCGCCTGCTCCCCATCGTCGACTATGGCGCCGGCTGGCTGATGAAGGTTGTCCCGTCCGAAACCCGCAATGCCGGCTCGGCCAAGGCCAACGAACTCGGACAATCGATCCAAGACGCAGCCCAAGCCGGCCGCGCCGTGCAGCGGCTCAACGACGCTGCGAAAGAGGCCGGTGTTGACATTAACAAAGGGTACGGGACTCGCGAACGCGGTGCATTGAATCAACTACTAGGAACCAAAGATAAATAATGAAATTGCCTTCCATTCTGCCTGTCGGACCGCAGCCAAACTCTCCCGTCGGCGATGATCGCTTTCACGATGAGTGTGGCGTGTACGGTGTCTTTGGTCATGAAGACGCCGCCGCGCATACTGTTCTTGGCCTCCACGCACTCCAACATCGGGGCCAGGAAGCGGCGGGTATCGTCTCGTACGACAGTGGACAGTTCCATTCAGAGCGCTTCCTTGGCGAGGTTGCCGAGAACTTCAGTGCACAAGACGTCATCGATCGACTTCATGGTTCAGTCGCGATCGGCCATAACCGTTATTCGACGGCCGGAGAAACGGTTCTTCGCAATGTGCAGCCGTTGTTTGCCGAATTCGCGTTCGGTGGTCTTGCGGTCGCCCACAACGGCAACCTGACGAACGGGGTTGGCTTGAGGCGGCGCCTGGTCCGCAACGGCTCCATATTTCAGTCGACGACCGACACAGAAGTTCTCATCCACCTCATTGCAATGAGTCCGCTCACCGACGTGATCGATCGCCTAGTCGATGCCTTGCGACAAGCTGTCGGGGCCTATTCTTTGGTTGCGTTGACTAAAGATATCCTCATCGGCGTACGCGACCCGCTGGGTGTGCGCCCATTGGTTCTCGGCCAACTTGGCGAGGCGATGATCCTGGCGTCGGAGACCTGCGCGCTCGATATTATCGGTGCCGAGTTCGTCCGCGACATCAGTCCCGGTGAACTTGTGGTTATCGATGACAGCGGCGTGCGGAGCATGTTCCCCTTCCCCAAATCGCCTGAGCGATTCTGCGTTTTTGAATATATCTACTTCGCGCGACCCGACAGCGTCATCGAAGGAGCCAACGTCTACGAAGCGCGCAAGCGCATCGGTGCAGAGCTCGCGCGCGAGAACGGCGTCGACGCTGACGTTGTCATCCCGGTCCCTGATTCGGGAACGCCGGCTGCCATGGGATACGCATCGGAGACCGGTATCCCATTCGAACTTGGCATCATCCGCAATCACTACGTTGGCCGCACGTTTATTGAACCCAGCGCCTCAATCCGCCACCTCGGAGTCAAGCTCAAGCACAACGCGAATCGGTATAAAATTGCCAACAAACGAGTCATTCTGGTGGACGACAGCATCGTTCGGGGCACAACGTCGACCAAGATCGTCGACATGGTGCGACAGGCCGGAGCAACCGAGGTCCACATGCGGATTGCCAGCCCGCCAACGGCTCACTCCTGCTTTTACGGCGTCGATACACCAGAGCAAAGCGAACTTTTGGCAGCATGTAACGATGTCGACGCCATGCGCAAAATGATCGGCGTCGACAGTCTGGCCTTTATCTCTATCGACGGGCTCTATCGGGCGATGGGTCACACGGCAGGTCGCAACGATGCCCTGCCCCAGTATTGCGATGCCTGCTTCACCGGGGATTACCCGATTCCCTTGACCGACCGAGAAGATGGTGAAGCACCCCAGCAACTGTCGTTGCTCGCTGAATCCACCTAATCGCAAACCCTAGGGTCAACATATGAGCCGACTCCTTGACGGCCGAATTGCAGTAGTCACCGGAGCATCGAGGGGGATTGGCGCTGCCGTTGCGGAGCGTTTCGCCGCGGAGGGCGCCGACTTAGTCCTTGTCGCACGCACCGTTGGCGGTCTCGAGGAAGTCGACGATAGAATCCGCGCGCACGGTCAAAACGCCACATTGGTGCCGCTGGATCTCGCAGATGGCGCAGGCATCGACAGGCTGGGCGGCGCGATTGCCGAACGTTATGGCCGCCTCGATATCCTGGTCGGCAATGCCGGTGAGCTCGGGCGTTTGGGGCCGATCGCACAATTCTCACCGGACGAGTGGCAACCGGTCATCGATATCAACCTTACCGCGAATTGGCGTTTGATCCGGTCGTTCGATCCGCTGCTCCGTGCGTCGGACGCGGGACGGGCGATTTTCGTCACCTCCGGCATCGCACGCTCACCGATTGCTTATTGGGGAGCGTACGCCGTAAGCAAGGCAGCGCTGGAAATGCTTGTCAGGGTCTACGCAGCCGAGATTGCGAAAACGAATATCAGGGTCAACCTGTTGGACCCCGGAGTCGTAAGGACACGAATGCGTGCACAGGCGTTTCCCGGTGAGGAACCGGAAAGCCATCCCGAACCTGCCAGCGTTGCCGAGCGTTTCGTGGAATTGGCGACCGCCAGCTATTCCGGGAACGGTGAGGTCGTGACGATATAGCTCATAGACTAAGCGTCATTTGGGACTACGCGTCATTTGGCGTAGGGGTTCTTACCCTTGCGAAGAAAGATCCTGATTGGCACCGCAGGTATCTTGAAACGCTTCCTGAAATCGTTTTCGAGATAACGGATGTAGCTATCAGGCAAAGACTCGGGGCGGCTAACGAACACGACGAATGTTGGCGGCCGGGCCTTGGCCTGGGTAACATATTTCAAGCGAATCCGCCGCCCGCGCACCAATGGCGGTGGGTGTCGGCTTTCTACCTCGGCGATCCACTGGTTAAGCGGCGAAGTACCTATTCGGGTATTCCAGAGTTGGTAGACAAACTTGGTTGCCGGCAACAGTTTTTCGACGCCTGCGCCCGAGAGCGCGGACAGCGTTATAAGCTTGATGCCTTTGATTTGGGGGAGTGATCGCTGTAATCGATCTGCGATCACTTTTAGCCGCGCCTCGGCATTTTCAACGAGGTCCCATTTATTGACCACCACGACAAGCGCACGACCCTCTTGGGTGATGCGACGTGCGATCGTCAGATCCTGTTTTTCAAAACCCTGTTCCGCATCAATGACCAACAGCACGACTTCGGCAAAACCCAATGAACGAAGCGAATCGGCTGTGGAAAGTTTTTCTAAATGCTCACTAATGCGAGCCCTGCGCCGAAGGCCTGCGGTGTCAACCAAGCGCAGCCGTTGTCCATCGACCACCCATTCAATTGCGATCGAATCGCGCGTAATGCCTGGCTCAGGGCCAGTAAGCATTCGCTCATCGCCAATCAGCTTATTCACCAATGTGGACTTGCCAACGTTGGGACGACCGACAATTGCGAGATTAATGATGGGGTCGTCAATTTCGGCCCCAGGCTCAGCCCGATCCTCGGTCGCGTCGTCAAAAAGGTGGGCGGACTTTGTCGTAATGGCTTCGTAAAGCAGCTCGAGCCCCTCGCCGTGTTCGGCCGAAATAGCTATGGGTTCATCAAGACCCAGCGAATAACTCTCCAACAACCCGCTCTCACCACCGCGGCCTTCGCACTTGTTCGCAACGAGGATCAAGGGCGTTGCCTGCTTTCTCAGAAGGTTGGCAAACTGCTTGTCGAGCGGCGATACGCCAGCGCGAGCATCGATTAACAACAGAGCAATATCCGCGTCTACGACGGCCTTCTGGGTTTGGACGCGCATGCGGCCTTCTAGTGTCGACGCCGAAGCGTTCTCGAAGCCGGCTGTGTCCCACACGCGAAACTGCAACGGGCCTAGCCTGGCGTCACCCTCGCGTCGGTCACGGGTAACCCCAGGCGATTCATCGACTATTGCCGCTCGACGACCAACAAGTCGGTTGAACAGCGTCGACTTGCCGACATTGGGCCGACCAACAATCGCCACGTTTAGCGACACATTTTCCTCCCGGCGTAGCCTAGCGGATGGCAAAGAGCTCTGCGGAGTCGGTCAAGATGTACAAACTTCGGTCCGCGATAATGGGCGCGATGAAGGCCCCCTCGGGGAGCCGAATTGTGCCAAGAACCTCGCCCGTGTAGGGGGAGACAGCGAGTGCATGCCCATGCGACGACACAATCACCAACCGATCACTCGCGAGCACGGGCCCATTCCATTGGATGGGCTCCTCGCGGGTATTGTCGTTCTTGTAGCGCTGGAGTGGCAACACCCACCGAATTCGGCCGTCGCGGCGCCACAGACAAACCAGCTCCGCGTCGTTCGTCACCAGATAGATAAATTCGCCCGCCACCCACGGTGTCTGGGTTCCGCCAAGAACCTGATCCCAGGTTCGAGCGCCGGTGCGAAGATTGATCGCCGCCATGCGACCCGCGTTACTGATGGCATAAACCTGATCACCTGCGATAACCGGGCCGCCACTAATGTTACTGAACGTGGTCAGCGAGGCGGCCGCGCCGGTTCGCGTAAGGAGATCTGACCAAACCACCCGACCGTTGTCGGTCCGCAGGGCATAAATTTCGCCGGACGAATAGGGCGCAATGACAATGCCGCCTGAGACGGCCGCGTTCGCCGCCCCCATCAAGCCTGAGTTTTCTGGTAGCCCCTCGTGCTGCCACAAACGATGGCCGTCGTCGCTCGATAGCGCATAAAGCTTGTTCTCCATGTTGATCGCAAACACCCGGCCATCACTTATCGTTGGCGGGGCGCGGAACGGGACGCCGAGATTCACGCGCCATAACAGCCGCCCGTTTTCAGCGATAAGCGCTACCACTTCGCCGAATCCTGTGGTGATGTAGAGGACACCCTGATCGTAGGCGAGACCGCCGCCAATCGCGCCGTAATCCTCCTCCTTCGGCCTTAACGCAGCTCGCCAGACCGGACGCCCGGTCGCACTCTCAACCGCAGCAACATTGGCGTGGGAATCGATCGTGAACACACGCTCGGCCGTGGCAACCGGCGCCGTCAACAAACGGCGATACTCCTCCGAGCCTCTTCCTACTGATCGTCGCCACGCGACTTGCGGAGCATCCGCCATTTCCAAATGTTGCATCGCATGGCTTGGAACCCCACCAGCCTGGGGCCAAGCGGCGTTAACGCGCGGTCGCGGGAGTCGAATCTCAACGTCTTGGATCAGCGGGTCAGGAATAAGCTCGCTTTGCAGCGAAAGAACTGAGATCCGCTCTCCCGGGAGCAGTGGCGCTTCCGGCTCGAAGATCAACCATTCAGGGATAAGGTCGCACGCGCCCAGGAGTAACGTTGTAAAGACGACGAGTATTCGAAACGAAGATTGGGGGTTCGACAACATTGGAAGAGGATCGCCTTATCCGTACTCAGCCGTTCGTGCCGAGCACCGCAAGCATTTCGGCCGCGCGAGCTCGAATCCCCTGCGGAGCGCCGTCATCGTCGACGAGCTTTTTGTAGGTTGTTCTGGCTTCGTCAACTTTGCCCGCTTGTAGATCGACCAACGCACGCATCTCGCGAGCGACGAAGCGCCATGGATTGTTATCTGCAACGAGGGTCACGAACCGGGGGTACAAATCGTTGGGCGCAGCAGTATCTATTAGAAGCATCGCCGCTCTAAGACTGGCCAAATTACGAAATACCGCTGGCACGCCAGTATCGGCGGCGAGCCGATCGTAGAGCTCGACCGCCACCGCCGGATTGCTATCCGCTGCAGCTCCGGCCTGTTGCAGTCGTGCTAATACGCTGTAGCCCGAGCGCGTCGATACTGCGAGATCCCCGAAAGCCTCCGCGGCCGCGCTGGCGTCGCCAATGCCCCACAGCCGCAAGGCCGCCGTGTAGTGGATACTTTCGGCTTCGCGCTCCGAGCGCTGATATTCCTGCCACCCAATGAAGCCTGCGGTGAGCACAACAATGGCCGCGGCGCCGGCAATGGCGTACGGCCCGTACCTTTTCCACAGACCAAGGTATTGGTCTTGACGGACTTCCTCGTCGACTTCTCTAAATATTTCGCTCACGGTCCACCCCGGCGCCTTTGAAGGCGCGCCAAGATAACGGCCCGAGCGCTGTGCCGCAACGCATGGAGTTGCCAGACCTCTCAAAAGCTCGACGTGTGATGACGTGGTACGTTAGTAAGTGATCTGTATTGATCTGCGCGGCTTTGCAAGTAACACCGATAGGAAAGGAGATAACTCGTGGCATTCGACGACCTTCCCCCGCTTCGCGAGATCCCAGGTCTTGGAAAAATGCGGCCCGAGGCTCCGAAACACAACAGTTATGTTCTCGAAGAATCACGCAAGGTAGCAGAAACCACCCGCACAGACCTGGATGTACCCTACGGCGACGACTATTGGCACAAAGTTGATTTTTATCTGCCCGACGACAGTAGCGCCCGGGATCTGCCCATCTTTTGTATGTTTCATGGGGGCGGTTTTGTCCGCGGTTATAAGGAGTGGATGGGCTTTCAGGCACCGGTGATCACCAGCCTACCAGCGATATATGTCTCGGTATCATACCGTCTGGCACCGGAAGCCAGAGTCCCTGAGATCACCGACGATTGCCTGCGGGCGATCAAGCTGGTGTACGACCGCGCCGGCGACTATGGCGGCGATCCCAACCGCATTTTCATCGGCGGCCACTCGGCCGGAGCCATTCTCGTTGCTCAGATCGCGCTGTGGCGCGATGGCCTCGCCCGGCACGGCCTCCCGGCTGACGTCATCAAAGGCTGTTTCCCCGTCGCCGGCGTTTACAACCTGGACCCCGCATGGCTGCCTTCAGATACCGTACTAGCGACGATATTTCCGGATTTGTTCGACAACGTCGCCGACGCTAAAACCTATAGCCCAATCAACCACGTCGCCGGTAACACGACGCCGTTCCTTATCAGCTGGGGTGACGCGGACACCCAATACGTTTTGGATTCCTCTGAAGATCTGATTGCGGCATTAGCCGATCAGCTCGGCCCGGTCGAGCGCCAAGTTTGGCCCGGTTATAACCATTTCGACGCGCATCGCACGCTGGAGAATATCGATGACCCCTGGGTGGTCACGCTGCGAGATTGGATGAGCAGTCCGGCAAAAAGCGCGGCCAAAAGTGCAACGGCCGAGTAGAAGCCCGCGCGATCAGCACGGGCTCCAACAACTCGGCGACGCGAGAACTACGTGACGATCTGGTAGAAGATTACGAGTTGCGCGATCCAGCCGATCGTGAACGCAGCAGTCCTCGCGAAGGGCGTTCCCGCGTAAAACAGGATGGCGTGCGCAAGACGGATCCAGAAATATACGGCCGCGGCGATCGCGGTAACACCGTCTGCTTCACCGGTAATGTGAGCCACTAGGACGAGCGCCACAAAGACAGGCAGGTTCTCAACGGCGTTGAGATGCGCTCGATTAGCCCGCCGAACGTGAGCTGGAAGTTCCGGCTCGGGTAGCTCCTTGTAGTCGGAGGCCGTGTTCGCACCAACAGCGCGCACACGCATCACAATGAAAGAAATCCATAGAAGCGCGCTGAGCAGTGCCGTGAGCGCAAGCTAGTATAGGTCAGTCGTCATGTTACTTATTCCTCCGCAACCGAAGGGCGATCAATACCACGAATTAGCCGTCGTTCCGAGCGGTTACAGTTTCCTGAGGCGCCCGGCTCTACATTGCGCCGGGCGTTATTTGCCGCGCAGTTTGAAGTTTGCGACGTGGTCGGGCAGTGCGACGCCGTCGAGATTGCGGGGGTCGGCGATCGGCTCGAGTAATGTTGTTTCAGTTGGCACGATGCCAGCCCAGATTGGCAACGCGTAATCTTCGTCATCGTCTATCGGGTGGCCGCTACGCACT
>Ga0302135_10002289_pt1 | contig 11481 bp, 13 predicted proteins | sample CBN3_surface_MG_FD_203119 | JGI IMG/M metagenome (GOLD analysis project Ga0302135, IMG submission 203119) | Marine microbial communities from Western Arctic Ocean, Canada - CBN3_32.1 | ecosystem: Environmental > Aquatic > Marine > Oceanic | place: Canada: Western Arctic Ocean | collected... | reverse complement strand
TAGCAAACCGTCCCGAGTACGACTGGCCGGTGCGTCCGAGGCAATCGCAGCGACTTGGGCCAGTGGCGACGCTCAAGCGATTATTGGCGGGTATGCAGACTATTCTGAGGTTCTCCACGAATTCAGTGTTGACCATGATCTTGGCATATTCGATGCTGGCCATAGCGAGCTGTGGCATGCAGCCAGGGAATTGGATCTGATTTACAAACCTTGTGGCGCCGGCGGCGGGGATGTCGGTGTCGTATTCGGTATCGACGATCCTGCACTCGAAGAATTTGTCGGCAAGTTGACGTCCGATCAAGCGCTATTAGACGCCCGGCTAGTTGAAACCGGCGTCCGAATTGAATCGTTGGTAACGGGATAAGCATGAGTGATTCGCGCATTTCAGGTCTGTATAAACTAAGCGTTTCGGAACGCATCGCCAGACTTGAAAAGCTGGGGTGGCTTGAGGCGGATGCTGCGCGTGAATTACGCGCGGGGCGTCAGGTCATGTCGGCCCTGGCGGCCGACAAGATCATCGAGAATGTCGTCGGCGTATTTGGGCTACCGATGGCGATAGCGCCAAATTTCGTTGTCAATAAACGCGAACATATCGTGCCATTGGTGGTGGAGGAGCCGTCAATTGTTGCTGCACTTAGCGCCGCGGCGGCAATGGCGAGAAATACAGGAGGGTTTTCCGCAGTACTGCCCGAGTCATTGCTTACCGGGCAGGTGCACGTAGCGGGTGTCGCAGATGTTGATACAGCGATTGCAAAACTCAGAGCGTCCGTTGCTGATCTCATCAAGCTGGCGGACAATGTCCATCCGCGCCTTAAAGTCCGAGGCGGGGGCGTTCGGGACATAGAGTTGCGGTCGTTACAGGTCGAGGATGGCTCGGCTGTGGTGGTTGTGCATGTGCTGGTCGATACTTGCGACGCAATGGGCGCCAATCTGGTCAATACGATTTGCGAAGCAATCGCGCCGAAAATTCAGGCCTTGTGTGGCGGCGATATTGCCCTGAGGATTCTTTCCAATCTTGCGGACCGGTCAATCTGTTCGGCCAAGGTGCGATACGAGGCTTCCGATCTCGCGACAGACTCAATGTCAGGCGCAGAGGTCCGGGATCGAATCGTTCTGGCCAGTGAAATTGCACTTGCCGATCCGCATCGAGCCGTAACGCACAATAAGGGCGTGATGAACGGCATTGATGCACTCGCGCTGGCTACTGGCAATGACTGGCGGGCGATAGAGGCAGGCATTCACGCATACGCTGCCCGCAACGGCAATTACACGGCGGTGACGCGGTGGTCGGTCGACGACAGCGGTAATCTGCTCGGTGAGATCGAGTTGCCGTTGAAGCTCGGCATCGTCGGCGGAACCCTGTCATCTAATCCCGCCGCGGCACTGGGACTCGCAATCGCAGGTGTGGAATCAGCGGCACAATTAGCGGAGCTCATGGCGGCCGTGGGTCTGGCGCAGAATTTCGCGGCGCTTCGTGCGCTCGCGACCAGCGGAATCCAGAAAGGTCATATGCGACTGCATGCGCGTAGTCTCGCGGCGGCGGCTGGCGCGCCCGATCACGTGGTGGATCAGCTTGTGGAAAAGCTGGTTGAAAGTGGCGACATCAAAGACTGGAAAGCGACGGAAATCCTCGCGGAGCTGATGAACGATCAGGGAGACGACAACGCTCCGATCTCGATGGCGGCCGGTAAGATTATTTTGCTGGGCGAGCACGCGGTCGTCTACGGGCGCCACGCGGTTGCCGTAGCGATCCCGGACGCCGTTACTGCGCGGGCTGTTCGGTCCGACAGCGGCACAACACTAAGCATTCCGGACTGGGGCCTGAATGCCACTGTTAGCAGCCGCGCCGTTGACGGCGTCGCTGCGGCCGTTAATCTTATTCTCCGTAAACTCGGCGTGGACCATTTAGGTTTCGATATTCAAGCACGTTCGTCTCTGCCACGCGGAATGGGTCTGGGTTCCTCGGCAGCGATCGCTGTGGTGATAACACGTGCTGTTGGGCAGTGCATGGGAATGGATCTGAGCCTAGCTTCGATCAACTCCATCGCTTACGAGTGCGAAATCCTCGCTCACGGTAAGCCGTCGGGAATTGATAATACGATCTCATGTTACAGCGAAGCGATGCTGTTTCAGAATGTAGGGGTGTTGGACATGTTGCCACTGGATTTGGATGAAGCCCCGCCGTTGGTGGTCGGTTTCAGTCACGAAAGCGGCGCGACTCTTGAGCAAGTCAGTGGTGTCCGCAAGCGTTACGAGGCGGAGTCGCACAGATTCGACGCCGTATTCGATCAGATTGACGAACTCAGCAGCAGCGGTGCCGAAGCATTGAAGGCGCGCAATTACGAGGAGCTGGGTCGTCTGATGAATATTAATCAGGGTCTCCTCAATGCCATCGGCGTATCGACGCCGGATCTGGAGAGCATGGTCGCGATCGCGCGTGCCAGCGGTGCGCTGGGTGCAAAGCTGACGGGTGCTGGCGGCGGCGGGTCAATTGTGGCGCTTTGTCCGTGCGCGGAAGACGACGTAAGGTCGGCGTTGCAAAGCGCCGGCTACGCGACCCTGGCTGCCGGTCATTTTGGGAGGGAGCAGCGTGGGTGACCTGAATCGAGTGGTTTCGTCCGAGAGCGAGGAACTGATTCTCGTCGATGCCGAGGACAAAGAAGTAGGCTTTAGCAGCAAGGCGGATTGCCACGATGGCGCTGGCGTCCTGCATCGCGCGTTTTCATTGTTCCTTTTCAACGATGATGGTGAGTTGTTGTTGCAACAGCGCGGCAAGGATAAGCGCTTGTGGCCAGAGTTCTGGTCGAATAGCTGTTGCAGCCATCCGCGGCGCGGCGAGACTCTCGCGATTGCGACTATGCGGCGTTTGAGCGATGAGCTCAATATCGCGGCTGAGCTCGAGTATGTTTATCGGTTTTGTTATGAAGCCGCTTTTGGTGAAGCCGGCTCAGAGAATGAGCTTTGCCACGTATTCCTTGGCAGAGTCGACGGGAAAGTGGGCCCTAACGACAGTGAGATCGCTAGCACCCGCTTCGTGTCAGGCGCGGAACTGGACGCGGAATTCGCCGAGTATCCGGAACGGTTTACGCCGTGGTTCAAGAAGGAATGGCAGTCGCTGCGAGGTGACTACGCTGACCAGTTAGGCCGTTACGCGATATAGCGGTAATACTCAATACCGAGGTCTGAGAAATGACGGTCCTCACGGCTACCGACATGGTCGATGACGAACTCATTGCGGGCGATGTAGTCCAGGCCCTGCGTTCGCCGACCATCGTGCAGTGCTTCGTACTGTTCGCGGTCGAGGTCCAGCGTCAACTCCATCGCGTCGGAAAAATTGATTTTCGCCGCGGCTTCGCGCCAGTTCTCGGCCATAAAGAAAGGAATGACTTCAGCTGCGTCACCGCTGCCGTATCCCAGTGTGAGAATTTCTTCGCCGACAGACAAACAATCCTCGTCCAGAGCCTGTTCGAAGCCGGCGGCCATCCATGCCGGTAGTGCAGCGGTATAGAGATTGCCCAGGTCCAGCATTGTGTCGCTGCCCAGACGAAGTTTATCCAGAATCTCATGGCGATAATGGCGTGACGCGCGAAATGCGCGCAACACGGCCATAGCCATCGGATACGCTTCATATTGCAATTTATCGGGCCCGGCCAGGTCGGAGACTTCTGGTTTACTGAGCATTTCCGAGAGTACGGCGTTGACGTCAACGCCGGCCTCGTAGCAGTAGGACGCGAGTTCGGCTCGGTCGTCTGCGCCGCCCTGTCCAAGCGCGAACAGATAGGAGACGGCCCAACCCGTTTCTGGCATACGACGGTATGGGCGATGCAGGAACAGTGTCCGTAGAGAACGCAGATGATCGATCGAATTGAGGTCGCGCTTCTCATACATGTCGTTCAGAGCATGGAGCGTTTCGTCGATGTAACACGTCGTCGAGTACTTGCCGTTGAAAACCGGAAAATCCTGAACCTGATGAGTTTCCGTGCGATCCTGACCGCAGAATCGCATCATCGGTTTGCGAAAATCCATGATGCGATAATCGGAGGCCGAACCAGACCCAATAAGGTCCACAATCGCGAGTTTGGGATCTTCCTCGAGCAACATTGCCACAGCACCAGCGCCTTGGGTTGGTTCTCCTGAGCTACCACGTGCGTATTCGGCGATATCCGCGCAAACAACAATAGCCTGGCTGCCTGCGCCGTCCAGTGCCAGATGCCTGATTGCGCCCTTCATGCCGTACACGCCGCCGAGGCAGGCATGCTTGAATTCTGGTACTTCGCAGCTGCGAGAGATTGGCGGTCTGCCGCGCGACTCGAGCGCTTGGTCGACCATGCCTTTGACGATGATCGCGCCTGCAGAATTATCCGTGCTCGATTCCGTGCCGAGACCGAGGAATTTCACGCGACTTGGATCGATGTCATATTGGTCGATCAGACGGATTACGGCATTGGCCGCCATTGTGTAAACGCTGTGATTTGGCCCGCGAACGCGGAAGCTGCGCCCGACGACTTCGCGAATTTTCGGCCACTGATTATCTGTCCAGTCGCACCAATCCTCCAACCACACGCGATACGGCGGTATGTACGCGGCAAGTCCGCTGATTCCGATCAGTTTTTTTGAGTTGGATTGATTCATGGGTGGTGTTGACCTAGCCCGCTGATTTTAGTGTCCTCGGGCATTTGACTCAACTATTTATTTTACAGTGATTGTCAGCGGTTCCGAAACAAGGGGTGGATCATGCGGGATATGCAGGTGGTCGCCAAGGAGCATTTGCAGCGTATGCTCGCCCGGCGGCAGCGCAATCTCGGTCATCGTGCTGCCATCGCCGAAGTGTATATGGTGCTCATCCGCCGGAATCGGCAGGCCCTCGTCCGGGAGATCGGTGTCGATCAGCAGATGATGGTGCCCCGAATGCGGCTGTTTGATGCTGGCTTTGACAACGTCCATGCCGCTGATGCCGAATTCGATTTTGACGGGATTGCTGACCGTCTCACCGATGGCGGGCGTTATGAAGAACACGCTGGCGCCATCCGCTGACGCGGAGCGTGGCAGCGCAGCCGGCTCGGCGCTATATCTAGCCGCCGCTTCCGGTTGTTCGGAAGGCGTGGTCTGTTCCGCCGACTCTTCGGCGCAAGCCGCGAGAAACAGGATGGTGCTACTGAATACGATTATGCGAAGGGTCATGATCTTTTCCTTTTGTCAGGCCGATAGCAAGGCGACGAGGAACGCGCCTAACATTGTGAAAGTTGCACGAGTCAAATATGCGACGAACAGCAGCAGGTACTTCGGAATGGTAATGCAGGTGCTCCTGTCCGTAAATATGGCGCATCGACTTGTACAAATACACTGGAATATAGAATGACACAATAACCAGAATCAGTGTTGCGATGTCATCGGCCACGCTGTCCTCGGTGCCAAACAAACCGGCAAGCTGGGCAAACAGGATTTACAGCATGAGAATCAGGAAGAAAAATGCATGGAAATGTAGAAAGAACAGCACGTGTTCGTCAGAGGCGCTATATCGAAATATGACCCCGAAGTATCCGTTAGTGTCCGGTTCCGGTTCGTACCCTCTAGCATCTTCGATGCCGGGCTCTTGAAATGCGCGTTCCTGAAACGCCCGCAACCAGCTTGCGAACTCATCGTTCACCTCTGCCGAAACGACATACGTGCATTCGTACAATGGGCCAAACGAATTTGACATAGTGCGCTAACGAGATTCTAGGTTTTCTTCTTTTTCCGCGTGGCTTTCTTTTTTGCGGTGGCCTTCTTGGTCGTCGCTTTCTTCACGACTTTCTTCGCCTTGGGTGACGATTGACGTTGTTGATTTCGGGCTAGCTCGTCGGGCGCAAAGTCATCGACGGCCAGCAACGCCATGACCTTGTCGTGGTAGCTACGCATATTTTGCGCTTCCACTTTGCTGATGACTTGTGCCTTATCGGCCTCGTCGATCTGCTCGCCGATATAGTCAGACGACAACAGGCCTTCTTTTCTCGCTTTTCTCAAACGGCGTTCGATGGGATCAAGCTCTGCGGACAGTTCCAGCGCTTCTTGCAACAGACCAAGCGGGTTGCCCGGTTGCAGGGTTGTGTAAGCCAGCGTACTGAGGCGTTCGCGTGCTTCGCCGGGCGTGGTGACGAGCTCGACCACCTTGCGCGAAAGCTCGTCGGATGGTGCCGAATAGGTTCGGCCGCGTGGGAATATGAAAATCCGCAGTATTGTTGCCACCCAGCGATTTGGGAAGTTTCTCAAGAACGAATGCAGCGCTTCCTGCGCGTCATACATCAATGTCCGAACGGACCATTCGACCAGCGGTAAATCCGTCGCCCGGCGGCCCTGGTTTTCAAAGTGTTTCAACACAGTCGATGCCAGGTACATAGAACTGAGAATGTCGCCGAGACGTGCCGACAGCAGTTCTCGCTTCTTTAGCGCACCACCCAGTGTGAGCATCGCAAAATCGGATGCCAGGGCGAACGCCGCGCTGTAGCGGTTAATATTCTGGTAGTAACGTCGCGTCGGTGTGTTGAGCGGTACCTGACTGAATTTCGCGTGCGTGAGGGCGAGAAAGAACGACCGCGCCATGTTGCTGATGGCGTAGCCGACGTGGCCGAATAATGCGTCGTCGAATTCGATCAAACCACGATCAATATCCTCGTCGCCCGCTGCATTCAGTTCTCGCAATACAAAGGGGTGGCAGCGAATTGCACCCTGACCATAAATGATAAGGCTGCGCGTGAGGATATTGGCGCCCTCAACCGTAATAGCAATCGGCGTCGCCATGAAAGCGCGACCCAGATAATTTTTTGGCCCCATCATGACGCCCTTGCCGCCATGTACGTCCATCGCGTCATTAGCGACTTTACGGGCCATCTCAGTGCAGTGGTATTTCAATATGGCTGAGGGAACGGCGGGCTTTTCTCCCTGATCGATTGCACCAGACGTCACCGCGACGGCTGCATTCATAATATAAGTGTGTCCGGCGATGCGGGTTAGTGCGTCTCCAACACCTTCGAAATTGGCGATGGATGTATTGAACTGTTTGCGAATGGTCGCGTAGGCGCCGGTCGCGTAACTGGCCGCTTGCCCGCCACCGGCGGATGTTGACGGCAAAGTGATAGCGCGACCCACTGACAGCAATTCGACCAGCATCTTCCAGCCCTTGCCTGCCATATCTGGTCCACCAATGATCGTATCCAGCGGCACGAATACGTCTTTGCCGGACGTGGGTCCATTCTGGAATGCGATCGTTAGCGGGTAGTGGCGGCGGCCAACCTCGACTCCGGGTGTGCTGGTTGGAATGAGCGCTGCAGTGATTCCGTATTCATTTTTATCGCCGATCAAGTGATCCGGATCGTAGAGTTTGAAAGCCAAGCCGAGCACCGTCGCGACCGGTGCGAGCGTGATGTAGCGCTTGTCCCAGTTCAGTCGAATGCCGGTGATTGTTTTGCCGTTCCACTTGCCTTTACAGACGACGCCGCTGTCGATCAGCGCCGCGGCATCCGATCCCGCTTGCGGTGACGTCAGGGCGAAGCAGGGAATTTCCGTTCCTGCAGCGAGCCCCGGAAGGTAGTGATTTTTCTGTTCTTCCGTGCCGTAATGCAGTAACAATTCTGCCGGGCCCAGGGAATTGGGAACACCAATCGTTGACGAGGCGGTAGGGCTGCGGCTGGCGATTTTTGCGATGACCGAGGCATTGGCATAGGCCGAAAACTCGAGGCCGCCATACGTTTTCGGGATTATCATCGCGAAGAAGCGATTCTCAATAATGTAGTCCCAGACTTCTTTCGGCAGGTCCGCACGCTCGTGACAGATTTCCCAGTCATCGAGCATTTCGCACAATGTTTCACACGGGCCGTCTAGAAACGCCTGTTCCTCTTCCGACAATTTGGGCGCCGGGTATGACATCAGGCGGTCCCATTGCGGCATCCCCGAAAACAGCTCGCCGTCCCAGCCGACGTTACCTGCTTCGAGCGCCTCGCGTTCGGTGTCCGACATGGATGGCAACATCTTGCGGTAGATTGTTAGCAACGGCTTGGTGAGTTTCTCGCGACGGAACTCGATCAGGTTCGGAATCGCCATGATGCCGAACAGGGCGATAAGCACGATTTTCCAGAGAAAGTGACCGTCACCGAAAACGACGTATGCCGCGACGGCAACGCCCGCAGCGATCGTCGATGTCAAAAGATCAGTCCGCCGGTAGGCGAGGAATACACCACCACCAAAAAACAGCAGAAACCAAAACAAGCCTACGGTGAATCCGGACAAAATTTAATTCTCGATACGTCAATAATTAGCGCCCTATCGCGCCCCGCTCAGTTTATAGCAGTTTTTATTACAACAGTTCTTCGATTGCAGCACGTTCCTCGCGTAACTCAGCTTCGGTGGCATCCATTCGTGCGCGACTGAAATCGTCAATAGTCAGGTCCTGGACGATTTCGTATTGACCATTGCTGCATCGAACCGGGTAGGAGTAGATGATGCCTGGTTCGATGCCGTAGCTGCCGTCAGCCGGTATCGCCATGCTGACCCAATCGGCATCCGGTGTTCCAAGCGCCCAATCATGCATGTGGTCAATGGCCGCGGAGGCCGCGGATGCGGCGGATGAAGCGCCGCGTGCGGCAATAATGGCTGCGCCACGTTGTTGCACAACCGGAATGAATTCGTCGGCCAGCCAATCCTCGGCGACGAGCTCTGTCGCGGTGTTGCCGGAAACGGTCGCGTGATTGATGTCCGGATATTGCGTAGCCGAATGGTTGCCCCAGATAGTCATGCACTTGATGTTACTGACATGGCTGTCCGTTTTGGCGGCGAGCTGCGCCAATGCTCGATTGTGGTCCAGCCGGGTCATTGCCGTGAAATTTCCCGGGTTGATGTCCGGAGCGTTGCTGCTGGCAATCAATGCATTGGTATTGGCAGGATTGCCGACAACGAGCACCTTGATGTCGCGGCTCGCGTGCGCGTTCATTGCCTTGCCCTGAACAGAAAAGATTGCCGCGTTCGCTTCAAGAAGGTCTTTGCGTTCCATGCCGGGCCCGCGCGGCCGCGCGCCGACCAGTAATGCAAAGTCGCTGTCTTTAAACGCGACATCCGGATCATCGGTCCCGATAATTCCCGCGAGCGTGCGGAATGCACAATCGTCGAGTTCCATCACAACGCCCCCTAAAGCGGGCAAAGCGGGTGGAATTTCAAGCAGTTGTAAAATAACCGCTTGATCGGGACCAAGCATCTGGCCTGAAGCAATACGGAATGCGAGCTGGTAGCCAATTTGGCCAGCAGCGCCAGTAATGGTGACGCGAACAGGTGCTTTCATCGGTTGATTCCTAGACAGCGGTTTCTAAGTCATTAGGGCCGGCGATTCTAGCACCGCCGCCGCCATCTGGCACTCTTGTTAAACGACCCGAGCGGGCCTGACGGGTTAGAAATCCGCACAAAGGATTTGCAATCAAAAATCTTAGTGTTATAGTAAACTATAACACCAGTTCACTAAGAGGTGGGGAGTGCCCCGGAGAAAGAAGATGTCCAAACTATCCAACCATTTTAACGACTATGTCAGTCTGGCTGTGATGCTTTTAATGGTCGTGGCATTGGTGGTGGCGCAGGCAGAAGTGAGCCCTGGCTAACAATGGTCCGATAGCGCCAGTCTCAATAGTGGATGACCGGATCCTGATTGATTTTGATGGCCGAATAAGCGATTAGGCGATGAAACTCAGCATCGCTATCGTAACCGACTTGAGTCATTTCCGTGGCGAAGACGAGTAAAGTAGTGATGGAATTTTCGCACCGGCCTGTAGTAACAGGCCGGTGCCTTTTTACGCGTTGCGGTGCGTAAACCCTTAGTCATAAAGCAGGAACGGACGTCAATGGATCCGAAATGGAATGAAGATCAGCCGATTTATCGGCAGTTGCGGGATCGAGTCGTCGCCATGATTCTGGAGGAGGTGCTCGGTGATGGCGATGTCCTGCCCTCAGTCAGAAATGTCGCCGCCGAATACCGGCTCAATCCGCTGACTGTGCTCAAGGGTTATCAGGAACTGGTCGATGAAGGGCTGGTTGAGAAAAAGCGCGGCAGGGGCATGTTCGTCAATGATGGAGCACGTACCAAGCTCTTGAAAGCAGAGCGTCAAAAGTTTCTCGACATAGAGTGGCCGAAAGTACTGGCGACCATTGAGCGTCTGGATCTAGACGTGAAAGATTTATTGAAACAAGCGGAATCAAAAAAGACATCTGGGGATTTTGGAGGGGAGAATGAGTAGTTTGGTCAGTGCGCAGGGAGTCACCAAGCGATTCGGTACATTTACCGCGGTCGACAATGTCAGCTTTGAAATTAACGCCCGTTCATGGACGGGCGTTGTGCGTTAAGTCTTAGAAATCTTTAGTTGCTGCGAGCTTTGTATGCTCGAATCTCGGCGTTGAATTCCTCGACTGACCGAGTTTGTTCTTCAACAGCTGCATTGTATTTTTTCTCAAACATCTTCTTGCGCTGTTTCTTGCCTTTTTTGTCGTCATCCGCCAATACTTGTGCCGCGAAGGCTTCATCGGCCTCTATGCAATCAAGATACGTACTCATATTTTCCTGGTAAGTAGAAATCGATTTTACTCCAGCGAGCATTTCGTCTTTCGTAGACGTGGCGCCATCCGGAAGCGTTTTAGGCGGCGCAGGATAGTCGCAAGCGAAGACAAGCGGCGCGAAAAGTATGAGTGCGAAAGAAATCAGTATTTTCATAATTTTATTCATAGAATCAACTTTGTTTGATTACCACGACAATGCCGCGGTCGGTTAAGGACATAGTGCCGATTTAATCACGTTGTAGCGTCCGAGTGAAGTCAAGAAAAAAGCGCACCATACGTGTCAGTACCATCTGCCTGGGCCAAACAAGAGTTCCAGATAGTGATTAGAGCCCATCGGATTCCCTAATAACAGGCCCTGAACATAGGTACAGCCTAGTTTTCGCAGGAAATTCAGTTGTGCTTCGTCTTTGACACCTTCGGCAACCACATCCATGTCCATATTCTGGCCCATCTTAATAATCGTATCGACGATAGTGGCGTCGTCCGGATTATGAACGACGTTTCGAACGAATGACTGATCAATCTTCAGTGTACTGATGGGGAATTGCTGCAGAGCACTCAGAGAGGAATAGCCGGTGCCAAAGTCACTGTACCGCTGATGTCACAATCGCCAGAAACTTCGCCATTGACGATCAAGTCGCCGCTGTCCGTGATCTCACAGCCTTCATTGATCAAGGGTGCTTTTCCTGAAGATTGGTCACGCAACCGTCTGAGCCTGGATTCATTCATGCAGTTGGAGCTCCGCAAGTTATTAAGATTAAGACAACGGGAAAATACTACCCTCTAAATTGCGCGTGTGTGGCACTGTTATGATAAAACAGACCGCGACACTAACGGCCGAAAGCAGGGATGTTTCTTGAAGCAAAATTTTGAAAAACGATTGAGTGCTATTGCTGCTAGCGGCGGTGATTTTCT
>Ga0302135_10002287_pt1 | contig 11487 bp, 9 predicted proteins | sample CBN3_surface_MG_FD_203119 | JGI IMG/M metagenome (GOLD analysis project Ga0302135, IMG submission 203119) | Marine microbial communities from Western Arctic Ocean, Canada - CBN3_32.1 | ecosystem: Environmental > Aquatic > Marine > Oceanic | place: Canada: Western Arctic Ocean | collected 2017-09-15 | reverse complement strand
ATACTCGTCGTCCATAAACATTGGGTTCTTGGTATTAAGAATTTGCTGTGGCCAGTTACTGGGTTTAGTGCAGGGTTCTTATTTCTATATATGTTTCCTTTCACGACTATTTATTACCTGACTACGCTCTGGGCGATTGGATGTTTGGTGTGGTTCCTTCGAAACTTTTATGATTACTATTTGGATGCTTGGATTATTACAGACCAGGGGATTGTTGACGTAGAGTGGCACGGATGGTTTCACCGTCAGTCTTCTCGAGTTCTCTTTAGTGATGTTCAAGGACTGAGTTACGAGATCGAAGGAATTGTTGGAACAGTGATGCGCTACGGAACTATTAGTGTTGAAAAGATTTCAAATGGTACGGTGATCGCTTTGGATAGCGTGAAGAACCCGAAGATTGTTGAGGGGGTGGTCCTTAAGCGTATGGAAGCTTATCTGCATACAAAAAACCTTTCTGATGCAAAACATGTCCAAACGTTGCTTTCACAGATTGTGGCAAACGAAATCCAATTGAATCAATTTGAAGATGAGGAAGGGGGCGAGGAGGACGACGATGACGATGATTACGACGATGACGATTGATGATTGCTCTCTACATTCTTATTGGCCTTGCGATATTGAGCGTGCTTGTTGTTACTCTTCGCATAGGGCGTCGTGAGAAGATTTCACCGCAGGTAAAGAAGAAACTTCTAAAGATGTGGGAAGAGGTTGATAAACACGATAACGATAATCAAAGAGTGCTCGAAGCGGAGAAGGTCGTCGAAATGCTGTTTCGTGAAATGGATATTCAGGGGTCGTTTGCTACAAAGCTCAAAACTATGGAGGCGTTTATTCCTGATAAAGAAAAAGTATGGGCTGCGCATAAGTTGCGTAACCAGATCGCGCATGAGCCAGGGTTTACCGTTACTCGGTCCGATGCGAAGCATGCCACAAAGGCTTTCAGAAAGATTATTCTTAAATACTGTTCTTAACCTATACTCTTTGCATGAAACCAGCCCTTGTTATCGTCGGCCTAGGAAATCCTGGAGACCAGTATAAGCGCACACGTCACAATGCAGGTTTTATGGCTATTGATAAATTGAGCGACGAGTTTGGAGAGGGTGAGTGGGAAGATAAGCAAAAGTTTCAGTCGTATATTCAAGAGGCACGCGTGGGTGTAGTACCCGTTCTTTTGGTTAAACCAAAGACGTACATGAACTTGTCGGGAGATGCAGTCCGGAAAATCGTTGACTTCTTTAAGCTGGATGTTGCGAACCAGATTCTTATCTGTGTCGATGATATAGACTTGCCACTGGCAGAACTTCGCATGCGAAAGTCTGGAGGCCCTGGAACACATAATGGTATGAAATCTTTGGTTGATACATTTGGAGAAGGCTTTCCTCGGCTACGTATAGGGCTCGGTACTCCTCCTACAGGAGGGGACTTAAGCGGCTGGGTACTTAGTGCCATGAAAAAGGAAGAAGAAAAGGCCCTCCAGGAGTCTTTCGACACACTGTCAGGCCTAGTTTCTGATTTCGTATTAGGCTCTTCTTAAAAGAGGAACTTGCGTCCGAATGTTCCACCGAATCCAAGTCCTATGAAGATGGTTGTAAGCCATATGGTCATTGGAAGTGCTGGGTCAGAGATAGGTCCTGATACCGGTGATGCTGCAACGCTTGGTGTAAGGTACTTGGCAGTACTTCCGATTCCCTTGATGAATCCTCCGAGTCCTGTGACTGGTGGTCGAGGTACGACGATGGTGTGCGTGTCGCTACGTGTGAGCCCTTCTCCACGAACCGTTGCAGTATTTCTGATAGAAGATCCTTGTGGCACAGAGTCTTTAACACGGACACGGTAGCGAACGACTGTTGTAGAGTTTGCTCTGAGCGTTCCAAGATCCCACTGTAGCGTTCCTCCTTGGTTGATTCCTCCTCCTGGGTCTGTGATGGTCATCATGCTTTCTGGGTAGTCATCGCTGAGTGTTGCGTTCTTGATATCACGGTTTCCAGTGTTTCGGATAGTGATAGTGTATGAAGCAACTGATCCTGCAAGAACTTCCGTTCGGTCTGCAATCTTATCAATTGTAAGGTCTGGCTGACTTGGCGTTGGATCGTCATCGTCATCATCGTCGTCACAGTTACGGTTTCGTATACGAGTGATCTCTGTGTCTTCGTCTCCACCAGACACTGCCACGCGGAGCCTTAGCGTATCTCCGTCACGAGCGTCGCTATCGACACGGACACGGAGCCTAAGAGTACGACTGCTATTTCGGCTTACTTTAACGTCATCCCATTCAACACGGTCTCCGCTTCGCTCTTTTCCTCCACCTGATGAACTTCTGTACTCGGTGTCAGAGTCGAGGCTAGCGATGACATCAACTTTCTCGTTAGAGTTATTACTGTTAGAGATACGGATTTCGTATTCGAGGTCGTCATCGTTACAAACATCGATTGGGTCTGGATCGTCATTTACGCTGATAGACACATCTTTATCATCGTCGTCATCATCATCATCATCATCATCATCATCATCGTCATCGTCATCGTCGACTTCGATAGTAGTATTGTCGTCATCACATGGTCCGCCGCTTACACATGCAGTGTTTCGGACGGTGTCGTCATCGTCTGCATCATCGTCAACTCGAACGCTCATGCTAAGAGTCTTTGTAGCCCCTGCTGCAAGGTCGAATGTCCATTTCACCGTGTTTCCACTTCGTACACCACCGTTATTTGCAGAGCGGAAGTCTACGTCGCTTGGAATGTTATCTGTCACCACTACTTCTGATGCATCTCTTGTTCCTGTATTTCGTACAGTGATAACGTAGTTCAGCGTGTCACCTGGTTCGGCAACAGTTTTATTATCAGTCTTTGAGATAGTAAGTACAGGGTCCTCACAGAGTATGTCTGTTCGTACAGCATTACTCCACTGAGGGTCTACTCCTGGATGGTTAGACCAGATGTCTGCGATGTTTGTGAATGTACTGTCACAGACAGCAGTGTCGCTTACCTTGAAGGTAAGAACGAATGTCCGCCTATCACCAGCATCAAGGTCGAACTCTCCACAGATCACTTCGTCTGTTTGTCCAACGTAATGACAGATGTTGTCGTTTGCATGGATGAATGTAAGGTCGCCTGGTATTGGGTCGATCATTCTGTTTCGCGTTGTGTCGAACCCGAGGTTGTTTGTGACAACAATAGTGTATTCGATCTCGTCTCCACGAAGGACACTGGTAGCACCTGCCTTTGTAATGTCGAGAGTTGTGGTTGCACAGTTTACTGTCGAGGCAGCCTCATCGTCATTATTACTGGTGTAAGGGTCGTGTGTTGTAGACTCTACAATCGCTTCGTTAATGATCGCTGCACTACATTCTGCTTCCCATGGAACATCGAAGGCGATAACTATGTCTTCTGATGTGTTCGCAGTAATAGTATCAAGGTCACAGTAAACAGCGTTTCCTGACTGGTGACATCGGTTATCAGAATCGGAACTATTGAAGATAAGGTCGATTCTCTGTCCATTTGCGCTCTGTCTTTTAACATCAGGGATAGCGTCTGTAATCTGTACGTTTTGTGCAGAGCTAGGACCGTTGTTTTCAACGGTTAAGGTGTATTCGATAGTTGTTCCGCGGAAGATCTGTCCTACTCCAGTTTTCTGTAGAGAAAGATCTGCTTCATCTTGAGGACATGTGATGTACGTCTGTACCTGGTTTGTCGATCCACTTAAGTTGTTGTTATCCATGAAGACAAGCTGTGCTGTGTTGTAGATGTTTGCATCACATACTGCTCCGCTGTTTACCTCGAAGATGAGTGTGTAGGTGTCATCGTTTCCTGCGTCGATCTCGTCATCACCACACTTCACGTCATTTCCTTGCTGGAAACATCGACTGTCTGAAAGACCTGCGTTGAATGTAAGACCTGTAGGGATAGTATCTATGACCCATGTTCCACCAAGTGTTACGGCTCCTGTATTGTCGATATCAATATCGTACGTGATTCGGTCACCAACTTCAGCTGTTGTCTTATCAACAGATTTTGTTGCTGTGAAGTCAGGTGTAAGACACTGGACCGTTGTATTTTGAGATGTTGCCCAGACTGTTGGTGCATTACTTGCAGAGATGTCGACAAGGTTTGTAAACACTGTTCCACATGGAGCAGTACCCAAAACCTTAAAGACAATATCGAGTTCCTTGTCTGATCCAGCGTTTAGATCGAAAGGACCACAGATCACATTTCCACCACTCTGGTCGCATTCGCTATCACTAGAACCATCCAAGTACATAAGGTAACTTGGGATTGTGTCTGAAATTGAAATGTCTTCTGCTTTTGCGTTACCAATGTTCTCGATGCGAACGGTGTAGGTGATTGTTTCGTTATGCAAAACAGTTGTCTTGTTTGCAACTTTTGTTGCGATGAGTTCTGGATCATTACATTCAATGTACGTCTGTACCTGGTTTGTCGATCCACTTAAGTTGTTGTTATCCATGAACACAAGCTGTGCTGTGTTGTAGATGTTTGCATCACATACTGCTCCGCTGTTTACCTCGAAGATGAGTGTGTAGGTGTCATCGTTTCCAGCGTCTATTTCGTCATCACCACACTTCACGTCATTTCCTTGCTGGAAACATCGACTGTCTGAAAGACCTGCGTTGAATGTAAGACCTGTAGGGATAGTATCTATGACCCATGTTCCACCAAGTGTTACGCCTCCTGTATTGTCGATATCAATATCGTACGTGATTCGGTCACCAACTTCAGCTGTTGTCTTATCAACAGATTTTGTTGCTGTGAATTCTGGGTCTGGACATACTGTTGGGGTGTCTATCACGTTACTCCATGATGGTGGAATACCATTTGGATAGTTTGGATCGTCGTTCCATACGTCTGCTTGGTTTTCGATATTAGAACATTCTTGCACGTTATTTCGTACACGGAAGGTAAGCTTCACGTTACGAGATGCACCAATAGCGAGTGGCTGCTGTGCACAGATCACTTCGTCTGTCTGTCCAATGTAATCACATCCGCTACTACCAGATACGTACTCTAGCTCTGGTGGAACAGGATTAATGATACGTGCGTTCGCGAGTTTGTTGTCGTCGTTTTGAATTGTGATTTCATAGCGAATGGTATCGCCAGGGGCGACAGGCTGCGAGGCAGGCGCGTCATCGCGCTCTAGTTCTATGATGAAACCAGATGCGTATGCACTTTGTATAGGTGCAATTGGAATAGGGAACACTCCAGTTGAGAACTGTGTGATCACGAGACCGAACATGGTGACGTTTGCCCAAAGGCGTTTGAATTTACGGTTTTCCATAAGATTTTCACGGAAATAGGAGAGTATTTATACTTAACAAACTACTATTTGTCAACACTCTTATCAAAAGGTCAATACTTGGTATTTACACGCAAATATGCTAAATTTTTGACCTGTGAGAGAAACTGGTAACAATACAGGCACCTCAGCATTTCAAAAGCTTCTTTTGTGGATGTATAGACCTATAGATGGTGCGTCTATGGCTGTTTTTCGTTTTTTGTATGGATCTATCATGGTTTGGGAGGTTACGCGCTATTTTGACCATCATTGGATAGAATCGTATTACACAGACAAGCTATTCTATTTTACGTATAGAGGGTTTGGATGGGTGCATCCTTGGCCCAGCTTAGAGCTCATGGAGTGGCATTTTATCATCATGGGGGTCTTTGCTGCCCTCGTAGCTGTAGGACTCTTTTATAGGGTATCTGCTGTGTGCTTAGCTGTGATGTTCTCCTATGTGTACTTGCTCGAGCAGGCGAGGTATTTGAACCACTTCTACTTCGTTATTCTGGTCGCAATCGCGATGATCTTCATTCCAGCAGCAAGTGCTTGGTCCATAGATTCCTGGAGGAATAAGAGAAAGGGGATTATAGAAGGTGGGATGATTCCCCAGTGGGGACTCTGGGCTATTCGGGCTCAGTTTGGTATTACATATTTCTATGGTGGAATCGCAAAAATCAATGAGGACTGGTTACAGGGATATCCGCTTTCAGATTGGATATCAGACGATAGTGATATGTTTTTAATAGGACCGTATGTTCATGAAAGGTGGATGGGGCTTAGTCTTAGTTACGCAGGGCTTATGTTAGACCTATTGTTTGTACCGCTACTCTTGTGGAAGAAGACTCGGTGGATAGGAATGTCTGCGGCTTTGGCATTTAACTTGATGAATGACCATATGTTTAGTATTGGTATCTTCCCATGGTTTATGATTTGTGGAACGATGCTATTCTTCGAGGCAGATTACCCAAGAGTCATCCTCGACTTCTGGACGAAGACGCGGAAGCTCCGCGCGGTTTCTCGCACGAACAGAGCTGCTGAAAGGGAAAAACATAGACTGTTGTTAAATTTTACAACACCAAAGCGCATTGTAGCCGGCTTTATGGTGGTGTTCTTTGCATTCCAATTCCTCTTTCCATTCAGACACTTTTTGTACCCAGGTGTTGTCCATTGGACGGAAGAAGGGCACATGTACAGCTGGCATATGAAGCTTCGGAGTAAGGGCGGTCGAGCACGGTTCGTGATTAAAGACCCAGACTCCGGCCGAGAGTTTCAGATAGATCCTGATGATTATTTAAACGGACGCCAAGAACGAAAAATGTCTACGCGCCCAGATATGATATTACAATTTGCGCACTGGCTTCGTGATAACTATAGGGAGCAGGGGATGGCTAATGTCGAAGTGTATGCGCTGGTGACGGCATCGCTAAATGGACGAGAGTCGCAAGATCTTATTGATCCTACGGTTGATCTCGCGAAAGAGGAGTGGTCTATAATGCCTGCTCGTTGGATTGTTCCACTTATTACGGAAAGGTAAGGGCAATACCTTAAGCCCGCCTGCGCTAAAGCTTCGGCGGACAACCTGCTGCGCAGGTTGGCTGGGGCGGAGGGATTCGAACCCCCGAATGTTGGAACCAAAATCCAATGCCTTACCACTTGGCGACGCCCCATCGAGCGAGAGTATAGCAAAGAGGAAGAAATTATTGCATCTTAATTGGTGAGGGATTTTTTCTGCTGTATGCTAACGCCATGAACACTGACTCAAAAAAATTCCTCTTCGATTTACTCGCAACCCCAAGCCCAACAGGGTTTGAAATGCCTGGACAGCGCGTATGGGCAGATTACGTCCGTCCATTTAGCGATTCTGTTGAAAATGATGCCTACGGTAATACCTGGGCTACGGTGAAGGGAACGAGCGATAAGAGTATTATGCTCGAAGTTCATGCAGATGAGATTGGATACATCGTAAAGTATGTGTCACCAGAAGGATTCTTGGCAATCGACCGCATCGGAGGCAGCGACATTGTGACGTCCCGCGGACGGTGGATTACATTGTTTGGAGACAAGGGAGAAGTAAAAGGAATTATTGGAAACACTGCCATACACATTCGTGACCGAAAGAACGGAGAAGAGAAAGCACCAGAAATGCACGAGATTTACGTTGACATCGGGGCTACCACTGCTGCAGAGGTGGAAGAGATGGGTATTCGTGTTGGTCACCCAGCTGTGTACACCGATACTGTTCAAGACATTGGGAAAGATTGCATCGCAGGACGTGCACTCGACAATCGCCTTGGTGGATACATCGTGTCACAGGTTCTGAAGAACTTATCTGAAAGTGGTAAGCAGCCAGCGTGGACAGTATACGCGGTAAACGCAGTACAAGAAGAGATCGGAGGATACGGAGCAAAGATGATCACACATCGTCTAATGCCAACAGCAGCAGTTGTCTTTGACGTCACACACTCAACAGACACACCAGGTATCCAAAAGGAGAAGCACAGCAAGCTTGAAATGCGCAAAGGACCAACAGTGACACATGGTGCGTGTAATCATCCAAATGTTGTGAAGCGACTACTTGAAATGGCTGAAAAAGAAAAGATGAGCATCCAGCACGAGGCAACTTCTCGTTATAGTGGAACAGATACAGACCAGATCTACCACGTACGAGAGGGGATCCCATCTGCACTTGTTTCAGTTCCTCTTCGCTACATGCATAGCGTTGTAGAAATGGCGAATATTCAGGACATCGACGAAGCAGTGGTACTTCTCACAAAGTTTGTAGAGTCGCTGACTGCAGACGATGACTTTGGTGTAAAGCTATAAAAAAACCACCTATGCTACGAAGAGCACAGGCGGTTCTACTGGTGACCAAGTTTCCCTGCGAGGTCAGTCAGTGGTAATTACCGACAAGCGAGAATAAGATCTGCTTTGTGCTCCATGAGAAACAGAAGCTCTTCCCAGTAGAGCCAAACCTCTCCGCCAAGCATCAGGTTTCGAACTGACAAATCGGCTTCGGAGTTCTCGGTGATGAGTTCACCTCTCTTTGTGGTGAACTCCAAGGCTTCACCCTGAATGACAGCCGGTACGACGAATCTCTCGGTGCTTCCAGTGCATCGCCAATTGTGCAGCCTATTAATGTAAGGTTCTCCTGTTGAGGAGTCGCACAAGGCAATGGCTGCCTCTTTCTGTCTTGGACGATTAATCAAGTGTTTGAGCTCTGGAATTTTTGCCAGAGCTTTATCAAATAGGCTTTTTGGTGGTGCAACAGTTGCAATTCCACCGTCACTGTTTGAATCAGAATCATCTGTTTCTTTGGAACGTTGTTGATTCATTGGATGAATCCTTTCATACGTTTTAAATTTTCGAAGTTGTAAAAGTGCAGGGAATGTCGGCATATTACGGATTTTGGCTTCTAGATCAAGAGATTATGGAAAAATAAGCTTTATCTGCCCTTTTCCCTTGCTGTTTCCCCTGCTTTTCCATAAAATTTGCCGGAAATGTTTGCAATCGTAAATATCGCTGGCTTCCAAGAAAAAGTCTCTGAAGGGATGAAACTTATGGTTCCAACCCTAGATGCAGAGGAAGGAAAGACTGTATCTTTTGATAAAGTTCTTTTGCTTGTGAATTCTGATACCGACATAAAGATTGGAACTCCTATAGTCTCTGGTGTTTCTGTTGACGCAAAGGTATTGCTTCACGGACGTGGAGAAAAGATCCGCGTATTCAAGATGAAGCGTCGTAAGCGTTACCGTCGTACACAAGGTCACCGTCAGAACTTCACACAGATCGAAATCACAAAGATTAAGACCTCTGGTGCTACAAAGGCAGCTCCAGCAAAGAAAGAAGCAGTCGCTGCTTAATTACTGTCCATCTGCTCTCGCAGGTCTTGCATGGTTTTTAATGTTACTGCAATGTTTTGTGAAGAGGCGATAGTTTCGGCGAGCCTCTCTTTTGCTTTAAACAAATGGTTCAAGTAACTCTTACTGTGCTTCCGACCAAGCGTTGAAGGGGAGTCTTCGTCGAGGATACTATGGTCATTAATGTACTTGGCATTCTGAATACGAATACTTGTTCCGTCGCTCATCAGCACTGTTCCGTGACGGGCAATTCTCATAGGAAGAACACAGTCGAACATATCTATCCCCATCCCGACACATTTCTGAAGCTGCTCAACAACGCCAACGCCCATAAGGTAGCGAAGTTTGTCTTCTGGAAGAATGGGACACACGGCTTCGACTACGCCATACATTTCATCTGGCGTTTCACCGACGGCAAGGCCTCCAATAGCGTAGCCATCAAACCCAATGGCGATCAGTTCTTCTGCGCATTTTTCACGGAGGTCACGTTCGAGTCCTCCTTGGACAATACCAAAGAGCATACATTCTCGGTCTCCTTTTAGTTCATTGTGTACTTTTTTACATTTCTCTGCCCAGCGCAGTGTTCGGTCTACGGCGGCTTGGATCTCTGACCTCTTCCCAGTAGATGGTGGACATTCGTCAAATACCATAATCATGTCACTCCCGAGGTTATGCTGTATACGCATAGATTCTTCTGGCCCGATGAAGTACGGGTCTCCGTTTATATGAGACTTAAAGTGTACACCAGTTTCATCGATCTTGTTTGTTCCACGAAGCGAGAACACTTGGAAACCACCAGAATCTGTCAGTATTGGTTTTTTCCAGTCTATAAACTTATGTAGTCCTCCTGCGTTTGCTACCAGCTCGTCTCCGGGTTGAAGAAGAAGGTGATAGGTATTGCAGAGCAGTAGCTGAGCACCCACATCCAAAATGTCTTGGTGTGTGAGTCCTTTCATAGCACCAGCTGTGCCAACTGGCATGAAGAATGGAGTTTGTATAGTTCCACGCTGAAGCTCTAGTACGCCCCTTCGGCCAATGGATGTCGTTTTCTCCCTAGTAAACATTGCCCTGTATTAAACCATACAATTCTCTATAATAGGTTTGTATTCTTACCCTTTTTTACTATGTCTTGTGATCTAAAAAGTCCTAAAGCAGGTGCAGCAACTGCGCTTCGTTTGAGTTTTGGACTCTCTCTTCTCCTCGTTGGAATTGCTCATTATATGAGTCTTGAAATGTTCTCTGGAATGGTTTCAGATGGACTTGGTGCTTTGACTATTCTTGGTACTATTTGGGCATACGTCCTTCCAGCATTGATGATCGTTGGCGGTGCTCTATTTGCTGTCGGAATGTACTACGATGTAGCATCGTGGGTTACGGGTCTTGCTCTTGGTTCTATTCCAGTTGGAATGCTCCTAAAGCCAGTACTTAGTGGTGTTGCACTTCCAGACGTTATGCCTATGGCAATAAACGCGTTTATCTGGATCCTTGTATACGTCATGGTTGTAAAGCTCTGCACATGTTGTGGTGGAGGAAGCTGCGAGAAGTAAAAATAGAAAATTTGAAATGTTGAAAAACTGAAAGAGGCTAATGGAGCACCCGCTAGCCTCTTTCAAAATTCGGATAGAATAGGTTACTTCTTCTCGATTACCTTGTCGATAAGACCGTATTCCTGCGCTGCCTTAGCGCTCATGAAGTTGTCTCTTTCTGTGTCGTTACAGACTGTTTCGTAGTCTTTACCACTATGTTGAGCGATCATTTCGTTGAGGAGCTTCTTTGTCTGCACAATGTGGTCTGCGTGAATCGCAATGTCTGTTGCCTGTCCTTGCGTACCACCGAGTGGTTGGTGGATCATAATCTCACTATGTGGAAGAGCGAAACGCTTTCCCTTTGCACCTCCAAGGAGGATGAGTGCACCACCAGAAGCAGCCATTCCAAGACAGACCGTTGAAACGTCTGGCTTGATGAGTTGCATTGTGTCGTACATCGCAAGGGTAGAGCTCACCTGTCCACCAGGGGAGTTTACGTAGAGTGTAATGTCTTTATCAGCATCTTCTTTCTCAAGGAAGAGCAACTGCGCGATAATAGAGTTTGCAATTGTGTCTTCGATTCCCTGACCCAAGAAAATGATTCGCTCTTCGAGAAGGCGACTATAGATATCGTATGTTCGCTCTCCGAATTGCGTCTTTTCAATAACGCTCGGGATAAGTGTGTTTTGAATATTTGATTGCATAGCTTGTAGTGGGGGACTTGATTTCCTATATATCATACCCAATTTTGATGATTTTCGGCAGTGTGCAAGAACGCTGGAATGTGTTGCAATGGACATGTAAACAGCTTT
>Ga0302135_10002284_pt1 | contig 11495 bp, 7 predicted proteins | sample CBN3_surface_MG_FD_203119 | JGI IMG/M metagenome (GOLD analysis project Ga0302135, IMG submission 203119) | Marine microbial communities from Western Arctic Ocean, Canada - CBN3_32.1 | ecosystem: Environmental > Aquatic > Marine > Oceanic | place: Canada: Western Arctic Ocean | collected 2017-09-15 | reverse complement strand
TCATCATCCCCGACGCGGCTTTCTTGGTCCATACTAGGGTCGACGAGCAAATCCTGAAACTGCTCTTCTGAATCCAGACCGACGGTCGCGTTCAGCGACCGATCTCCCGCTTTCAAACGCTGATCCATTGCAACAACTTCACGTTCCTGAACGCCAAGAGTGCGCGCGATTTCGGCAGCCACGTCCCCGTCAAGCTCCTTGCCATCCAGTACCGACATCTCTGCCTTTAGGCGCCGCAAGTTAAAGAACAGCTTCTTTTGGGAAGATGTCGTCCCCATGCGCACAATCGACAAATTGCGCATAACATGTTCCTGGATAGCGGCACGGATCCACCACACAGCGTAGGTTGCAAAACGAAACCCCCGCGCCGGATCAAACCTCTGAGCCGCCTGCATAAGACCGACATTACCTGCGGCAAGCAAATCGTCGAGCGGCAATCCATAGCCAAGATAGCCACGCGCGGTCTTGGCGGCGAGACGCAGATGACTGCCGACGAGCTGCTCGACTGCACGTTCATCGCCATTCTCGCGCCAACGAGTTGCCAAATCTTGCTCTACCTCGATCGCCAGCATCGGAAACTCGCTGATATCCGCAAAATACTGCGACAATGTGTTATCGATTTGCATGATTTCTATCCCCCCGAAATAGCTCAATGTTGTTCCATCGCGCGCGTCAAACAAGCGATGCTGGATCGATCCCCAGCACCAATTTCAACAAATCCACGACCTGTAAACGGATTAGAGCCGTAATTCCGTCGCTCCGACGCATTCGAACACAAGTACGAGTATGAACGTCCCGCTATGGACTTGAGGCCGTCAACAAGTCGGCGGATAACATTCCTATATATAATTACAAATATGGGAACAAAGTTCGAACATTCAAGAGGTTATCGGCTAATAATTTGACCGGCTCTCAGGCAGAACACAGCACAAATATGAGCCTGGAAGGCAATTTCTTGCCTCAACTGGGGGCAAATCGACTGGCCGATTGTGTCAGTCCGCATCGTCTGGTGGCCCGAGACGGTCAAGCCGCAAGCGATGGCGTCGGTCGGTCAATCTATGGGCACCACCCATGACAGCAGCCAGCGAACCCAACCCGGTTCCACCGGCGATCAAGAACATAATTAAAATCTGGTACCTTACCGCCTCCACCGGCTCAATTCCGGCGATAATTTGCCCCGTCATCATGCCTGGCAAAGCAACGAGTCCAGTTGCTGCCATCGCATTAACAATGGGCATTAAGGCACTGCGCATCGCAGCTCGGGTAGATGGGAGCAACGCTTCATAACGTGTTGCGCCGAGTGAAAGCTGTGCCTCGATTGCGTCTCTCTCTCGCACCAGAACAGTCGTTAACGTATGAAGGCCAAGGCTGATGCCCGTCATAGTATTTCCGAGGATCATACCCAATAGCGGCAAGCCGTAACGAGGGTGATACCAGGGGTCAGGCCGCACCTGAGTGGTCAGAGCAAAAATCGTTATCAACGTTGCCGCAATCAACATGCAGGTCGTTCCAAGGCCGTATGACCATAAACCCGCGAGCCGGCGCTCCTGGCGTGCCATGATCTCTCGACCCGCAAAGAGAATCATTGCGAGTGCAGCGAGACTGGTCCAAAGAGGCGAAACCAACGCAAATAATTTTGTGAGAACAAGTCCAACCAACAGCAGCTGCACAATCATACGGAGCGTTGCGATCAGAAGCTGTTTCTCCAATCTCAGCTGGAGGACAAGCGATAGTCCACCATTCAACAAGACAAGCGATCCGGCGATCGCAAGGTCAGTAAGGTTGATCGGGATATAGTTCACAGCAAGACGTCCCGCACTCCATCTTCCTCGAAGACGAGGCGGCGGCGTGCGACACGCTTCGCCTGACTTTCGTCGTGGCTGACCCACACACAACTCGTGCCCGTCTTAAGCTGTAAAACTACGAGACTTTCCACTGCAGCGGTTGCGGCCACGTCGAGCCCGGAGGTTGGTTCGTCAAGCAACAGTACACGCGGACGCAACATCAGTGCCCGGATCACACCGAGCCTTTGGCGTTCACCTGTTGATAGGCGTTGCACCGGCCAAGTTCTGCAATCGGCAGAAAACCCTAATTCCTCAATTAGTGAAAGTGCGGCGGACCATTCATGAAAATGGGCGCCTACCGCATCGGCCCACCATCCTGGCACCGTAGAAACGTAGGTTACACGCCGTCGCCAAAGCGGCGTGAACATTTCATCACGCGACACGCCATCTAGCCTCACATCACCATCGCTTGGGTCCAAATCAGCTATCGCACGGAGCAACAACGTTTTACCGGAACCGGAGCGTCCCTGCACAGCGATGCACTCGCCGTCTGCAAGATCAAACGAGGCTGATACAAGGCCGGGGCGACGTAGATCGCGCACAGACAACATTGGCAGCCTGCAATCAGTTGAAGGTTTGCGATCTTGTCACGAACCTGAATCGTCTACAATTATTGCCCAGCCAAATAACAAACACCGCCCACGAATGAGCGGTGTTTAAATTGAAACGACTGAAGGCTAGCCGATAAGCGAGAGAACCGATTGTTGGCTATTCGCCGCGAGGCTGAGAGAATTGGTGCCTAGCTGTTGTTGTGTCTGAACGGCGAGGCGATTGGCGCTCTCTTCTGTAAGGTCGGCCAGTGTCAAACCCGCGGCCGCTCCCTCAAGCGTATTGGTCAGCTGCTGGGTGGAGTCAATCCGTGTTTGCAGAACCGAACTGTTCGATCCCAACGTCTCGGCGCTGGTTCTCAATGTAGATCGCGCACTCGACGTGTTGGCCAAGGCCGCATCAATGTCTGCATCGTAAGCAAACCCGTTGCTAGCCGCAAGGCCGAGGCCGGCTGAGGTCGAGTCAGTATTTTGAATGGTTAGGCTGCTCGACCCATCTTCGTTGAGCGCTACGGTTTGATCGTTGGAGCCAGAACCCAAAAGGTTCGAACCGCCAAAGCTCGCGTCCGCGGCGAGGCTGTCAATCTGACCGCGCACTTCATCAAACTGAGCCGCAAATGCAGCTCGTTGACCAGGATCGTTTGTCGATCGCGCTGAATTGGCTAGGGAATTTGCCTGATCGACGAGCCCGCTTATCGCATCAAGGCCGTCACCCGCAGCCTGCACGGCGCTGACCGCCTGATCGACATTATCCTTAGCCTGCGTCAACTCAGCGGCGCGGCCACTCAATGCCTGCGCCGCAAAGAAAGCGACCGCATTATCGTTCGGTGATTTGACCCTAAAGCCGCTCGACAACTAGTCATCGGTCCGATCTGCCAGACCTGACACGCTCTTCAGATTCTGTAAGTTCGCGCTAATCGACGGTGTGAGATTGATTGAATCAACCAAATGAAGTCTCCCCGTGCTCCGCTCGCCGAATATCTACCTCGATTGACAGCCATTCTGAAGCAATCGTCGGCGACTTTCGCACGAGTTCATTTCCCCTCGTTAGATGAATATGGGGATTCCACATGGAAAAACCCCCTCTTGTTCATTATTTGAACAAACTAAGAACGAATTTTGTGGCTATTATTTGGTTGAGTTGGCTCATATTGAGTTGAATGCGCAATAATTGTATTACGACTCCACAAGGCGTAATGCCTCCCACGAGCGACAACTTGAGAGGCAACATGGGTGACTATTACGGTTTGCGACACCGTATTGATAACGGCGAAGTGATCAAGTTAGGCCAAATCTGAATGGATAAAGGCGCTGCAATTCTTGCGATTGGCGATGTTCACTTAGGCACAGCTTGTTCGGGCGTGCCTGACGAGATTTCATCCTGGGGTCTTGATCCCACTGAACTCACGCCCGCGGCCGCCCTCAAGATTTCAGTCGATTTCGCAATTGAACAGAAGCTGGATGCAGTGCTGTTCGCCGGCGATGTCGTCGAGAGCACCAATGCCCGGTTTGAGGCAATGCTGCCGCTAGAAGAAGGCGTTCGACGGCTATTGGATGCTGGAATTCAGGTCATTGCTGTCGCCGGCAACCATGATGTCGAGGCATTGCCGAGGCTGGCCGCCCTGATGGACGGGTTTACCTTGCTGGGTGCGGGCGGGCGATGGGAATCGCGGGCAATAACGAAGAACAAGGCTGTCGTAGCTGAGGTAATCGGTTGGTCTTTCGGCGAACGGTTCGTGCGTCAAAGCCCAGTTGCGGAACTTCTGGCAAAGCCGGTGGAGAGGCCTTCATCGCCCGTCCCGCGGATCGGTTTGCTGCATGCCGATCTCGACGCTTCCGGTGGGTACTACGCGCCCATCCGGCAGGCCGAACTCGATAATACCGGCTACGATGCCTGGCTTCTTGGCCACATTCACAAACCTTCGCTTGATAGCCTCGCCGCATCAACGGGCTCTCAACCATCCGGCTATCTCGGATCTCTCGTTGGGTTGGATCCGTCGGAAACCGGCCCACATGGCCCTTGGCTCCTGAGTGTCCCATATGACGGCAAGTTACACATGGAGCAGTTACCGCTCGCACCGCTGAGATGGGAATACGTATCCGTTTCAATCGACGGGCTCGAGCATGTCGAGGACGTGCCTGACCGATTGCTGGGCGAAGCGGGAAAATTTGTCCGGCGACTGGGCGAATCCGGCACCGCGCCGCGAGCGCTCGGTCTGCGTGTGCGACTGACAGGGGCAAGTCTTCAGTACGAGGAAATCCGGCAGCGGATTGTCGCCGGCGAGTGGAACGGACTGGGACGTGTCGTCGATGGGACCGCCGTCTTCTTTAACAAGATCATCGACGCCATGGAGTTGCTACTAGACTTCGCGGAGATCGCCAAAGGAGACGACCCGGCAGCTCTGATAGCGCAACGGCTCCTGACCCTTGAGCACGACGATGAACGGTCGAAGGCATTGATCGAAAAGGCGCGTGTCGAATTGGGCAATTTCGCATACGAAGATATTTGGTCGCCTGTTCAGGATCATCGCAACGCGACCGACCCACTAACGGATGATGCTTTGCGCGACCTTCTCCTTCGATCTGGGAAGGCAACTTTGAACGCCATGCTCTCCGGTAATGCCCAGGTTGATCCGTCGTGTATCTGAAACGGCTCGCAATAAATCGGCTGCCCGGAATCAGTCAGCCGTTTGAGATCGAATTGGAGAGTGCAGGGTTCCACGTTGTTTTTGGGCCGAACGGGATCGGCAAATCGAGCATTTGCCGCGCGGTCGAGGGTCTGTACTGGGAAGACCGAGGGTCTTCGCAAAGAACCTCTATAAACGGCGAGTTCGAGTTGGACGGGGAAGCCTGGTGGGCGGAACGTGAGGGCTCGCGTGTGCGATGGCAACGCGGCGGCGAGGATAGCACCCCGCCGAATCTGCCGACATCCCATAATCACCGTTGTTTTTTTCTACGTCTGCGGGATCTGATCGATCCATCGCTGGATGGCACGCAAGATATTGCCTCCGAAATTCGACGCCAGATGTCGGGCGGGTTCGATCTGGATCAGATTGCGGCTGACCTGTTCGCTGACGTGAGAGCGCGGCATGGCAGCCGCGAGCGGAGAGATTTTAACAACGCGTCACAGGATGTGCAGGAGGCGGAAGGAAAACAGTCAGGCCTTCAGCGACGCGGGGACCAGCTGGATGCCCTCAAGTCGCAACTCAACGCGGCAGAATCCGGCGCGCTCCGCCTCACATCAGTAGAACGCGCTCTAGGACTTGCCGGGCGCCTTCAGGAAAATATCGGCGTCGCGGAAGAGATCGCTGTCCTGCCTGAAGGGCTGGCGAGGTGTACCGGCAAGGAGATCGAGCAAATCGATCGGCTTCAGAATCAAATTGACGGCTTGAATGAACGAGCCCGCACATTGGAAGGGCAACGTGATGCTGCTCGTGACGCGAAACGCGATTCCCAACTCTCAGCCCCGCTACACCCGGCAGAGATCGCGATCATACGGAAAAACGCGGACGAGTTGAGCAGATTGGAGCTGGCGCTTCAGGTAGCGAGAACCGACCGCAGCGCTTGTCGGCGGGAGCTTGCCGCGGCACTTTCAGCGCTGGGTGGCGGCAATGTCGATGAGGTCAAACTTGATCTGGCCGATCAAGGCCAGTTATTCGAATTCCTACGCGCCGTCGAAACCCACAAGGCCACGGTCAACACCATCGAAGCAAGATTGCGCCTCATCGCACATATTGAGCAGCCCGATGATAGTCAAAGCAAGCTCGAGAAATTTCGAACTGCGGTTGAAGCTCTGCGTTCTTGGCTGCGCGCGCCCGGGCCGGACACTCTCTTGGTTCAAATTCGAGCACGGCGAACCTGGATACTGGTCACTATAACTCTGGCTGTAACTCTGGCTGTTGCCGGCGCTGGGTTGGCTGTCTTCGTTGATCCGACATTTGCGTTGCTGGCGGCCGTGGGTGTGGGGGTTGCCGTACCAGTAATCATGTTGCGCAGTTCGAGGGATACTTCCGACGAGAGAGATACTGCGCAGGAAGCGTTTGGAAAGCTTGGTATCGAAGATACGGATGCATGGGATATCCTGTCAGTCGAATCGCGATTGCGCAGCCTGGAGAGCGAAATTGCAACTATTGATTCCCGAATGCAGCGGGCGCGTGATCGCGACGTGGACCGGCAAAACCTCAATAGCGAGTTGGACGGACTATCCGAAACGGAAACCGCCCTCAACGCCAGACGGCAGAAGCTGGCTGACAGCCTGAAGCTCGATGTGATCCCGCCCGACGCGGAGCTCGTCGATTTTGCGCGAGCGCTTGATCAACTCCGCTCAGTCCGCATCAAGGACGAAAGCGTGGCTGGCAAGGGCGACGACCTTGAAGCAAGATACACAAAACTGCTCTCTGATCTAGCCAGCGTTCTCCAGCGACATGGTGAATCGCGGCCGGAAAACGCTCAATCAACCATGGCTTACCTCAATAGCCTTGCGGACCGGAATTCGCAGTTGGTGCAGACAATTTCTGACGAACAGCAGGCGATCGCTCAACTGGAACAGGTTTCAACCGATCGTAGCGTGGGCTTCAATTCGATGGAGCGAATCTATTCGGACGTCGGCCTGGACGATGGCGATTTGCCTGGCCTCTCGGCATTGCTGAACTCATTGCCGCATTATCTAGACCTGAAGAACGCAGCAGCGCGGCTACAAGGCAAGATTGAGCTCGATCGGGCCGAGCTTGCAAAAGCTGGCGAAGCGGAACTCGCCGAGTGCGACGGACCGACGCTTGAACGTCTGCAGGGCGACCTTTCTCAGACAGCGAGTAAAGTGGTGGATTTGCGTAACCAAATCGCAGAAATCAATGCCCAGGTGAACGAGGCCAAACACGGTAGCAACGTACAGGACCTCATTGCAGCGCGTGACGAAGCCCGCACAAAACTGATAGATCGTCGCGACGAAGTGCTTTTCGCAAAGGCCGGAAAGTTTCTAATCGATGCGGTCGAAGCGGAATATGAGCAGACGCAGTTGCCGCGAGTGTTCGAGCGCGCGCGCAGTCATTTTTCTGTCTTTACCCATCACAACTATGAGCTTCGTTTGGGCAAAGAGGCTAAGGCTCCCCGGCTGTTTGCGATCGAACTGCGCAGCGGCGAGGGGCGAGAACTGGATGAGCTTTCGGACGGCACGCGTGCGCAGTTACTTTTGGCTGCTCGTATCGCGTTCGCCGAGGAAGTGGAGCAAGGAGGGGCGCTTCCTCTTTTTCTCGATGAGGCGCTCGATCAGAGCGACCCGGCCCGTTTCGAAGCCATTGTGCGTAGCCTCGGCCGTATTGCGATCGATCAGAATCGGCAGATTTTTTATCTCACCAGCGATCCTATTGACGTCGATCGCATTGGCCATGCGCTCGCCGAGGAGAATTGCGAGATAGCCGCCGCGATCGATCTTCGCCTGATCCGCACGAAGGCCGCCAGCGTGAGTGGGCTGCACGCGCTCCACGTCGGGCCAAGGCCAACGGTTCCGGCACCCGGTGGATTGTCAGCCGAAGAATACGGTTTAGCTTTAGGCGTGCCTCAATTGGCGCCGGCGATGGGATATGAGCAGCAACATTTTTTCTATGTCCTGTCGGACGATCTGAACATATTGCACGACTTCCTGGTGAACGGGATTGAACGAATAGGGCAATGGAAAACGGTTTCAGGCACCACGCTCGCCGATAAATTGGGTTCGGGTTCTATATCTTCCCAGGAGATTGCGTTCCGGGCGGATTTGCTCGAGCACTTCTGCGAATTATGGAAACAAGGAAAAGGCCAACCCCTCAATCGCGAGGCTCTCGAAAATAGCCGCACCTTGAGCAACCGCTTTCTCGATGACGTTGTGGTGATCGCCGATGAACTGGACGGTGATCCGGAGAGGCTACTCTCTGCCCTTGGGGCTAGTAAAGATCCCCGGTTGAAAGGTTTCAGAAGGAGCAGTTTTGAGGGCCTTGAAAGATATCTTCGCGAAAACGGATATCTAGACGACGACCCCGTGCTTAGCGAGAGTGAACTGCGGCTTCGTGCTTTGGCAAGCCCAGCAGCAAACGAGCTACCCGAGGGGTGCGCGAGCGATTGTTTGAACCGTTGGTGGACTTGGGCCGCGAGATTATCGGAATCTGTTGGGCAATAAATAACCTGCTCCCACGGCTAGTAGCACTCGTTTGTTTGGACGAGGAGGGGACGTATGCCCTCGTGATGGCGGCATTCACGCAGCGGCTTGCCCGGCTGGCCGATGCCGGCAAGCTTTCCGGCCGCCTTGATGCCCGGCGCAAGGAACTCCGCGCCGAGGCGATCAAGGGCAGCCACACGAGAACGCCCGATAACGCCGCCAACCTTGGCCCCGTCACCCTCTTCCACCGCTCCCGGGCCCTGGCTCAACGGCTCCCGGTTACCGTACCAAGGTCCATGCGCCACGGCCCGCAGCCCACGCCTCAAGAGCCGCGAAACACGCCTCGCCTACGGCTTTCTGGTCACGCGTTTCATGCGGCTTGAGCAGGTCGTTGCTCACTAGAAGCGCGACGCCTCCCTCGCCAACCTCGACCGGCCCTACCATACAACGCCGCGTGAGCGGCGCTTGCGGAGGCGCCTTACACGGACGGTGGAAGTAGGTTCATGAGCCATGTAACTGATTGATATTATATCATGAATAATGGTCTGATTTCAGGTGGAAAGCGACAGCGATACGGCGCATTGTTTATTGAAATCGTTAACAATCCATTAAAGGATTAATGGCGTTTGCCCTCCCCCCGTTGTTGAAAACACCAACAGGAGTGCAAAGGCTGTCAGAGCTGGGAGTAATTGCCTCTTAAGGAAAGTCTGACAGGAAATCAAAGAATTGTGGAGTTTGCGGGAGGGAAGCAGTCCAGTAATGGAAAACTAGCGAATGCTAAAACGTAAATAAAATTGTTGTTATAGAGTTGATAGAAGTTAAAATAATAATAATTACAATAAGCTATAAGGTAAAGTGAGCAGATACACTCATCCGCCAAAGTCGATTTTTGATTTGCATTATCTATCAATTCACTTTTTAAATCTTGATGTTGGTAATCCTATCAAATTTAAAGCTGCCCAGAAAATTGGATGGGCGTAGCTAAATACTATTTCACCCGAGACAACCCTAAACCCATCATGTTTGATCAAGGATTGGTACGTTTGGCGGAGTGCCTCGGAACGGGTAAGTATTGCGTTGCTACGTTGAAGCCTAAATAGTTCAGTAGTGAGCATACGGCTCGATGTTGTCTCGACAGGCCAGTAACTAACAAGCATAGCTTCAGCTCCTGCGTAGAAGAATGCACCTCCTAAACCTGATATGGCCTCAGCGCCGGTACTGTCAGAAGTGCCGGTATTACAAGCTGACAACACCACCCACTCTGCATTAATCCGAAGAGCCATGATTTCGTCCATTGTAAGTATTCCATCCCCGATGCCACCCGTAATACTTGGTGATGACAAGGCAAGAGCTGGTTGATGCAATCCATCAAGGTCACCGGAAATAAGTCCATGGGTAGCAAAGGCAATGATATTATAATTACCGAGTGGCGCAGATTTGACATTCTCCTCTGACGCTTTATCACCGAGATAAACGTCTCGAGTCATATCTGCATCCAATATTCTTGCGAGTTCATAGATTTCTTCACCGGCGCCTGGTAACTGGGGAAGATCTTCGAGTTTTGCTGATGGTAAGTCACGAGTTTCAGGCACAGAACGAAATTCTATTGTGGACAGCTTTCCTCTTAAGGTAGTTCCCTGAAATTTTTTGGTTATTGTATTGCTAGATAGGTTTTTAGAAAACTGTGGATTGCCAAATCCTAAAAAACTTAACTGGGCTACTTTTCTATTCGAAAATTTACGCAACGAGTTTAAAGATGATATAGATGGCAATGTTGCTATATCAAATTTGTTTACAATCCAATCGACTTTCTGATAGCCCGAGAATAGAGGTAATTCCCTGCCAGTTGGTGATTTGTTAGTCAAAGGTAAAACGGCAAGGGGTAGGGTACTTAGCATCCCATGGGGAACATAAATTAGTGTTTCTGAATCGCGCCAGTTATGTGAATCTTTTTCAAATAGTATTTTAAAAAGGTTGTGTGCCGCTGAGATGTCAAACTTGGGGATGTTACCGATTTCTTCAACACCGGCTGGGTTTAACCCCTTGCGAATATTGTTAATAATTAGGTCCATGGTTTGGCGTGACTTATTAATCACATACATTACCGGGGTACTTTTTTTTGTAACACTCCATACGAATGTTTTCTGTTCTCCCATATAAACTGTTAGCAAGCGTTCTTCCTCACGAAGCAAACCCTGGGCTTCATTAATACTCATGCGGGGTGGATTGATAATATTTGCGTAACCTGGAAATTCTCGTTCAATTTCTTCCATTAAGGTGGCACGAGCAGATCGTAATTTATCGATAGCAGCGCGTGCATTGTGTTCAGATGAGGTGCCAACCACTCCGCTAAGTGCTCCAGTGGAGAGACTTGCCCATTGAGCACTGATTTGTCTCTGAAGGTCTTGTTCCCTTCTCGCTAGATTTGAAAGCTCTGGAGTATGAGCTGTCGACCTTGCACTACTTTGGGCCAGAAGACGCTCTACTGTGCTGGAGCGTGCAATATCAGCTAATTTAAACGCTTCAGATATTGCATTAACCCCAAATTTTTTCTCAATAGTAGTACCTCTAATTTTCGCTAGTAACTCTATATAGCTTTCCAGGATAATCCGCTTTCGAAAGGTAATAGACTGTGTTCCTTCAGAATGTGTTACTGATTGTCGGCTACGCTGTATAATTAGTGGCACATTCTCAAAAAACAATTTTAGCGACTCTTCAAGATTACCAAGCTTTGAGTTCGCAATAGCAAGATAAGCTTTCGTTTGCGCAGTATCGTAATGTTTGGGCCCAAGTAATTTTTCGAGTCTTTCTGCTCTATTTTTTAAGATTGGTAAAGCAGAAACTGATGCGCCACTTTGGAGTAATGATAGAGCGTGGTCTGGCGATCCAGCGTAGAGATTTTCATATAGTACTTTATTGGTTTTTAAATCCTGTTTAATCTTGTTAAATTGCAATCTGGCATCCTGCCAACGG
>Ga0302135_10002280_pt1 | contig 11501 bp, 8 predicted proteins | sample CBN3_surface_MG_FD_203119 | JGI IMG/M metagenome (GOLD analysis project Ga0302135, IMG submission 203119) | Marine microbial communities from Western Arctic Ocean, Canada - CBN3_32.1 | ecosystem: Environmental > Aquatic > Marine > Oceanic | place: Canada: Western Arctic Ocean | collected 2017-09-15 | reverse complement strand
CCATCGTATTCAATCTCTTCATCACCTTTGGCTTCGACAGTCTCGCCATTTTCTAGTGTAAAGCGATAAAGCGTGTTCTGTAAGTCTTCTTCCTTGACCAGCACACCTTGAAAAGCTTCCGGGTTGAAGCGAAACGTAGTGCAACCCTTAAGTCCTTTTTCGTGCGCGTAGAGGTAAATGTCTTTGAAATCATCGAAGGGGAAGTCACTGGGCACGTTAGCTGTCTTGGAGATGGAAGAATCCACCCATTTCTGGGCCGCGGCCTGGACGTCGACATGCTGCTTCGGCGTGATCGAGTCGGCTGTCTGGAAGTAATCGGGCAGCGCATTTTCGTGGCTCTTAGCAGGGCCGGCATTGGCATCAATGAGCTGTCGGTATGCCAGCAGTTCATAGGACAAAACATCAATTTTTTCCTTGGTTTTTCGGCCTTCCCGGATGACGTTTCGACTGTAGAGATGGGCAAATGAGGGCTCGATACCATTGCTTGCATTATTGCCAATCGACAGGCTGATCGTGCCTGTTGGCGCGATCGATGTATGGTGGCTATACCGCACGCCATGCTTTGCGATGCGATCTGTAAGGGCATCGGGGAGCTGCTGCATGTACTGACTATATTTCGCCATCAATATGGCGCCGGGGACTTTGTCCCCAATTTGGTAACCATCGCGTTTCATCTGAGGCCGTTTTAGCAACATCTCTGCGGTGACTTCGAATGTGTCGAGCATAATTGGCGCAGCACCTTTTTCCTGCGCTAGCTCAATCCCCGTTTCCCACCCCACTTCAGCCATCGTCCGCGCCACGCGGTCTGTGAACTCGAGCGAGGCTTCATCGCCGTACTTCATTTGCAGCATCACGAAGGTCGAGCCGAGGCCGAGAAACCCCATGCCATGACGGCGCTTGTATAGAATTTCGTCACCTTGGCGACCCAGTGGTAACCCGTGTACGTCAACGACGTTGTCCAGCATGCGGGAAAAAACGGCGACGACGTGGTTAAACCGTTCCCAATTAAAGCTCGATTGATTGGTGAACGGATGTTCGACAAACTTGGTTAGGTTAACTGACCCGAGCAGACAGCTACCATAAGGGGGTAGCGGTTGTTCGCCGCAAGGGTTGGTGGCGCGGATGTCTTCGCAAAACCAGTTGTTGTTCATCTCGTTGATGCGATCGATCAGGACGAACCCGGGCTCAGCATAGTCATATGTCGAGCTCATGATCAGGTCCCACAATTTTTTCGCCGGGATCGTTTTGTAGATACGACACGCCACTTTGCCTTCGGCATTGACGACATAACCGGTGTGATCTGGCCAGGTACGCCAGACAATGGTACTGGAGCCATCTTCCAGTTCCGCTGGAGCGGCGGGAAACACTAGATTCCAGTCGGTATTGTTCTTCACTGCATGAATAAATTCATCGGTGATAAGACACGAAAGGTTGAATTGGCGCAGTCGCCCATCTTCCCGTTTGGCCGTAATAAAATCCTCAATATCCGGGTGCGTGATGTCGAATGTGCCCATTTGTGCACCCCGTCGACCCCCGGCAGAAGACACCGTAAAGCACATGGCATCAAAGATATCCATGAAGGACATCGGGCCTGAGGTGTAGGCGCCGGCGCCACTGACAAAGGCTCCTTTGGGTCGCAGGGTGGAAAATTCGTAACCAATGCCGCAGCCCGCTTTGAGTGTGAGGCCGGCCTCGTGGACAGCCGAAAGAATGCCGTTCATCGAATCGGGTACGGTACCTGATACAGTGCAGTTGATAGTGCTGGTTGCTGGTTTGTGTTCCAGTGCCCCGGCGTTCGAGATAATGCGTCCTGCGGGAATCGCGCCGTTGCGCAACGCCCAAAGAAATTCCTCTCGCCAGTGGGCGCGTTTTTCCGGGGTGTCTTCAACATCGGCCAGAGCGCCGGCGACGCGCTCAAAGGTATTGTCGATAGTGGCATCCAGGACCTCACCGTCTTTTGTCTTAAGCCGATATTTCTTATCCCAGATATCAGTCGAAGCCAACTGGAAGGAAATTGATGTGACGCTCGATTCTGATTGTTTGAGACTTGCTATTTTCATGTGGCGTCGTTCCTTAACGTAAGCGGTACTGCTGCCCGGTCGCCTTTGCCGGGGGGCAAATGGATGTCTGTATAACGGTTTTCGTTCAGAATATCCGCCACCTTGTGTTTCGCGGATCCAACGTTAAAAACACAATATGTTGTGGCGTCAGTGCGAGATTAAGCCCTACATCTTGTGTTGGTCAACTATTGTATCGTGGAGCCTGAGAAATGCTCGTTTTCGGCCCTCCGAATGCATCAAACTGTGAGCCTGCGATAGATATCTGACACTCGCATGGGCAACTGGCGGACATCTTCGATAACCGTGTAGTTAACCGCGCCGTACATGTGGGGTAGGTAATCGTGACCCCTGTGGTCGATGGTAATGCAGAACGGATGGACGCCTGTGTGCTTCGCTTCCAGCAACGCCTTGCGAGTATCCTCGATACCGTATTCGCCCCGATAGCCGTCGTAGTCATCCGGTTTGCCGTCCGACAAGGTGATCAGCAAACGGGTACGCGCTTCTACCGTATTGAGCAAACGGGTTAGGTGGCGAATGATGACACCCATCCGTGTGTAGTCCTGTGGTTTTATTCCGGAAATTCTGGCCCGCACGTCTGCCCCATAATCATCATCGAACCGCTTGATTCGATACAGTTCGCAACGTTTTCGGGTCATGCCGGAAAAACCATAAATCGCGTAGCGATCACCCAGGATTTCAAGTGCTTCGCATAACAGGACTAGACTTTCTCGCTCTGCTTCGTTAATCCAGCCCTTGGTGGAGCCGCTGACATCAACCATGAACATGACAGCGATGTCCCTGTCTATACGACGATGTTGAGTGAATAATTGGTCCGACATCTCATGGCCTGCAGCTGCGTCCGCGTGAGCGGTAATGAGAGCATCTAGGTCGATGTTGTCACCGCTGACTTGATGGCGGAGTCGCTTATTGCCGTCGCGCAAGGCCTCGAACGTCCGCCTTAGGTCGACCACCAGTCCGCGATAGCGGGTGAGCGTTTGCTCGACAAATGGTTCCGATGACGGGTGCATTTCTATCTCGCGTAAAGCGCACCAGTTTTTGCGATAGTGGCGTCGCCGAAAATCCCATTCTGGGTAGTGCATGACGTTGGTCGCATCGGTGGTACCTGAACGGCGAGTGGGGGTGCTATCGTTATCGGGTGGCGAGAGGAATTGCGATGTGTCGGCCCGGCTAGCACCGGCAGCAGCAAGGTACTCCGGTGGGATGTGTTGGAAGTCTTGCAAAATAGAGGCCAACAGTTGTGCTACTTCTGGTGTTGATTTAATCGCTTCGCCATCAAGATCAAGCATGACTGCTTCGTCGCTGTCTTGGTTTTGTGGATCGTGGAGTTGAAATCGCCGTTTGTCTTCTTCGTCCGATTCGTCCGTCAGCTCGTCGAGCATTTCGGATAAGCGTGCGCTGAGCATTTCACGTTCGTGTTCGATACGCATCGCGAGGACAGCTTCGGCTTGCTCAAGTTTCAACACGCCCTGCCAAGGTAACGGATTTGGCACGACGACATTCCGGCCAAGGCATTGTGCAACCCACCGCAGTGTGTCTTCTACCGTTGTGTCTGACGATTCAAGTGCAACCATTGCCTGTTGCAGATCGCGATTACTGTCCGCTGTGTTGGTATCGAGGGTCAGCGCTTGAAGGTCACGCGCCATGCCGGGAAAATCATGGCGCACACAGGCATCGATACGGTGAGCTTCGAGTCTTGAGAACAGTGCGCGGGCTTTTTCCGGATCGGAAAAACGATTGAGCTTTTCAGACAACAAAGCATCATCCGGTGCATTTCGTTTGAAGGTTCCATAGCGAGTTTGTGCCCACAGGTGGGTGACAGTTGCTTTATACAACAGGAAATTTTGTTGTGAGCCACTGTACTGTGTAACCTCGGGAGGCAGAAACAATGTTTCTGTGTCGGTGAAGGTGTCATCACCCTCTTGCAGATGGAGGTTTCGACCCGATAGACCACAAACATAACGGTTGAGAACCCCATTGATTTGTTCGAGTTCAACCCGACGGGGCCTCAGCGCATACTCGGCGGCGAAAAGGTGGGCGTTGGCAAAGGCTTCGCTACCCGGGTAAAGGCCGCGCCGGTCGTAAATGTCCATGGCGTCGATAATCCAGGCTTCGACCCCTTCGAAATCCATCAATTCAAATGCCCGCGATGCGTGACTGACAAATTGGAACCCCATTTCTGAATTGGTGCGGATGATCACGCCGAGCCAGTAAAATATGAAATCCTGCTCAGGGCGATTGCGTTTGGCTAATGTACGTGCAGGTTCGGTGGCCGTGCGGCGCGAGGAAAGAACCGCATCGAGTATGTCATCGAGTCGCTCTTCGATCAGTCCGCTGGTTAGTGCTGTTGCGATGCGTTTCATAACTTGGGGTCAGAAATGTTCAAGACTGGAAAGCTGTCATTGTAATTCCCGTTGGGCGATAGCGATCCGACGTTGCCGCAGTGTCTCGGCTACGGCATGATGTACTCGACTCCCGACAATTTCTCTTGTAACCCGATGGTTAGCCTGTCCCTTGTTCTTGACTGGATTCAACAACACCCCGCTATGGTTACTTTGATCACGATCGGGTCGGTCGGGTTGACCCTTCTGTACGCCAGTTTGGTCATCGTGGCACTGACCCGGATGCCTGCGGACTACTTTGTTACTCGGCGCGATCCTGCGGTGGGTCCTCAAAGACACGGGGTTCGGTCGTTGATGGGGACTCTTGCGAGAAATATTGCCGGCTGGATTCTCTTATTGCTCGGCATGGCTATGTTGGTATTGCCAGGTCAGGGGATTCTCACGGTGTTGATGGGGTTGGCATTGATGGATTTTCCCGGCAAACGATCGTGCCTGTTATATATGCTGCGCAACCGACTAGTGAATCGAGCTATCGACCGAGTACGTTCGAAAGCAAGTAAACCGAGGCTGATTGTGCCTCGCGAGTAGTCAGCACCCCCGATAGCGTCAAAAAAGCGATGTGGCGAGTTCGTTTACTGCAGCAAGCATCTCTGGTTCATCGGTGAGTGATTCTACAATAGCGCCCTGACAGGCGACCCGTGCGTCAACCCCGCTGACCATTAATTTGCCGGCATGAACGAGCAAGCGGGTACTGGCGCCCTCTTCCAGCCCGTTCCCCTTTAGATTGCGTGTCATGGCAGCGTACTTAACCAGCAAAGCGGCGGTGTTCTCGTCCAGGCCGGATTCACGAACAACGATCTCTGTTTCGAGTTTAGCGCTGGGGTACCCGAATTCAATGGCGACAAAGCGCTGCCGCGTGCTTTGTTTGAGATCTTTTAATACGCTCTGATATCCGGGGTTATAGGAAATCGTCAGCCCAAAAGCCTCGGTGGCCCGCAATAACTCACCGGTCTTTTCAATCGGCAGTACCCGCCGCTCATCGGCAAGGGGATGAATCACAACCGTGGTGTCCTTGCGTGCCTCAACGACTTCGTCGAGGTAGCACAATGCACCGCAGCGCACTGCTTGAGCTAACGGGCCGTCGACCCACTGAGTTTCCCCCCCGACGATCAGAAAGCGCCCGACCAGGTCCGAGGCAGTTAGGTCGTCGTGACAGGACACCGTCACCAAAGGTCGGGAAAGACGGAAAGCCATGTGTTCCATGAAGCGGGTTTTTCCGCAGCCCGTCGGCCCCTTTAGGAGAATCGGAATCTGGTTACGGTAAGCGGCTTCAAATAGCTCAATCTCGCTCCCTTGCGAAGCGTAGTAGGGTTCACTTTCTACCCTGTGCAACTGGGTCGGAATTACTTTTTGGTCCATGTTTAATGCATTCGTGTTCGTCAATAGGATTGCCGCAACGTTGATGGCTAGAGTTAAGGACTAGCCATCGGCCTACCGATTATCGCCTCGTGCTCGTATTGAAACCATAGCTGCCGATTGACTCCTGCGTGCAATGGTTTGGGCGTTTGCCGGAAGTGAATGTCGTATGCGATTTCAGAGCGCAAAGGGAGTCTTCAGTTTTTTCGGTACAGCCGTGTTTTTCAGTCTGACGTAGCGTGGTAGACCGTTACGGTAGGGTGGATAATCTTCGCCTTTCATTAATGGTTCGAGGTAGGTCCGGCAGCGCTGGGTAATGCCGAAACCGTCGCGTGTGATGAAACTCGCCGGCATCATCTTTTCGCGGTTAGCGACGCGGCTCAATTTGGCTTCACCGATGCGCCAGCGATAAGGCTTGTTCGACGTGCGGACGATACTGGCCATAATGGAATTTTTTCCTCGGAGGGCCAGTTCCACCGCCGCTTGGCCCACGGCATAGGCTTGCGAAACATCAGTCAGTGATGCGATATGACGCGCAGACCGTTGCAGGTAGTCAGCGACAGCGTAGTGATATTTAAGGCCCAGATCGTCCTTGACCATCGTTGAGATGACTGAAGCTACGCCCCCGAGTTGAGCGTGGCCGAACGCATCGCGCAATCCCTGGTCCGAGAGAAACCTCCCTTGGCGATCACGTAGACCTTCGGATACGACCACAGAGCAGTAACCGTATGTTTTTACCTTTTGTTTCACTGCTGCTATAAAGCGGCGCCGCTCGAACGGAACTTCCGGGAACAGGATCAGAATGGGTATATCATGGTCGCTGTCTGCGGCCATGCCCCCAGCCGCTGCGATCCAGCCGGCGTGTCGACCCATGACTTCGAGAACGAAAACCTTAGTAGAGGTCTTCGCCATCGACGCGACATCGAAACTCGCTTCGCGTGTAGAGATGGCGATGTACTTTGCTACGGACCCAAACCCAGGGCAGTTGTCGGTAATGGGTAAGTCATTGTCTACGGTCTTGGGTATATGGATCGCCTGAATGGGGAACCCCATATTTTTCGATAACTGCGATACTTTCAGGCAGGTGTCAGCGGAATCTCCCCCTCCGTTGTAGAGGAAATAGCCGATATTGTGGGCTTCGAATACTTCGATCAAACGCTCATATTGGGCCCGGTTCTCGTTAAGCCCCTTCAACTTGTATCGGCAGGAGCCGAAAGCGCCAGCGGGCGTGTAACGCAGGGCCGATATGGCTTGTTTGGTCTCTTGGCTGGTATCGATTAAATCTTCAGTTAAGGCGCCGATGATGCCGTTGCGGCCGGCATAAACACGGCCGATTGCTTTCTTGTGTTTGGCGGCTGTCTCAAGAACGCCACAAGCACTCGCATTAATCACCGCCGTCACCCCGCCGGATTGCGCATAGAAGATATTTTGTCGTTTTGTCATGGCCAAGATCTTATCGTTTCTCTGAGTGAGGCAGCGATCTCCATTGTGTCAAAGCGTAGCTTACCGGCAGCGAACGTCAAAGCAGGTCCACTAGAGCCGGGAAAAACGTCTTCTCGTTTATGGTCTGATGGCCCCGTGGGTAGTGCCGCAACGCATCTTTTAAGCGTCGCATACTCCAAATGGCCCGCGCCACACGGCTCGCGGGGGTCTGAAGAAGGATTCTGATCGATAACCTGGATTTTCAATCTAAAGCCCTACGACATTGGCTTGACGAGTGGGCCAGCATACGGTCGGACACCCCATACCGTTTCTCTCACCGACCTCAGGGGGGCTTCGGTATCGGGCCAAATAAACCGTGATGGGCTTTTTATAGTCATTGCAAAGGAGTTGGTGAATCTGATAGTGGGGGGTGTCACCAAAAAGTCCCGGGTTTCGCTTATAGGGGTTCGAAAGGCACAGTTGCTAGGGACGAGTTACGCAAGCGCGGCTCACGCTACTGGCGGGGTATTTTAACGCTTCTAGAGGCAATCTTTGGCGTAAATGTCGATAATTCAAGCGATGCCATTGACACCTGAATCTTGACCGAAGTAGTGTACGCCCCCTTTTTTCATGAAATTAGCCGGGCGGCTCGGATTTGCGGTCGCTAGGTTGATGACGGCTCAGGATTGCTTAGACCACGATGCGAATTGTATTACTAGGCGCGCCAGGATCAGGTAAGGGCACGCAGGCCAAGCAGTTATCTGCCCATTACCGGGTTCCGCAGATTTCAACAGGCGACATTCTCAGAGCCGCTGTGGAGGCGGGTAATGAGTTGGGCAAGCGGGTGTCAGCTAGTCTCAAGGCTGGACAGTTAGTGTCTGATGGCATTGTTATCGATGCGGTGACTGACAGTCTGCGCGCTCCTGATAGTCGACGCGGATTCATCCTGGACGGATTTCCAAGAAACATACCGCAAGCACAGGAGCTTGATACTCGTTTGAGTTGGATGGATCGCCCCCTGCAATTGGCGCTGAATTTTTGCATCGAGCCTGAGCGTCTGCTGAAACGGGTGACCGGTCGTATTACCTGCAGTGATTGTGGCGCAATTTTTAATCGTTATTTCATACCAACTGAGAAACGTGGTGTGTGTGATCAGTGTGGTTCTGTAAATTTAGCGCGCCGCTCCGATGATCAAGCGAAGACGTTTTCTAAGAGACTCGACGCTTACCTCGTTGAGTCAGAGCCCCTGATCGATTACTTCCGGGCGCAGCAGAAATTACGTACGGTTCAGGTCGAAGATGATACGGCCCAGGTTTTTGAGACCATCTGTAGCGTGGTTGATGTGGAGATCCGGCCATTTGACAAGAAGGTATCGGCGGGTGACATGACGACACGTTCGGCGTCGGTGACATCCCGGGTTATCAGTGGCGGTGCGGTCGAGCGCGCGAAAGTGAAGAAGCCGGTGGTCGCAAAAGCGAAGCCAAAGGCGGTTATCAAGAAAAAAGTCGTGAAGAAGCCGGTGGCCGCAAAAGCGAAGCCAAAGGCGGTTATCAAGAAAAAAGCCGTGAAGAAGCCGGTGGCCGCAAAAACGAAGCCAAAGGCGGCGGCTAGAGGAAAAACCACCAAACCTGCGGCGCAGAAAAAGCAAACTGCCCGTTCTGGTGGGCGGACTAAACTGCGGTAACTGCAAATGGTTAATAGCCAATACCCGAGGCTGCGGATGCGACGGTTACGCCGCCATTCGTTTAGCCGAGCATTGGTTAGCGAATCAGTCTTGCGTTGTGACGACCTGATTCAGCCGCTCTTCGTTCATGAGGGTGAAGGCCGTCGTGAAGCGGTCCCATCAATGCCGGGAGTCGATCGGCTGACTGTCGATTTGGTGATAGAAAAAGCAAGGGATCTCCACGATCTGGGTATTCCAGCGGTCGCGTTATTTCCGGTCGTGCCCCCGCAAAAGAAATCACCGACCGCTGAGGAAGCCTTTAATCCAGACGGCTTGGTACCGAGCACGGTTCGAGCATTACGCAAGCATTGCCCAGAACTCGGTATTATTACTGATGTTGCGCTGGACCCCTACACCAGTCACGGCCAGGACGGGGTTCTCAGTAAAGCAGGTTATGTGCTGAACGATGAAACCGTTGAAATTCTAGTTCGCCAGGCCCTGTGTCATGCCGACGCTGGGGCTCAGATTGTTGCACCCTCGGATATGATGGATGGGCGTGTTGGTGCGATCAGAGGTGCACTCGAGCAGGCAGGACATGTTAATACAAGCATCCTGGCTTATTCTGCTAAGTACGCGTCGGCTTTTTACGGGCCGTTTCGAGATGCTGTGGGTTCAGCCGCTAACCTTGGGCACGCTGATAAATTGTCTTACCAGATGAACCCGGCCAATACGGACGAAGCGCTACGCGAAGCGGAACTCGATCTTCTCGAAGGTGCCGACTTGATCATGGTGAAGCCTGGATTACCTTACCTGGATATTGTTCACCGTATCAAGTTTGAGTTGGCTGTTCCGACGTTCGTGTATCAGGTCAGTGGTGAATATTCGATGTTGTGTGCTGCGGCAGATCAGGGCTGGCTTGACCGCCGTAGCGCCATTATTGAAACGCTGCTGGCGATCAAGCGTGCCGGCGCCGATGGTATTTTGACCTACTTCGCTGAGGAGGTAGCCGGTTGGTTACAGTCCGGTTGACGCGTTAGCGGGTCAATTCAACATGGGCGTGTAGCGTAACCAGGGGATTCACCCGCGCACTAAACGAATGAGTGACCAACCGAAACCAACTGAGTTGCGATTGCACCGGCGATCCCGTGTGCTTGAAATCGCATTCGATGATGGCTGTCGCTATGAGTTGTCTTGTGAATATCTGCGCGTGTTCTCGCCTTCAGCTGAGGTGCGGGGACACGGGCCTGGTCAGGAGGTGCTCCAGACCGGCAAGGAGTGGGTCAGCATAGATAAGATTGAGCCGGTTGGCGCCTACGCGGTGCGGTTGCACTTTGATGATGGCCATTCCACTGGCCTGTACTCATGGGAAACCTTCTATGAGCTTGGTCAACATCAGACCGAGTACTGGCAGACTTATCTCAATCGACTCACCTCGGCGGGCTATGTTCGTAAGGAACCCAAGGCTGACTAGTGAATCCCATGGGCACTTCCCAGGACGACAAGCGCGATACGCATTTTGGTTTTCGACGCGTTGGTGAAACAGAAAAGACTTCAATGGTCGCTGATGTCTTTCGCTCAGTGGCGGAACGCTACGACTTAATGAATGACCTGATGTCGCTTGGCGGTCATCGACGTTGGAAGGATTTTGCTGTTGGGCAGAGCGGGATACGCGAAGGCCATCGGGTACTCGATGTGGCGGCCGGAAGTGGTGACTTGGCCCGGAGATTTGCGCAGCGGGTCGGTTCCAGTGGGCGAGTATTTGTTACCGATATCAATCCCGCGATGTTGCAACAGGGCCGAACCCGCTTGCTCGACGCCGGTTTTGTTGCCACGATCAGTTACGCTATTACCGATGCTGAGCAACTGGCTTTTACCCCGGGTTACTTTGACTGCGTCAGCATTGGATTCGGATTACGCAATGTGACACGAATCGATCGGGCGTTGGCATCCATGTTCGAGATGTTGCGGCCGGGTGGACGCATCGTCGTTTTGGAGTTTTCTCACCCAACGTCCAAGGCGTTGGCTTCCCTATACGATGCTTTCTCGTTTGCCCTCATTCCCCGTCTAGGTAAGGCGGTCACCGGTGATGGGGGTAGTTACCAGTATTTGGTCGAGTCCATTCGTCGGCATCCTGATCAGGCAACGCTATCGAGCTTAATGATGGAGGCTGGGTTTGAGGATGTTCGGTATTTCAACTTGAGCGGGGGTATTGTCGCGTTGCACATTGGGTTTCGATACTGATACGTGGCGCTAAATGATCATGAGAAATCATCGGTAATTGGCGTGAATACGGCAGTGTTGATATTGGCACTCAATCGTGTGCTGGCAATGGATCCGGAGGCCGCTGCCCTGATGGAGCCTTTGGATGGGAAACTGCTCGGGGTGTCGCTGGCCGGCATTAATACCCCGGTCTACGCACGAGTTTCGGGTGCTCGCCTCCAGATCGAGGAACAGCCGGGCAGCGCGCCAGACCTCGTGATCGAAGGCGGTGTCTTTGATCTTGCGATGCTTGGTGTGACTGCCTCGCCAGAGACCGTCATGCGGGATCGCCGCATTACGATGTCGGGGGATGTCGAGCTG
>Ga0302135_10002274_pt1 | contig 11516 bp, 12 predicted proteins | sample CBN3_surface_MG_FD_203119 | JGI IMG/M metagenome (GOLD analysis project Ga0302135, IMG submission 203119) | Marine microbial communities from Western Arctic Ocean, Canada - CBN3_32.1 | ecosystem: Environmental > Aquatic > Marine > Oceanic | place: Canada: Western Arctic Ocean | collected... | reverse complement strand
ACCGCTATGGGAGCCGGGGCCTACACCGCCGGCATCTTCCACCTCTTCACCCACGCGTTCTTCAAGGCGCTCCTCTTCTTGGCTGCAGGGTCTGTTATTCACGCCGTCCACAGCAATGACATGACAGACATGGGTGGCATACGCAAGTTCATGCCAACGACCTACAAGACGTTCTTAATCGGGTCTATAGCGCTCGCTGGTCTGCCCCCTCTGGCTGGCTTCTTCTCGAAGGATGAGATCCTCGTCGGGATTGACATTGCCAATGTGACCGGTAATCAGTTCGTTCTCTGGACCGCCATTGCCGGGGCCTTCATCACACCTCTTTACATGACTCGGGCAATTGCGCTCACGTTCTTTGGAAGCTACAAGGGCCATGGAGAACCTCATGAGGCCCCTAAGACGATGACTATTCCGCTTGTCGTCTTGGCTGCCCTTTCAGTCGTCGCTGGTTGGGTGAACATTCCGGGGGTATACACCGGGTTCGCTACTTGGACCGCACAACGAGCAGAGGAGATGGATCTCCATCACGCCGAGAGCTTCGATTACGCGCTGTTGACGGCAGGGGTTGTGGCCGCGCTACTAGGCGTCGTTGTGGGCTGGCGCCTATGGGGTAAGGATGCCGAGACGCAAGAAGCGCGGGACACCTTTGAGATTCCAGTGCTGTATCCGCTGCTTCGGAACAAGTACTACCTAGACGACTTTTACCTCTGGCTCGTGGGTCTGATCAAGGGACCGCTCGCACGGTTCGTCGATTGGGTCAACAGTTACGTGATAGACACCATCGTCAACGCCATAGGCGCGATGATGGTGGGGTTGGGTGGGATCGTGTACACAGTCCTAGACCAGAAGGGGATCGACCTCTTCATGAACGGTTTGGCTGGGTTAGCAGGAGGTTCCGGAGGGAAGCTTCGACTACTCCAGACGGGTCGAGTACAGCAATATGCTGGAGCATTCGTGCTTGGCGCTGTCGTACTCGTCATTGCATTTGTAGCTATTGGGTAAGGAAGAAGGAGCCAAAACATGGATCTTTGGACAAACGGCGCGGGACTGAGCCTCATGGTGGCTCTTCCAGTGGTTGGCGCTGTCATTTTGGGCTTCATGCCTAAGAAGGGTGAGGAGGCCATCAAATGGATTGGCTTACTGACATCCTTGTTAGTACTTGGGCTCACTGTGGCTGCTGCCTTTGTATTCGACTACGACCACTCGGAGGTCTTCCAACTGGGTACCAACCGCCCATGGATCACCGCCCTTAACTCGTCGTATGAGATTGGTATCGACGGAATCAGCTTGCCGATGATGGTACTTTCGGCGCTTGTAACTGTGCTGGCGATCGTCTACTCGTGGAATCATTGGGAAGAACCCAAGAACCCCAAGGCGTTCTTGATTCTCATCCTCCTCCTTGAGGCTGGGATGATCGGAACGTTTGTCGCCTTGGACCTTATCTTGTTCTTCATCTTCTTTGAGGTCGTTTTGCTTCCGATGTACTTCATGATCGGGATTTGGGGTGACAAGTCTGAACGGACTATCCCGGTGTTCAACAAGGTGGTCGAGAACCGGCTGTACGCATCGCTGAAGTTCTTCGTCTTCACCCTGTTCGGATCGGCTTTCATGCTGCTCGGGTTCTTGGCGTTGTACTTCAACTCAGACCCTCGGACGTTCTCGATCCCCGGGCTTATCGATCAGGCTCCCGCACTGGCAGCGTTGCCTTTTGCCGGACTGATCTTTGCCGGGTTGTTCCTCGGGTTTGCGGTAAAGGTGCCTATGTGGCCGCTACACACCTGGCTCCCTGACGCACACACTGCTGCGCCCACCGTTGGATCGGTGCTCTTGGCTGCCATCTTGCTGAAACTCGGTACCTACGGCTTCATCAGAATCGCCATTCCGATCCTTCCCGAGGCTGCCAAAGACTTTGCTCCGTTGATCGCCGTGCTGGCGGTGATCGGGATTATCTATGGCTCCTTGGCGTGCCTTGCCCAAACCGACATGAAGCGTCTGATTGCCTTCTCGTCGGTCGGCCACATGGGCTTCGTCATGTTGGGAATCTCTACCTTGAGCGAGGTGGGGATCAACGCGGCAGTCATCGGGATGGTGGCTCACGGTGTGATCACAGGGATGTTGTTCTTCTTGGCCGGCTCAATGAGTCACCGATATCACACTCGCGACATGGCGCGTCTTGGCGGCAACCTGGTGCTAATGCCGAAGCTCGGTTGGATTCTTAGCTTCACCGCTATGGCTTCGCTTGGCCTCCCGGGTCTTGCCGGTTTCTGGGGCGAGTTCATGGCGCTGCTATCAGCCTTCGACCCACAGGCCGGGCTCCCTGTAGGGCTCTTCCGAGTGGCGCTGGTGGTAGGTGCTGTTGGAACCGTACTCACAGCGGGTTACCTGTTGTGGATGCTTCAGAAGACCAACCTTGGAGAACCATCTGAGGAATGGGCGGACAGCAACTTCCCCGACGCAGACAAGTACGAGCTGACAGCGTGGATACCGTTGTTGATTCTGACTGTTGTGATTGGCGTCTACCCCAAGATCGTCTTCGGAGCTTCTGAAGGGGCCGTCTCGGCACTCATTGAGAAGGCGTTCGGAGGCTAAGTGACCTACTCGATTGACTACGCGGCATTAGCGCCAGAGATCATTCTGGCTCTCACCGTCATGGGCGTGCTTACCGTCGATGTCTTGGTACCGCGCCGTCTCAAGTACTGGTCAGCCGTTGTTGCTCTTGGTGGCATGCTGCTCTCAGCCGCCGCAATACTGATGTTGTTCCTCGACGGTTCAGGCGCCTCCATGTTCGATGGCTCCTATGTGGTGGACAACTTCAGCCTCACGTTCAAGGCCCTGTTCTTAGCTGCTGGCTATGTGGTCCTGTTGATGTCTGTGGGCTATATCGAGTCTGATCGGTATTACCAGGGGGAGTACTATTTCCTGTTGGTTTCTTCCATTCTTGGTTCCCTCGTGATGTCTTCTGCCCGCGGCTTCATCGTGATGTTCATCGGCCTCGAGCTGGTGACAGCACCTCTCTTCATGCTCGCTGGTTGGCGAAAGGGTGACAAGCGATCCAATGAGGCTGCTCTGAAGTACTTCCTTCTGGGCGTCCTGTCCGCGGCCATCCTTGGATGGGGAATGTCGTTTGTGTTTGGGCTCACAGGCGAAGTCAGGTTCGATGCTGTGGCTCAAGGGATGGCACAGGCGATCGGCGACAGCGCCACGAGGCCAGCGGCGATTGTTGCGATCCTCTTTGTGATCGCTGGCTTCGGTTTCAAGATTTCTGCGGTTCCGTTTCACTTCTGGGCGCCTGACACCTACGAGGGAGCACCTACACCCGTCACTGCGTATCTGGCTGTATCTTCGAAGGCGGCGGGTTTCGTCGGCCTGATTGTCGTTGTATATCGGGCGTTCGGTGCGGTGGGAGAGATCTGGGGACCGGCTCTGTGGCTCATGGCTGCCGTGTCAATGACAGTGGGTAACCTCACTGCCTTGAACCAGAAGAACATCATCCGGATGTTGGCGTACTCATCAGTGGCGCAGGGCGGGTTCATGCTCGTCCCCTTTGCGGCTGCGGCGGCTTCTGACGGAGCAATTGCCCCTGCAGCCGTCTCGGCAACGGTTGTCTATCTGGCCATTTACTTGTTCATGAACCTTGGAGCCTTCGCCTTTATCTTGGCTGCTTCGAAGCACACCAAGTCCGGTGATATTGAGAGTTACGCTGGGCTGAGCACGAGGGCCCCCGGCCTGGCGGTGCTCGGCGTCGTGTTCTTCTTCTCGTTGGCAGGAATCCCGCCGTTGGCTGGCTGGTTCGCCAAGTTTGTGATGTTTAGCACGGCGATAGGGGCGAAGAACACGTGGGGTTGGACCCTCGGGGTCATCGCAGCTGTTAACGCGGTGATTGCGTTCTACTACTACGCGAGAGTTGTCAAGGCGATGTGGTTTGATGCTGCCAGCTCAGAGGTCGAGTCCGAAGCTGTTGTCGGCGGATCTCTCAAGTTGGCGTTGGCGCTGTGCACAGTGGCTGTGTTCGTCCTGGGTGTTCTACCCGGTCTCGCCTCTACCATCGGTGATACCGCCGCCCAACTTCTTGGCGGATAGTTGTTTCTTGGTTCACTCTGGCTCTTCTCCGAAATCCTCAATTGTGGCGGTGTGGGGATGCCCAGCAGTTCTTAGCCTGCACGCCAGCACGTTGCAAGGAACTATGGGAGGCTTCAACGCTGTAGAAGGGGGCGGTCTGAGGATCGCCCCCTTTGTCTTGGCCCTGCCAGCTCCAGGAAGGTAAGTTGGTTGCATGTCGGTTCTTTTGGAAGTGGTGGCACAGATTCGGGAAGGTGGGCCGATCCCTTTTGAGGTCTTCCATACTGCTGCCCTGTACGGTCCCGGCGGGTTCTACTCATCCGACAAGCTTCGCTCTTCCAAAGCTGGCGATTTCCTGACCAGCCCCGAAGTGAGTCCGCTCTTTGGCAGGACGTTGTCCGTCTTGGTTGGTCAGGAAGCTGAACGAGTTGGAACTGATGGGTTCGCCGTGGTTGAGGTGGGTGGAGGATCGGGATCGTTGCTTCGGCCTCTTTTGGAGAAGGTGGCGGTGATTGATTGTTGGGCGGTTGAAGTCAACCCATCTGCTCGGCGTAAACTCAGTGAATTGGTAGACGCACCTCAAGTCGTTTCAGAAGTCTCAGCTCTTCCAGAAGAGCTCAGAGGGGTCGTCATCGCCAATGAGTTGCTCGACAACCTCCCGGTGGCTATCGCTACGCGGACTGCCGCGGGCTGGCGCGAGCTTTGGGTAGGTGAGCAAGGAGGCCGGCTGACCCTAGTTGACGCCCCTCCGCGACCTGAAGTTGTGGCCTGGTGCGAGACCTTTGGTCTTCCATGTCCCGTTGGGGGAGTTGTGGAGGCACAGCTCGCCGCTTCCGATTGGGTGGGCGAGATGGTGACGAGGCTGGTTTCGGGGACGTTGGTACTGATTGACTACGGGGAAGAGACTGAGAATCTTGAATCGAGAAGATCAGACGGGACGCTACGCACCTATCGATCCCATCGCCGTGACACCCACCCTCTTGATGCGCCTGGCACGGCAGACATCACGGCCGATGTGAACTTCACTGCCATGCGTCGGGCTGCCGCTGATGCTGGCGGGGTGGTTGAGCTTCTTCGACAGGACGAGTTCCTGAGCCGCTTGGGGTTGCGCGAAGCGCTTAGCGAACTGCGGCGGAGAGCACTTCAGGCAGCCAAAGACGGGGATACGATGTTGCAGTTACGTCTGAAGTCCGAGGCAAGTGCGGTTGAGACATTGATGGCCCCAAGAGGTTTAGGCGAGTTCAAAGTCCTTCTGGTGACCAAGTAGCCAGAGGCACCAGCGTCAGAAACCCAAAGCCCAAAGCCCAAACCTTCCGGGGGCGGATCCTTAGGGCTTGTATCGTGCCTGTATGACTTTCAGACGTTTGCTAGTTTTCGGAATGGGCCTTGCCATAGTGGCTAGTGCGTGCGGGGTGCAGGGTTCCGGCGGAGGTGGGTCTTCGGGTTCGGAGTTAGGTGATGCTGATGCTGATGCTGATGCTGACACGGATCCTTCCGGTACAGTGACCTCGGTGGACAGTATCAAACCTGGTGTTTCTTCCGGAACGACTTCGGGGGGCCTCGTGACGGCAAGCGCAGTGATGCAAGACCTTGCCGTTCGTCTGGAGGTTCCTCTTGAACGGGTGATCTTGGTGTCCGAACAACAGGTAACTTGGCCGAGCGGAGCGCTGGGATGCCCACAACCTGACATGGGCTACACGCAAGCGCTCATACCAGGCGGGAGGATCGTCTTGGGTGTGGATGATGTGAACTTCTTCTATCACTCCGGCCGCACTGGAGCCTTCTTCTACTGCGAGAACCCGCTCTCTGCTTCGCCGGAGCATCCCGATGCCTAGAGGGATTGGACGGAAGTTTGCCGGCGTCGTGTTCGTGCTCAGTCTTTTGTGGATGGGGGGTCTAGCTCTGGGCTATGCGGGCCCAACTGAGATTGCTGGGGACTGGGAATTAGCTGAAGCGACGGTCAACAGTGAGAACGCGGAACTTGTTGAAGGCATCCTCGGTGACCATGAGGTGACCGTCGAGTTTGCCGAAGGGGAGTTGGTGATGACCGGACCCTGCAACGCTCAGACCTCTCGATTCTTCAGGGTCGGGGATCGCTTGGTTTCAGTGCCTGGCTTTAGGACGAGCAGGTCGTGCCAAGGAGAGGGTCCGAGCAGCAGAGAACTAGATCGTGCGGACGAGATAATCCAACGCCCGGCTCGGTGGTTGTCGAAGGTAGTGTTCGAGGAGAACCCTAGGACGTTCACTTGGACTCGCGGTGATGTTGTGCTGATCTTTGTTGAGGCAACGCATGGGGATGATTCTTAGGCTCCGGTGCCCTCGTCGTGTTAGTTAACAATCCAGAAACCGCTCCCACACGAACTGGTGCACGGAGTATCGTTCTTCCTATGACCTCCTGGAAAAACTCAAAAAGTGTTACTGAAACCGATATCAGCCTTCGAACTGAGTCCGACTTCTCTGTTCCTAACGAGCACTACACCAACGGCAACCAGCTGCAAGGGCCGTTCCCGGAGGACACCGAAACTTTGTTTGTAGCCATGGGGTGTTTCTGGGGTGCCGAGCGGTTGTTCTGGCAGCTGGACGGGGTGTATTCGACGGCCGTCGGCTATCAAGGCGGGGTTCCGCCCTTCCCCACGTACTCCGAGACATGCTCGGGGGACACCGGCCACGCAGAGGCTGTACAGATTGTCTATCGCCCTTCTGAGATCTCTCTCGCTGAAATCCTGAAGGTGTTCTGGGAGGAGCACGATCCAACCCAGGGCATGCGCCAAGGGAACGATATGGGTAGTCAGTATCGGTCAGCAGTTTTTACGACCTCAGAAGAACAGTTGTCCGAGGTGCTCGTTAGTAAAGAGGGCTTCGAAGCCGGTGTGACGGCTGCCGGATATCCACCCATCACTACTGAGATCGGCCCGGCTGATACGTTCTACTACGCCGAGGAGTACCACCAGCAATACCTAGCTAAGAACCCAAGCGGCTACTGCGACCTCAAGGGCACAGGTGTTACGTGTTCAGTCTGACCACCTGACGCCCCGCGCCTCTTTCGCCGATTCCGGGGAAGGTGTCTGCGGAGTAGACGGATGGGGCAGCCTGAGTGAACCACCAGGCTCAAGTGGTGGCGGGGTTGGGGTTAGCTGATACTGACGCGGGTTTTTGGTTGCTAGCCTCGCGTCATGTGTCGAAGTATCAAACCCCTAAGCAACTACGAACCGCCAGCGACGTCCGATGAGATCACCGCAGCTGCCCTCCAATACGTTCGAAAGGTCAGTGGCGCCAGACAACCATCGAAGATCAATCAGCCAGCCTTCGAGCTAGCCGTCTATCGAATAGCCGAGATCACGGGCACCCTTGTTGCCAATCTCGAGACTTCGGCCCCGCCGAAGAACCGGGAACGAGAAGCAGAAAAGGTAAAGGCGAGAGCCGCTAAACGTTCCCAATAGCGACCTAACCTGAGGCTTTGCTTGATCCCCAGCCCCGAAGGTCGAGCCGTCAGTTCGTTGGATCCAGTGGGAGGGAGCGGAACTCTCATACTTCAGGTCAGCTCGATCGCCGCCGATGACTTCTCTACACTGCCGTCGTCAAGCGTGCGAGCACAGAAGAGAGATCATCGATGCGAGCGATACGTTACAGGTCAATCAAGGTCATGGTGATTCTTTTGAGCCTCGGACTTTTCGCGCTGGTTCTGCCGGCTCAGGCGAGCAGGCCTGAGATCATTGACCCGGTCGCACCGCACTTCTTAGCTGTGCAGGCTGAGCTTTCTGATCTCGGGTTCTACCGAGGCGACTTGGATGGCACCAACAACTCTGCTTTGAAAGCGGCTGTCCTCGCGTTTCACAAAGCAACTGGTGCTGAGCGGACGAATGTGTGGGAACGGCTGGACTGGCTTCGGGCTGACCTCTACGTGCAGGCTCAGCCGAGCCATTTCGAAGATCAGATGGACATCGACCTGACCAATCAGGTGGCCTACGTGATGAGTGCAGGCGATGTGCAGGCAGTCCTAGGAATCTCGTCAGGAAATGAAGGGACGTATCGATCCTCAAGCGGAGGAGTCGCCCGAGCGACCACGCCGAGAGGGGAGTTCACCTTTGAGCGCCACATCGACGGGTGGCGACGCGCACGCTTGGGTGCTCTCTATGACCCGTGGTATTTCAAGGGCGGATTCGCTGTTCACGGTTCAAACTCTGTCCCCGGCTACCCCGCGTCGCATGGTTGCGTGAGGGTCACCACCTGGGATGCTGACTGGCTGTCTGACGTCCTCACGCTAGGGATGCAGGTCTCGATCTTCGACGGCGAGGCCATTGTTGACATCCTCCTGAGCCTCGACGACTCCGATTTTCCTGCGCGCCTCTCGGGAGCTACCGGCCATCGGGAGATCTCCTAGAGCACCACATCGGGCTGGGATGTATCGGGTCTCGAGTCGTAGACTTCGTTGATGAAGAACGGTGTGAAGACAGTGTTTTTGTTGTCGCTCATGAGCGTCCTCGTTTGGGGAGCGTCTGTGTTGTTGTTCCCAGATGGTGGGTTTGTCATTGGACTTGGGCTCGCCGTAGCTTTGAACTTCGGTGCGTATTTCTTCAGTGACAAGTTGGCCCTGGCTGCGTCCGGAGCTCGCCCTGTCACTGAGCAGGAACTGCCTGAGGTGTACAGAATCATGAGGAATCTGACTGATCGGCTCTCGATTCCGATGCCACGGATCTTTCTCATGGACGCGCCCCAACCAAACGCTTTCGCCACCGGCCGAAACCCTAAACACGCTGTTGTGGCTGTTACCACGGGGATTCTTGAGGCGCTCAATGCTGATGAACTTGAAGGCGTTCTTGCCCACGAACTTGCTCATGTGACCAATCGGGACATCCTGATTTCGTCTGTTGCAGCGATGCTCGGCGCCACCCTTTCTATCTTGGCGCGGATGTCGATGTGGGGTGGGGGAGGACGACGCCGCGGCAACAACGGTGCTACCGCCATCCTCGCCCTTGTTGGTCTGCTGGTCGGGCCCATGCTCGCTGCTCTCCTTCGTTTCGCCATTTCACGGAGTCGTGAGTTTCAAGCTGACGAGTCGGGAGCGGCGTACACCGGCAATCCATTGGCTCTAGCGTCGGCGCTTCGTAAGATCGCCGGGGGAGTGGATCAGCAACCAATGAAGGTGAACGAAGCCATCGCAACGATGTATATCGAGAACCCACTGCGCGGACCTCGCCGTCGAGGCAGTTCAGCCAAGAAGCTCTTCAGCACACATCCGCCTATGGAAGAGCGAGTTCAGCGCCTAGAGGCGATGGTCGGGCCCTTCAGCTAACCCCAGGGTTCAGGGGCCAAAGCCTCCTAAGGCGCTCGGATGGGGCAACCCGCGAGGACCACCAGCCTCGAGATCGGAAGGGGTTGGGCTTTGGGGGTTGGTTCTAACCCTAGCTCTTGGAGCACCAGCTCTCAGGACAATATTCCAATCTTGAAGTCGAGCTGCCAGTTCTCGACGCCCACAGCATCTGGGTGTAGTCGTTGAGATCTGTATCGACTACCCAAGGTCCGCTTGGACCCAAGAGAACTAGCTGTCCCGCGTTGTCCTGCGCAGCCACCCAGACATCGTCAGGTGAAAAGATCATGTTGTGAATGCGGTAGGCGTTTGGTACATCGGCGAGCAGATGCTCTTGCCGATCGATGGTCACAAGGAGACCGTCGGACTGTGTCTCCTGCTTCCATTCTACGTAGCGCAATCCGGTGTCCTCCGGAGTCGGCCCTTCAGGACGATCCTCCCACACCCGTTCGCCCTCTGGTAGCCCCGAAACAGGATCAACCAGCACGCCCTTGTGAGAGTTCCAAGTCCCAACGTGGAGCATGCCGTCAGCAGTAAATTCGAATCGAATCCCCTGGTATCGGAATCCTTCTTCGTCGTCTAGTGATGGGCAGAAGGCTTTGTTGATGGTTGCTCGCTCTAGATCTGCCACGAAGACACAGTCGTTGCTCTCGTAGGCGATGAACCCCGTTGCGGTGTTCAGTGGGAGCTCGTCGAATAAGGGCAGTGTGGGACGGCCAACCGCAAGAGCTGTGATGGCGAAGGCCGCCAGCAAGCCGAGCGATACCGCAATCGAGACGGGCTTACTCATCGCTCGTCCTTAGACGTGCGCGCACCTTGTCCTTGAGCAACACGTAGCCAAGCAGCAGGAGTCCCAGGCCCAGAAGGGCGAAGGTGAACCCGGTCTGTCCTTCGAAGAACTCGAGGAAGGTGGCAGGGATGTAGATGACAAGTGCCGCCACTGCGAGACCCATCAGAGCCGATTCAGTGAGCGGGACAGCGATCCAAGCGATTACGAGAGCGGTAGCGATGCCGAACAGCGCCCACGCTTCAAAGTCGGTGCTGAACATGGGAGCGGCTAGCACTCCGATGCCACCCATGACCAAGCTCGTCCTTCGCGGGGTGAACACCCCCGACGTGCCGAGCGTCAACCACATGACGCCGATGATGGCGGGAGCAAGCGCCCAAACCCACTCAGGGGGCAGCGTGAGGGTGGCTTCGATAAAGGCCATGATCGTTGCGAACGCGCTTATCGCGAAGGCGACCATCTGCAGAGCGGACCGGCTGATGTGCCAGAGCCAGTATGCCAAAGCCAAGGCGGCCAGCGCAGCGATTAGGAATGAAATCTCCCGATTCGGATCGAAGTAGTTCAGAGCATCAAGGACGAGCCCGACGGTCATGGCCAATCCTGGTACCGCTAAGAAACTGGCGAGTGTCGAAGCTCGGCGTGATGGTCGGCTAGCCCCAGAGCCGAGGCGGTGCCCAGCGGCGAGCAACGCCGCCGTGATGACCGTTCCGAGGCCCACTCGGGTCCAGTCGCCCATCTCGTCGTAGAGCTCGCCCATGATGATGACGAGAGCCACCAAAGTGATAGCGGCTCCGAGGTAGGCCACTACCTCCATGCCGCGAGAAAGCCCGCCTGATGACTGCCCCTCTTCGAACTCGGTTATCGCAGAGGCTTGCTCTCGAGTTACGAGGCCTGCCTGTACCCAGCTTTCCAGCCTGTCCATGATGCCCTCCAGTAGGACTCATTCTACTACCGACATCAAACCGAGGAAAGGGGGCAGCCCGTTTTTTGAGTTGGATTCTTCGCGAGCAAACGCGCTAATATTCAGCCGCTCTCGAAGGGGAGTTATCCGCCGGGATGCCCGAGTGGCCAAAGGGAGCAGACTGTAAATCTGCCGGCTTCGCCTTCGTAGGTTCAAATCCTGCTCCCGGCACCAAGTAGAATGCAAGTTCTACTCCAAAGACAAGTGAATACGGCACAATCTGCCCGGTGGGGCGGTGAGCCACCAGGCCCCCTTAGCTCAGTTGGTAGAGCGTTTCCATGGTAAGGAAGAGGTCTCCGGTTCAAATCCGGAAGGGGGCTCAGCTGCCTGAGTGTTTGGGTGGTGCAAGTGAATAGTTGCCCCTTGTGGCGTTGGTTGTTTGGGTTTCGTGATGAGCGGAG
>Ga0302135_10002273_pt1 | contig 11520 bp, 8 predicted proteins | sample CBN3_surface_MG_FD_203119 | JGI IMG/M metagenome (GOLD analysis project Ga0302135, IMG submission 203119) | Marine microbial communities from Western Arctic Ocean, Canada - CBN3_32.1 | ecosystem: Environmental > Aquatic > Marine > Oceanic | place: Canada: Western Arctic Ocean | collected 2017-09-15 | reverse complement strand
AAGTCGCGAGAGACTCCAGCGCCTCTCGAGAACAGATCCAGAAGTCGACGCGCCAATTGCCCTCGTCGAGAAGTGTGATTCCTGTCATCTGCGCAACGTGAGAAAACATGGGTACCTCCTGTAAGTCGCCGAAGAGGTGCCATACCCACCGACAAATCACAAGCCCCGAAAGCACCTTGCGTGTTGGCCTCTCGCACGGTTAACCTGGCGACGCTGAAAGACAAGGCTTCACGGAGTACAGACATGTCCGACCCTCAGGAAATCCTCGCATACCTCCACCCATCCACCTTTGACATCGAGCGCGCCGCGGCCGGACTCGATGCGATGGACCCCGTGACACGTCTCCACACCGTTCGCAAGATGGGAAAGAAGATCCAGCAGCCGCTCTTCCACGCCTGTGAAGGACGGGAAGTCGGGATCGAAGCCATCGTACCTCCCGACAAAGCGGACCTTTCCGAAGTCATCCACCACGGCAAGAACTCCCTGCCTGTCGCGTCTCATTTCCAAAAGCGATTCGCTCGCAATCCCACGAACCCCGACGAACTCCTGGGATACAATCACCAGGACCTCGCCTGGCTGACGGGACCCGGCTATTTTGTCGCCTACGCCAAAGACGGGGAGGTCGCGATCGACTACACCCGTTCTCCGGAAATGACCCTGGACACCTGGCCTCCGATTCTTCCGAACGAGCGGGGAATCTCCAACCTCGTCTACGCCCACATGATCGACTATCTCCGTCGCGTCAGCGAGCACGTGACCATCGGCAGAGCTTTCCGCAAGGGAAAATGGACCGAGAACTACTTCCTTCTTTGCCGCGAATAGACTGAAATCAAAGAGGAATTAATTTTCTCGACCCCTAATGATGACAGTGCGGATCGCCCGGGTTAGGCTCCGCCCCGATTTCCACGAAACCGAGCCTTTTTGTCTTGAATCCATCCGTGGGAAGCAAGGAACGTCATGCACAAGAACACCTGGATCCTGGGAATCGTGATCGCCCTCGTCGGCTGTGAGCCCGCCCCGCCTGTCAGCCCGAGCCTCTGCATCGGTTCGGTGTGCATTGATGGCCAGTTTTCGGAAGGGACGAAATTCGACTCCTTTGAATGGCCGTCGGATCAGGCGCCCGTGAATACGGAGACAGACGCCGAGACAGCCGAGACAGCCGAGATGCCCGAAGGCGAGAAGTCCACGGATGCAAACACCACGTTTGGCAACAATCCGGAGACCCTCCCCTTTGTCGACGCGACATTCGAGACCTGTTTCGATCTGGTGCCGTGCATGAACGCGTGCAGTACGCTGGGAAGCGATGAAATCTGCATCGAGGAATGTGTGAAGCGTGCCACGGAGTTCGCGATGTTCACCTGGAACGCGCTTCATGAGTGCTCGACCGACCTTTGTGGGGACTACACCGGTGAAGACCTGGACACCTGCATGTTCATGAACTGCGCCGAACCCGCGGGCGCATGCTATCTGAACGGAGAGGACACCTGCGCAGAAGTGCTGCACTGCTCGGCCAGCTGCGGCAACGCAGAGGACTGCACAAACCAATGCAGTCAGGAGATGTCCCCCGAAGCCTACGTCCACCAATCCAAGTTGACCGGGTGCTGGGCGGACATCTGTTCACAAGGAGGCTGGATCTGCCAGATGGCACAGCTCTTCATGTGCACGGTTGAGGCGAGTCAATGTGGCCTTCTCGCCCAGACCGGCCACTCCTGCAGCGAAGCCGTGAACTGCATGATCTCCTGCACAAACGGGAGCTGCCTTCTCAACTGCATGCAGGAGACCAGCCCTCTCTCTGCTGCTCTCGCGGGCGACTATCTGCTTTGCCTCCACGAAGAATGCAAGGACAGCCCCACCAATACCTGTATCCAGAATGCCAAGGCGGACGCCTGCGCGGACACTGTCAACTCCTGCGCACTGGACCAGTAGGGTCCCGAGCCCCAGCATTCCTTCTTGACACTCAGAGGTCCGGGGGAATATGCCGAACCCCATCGGGCATTGCCTGATGGGAGGTCCGTTTCCGTGCAACTCGCCGTCCACACCCTCGGCTGCAAGCTGAACCAGTCCGAAACCAGCGCCATCGGCTCACAGTTTCGGGAGTCGGGCTTCGACGTGGTGGAATTGAGAGAAGGCGGAGACGTGGTCTTCATCAACTCCTGCACCGTCACCGAGACCGCAGACCAGGAATGCCGGAAGCTCGTCCGGAGAGCGCTCCGAAAGAACCCCCGCGCCTTCGTGATCGTCGCCGGATGCTATGCGCAGCTCCAACCCGAAGAGGTGGCCTCCATCGAAGGGGTCGACCTGGTCCTCGGGACGTCCGAAAAACATCGGGCGATGGAACTCGCCGGAGATTTCCAGAAACGGGACACCCCCTTCATCGCAGTCGGTGATATCGCGACCGCCACCACCATCGGAGTGGGCCACACGGACAGCGGAGATGATCGGACCCGGGCATTTCTGAAAGTTCAAGATGGCTGCGACTACACCTGCTCCTTCTGCACCATCCCCCTCGCTCGTGGACCCTCACGAAGCCTCCCCGTCGAAGACGTGGTTCGGCAGGCTCGCAACCTCGTATGGAAGGGATTCCGGGAGATCGTGCTCACGGGAGTGAACGTCGGAGATTATGGCACGAAGAGAGACTCGAGCTTTCATGCTCTGCTCCAGGCACTCCACACCGTGGAAGGACTCGATCGCCTGAAAATCAGTTCGATTGAGCCCAACCTCCTGACAGACGAGATCATCGCGCTCGCCGCCACAAGCGACCGCCTGATGCCTCATTTCCACATCCCCCTTCAATCAGGAAGCGACACCACCCTCCGGCAGATGCGCCGCCGGTACAAAAGCGCGCTCTACCGGGATCGCGTCGAGACGATTCTCCAGGCACTCCCTTCGGCAGCCATCGGCGTGGACGTCATCACGGGCTTCCCCGGTGAATCCGAGGCGCATTTTCTCGAGACCGTTCATTTCCTCGAAGACCTGCCCATCGCCTACCTCCATGTCTTCACCTACAGCGAGCGGGCGAACACGCCCGCCACGGACATGGCCGCACCTGTCCCGCGGGAAGAACGCACCCGCCGCACCCACGTACTCCGCGAACTCAGCGTAAAAAAGCGGGCCGCATTTCATGCCGCCCAGGCGGGAGAGACGCGGAACGTGCTGGTGGAGAAGGTTCTTCCCGAAGGGCGCTTGACTGGACTGACAGACCATTATGTTCGCGTCGTCTTCGACGGAGAGCCCAGTCTGCAGGGCGCCATCGTCCCGGTGGTTCTCGGCGAAGGTTCCGGCGAGCGCGTGGAGGGCTGGATTGCCTCGGATCAGGGGTGTATGCTCGGCGCATGACTGCCGACGATTCCACTCCACCGAGCCTCGGAAAGCCCGCTGCGGGATGGGGCGCCCTCAAGGGAACCTACCGGGCGCTTGTCCACGAGAAGACCCTCGGCGAGGGAAGCCGGGCACTCCTCAAGGTCAACCAGCACAACGGCTTCGACTGTCCCGGATGCGCCTGGCCGGAACCGGAACACACGAGCCGCTTCGAATTCTGTGAAAATGGCGCGAAAGCGGTGGCCGCCGAGACCACCAGCAAACGAGTGGACCCCGCGTTCTTCGCAGAGCACTCCGTCGAAGATCTCCGAACACGCGAGAGCTACTGGCTGGAATCCCAGGGGCGCCTCACCCATCCCATGGTGCTTCGAGAAGGCGGGACGCATTACGAACCCATCGCCTGGGAAGAGGCGTTTCAACGCATCGGCGACGCCCTCGCGGACCTCCCCTCGAAACACCACGCCCTCTTCTATACTTCGGGACGCACCAGCAATGAAGCCGCGTTCCTCTACCAGCTTCTGGCCCGCGTCCACGGCACCAACAATCTGCCGGATTGCTCCAACCTCTGTCATGAATCCAGCGGGGTGGGTCTGGGCGCTGCGATTGGCATCGGAAAGGGAACCGTTCAGCTCGACGATTTCGAAGCCGCCAAGGCCATTTTCGTGATCGGACAGAACCCCGGAACCAATCACCCACGGATGCTCACGACCCTCCAGGAGGCCGCCCGACGGGGATGCCCCATCGTCGTCATCAATCCCCTCCTCGAGGCGGGGCTCGTCTCCTTCACACACCCTCAGGAGATGTTCAACACGCTGACGGGTCGCGGCACGGATCTCGCCACCCACTACCTCCGTCCCAAGGTCGGTTCTGACGTCGCGCTACTGAAGGGCATGCTCAAGCGAATCGTCGAAAAAGACGCCATGGATCGGGAATTCATCGCCTCCCATACCGAAGGGTTCGACGCGATGGCAGCCGATCTCGACCTCACGACCTGGGACACGATCGTCACGGAGACTGGAGTCGACCGGCACGCGATCGAGGAGGCCGCGGACACCTACATCGCCAGCGACGCGACCATCGTCTGCTGGGCCATGGGGATCACACAGCACGTCAACGGAGTCGACAACGTACAGGCCATCGCGAATCTCCTGCTCGCCATGGGGAACATCGGAAAACCGGGAGCCGGTGCCTGTCCCGTTCGCGGCCACAGCAATGTGCAAGGCGATCGCACCGTCGGCATCATCGAGCGCCCCACGGAGACCTTCCTACAGCGTCTCGGAGACGCCTTCGACTTCGTGCCCCCACGAGAGCATGGCCACGCCGCCGTCCAGGCCATCGAGGCCATGGCCGCGGAGAGCGGGCATGTCTTCATCGCCATGGGAGGAAACTTCGCCCTCGGAAGTCCCGACACCGAACTCACAGCAGAGGGACTGGCGAACTGCGCGCTCACGGTGCAGATCTCCACAAAGCTGAACCGATCGCATCTGGAGCCCGGAAAAGAAGCCCTCATCCTGCCCTGCCTCGCACGCAGTGAAATCGACCTGCAGGCCTCCGGACCCCAGCGCGTCACGGTGGAGGACTCGATGAGCTGTGTTCACGCCTCTCAAGGGCATCGCACGCCTCCCTCCCCGCTTCTCCTGAGCGAACCCGCCATCGTCGCCGGCATGGGAAAAGCGATGGCCGAGGCCGCACACATTGACTGGGATCACCTCGTCGGAGACTACGCACGCATCCGGGAAAAGATTGAGGAAGTCATCCCACTCTTCGTGAATTACGAGCAGGGCATCGACCAGCCCGGGGGATTTCGGCTCCGCAACGCCGCAAGTGAACGAGAATGGAACACTGAAGGGGGAAAGGCGGTCTTTCACGTGGTCGAGACCCCTCGAATTCGCCTGCCGGAAGGGACACTCCGACTTTTCACCATTCGAAGCCACGACCAGTACAACACGACCATTTACGGAATGGACGACCGATACCGGGGAATCACGGGAGAGCGACGCGTGCTCTTCATGAACCCGGAAGACATGGCGGATCGGGGCATCAAGACCGGAGACATCCTGGAACTCGAGGGGCCCTCCGAGGACGGCCGTGTCCGACGCGTGAGTGGATTTCGAGCCCAGGCCTATGACGTCCCCCGAGAATGTTGCGCGGGATATCTCCCGGAGACGAACCCGCTGGTTCCTGTCGGACTTCGGGCCCGGGGAAGCCACACCCCTTCAAGCAAGCTCATCCCCATTCGTGTTCATTCCACCTGAGGAAGCATGTCCCTCATCATCCATCAGCGGCGCGGTGTTCAAATCGAAGGAGTACATCCGATCGCGGCGGTGCGCGTCGATCCGGCGGGGACCGTGATCGACCGGATCGGAGAACCCGTGGACGCCTCCTGGCGCTCCGCCGCCAAGCCGTTCCAGCTGGAGGCCAACCTCAGCCTGCTGAACCCCGCGCTCGTCGCTCATTTGAGCGATGCGGATCTGGCGGTCGGCGCAGCCAGCCACTCGGCCCAGCCCATGCACGTCGACCGCGTCGTCGCGCTTCTCCGACGACTTGATCGGACTCCCGACCATCTCTTTTGCGGCGCCCATCGCCCTGTGCACCCCGGAGCGGACCATGCCCTCGTGCGCGAGGGACAGGAACCCAGCGTCCTCCACAACAACTGCTCGGGGAAACACACCTTCATGGCCGCCGGAGCCGCCCAGCTGAAAGGCGCCCCCGACTACCGGGATCCGGCACATCCCCTTCAAGTTCACATTCGCGCTCTGGTCGAGGCTCGCTGTGATCCCCACCTCGTGAAGAACGTCTCCATCGATGGATGCGGCGTGCCCACCTTCAACATGTCCATCGATGCCATGGCGACCGCCTGGGCCCAGATGGCGGCCGCGATGAACGATGAGGAGACACTACTCGGTCGAATCGGCTGGGCGATGAACGGCCATCCGGAGCTTGTCAGCGGAACGGATCGCCAGGACCTCGCGCAGATGCAGCACGCGACCGAACCCATCACGACCAAAGTGGGCGCCATGGGACTGAGCTGCATCGCGATTCCTGGGCATGAGGAAGGAGTCACCATCAAAGTGCTCAGTGGCAATCCGGAGGTTCGAGCCATCGCAGTCCAGGCCGTCCTCGAACACTGGTACCCGGGCCTTCTCCCCCTCTCCGCCACGGATCCCTGGCGCATCGTCACCAACTGCGTCCAGGACGTCGTGGGCGACCGAAGAGCGGAATGGAGGGATGAATGAGCGCGCATGAGCCCACAGAAGGCGTCATCAAATTTGAAGCGATTCACACGCAGAAGGAGCTGAGAGCGCGTGAGCACGGACACCTCGCCTGCCAGATCACGGCATGGCGGGCGATCCTCGCCAGAACCGGTCTCGTAGGACAGGACCCGATGCGTTATGACGGCGCCGGATACGGAAACGTGAGCGGAAGGTTTGGAGCCCCCAGTTCCCCTCCGGGGCGCCGATCATTTCTCGTCACGGGAACCCAGACAGGCGGGGCCGAATGCATCGATCTGGACGATTACGCGGCGGTTCACACCTACGACATTCGCGAAAATCACGTGCGCAGCAGCGGGATGACTCTGCCCTCCTCGGAAGCCATGACCCACGGCGCCATCTACGATCTCTCCAGCACGATTCGATTCGTGTTCCACGGTCATTGCCCCGTCATCTGGCAGAGAGCGCGTGAACTCCGGATCCCGACGACGGATCCCAGCATCGCATATGGAACGCCCGCCATGGCCCGGGAAGTCGGACGTCTCTACCGGGATGGCACCCTCTCCGAGCGGCGCGTCCTCGCGATGGGCGGCCACGAAGATGGAGTCGTCGTGTTCGGCCCCACTCCCAATGAGGCAGGAGCCATCCTGATTTCCACCCTCGCCGACGCCTACGCCCTCGTCTGCGCCGAGCAGGGCGGCGGTCTCTGCCCCATCGACTGAAGGAGTCGTCATGCCTCTCTTGAAGGTCCAGACCAACCACATGCCCGACACCGATCGTGTCGACGGGATCCTCCAGCGCTGGACCTCTGTCCTCTCGGGAGAGCTCGAGAAATCCGAGAAATTCATCCTCGTGGCCCTGGAAGAAAACCCGAACATGGCCTTCGGTGGAACCCGGGATCCCCTGGCCTATGCGGAGCTGAAATCCCTCGGACTCCCGACAGATCGGACGAGCGCGCTCTCCGCGACGCTATGCGCGGACATCGGGCGCGAGCTCGGCATCGAAGAGAGCCGGGTATACATTGAGTTCAGCGCTCCAGAGCGCAGCCACTGGGGATGGAACGGCAAGACCTTCGGATGAAGCCCATGCCCTCCAGGGCGATTTCCCTGGCAACCCGCTGGGGAATGCGCTTTTCTGAGAGTCCAATCCCAGGAGCAGACATGCCGTCACGCCGCCACCCAGCGCTGTTTCTCATCCTCGCCTTCGTCTTCGGATGCAGCGATGCAGAGTCCACGGGGCCCATTGAATCGAGCGAAGATGGAGAGAGCGGAGGATGCATCGACAATGAAGATTGCGAGGACGGAGATCCCTGCACCACGGATGTCTGCGGCGAGGGCAGCGAGTGCGTCCACCTTCCGGAAGCGGGCGTAAGCTGCGACGACACCGACGCCTGCACCACCGACGACCTCTGCGATGAGCTCGGACAATGCGCGGGGATCCTCCTCCCCGGTGTCCCCGACGATCCCTGTCGGGAATGCACCTGTGATGCCGAAGGGGGCTTCACATGCGAGGCCGCCAACGACGGCGGAGAATGCATCGCCAACCCCAGCATCTGCACCTCGGGAGACACCTGCCTTTCCGGCGCCTGTGTCCCGGGCGAACCCGTCGAAATCGACGACGGAAACTCCTGCACGGAGGACTGGTGCGACAAGGGAGTGGTCATTCATCAACCGCTCCTCTCCGGAAAATGCGACGACGGCAATCCCTGCACCGTCGACGACGTCTGCAATCTCGGAAACTGCCAGCCTGGAGATGCAGTTCAATGCGTTCAGGAACCCTGCTCCTCCGGCGTCTCCTGTGATCCGGACGAGGGATGCCAGCAGACCTGGCTGGTCGCCGGATCCGCATGCGATGACGGCAGTCCCTGCACGCAGCTGGATGCCTGTGATGAGACGCACGCCTGCGCAGGAGAGTCCATCCCCTGCACTGACGGGAATCTCTGCACAACGGACAGCTGCGACCCCACGACTGGCGACTGCGTGAACGAGGCGCTTCCCATCCTGAACGGGGAGCCGTGTGTCCCCACCGATACGCTCCTGTGCGCCACGGGCGCACATTGTGAAGACGGTGCGTGCATCGCCGAAGGAGAGGGCAATTGCGACGACGGGAATCCGTGTACCCAGGATATCTGTGGGGTCACCGGTTGCGTCCACGACGCCAATGACACGACCAATGGCGTCCCCTGCATCCTCAATGACATCTGCGCCGAGAGCGCCGCCTGTTCGAGTGGCATCTGCGCGCTCACAGCCGCCATCTCCTGCGACGACGGAGTGGACTGCACCCTCGACGAGTGCATCTCAGGAGTCGGATGCACCTCCACTCCTGCGGACCAGACCGTCACCTGCGGCCAGAGCAACGCCCTCGACTCGGACGGCTGCTGCTGCTTTGCGGAGGATCCCACCGGCGACTACATGAGCGCCCATGTGCTGGACCTCGACTGGGTTCCAACGGGCACGGACATGCACTGCTGCCTCACGCCCGGCAAGACCAACGGGTGCACCGACACCGCCTACATCTCGGTCTCCGCAGACGGCGAAACCTGGGTTGAAGGGACCTCCTTCGCCACGACGAGCCAAAGCAAGCCGGAGGGCGGCTGGGAGAAACACTGCGTCGACCTGATCGCCCCCATGGACTTCCAGTACGTCCGGGGCGCCAATGACAATTGCTACGTCGATCATTTCGAATGCACCACCACCTGCACGGAATGCACGGGAGTGAGCGGTGAGAGCTGTGATGACGGCAATCCCTGCACCGCCGACGCCTGCGACCCCACCACAGGCTGTTCGCACACCCCCACGGAATCTCCGCACTGCCTGTTCCTCAACGACGGCAACAATCTCGTCAGCTTTGGAAAGCTCCCGGAAAATCCCACGCTGGAAGAGGTCCTCGGCGAGGCCTGGCCGTATTTGAACTTCGTGTTCACGGAAGGAGAGACAGCGCTCCGAAAAGAGGGCGTCGGTGTGGTCGGCAATCTCCGTCTGGATCGCAGCGAGGGATACTGGGTGAACCTCGACCTCCCGGCGGGGATGAGCTCCATCGCCATTCCTCTCCCGGGAACCCTGACCGATCCCGATCTCGTCTACTCGATGCCCCCGGGGCTGAGCAGCGTCTCCTTCTCGTGCGGCGAACATGTCGGACTCTCAACCGCACTCCCCGACGCTGTCGAGGCCCTCTTCGAGCAATGGGTCGGAGAAGGTGTGGCGGCATTCCTGAGCGGAGAAAACTGGGTCGGAAGTCTCACGCAGCTCCAGCCCAATCACGGCTACGAGGTCTGGACCGAAGCGGGGGTGTCCCCCCTTCAGTTCCAATGCCCCGCATCGGACGGCGTCGACCCCCACGTGCACGGCTGCATGGATCCCAGCGCCAACAACCATGTCCCCGGCGCGGAGGTGGAGGATGGTTCCTGCGCGTACACGCTTCCGGAGGGATGGAGCACCCCGGGATGGAGCACCGACCAGAAGTCCCAGGCCTTCGCCATCTTCCATGATCTCGATCTCGACGAGGGAGACGCCGTAGCCGCGTTCATCGAAGGGGAATGCGTCGGCGTGGGCCACCCCGACGGCCTCTTCACCACGGTCCCCGTGATGAACGGCGTCTGGGGACTCGATCAGCCCGTGACCTTCCAATGGTACGACGCGTCGGCCGGAGCCGCTCAAGCGCTGGAAGTGAGCGGAGACGTGGTCTGGAACCTCAACGCCAGCTGGTGGATGGGATGCACGGATCCGGGCGCCTCCAACTACGCCCCCTGGGCTGAGTTCGGGACCCCCCACTGCAAATGAAGAAAAGAGGGGGGACCCCGGACGAGGTCCCCCCACGCATCAAGGCTGGATGAAGAACGGGTTCTGGTATTCCGACGTGATCTTCTTCGGACACTCCCCACCCACGGAGAGAGCATTGGCCGCACACGCGGGGACCACTTCTCCCGAGGGCCAGTGGATGGAGCCGACTTCCCACATGTCCTGATGGGTCAACTGGACATCCGTCACCTCGTAGACGAGCTCCCCATAGATGTAGATGCGAACGGTGGCGTAGGAATCTCCATATCCATGGTCGTGCCAGTAATGGACGCCCACTTTGTAGCTCTGGCCGTCCTCTGGGATCTGGAGACTGAGGCTCTCGGGACCCGCGCCGTCCGTGTCATCCAGATCGAGACTGGGATCATCATCGATGCTCGGATCGAATGACCCCCAGTTCGGGTTCGGGTTGAACCAGAAGCAATCGAAGGGGTTGTCGAACCACCCGTCCGGCTGTCCGTCCCCGTCCAGGTCCGGCCCCATCGCATACTCATGCGTGAAGTGGAGATCCAGGTCTGCGCCAGCCTCCGGACCCTGATTCGACTGATCGGGATCAGCGGGCGTATCCCAGAGGACTTCGATGTGAATCGCGTCATATGAAGCGACGATCACCTGAGCAGTCGCCGGCTCACAGCTCTTCTCTCCGACCGCATCGGTCACCTCGAGCTCGAGGTTGTAGACCCCGGCCACATTCACCTCAAACGTCGGGTTGGGAAACATGGTCGTGGGCGAAAAGAACGACACCGAGCCCACGGGCTGACTGACCGACCAGTTCCAATTCATGATCGCCGAGCCCGTCGGCGAGTAGCTCTGGTCTCCGAAGAGATGAAGAATGCTCTGGACCCCAACCTGATCGCCTTCCACCACCTCGATCACAGCGACAGGGCATGTAGCGGGATCCCCGCCTTCCTCGCCCGTCTCTTCACTCGAAATGGGAAGACACACGCCCTCCACACACACGGTGTCCTCGGAGCACGGGACGGTGACCGTCGCAAGACATCCATTATTGAGAACCCCGCACAGCGCAAGCTGTGCATCCCCACTGCAACTCACCGCGCCCGGATCCGTACACGTGTCTTCGCACTCTGCCCCGGTCTCGTCGGCGGTCTCGTCGGCGGTCTCGTCGGCGGTCTCGTCGGCGGTCTCGTCGGCGGTCTCGTCGGCGGTCTCGTCGGCGGTCTCGTCGGCGGTCTCGT
>Ga0302135_10002268_pt1 | contig 11532 bp, 10 predicted proteins | sample CBN3_surface_MG_FD_203119 | JGI IMG/M metagenome (GOLD analysis project Ga0302135, IMG submission 203119) | Marine microbial communities from Western Arctic Ocean, Canada - CBN3_32.1 | ecosystem: Environmental > Aquatic > Marine > Oceanic | place: Canada: Western Arctic Ocean | collected... | reverse complement strand
GTGGAGGCCTATACCCAGGCGGTGATTCGGGAGCTGGAGACCCGGGCTCATGCCCTCGATGGCCAGGAGATTTCAACGGTCTTTCTGGGAGGGGGAACGCCCGGTCTCTGGGGAGCGGAGCCCGTTCGACGCGTTCTCGAAACGGTCGAGTCCTTGTTTGGTTCTTCGGCCGAACGTGAAGTCACCATCGAGGTGAATCCGGGGGAGTGCGATACCGAAATGCTTCGCGCGTATCGGGAGATATCGGGATGCAATCGCGTGAGCCTTGGGGTCCAGTCCCTCACCGATCGGCTGCTTCAGGCCATGGATCGGATTCATGGTGGCGACGAGGCACGCGCGGCGATGCGGGCGGTGGTGGAGGCGGGTTATCAGACCTGGAGCGCGGATCTGATCTTTGGTCTTCCGGGGCAGGATCTCGCGGGATGGCTTCAAGATCTGGACGAGGTCCTCGAGCACGATTCACCTCATCTGTCGGTGTACAATCTGATGGTGGAGGAGGCGACACCACTGCACACGATGGTGCGCCGCGGCACAGTCGTTCTGCCCGATGAGGGAGTGCAGCTGGAGATGTTGTTGGCGGCTCGGGAACGCATTGAGGCGGCCGGTCTGTCCCGTTACGAAATCAGCAATTTTGCGCGTCCGGGTCACGCGAGTCGTCACAATTCCCTGTATTGGATGGGGCGACCCTATCTGGGCATTGGCGCGGGAGCGCATGGATTCGTTCCGGATGAACGGGAGGGCATTCTCGGGCGGCGGGAGGCGAACATCCGGAAATTCGTTCCCTACATGGATGCAATCACCGCAGAGGGCACAGCCATCGCCAGCGCCGAGGATATCGACGCGCCCATGCATCTGCGGGAGAGGATGATGATGGGGTTGCGGCTCGATGCGGGCATCGATCTGGCAGAAGTGGCGGAGATCACGGGGATTGATCCGGCCGAGGTGATGCGGACCTCCCTGGAGCAGCTGGAGGCCGAGGACTTTCTTTCTCGAGAGGGCTCCGTCGTACGATTGACCGAGCGGGGTCTTCCGGTCTCGGACGCGGTCTTCCTGCGTCTGTTTGAGGAGGCCGCATGACGGCTCCGTTTTCGCTGGAAGCCGACTTCCGTGAAGATGTGCGCACGCGCCTGGCGGCGCTCGACCGTGCGGTTCTGCCAGAGGTGGAGGGCGAGCGTCGTGCCGCGGTTCTCATCTCATTGTGTACACAGGAGGGGATTCCAGCGTGTCTGTTCACGCAGCGGACGGACACGGTGAGCACCCATAAAGGACATGTGAGTTTTCCGGGGGGAATGGTGGATCCTGGAGACAAGGGGCCTGTGCACACCGCTCTCCGGGAGTTGCAGGAGGAGCTGGGCGTTCCCGGCGAATCGGTGGAGATTCTGGGGTTGATGCATGATGCGCGGGCGATCACGGGAGTCCCGGTGACGCCAGTGGTCGGCTTTCTCGGAGAGGTCGGTGATCTCAGCGAACTCCTGCCTCAGCCAGAGGAGATCGCCGATGTGTTCACCTTGAGCTGTGAGCAGCTTCTGGATCCCCGGGAGTCCTCTCTCGTCACCTATGGCACGCGCGGACCCTACCCCGTGTTCAACTCGGGGCCAGCTCCCGTATGGGGTCTGACCGCCTGGATCCTCGCGGTCTTCTTTCGTGAAGGCTGCGGCATGGATGTGTTTCAGGAAGTGTCGCGCTGATCGACACTCAGTGTACGGGCAATGGCAGCGCGACCCGCCATGCCCCTCTCTCTTTCACACAGGTGAGTCGTCCGCCGACGCGGTTCTTGACGATGGCCTTGTTCCCGTCCACCAGCACTTCGGCGACCGTCAGACTGACGGGACTGGACATGCGCGCCTCGAGGAAGTGCTTCCAGTCGCGGGGAAAGGGGTTTTCGCTCGCGAATTCTTCTTCCCATCCCGTGATGGTTTCCCGGGAGAGCACGGATTTCATTTTTTCGACGTCGCCGTCCCGGATCGCGAGGAAATAAGGCTGGGAGCATTCCTTCCGGACCACGGTCTCGACGGGAAGCTCCGCGAGCTTGTGCTGGCACGCCGAGATGGGGAGGAGAAGGAGGAGGAGCGGGATCTTCAGCCAGTTCATTCCATGTCCTCCCCGGATTCCTGCAGCTCGAACGGAAGGTCGAGTGTCGGGGTGTCGGGCAGCGCGCGAATCGTGGTGAGCAGCGTCAGGACGGTTTCGGCCTGGTCTCGTCGGACCACGAACTGGCCCCACCCTCGCTGGAACACGAAGAGATTGGAGTAGGCGCTGTCCTGATTTTCCTCGATCACGAACCAGATGCGTTGTTCACGCAGGGCCTGCGCAAGAAGCTCCGCTTCAAACACATGGCGCAGGCCTCCCACACGAACGAGCTGTCCCCGTTGTTCCGTGCCTTCGTATCGGGCGGCTTCGTTGGCCTCGAGGACTTCGACGAGGCCCCAGTCAAGCGTAGCACTGCTCACAGGTGACTCCAGGGGCGAGAGGCCTTCAGTGTAACGGATTGCGGTTCATTTCGACAGCAGTCCACGAACCGGCTGGATTGTGAGCCATCGCTGGAGTTCGCTGACGCTCCATTGCACGAGTGTGTGGGCGAGGGGTGGGGGCTCGTGGAGGCTCTGATCCTGTCGGTCCGTGATGTTCCATGCACGGAGGCAGGGGATTTCTCCGGGGCAGAGCTCCATGTGAACCTTGAGGTCTCCGCCGATGGCGACGGCCAGACGCGCTCCCCAGGGAAAGTCGAGGCCATTGATCAGCAAGAGATGATCATCGGGGAGAGCGGCGGTGAGCGTGGATCCGTTCATGCCGTCCTGCTTTCCCGGGATGCGATTGGCGCCAAGCAGGGAAAAGAGAGTGGGAAACATGTCGACATGCCCGGACAGGGGGATCGACTCGGGACTTCCGGCTCCACAGAGGATGAAGGGCACCTGAATGCGCTCGTTGTGGAAGACGGGGGCTCCGTGTCCCAGAAATCCGTGTTCCCAGAATTCTTCCCCGTGATCTCCGGTCACCACGAGGATCACCTCGCCGCGGGTGAGGCGCTCCTCGATGGAGGCGACGAGTTCGCCGACGAGGGAGTCCACATATCCGAGCGCGTTCTTGTAGCGATTGTGGATTTTCTGGTGATGGGGAGCGAGTCGCTCATCGCCGATGAAGTGGTCGTAATCCGGTGGAATGACCGGCGTGAACCGCTCGAACTCGGGAGGGTAGAGGTAGTTGTGGTGCGTGGAGTCCATGAACGCGAAGAGGAAGCGGGGCCCCGTGTGTTCCGCATGGAAGGTGGTCTTCAACCATTCCAGGACCTGCCGATCCCCTTCGTCCGAGGGGACGTCGACGAACTCCTGATATTCGTCGAAGTTCTCGAGCATGAAAGCCCCTTTGTTCCATTCTCGAAGCTGCGAAGAGGCCGCGCCCTCGAGGCGGAACCCATTGTCTCGAAGCGCGGTCAGGGGAACGGAGGGGATGGAGCGGGTTTGAAAGGGGGCATAATGAAAGGCGTGGACGCCGTAGAGGAGTGAGAAGACCCCGAATTCCGTCGTATGGCCTCCGCTGAAGTGCTGGTCGGACACCACGCATTCCGGGCGGTTCGCGAGAGCGTGCAGCTCCGGGGTGAATTCGGGCCCAAAATCGAGGGCGCGAAGGGTCTCAATGGTCAGCAGGACAACGTCTTTCTTCTGCTCCAGAACCACCGGTTTCTCCCGGGTCTCCGGCGGATAATGGCAGGCCATCACTTCGAGAAAGGGGCTGGATTCCCCCAGGAGCTGCGAGGCGAATGGAAGCGCACGCACGTATTGGCGCTGTTCGCCGGGAATGCGTGGTCGTGTTCCCATCACGATGCCCACGGTCAGCAGAATCGTTCCGAGTGCGGCCAGCTGAATCCAACGGCGCCCGTTGGAGGATTGAAACGGGGGGAGCTCGCCACGCTTCAGGCACCAGCGATAGATGAAGGGCTCTGCAGCGAAGGAACCGATGCCGAGGGCGAGGATCCCCAGCACCGTTCCAATCGGTATCTGCATTTCCCGTTGAACGTCTGCATTGGTCAGGGTCTTCGCCGCGATGGGACTGAAGAGATGAACTCCCATGATTTCGTAATTACGGGCATCGAGAGAGAGAGCGAAGAAGATCAGTCCTTCGATGACGATGAGAAACCACGGTCCCCATCCCCGGAGGTCTCGTCGTGGCACGAGGCGATCGATCCCGAGGGCGAAGAGGTACAGCACCCCGGAAAGCGTCAGGACTCCGGCGACCACGTATGCGGCGAAGAGAAACCGCATTTCACCGGTCGGAGACGGGGAGAGCGAGAAGGTGAGTCGCCCATCATGAATGACGTAGATCAGCGCCTGAAAGAGGGCATTGAGGAGGACGAAGAGAAGAAGCACACCTCGCGTGGACGCACGCTGTGCACTGGAGGTCGCATGGGCCGCAACATCGCGGGAAGGGGCTCGTTCGGACACGTGGACCTCGTGAATGGTCTGAGAGTGACAGAAGCGTTACATCTGCGCCAGCACTGGTGCAGGTGCACGTCGTTGCGAGGGCCCCTGGGCACGTGCTAAGGGAAGACCCTACAAGCAGGGAGTCGATGACCATGGACAAGACCTATCCAGACGCCGCCGCGGCCCTCGCCGACATTGAGGATGGAGCCACCGTTCTGAGCGGTGGATTTGGGCTCAGCGGGAATCCCGAGAATTGCATTCAGGCGCTGCACGCCTGTGGTGTGCAGGGGCTCACCGTGATCTCCAACAATTGCGGGACCGATCATGAGGGCCTTGGCTGCCTGCTCCAGTCGCGTCAGATTCGAAAGATGATTTCAAGCTACGTGGGTGAGAACAAGGAGTTTGAGCGCCAGTTCCTATCCGGGGAGCTGGAGGTGGAACTCTGTCCTCAGGGCACCCTGGCCGAGCGCGTGCGTGCAGGCGGCGCGGGCATTCCGGCGTTCTTCACTCCAACGGGGTTCGGGACGAAGGTCGCGGAGGGCAAGGAGACGCGCAACATCGGCGGGAAGGATTGTGTGCTGGAGACGGCACTCACGGGAGATTATGCCATCGTGAAGGCCTGGAAGGGCGACAAGCATGGCAACCTCGTCTACCGAATGACTTCTCGGAATTTCAATCCGATGATGGCGACTGCGGGTCGGATCACGGTGGCGGAGGTCGAGGAACTCGTGGAGCCCGGTGAACTGGATCCGGACGCGATCCACACACCCGGGATTTTCGTGCAGCGCATCATTCAGGGAGCGGATTACAAGAAGCCCATCGAGCAGCGCACCACCCGGTCACGGGGTTGAGGAGCAGATCATGCCTTTGAATCGAGATCAGATCGTCGCACGAGTGGCACAGGAGCTGGAGGACGGCTTCTATGTGAATCTGGGGATCGGCATGCCGACCCTCGTCGCCAATCACATTCCGGCAGGAGTGGAGGTGGTTCTTCATAGTGAGAACGGGTTGCTGGGGATCGGACCCTTTCCCTGGGAGGGGGAGGAGGACCCTGATCTGATCAACGCCGGAAAACAGACGGTGACGACACTGCCGGGCAGTTCGTTCTTTTCCAGTTCGGACAGCTTCGCGATGGTGCGTGGGGGCCATGTGGATCTCACGGTCCTCGGGGCCCTGGAGATCAGCGAACGCGGGGACATCGCGAATTGGATGATCCCCGGCAAGATGGTGAAGGGGATGGGCGGGGCCATGGATCTGGTGGCCGGTGCTCGCCGCGTGATCGTGACGATGACGCATACCTCGAAGGCGGGAGCGCCCAAGATCCTGAAGGAGTGCCAGCTCCCCATCACTGGAAAGCGGTGCGTCGACATGATCGTGACGAACTACGGCGTGTTCCAGGTCGGAGTCGACGGGTTGACGCTTCTTGAGCGTGCGGAGGATGTCTCGTTGGAGCAGATTCGCGCGGCGACCGATGCGGACTTCCAGGTCGCGGACGATCTGGGCGTGCTGCCGGTCTGAGGCCTTCCCTGACGATGCTCTCTTCCTCCGAAGCTTCCACCAACTCCGTTCGGCTCTGTCCGATAGCCTCCGGCGTCGCCGTCCTCTATCTCGTGGGGGTGGTGCTCGCCTGGTACGCTCATCGGGACAGCATGTTCGGGACGCAAGTCACCGTGGTTCCCCTGTATTGCCTGGGGGTCGCGCTCTGGTGGGGAACGCTTCGGTACACCCGCGGATTGCGACTCCAGGACCTGGGACGGGAGGCGATCACGGTCGCAGTGACGAGTCTCGGGCTGTTTGCTCTTCTCTGGTATTTTGGTCGGCGAGGCAGCTATCCACTCGCGCTTCCGACGGATCCCAACGGTCTGGAGAGGCTCCTCCCCTTCTTCTATTTCGCCTTTTCCTGCGTTGTGATGCGCATGGTGTTTCCATTGTGGATCGCGCGGAAGTTTCTGGGGACCGGTCCCCGCGACTACGGCTACCGCATTCGGGGCATGAGCCGGGTGGCCTGGGTGTATGGCGTGTTGCTGCTGGCGGCGGTGCCCATGGTCTGGTTCGCTTCCATGCGTCCCGACTTCATTCACAAGTATCCTCTCTGCAGGACGGCGATCGAAGACGGGACCCTTCTGCTGGGAACGTTCGTTGTCTATGAGCTCGCGTATTTGATGATCTTCGTCTCCGGGGAGTCCTTCTGGCGAGGCTATATCCTCTTTGGGCTGAATCGACGACTCGGTCTGAATGCGCTCTTCTTCATGCTTTTCCCCTATGTGCTCTCGCACCTGGGAAAGCCGATGTTTGAGACCCTTGGAGCCATCGCAGCGGGTCTTCTGCTCGGGGGCCTCGCGCTGGCGCACGGCTCATTCTGGCTGGGTGTCGCATTGCATTATGGCGTCGCGGTGATGATGGATCTCTTTGCCCTCGTTGCCCGCGGCGTGAGCCTCATTCCGGGAGGGAGCTGATGCGCGTTCTTGGGATTGATCATGGCCAGGCGCGGATTGGTCTGGCGTTGAGTGACCCGATGGGTCTGCTGGCGTCGCCTTTCCAGGTGTTGGAGCGCCGGAGACGCTTGAAGCAGGATTTGAAGGTCATCGCGGGAATCGTCGAAGAGCATGCGGTCCTGGCGATTGTCGTGGGAATGCCCTTTGAGATGAGCGGCGAGGCGGGAAAGAAGGCGGCAGAGGTTCGTCAGTTCATTCGGAATCTGAAGACGCATGTGAGCGTGCCGGTTCATGAATGGGATGAGCGGTTGACCACGGTCGCCGCGGATCGTGCGCTCGACACCATGAAAGTTCGGGGGAAGCGTCGAAAGGAACTCGTGGATCAGATGGCCGCCGCGGTCATCTTGCAGGGCTATCTCGATGCGCAGTCGGGCCCTTTGGATCATGAGGAGTGGGATGCGTAGGCTGCTTTCGTTTCTCGTGACCTCCCTCGGAGTGTGTGCGTTGGTGGCGATGGGGGTCCTCTTCCAGGGGTGGACCGAGTGGGCCGCTCGTCCCATCGATGCGAGCGCCACGCAATCCGTGCATGTGGAGATTCCCGCGGGGAGTTTTCAATCCGCGATGGATGCCCTGGAGTCGAGCGGCTTGATCGACAATCCCTTCGCCTTCCAATTGCTTGCCTGGAAAGGAGATCGGAGCCGGAAGGTGCAGGCGGGGGCGTTTGCGTTGGATCCGCGCTGGTCCCCGGATGAACTCCTCGAGAAGCTTGTGAACGGAGCGCCCACCGCCCAGCGGCGTCTGGTCATCTCGGAGGGATTGAACATCTGGCAGCTGGCACATCGTATCGAACGCGTCGGGATCGGAAGCGCGTCGGACTTTCTGAAACTCGCTCAGGATTGGAAGAGGGCGACCCGGCTGGGTATTCCGGCGATTCGTCCGAATCCGGCGCTCCATGGCAATCTGAGTCTCGAGAATGTCCACCCATTCGAGGGATATCTCTTCCCGTTGACGTATGCACTTCCCTGGAATGCTCGCCCCGAGGACGTCATCACACGTGCGACAGCGCGGTTCTTTGAGGTCTGGGAAGAGCTCGTTGGGACGCACCGGACGTCGTATGAGGCTGTGAAGGCGGAGCATCATCTGACCGATCATGACCTGGTGATTCTCGCGTCCCTCGTGGAGAAGGAGGGCATCGTCGACGCGGAGCGTCCTCTCATCGCGAGCGTGTTCTACAATCGGATCCGTGAGGGATGGAAGCTGCAGACCGATCCGACTCTCATTTATCATCCGGAGAAGCACACGGAGAAGCCGTCTCCCACACATCGCCGGGATCGGAGCAATCCGTACAACACCTATGCCCATCGGGGACTTCCGCCCGGTCCGATCGCGAACCCGGGTCGGGCGTCTCTCGAGGCTGTTCTGGCCCCGGCCGAATCGGATTATTTCTTTTTCGTGGCCCGCCGCGATGGCAGCCGGCAGCATGCATTCAGCAAGACCCTTGATGGACATCGGAAACGGATTCAGGAGCATTTGAAATGAGCGCATTCACACGCGGCGGCTTCTGGGTGGGCGCGATCGGATTCTTCGCAATCCTGGGGCTCGCACATCTCGATTTCGTGCTTCCGGAAGGACTCACGGTGGAGGGACTTCATCTCGCCGCAGTGGTCTTTCTCATGGCCACCTGGTGGGTCACGGAGGCGCTGCACCTCGCGGCCACCTCCCTGATCCCGCTGGTCGCATTTCCACTTCTCGGAATCGCGACTGTCAAGGAGGTGTCTCCGGCCTACGCGGATCGATTCATTCTCCTTCTGATGGGAGGTTTTTTCGTCGCGCTGACTCTGGAGAAGTGGAATCTGCATCGGCGGATCGCGCTTGGGATTCTCCGCCGGATTGGGACCGAGCCTCGCCGTCTGGTCTTGAGTTTCATGATCACGACGGCGGTTCTCAGCATGTGGATCAGCAATACGGCGACCACGCTGATGATGTTGCCCATCGCGATGGCCATCCTCGTTCGAATGTCGGATGCGGGCATGGAGAATGATCGGGTCGAGGGGGTCGGCATCGCGCTCATGCTCGGGATTGCGTACGCGGCGAGCATCGGGGGGATGGGAACGCCGATCGGGACGCCGCCCAACATCATTTTCCTCAAGCTGTATGAAGAGCAGTTTCCGAACGCGGAGCCGATTGGATTTCTCACCTGGATGCTTCTCGCGCTCCCGATCGTCGCCGTGATGCTGGCGGTGGCCTGGTATCACCTGGTGGAGCGTGTGGGTCGGATTCCCCGAGGCGTGGGGAACACTTCGAATGCAGGGGAAGGCCTCCACCCCGATGGATCGGTCGGAGATTCCGCGGCGAAGGTACTGGAGGAAGAGCAGGCGGAGCTGGGACGGATCACCCGTCCCGAGGTGCGCGTGGCCATTGTCTTCGGGATCACCGCGGCGCTCTGGGTGTTTCGTCGTTCGATTCCCCTCGGAGAGGGAGGATGGATCATCCCGGGGTGGTCGGATGTGCTGGGCCTCGGAGGTCAGGTGGATGACTCCACGGTGGCACTGGCAGCGGCTCTGGCGATGTTCATTCTTCCGGCGGGTACCGGGAAGTCCGGTGAGCGCCTGTTGGACTGGGCGACGGCGGTCAAGATCCCCTGGGGGCTGCTGCTTCTGTTCGGAGGCGGGATCGCGCTCGCTCGCGGATTTGCCAACACGGGCCTCAGCGCCTTTCTGGGTGAACAGCTCGTGGCGCTCTCGATGGTGCCCACATTGGTCATGGTGGCGGTGACGGCCCTGCTCGTGACCTTCCTCACCGAGGTGACGTCGAACACGGCGACAACCAACATCCTGATTCCCATTCTGGGTGCGGCGGCCGTCGCGATGGATGCGGATCCGCTGCTTCTGATGCTTCCTGCGACCTTGAGCGCGTCGTGCGCGTTCATGCTTCCGGTCGCGACGGCTCCCAACGCCATCGTGTTTGGTTCAGGGTGGATCACGATCCCTCAGATGGCGCGTGCGGGCTTCGCCCTCAATGTGATTGGCGTGGCCGTGATCAGCCTACTGCTCCACTTTGTCGCCTTCCCCATGCTGGGTGCCCTCTAGCCTGTTGTTCAAATGGCGCTCGTTCGTGGACTGTGGAACAATCCCTCCACTTGGCATTGATTTGTTCTCAAGGTACCCATGCCCCTGCATCGCGTTGTTCCGTTGCTCTTCATGAGTGGCTTTTGTGGCCTTGTCTATCAGACAGCGTGGCTGCGTGAACTTCGTCTTGTGTTTGGGGCTTCCACCGCTGCTTCGGCGGCGGTTGTGGCGATTTTCATGGGCGGCCTCGGACTGGGTGGATTCCTATTCGGAAAACGAGCGGATGCCTCCGAGCGCCCGTTGGGCTTGTTTGCACGTCTGGAAGGGGCGGTCGCGGTGGCAGCGATGGCTTCCCCTTTCCTGATCCTCGGAGTGCGGGAACTCTATTTCTCCCTGGGCGGCGCGACGGCCATGGGGACTCCTCTCGCCACGGTGCTGCAGCTCGTTCTTGCGGCTCTTGTTCTCGGGATCCCGACCGTGCTGATGGGGGGAACGCTCCCGGCGGCAGTCCGCACGGTGCAGGGAGATTCGGATGTGGGGCGCCGCAGTCTCGCGTTTTTGTACGGAATGAATACCCTGGGAGCGGTCCTGGGAGCGGTCCTCGCGACGTTCTTCATGCTCGAGATCCTCGGAACCCGCTCGACGATCTGGGTGGCGGGCTGCCTGAACATGCTCCTTGCCGTCGCGGCCAATTCGATGGCCCGAAAGGCTGTCTCTGTCCCGGAGACTGTGGAGGATCATCCCGACGAGCCCCCCCTGGCCCCTCTGGGTCTTGTGCTCGGTTCCGCGGCTCTGGTGGGTTTCGCGTTTTTTCTGATGGAGATGGTCTGGTATCGCCTTCTCGGTCCCCTGCTCGGGGGGAGCGTGTTCACCTTTGGTCTCATTCTCGCGGTGGTGCTGCTTGGGATTGGGATTGGCGGCACCGTCTATGCCCTGACCGCTGGGGATCGTCGGGCCACTGTGTTTGGGTTTGGCGTCACCTGTGGGCTGGAGGCTCTGGCGATCGCGTTTCCGTTCGCGCTCGGAGATGACGTGGCCGTGTTGGCGATATCGCTCCGTGAATGGGGGCTGGAGGGCTTCTCCGGGCTGGTTTCGGGCTGGTTTTGTGTGGCTTCCGTGCTCTTGTTGCCCGCGTCCGTCATCGCGGGATTCCAGTTTCCCCTTCTCGTCAATCTTCTGGGTCGCGGGAGCCGCTCGGTGGGGCGAGAGCTCGGCATGACGTACGCGTTCAATACGATGGGGGCGATCCTCGGCGCTCTCGCAGGCGGATTTGGACTGCTCTCCTGGTGGGGCATCACTGGATGCTGGTGGCTGGTCGTGGGTCTTCTCTCTGTTGCTGCGCTGGGAGCGGCCAGAGTCTCGCGAGCAGGCGCCCTGACGTTGATTCCCGTGTCCCTGGCTCTGATTGCCGTGGGATTGATGAGCGCGACAGGACCGACTGCCGCCTGGAGGCATCAGCCCATCGGGGCGGGTCGGATTCAATTACCGGATACCTCCCCCCAATCGGTGAAGCGTTGGCAGCGCAAGGTGCAACGCCTGACGCAATGGGAAGCGGAAGGAAAGGAGAGCAGCATTGCGGTGTTGAACTCGAATTCCCTGACGCTCTCCGTG
>Ga0302135_10002267_pt1 | contig 11535 bp, 8 predicted proteins | sample CBN3_surface_MG_FD_203119 | JGI IMG/M metagenome (GOLD analysis project Ga0302135, IMG submission 203119) | Marine microbial communities from Western Arctic Ocean, Canada - CBN3_32.1 | ecosystem: Environmental > Aquatic > Marine > Oceanic | place: Canada: Western Arctic Ocean | collected 2017-09-15 | reverse complement strand
TCCCGGCGGGCCAGGCGCGATCGCGACCAAAGCTGAAATATGGTCCCCGCAAGTCTCCAGCAAACGCCAGCCATAGGGGCCTGACATCGAGTGGGTCAGCAGGACAATCGGCTTAGTAAGCCTGTTGAAAAATGCAGCGAGTAACTGGCAGATCGTATCGCCGGTTAACCGAGTGAACGGCACCGCGCCGCTACGGCCGGTGCCCGGCCAGTCGACTACCGACACCGGATAACCGCACCGCGCAAAGAATTGCGCCCAGCCCGGGCGGCCGTCAGGCGTGTGGAGGTAGCAGGCCCCGCTATGCGAGCCGCCGTGCAGCAGCACTAGATGAGGCTTATCCGTCGGCTCGACCGTCTGCACCTGATCGACATAAATCGCCGGCACTGTGGGCGAAAACGACGAAGTTCGCTTGATCTGTTGCGCATCAAACATCGGAACCGAAGCTTCCGGCGGTCGTACGGCCATCAAATCCCTATTGCTCCTCACACCTTGAGCAAACGTTCGCCCTCTAAGGCAAAATTGCTGATGCCGAGGGGTTCGTGAAAATACCTAAGATAAGCGGGTTGGCTGTCGTGCCCTTTGTCACGCTCGGTACGAAGCTTTTGTCGCGCGGTATCGGTCGCTGGTTCGTCGACGTCCCATTGCCGCACATCCTTCGAATTCGTCCGGACCACCACACCGTAGACGTCGCGCGCGTAGTCAGCGCTTATGCGTTCCTCGCGGACGTCATCGAGCACCGCGGGAGGGTCTCGCAAAAGGGGGTCGCCATAGCCGCCACCGCCGGCCGAGATGTGGCAGAACACGTCGTTGGTTTTCAGTTTGACCGCTTCCATCGGCATCACCGGCAGGATGCGCTGGTCGTCACCGGGATTGATGATGTTCCACGACGGCGTGCCGGGCGAACCGTCGTCCAGTCCGTAGGGGAGGTACATCCGCCGATCCGAGCGCATGACCAAACGCGCCTCGTCGCCGAGCAGGCGATATTCGCGCACGAAGGCGAGGCCGCCACGGTGCTTGCCGGGTCCGCCGGAGTTCTGCAGCACCCCGTAGCGCGTCACCTCGATCGGATAGAGTGCCTCGATCATCTCGACCGGTTGGTTGGTGAGGTTGCCGCCGGGGTTGGGAATACCATGCACGCCGTCGCGATCGGGCAGGGCGCCCCAGGCCCCGGCCAGCGTTTCGCTACAAATATACGGTCGACCCTCGTGGTAGCCGCCGATCACCGGAAACGAAACCCCGCCTTCACCCCCCGCTGGGATCCGATCCGGCACAATTTGGGCAAAGGCGCCAAACAATACATCGAGCGCCCGCCAGCCGATAATTGCCCGCGCCGCGCAAGCCGCCGGCAGCCGCGGGTTGACGATCGTACCCTTGGGCGCGATCACCTCGATCGGCCGCATAAAGCCCTCGAAATTGGGGATGTCCTGCTCGGCCAAGCACTTAAGCACGACGTAGCAGGCCGCTTTGGTGAAGGGGATCGGGCAATTGATGGCGGCTGGGACCTCGCCCGCACTTCCGGTCCAGTCGATGGTGACCCCGTCGCCGGCGATGGTCACGGTCACTTTCAGCGCGATCGGGACCGGATCCTCACCGAAGCCATCGAGATAGTCGGTGAACGACCAGGTGCCGTCGGGCAGGGCAGCAATCTCAGACCGCATGAGTGCTTCCGAGTGGTCGTGCATCTCTTCGAGCAACTGCCGGAAAGTCTCCACGCCATATTTCTCGATCAGCTTGAGATAGCCGTGTTCGGCGGTGCGGCAGGCCGCGATCTGAGCCCGCATATCACCCTCGACCTTGTCGGGCAGGCGGGTGTTCTTGGCAAGTATCTTGAAGAAGGAGTCGTTGGGCGCGCCGCGATCGAACAGCTTGATGATCGGGATCCGCAGGCCCTCTTGGTAGATCTCGGTCGAGAACACCGCGTTTGATCCGGGCGCGGCGCCGCCGAGGTCGATTTGGTGGACCAACGTTGTGGCAAACCCTTCGATCTCGTCGCCGTGGAACACCGGCTTGACGATATAGACGTCGGGCAGGTGCATACCGCCGCCACCATAGGGATCGTTCCAGACGAACATATCGTCGGGATTTATGTCGCCCTGATAGTCCGCCATCATCTGCTGCATGGCATCGGGGAAGGAGCCCAGATGCAGGGCCATGGTCAGGCCGCTGGCGATCATCCGGCCATTGCGGTCGCACAGGCCGGTCGAGAAGTCGCCGGAGTCGCGCACGATCGGGGAATAGGCCGTGCGCATGATGACCAGCGCCATCTCGTCGCCGATCGAACTCAACGCGTTGCGGACAACTTCTTTGGTAATGGGATCGATATTGGCTGCCATATGACTTGTCCGAACGTCTGGGTTAAGTCCTTTTGGAAAACACTATTCGAACTGCAGTTCGATATTGCCGCGCTCGTCCACGCGTGCGCGCCAGCCCGGCGGCACCACGCAGGTCGCATCATATTCCTCGATGATCAACGGGCCCAGGCGGGCACCCTCCAGCAATTGGCGCCGGGTTACAACCGGGGTCTCCAATTGGCCGGCCGCCGGTCCGAAATAGGCGAGACGCGCGGCTGGCGCAGCCACCTCGTCATCATTCTTGCGGGTGAGTCCGGCCAGCATCTCATAGGATTCGATGCCCTCAACCGGAATTTGTCCGGTCACCCGCAGCGCCACGCTCTCGACCGATTCGGCACCCGCTTCGTGGCCGTAGGTGCGCTGGTGCTCGTCGGAGAAGGATTGCGCCAGCTTGGCGAGATCGGCTTCGAACGGGACCGATAGTTCGTGGGCCTGCTCGGTATAACGAAGGTCGATTGACCGGCTGATGGTCGCCTCGCCTGCGCCATAGCCTTCGCCTGCCATAACGCGCTCGACGCTGTCTTCGAGTTCGGCATAGATCGCGTTGAGTTCATCGATATTGAGATCGTTGAGGCGCCTGAGCAGGGCCCGAGTTACCTCGTGCTCGATGTTAGACAACAGCAGGCCGAACGCACTGAATACACCCGGATTAAGCGGCACGACGACCTGCGTCATCTCAAGCTGCGCCGCGATTTCCGTCGCCACCACGGGGCCGTTGCCGCCGAAAGCGAACAACGCGAAATCGCGGGGATCGCGACCGCGATAGGTCGACACCGCCTTGACCGCACGCACCATCGTGCCGCCCGCCACTTGGTAAATGCCGTAGGCCGTGTCGAGCAGATCTTTATCGAGCGGTTCGGCGACCTGGTCGGTCAGCGCCTGACGCGCTCGCTCTGCGTTGAGTTTGAGTCCGCCGCCTACCAAATAGTCAGGGTTGAGGTAGCCGAGCACGATCATCGCGTCCGTGAAGGTCGGTGCGGTGCCGCCCTGATCGTAGGCGACCGGTCCCGGCATCGCACCGGCGCTTTCCGGTCCTACGTGCAACAGGCCGCCTTTGTCGATCGTCACCAGGCTGCCGCCGCCGGCGCCGATCTCCGACAGGTCGACCACCGGTAGTTTCAGCGCGTACCCGCCGCCGGTGATCAACTTGCTCGACAGGTTGATGCCGGCGCCAACTTCATAGTCGCCCGTCGTCGTCACGTTGCCGTTTTCGACGATCGATGCCTTGGCGGTGGTACCGCCCATATCCAGGGTTATTGAATCCACCCCGCCCCCGAGACCGGTAACCCGCGCCGCGCCGATCACGCCGGCGGCCGGGCCGGATTCGACCAGATAAGCCGGTTTATCGATGGCCGCCGCCACCGTCATGATTGCGCCGTCCGACTTCATCACCTGGAGCGGCGCGGTAACGCCGATGCTTTGCACGTGCGTCACCAGGGATTCGAAATAGCGCCTGAGCGCCGGCCCCAAATAGGCGTTGATCACGGTCGTACTGGTACGTTCGTATTCGCGCAACTCGGGCAGGATATCGCTTGAACAGGTGATGTAGATGCCGGATCCCAAGGCGTCGCGCACCATCGTCGCGATGCGCTGCTCATGGATCGGGTTGGCGTAGGAATGCAGCAGGCTGATCGCCACGGCTTCGACGTTCTCGTGTTTGATACGCTCCAACGCCGTCAGAACGCTGGCTTCGTCGAGCGCTATCCATATAGCCCCGCGCGGGCCCATGCGTTCGTCGACCTCCAAACGGCGCCGGCGCGGTACCAACGGCTCGGGCTTGGGATAATTGAGCGTGTACATCTCGGGGATCCTTAAGCGCCGCATATCGAGCACGTCGCGGAACCCGCGGGTCGTGATCAGCGCGGTCGATGCGCCCTTGCCTTCGAGGATGGTGTTGGTGGCCACCGTCGTTGCATGCACCAGTCGCTCGACCGCCCCGGCGTCGATGCCACGATCGTCCAACGCCGCCTTGAGCCCGGCCACCACGCCACGGCCATAATCGTCGGGCGTCGAAAGCACCTTCTTGGTGTGCATGGCCCCATCGCTGCCGACCAGAATCAGATCGGTGAAGGTGCCGCCAATATCGATGCCGACGCGGTAGTTCGAGCCGCTGGATGTCAAAGCGTTACGCGTCCTTTAGTTTTCACAGAATTCCTGCACTTCTATTTTCTTCCCCTCACCCAACCCTCTCCCCCAGGGAGAGGGCTTTTGATGTGCGCACGATAGCTCCCTCTCCCTTGGGGGTTCGAGGTGGGACCGTGGCGCCAGTGGCGCCGCGTAAGCCCGCGCGACGTGGGGCTGGGGTGAGGGAAAATAAGTTCTCATCGTACTCTTACTCATAACTCACTGTTCCGAGATGTTATCCGTCAAACGTCGAACCCATTGGGGATTTTCTTGTGAAAATCTGTCTCGCATTGGAACACGTGGCCGAAATTCAACAGCGTGCCCTCGGCAAACGGCCGCCCCACCAGCTGGAAACCCATGGGGAGACCTTCGCCTGAGAATCCGCACGGGACCGCCAGCGCCGGCAAGCCTAGATAGTTGATCGCGCGCATGAAATAGCCGGGTTCCAGCGGGGTCGCAATCGGCGGTGTCCCTGCCACTACGTCGGCCAGGCGCGGCGCGACGTCGGGCACTGAAGGTAACAGCAGGATTTCTGCGTTTGCGTAGACCTCATTGACGAAGCTTCGCGTTCGGTTGGCGCGTGCATTGACCGCTTCGATGTACGCCGCGGCCGGGTAGGCGAACCCTTGCAGCAGTCGTTCGCGGATCTGCGGTTCCATATCGTCGCCATGCGTGCGCAAGGCGCGGGCATGCGTTGCTGCCGCTTCGCTGGCGAATACCAACGCGGCCAGTGCCGAGAGAGGTTCGAAGTCGACAAGGTCGATCTCGATGAGGCTTGCACCGAGCGCGGCGTATGTCTGCGCTGCCGCCTGATAGGCGGCGCGCAGGTCTGGCGGCAGCTTGCCAAGCAGGGCATCGCCCACCACCCCAATCGTCTTACCGGCAATGGGGGCTTCGAGTTGGCTGCCGTAATCGGCCACCGGGTGATGGCTGCTCCACGGGTCCGCCGCGTCCGGGCCGGCCAGCAATCCGAGCAGCACTGCGCAGTCGGCGACGGTGCGCGCCATCGGGCCCGGCGCATCGACGGTCCGACTTGAGCCCAGCATGCGGTGGCGGCTGAGCCGGCCATGTGTCGGCAACAGCCCGACCACACCCGACATCGCCGCCGGAAAGCGAATCGATCCGCCGCTGTCGGAGCCGATTGATCCGAATATTAGTCGTGCCGCTAACGCCGCGGCCGATCCGCCCGACGAGGCACCGGCGATACGGTCGACGTCCCACGGGTTGTGCGGCGGCCCCAGCAATCGATTGAAGCCCCAAATATGGAATGCGAATTCAGACATATTGAGCGTGCCGAGATCGAGCGCGCCAGCGGCATCGAGGCGAGTCAGGCAGGTCGCCGTCTTGGTCGATCTAACGCCATTGCGGGTTTTTGAGCCGCAGGTCGAGATCTGGCCATCGCGTTCAAATTGATCCTTGTGCGCCAGCGGCACACCGTGGAGCGGTCCTCGGACCGTCCCGGCGGCCAAATCAGCGTCGGCCTTCTCGGCCGCCGTCAATGCCGCGTCGCCGTCGATCCTGATGAACGCCTTGAGTTGCGGATCGTGTGCGGCAATGCGCCCCAGGCAGACTTCGGTCAATTCGCGTGACGAGACCTGCTTGGTGCGGATCGCCGCGGCTGCTTCGACCAGGGTCCACGCCGACGGTTCACTCATTTTTATTGGCTCGGTTTGCAGGGCTTGCCAATTCCCGTAGCACCGCGTCGAACGCCTCGCTGGGAACGCCGCCCGGGTGGGCTTTCAATATCGCTGTCGATGCACTGAGCATACGTTCGGCCGCCGTTCCTATTCGTGTGGCTTCGGCTGCGGACAGTTCGCGCCCGATCGCCTCGCGGACGTTCGCTTGTAATGTTTCTGGGTCCATTCTCGTCTCCAGGCTATAAACGCGGCCGACACAATGTAGGTTTGATGTGGGCTTAAGGTGATGGCGGACGCTGCACTTCTCAATATTCGCGATTGGCCGAACCGACTTTGCTTTGGCGTCGGTGCAGTCGACAGACTACCGCAAATCGCGTCAGAACTCGGTGTCCAACGTGCACTAGTCGTGTGCGGCAAGACCGTTGCTGGTGGACCGATGTTGACTCGTGTGCGCCGTTCGCTCGGCTCGCTGTGTGCCGGGGTGTTCGAAGATGTCGAGCCGCACACCCCGTTGCCGTGTGTCACCCGCGGCACCGATGCCGCTAAACAGCTCGGCGCCGATGTCGTAATCAGTGTCGGTGGCGGCAGCACTATCGATGCCGCCAAGGGCATCGCCATCATGTGTGCCAGCGGCGGCGACCTCGAGCGTTTCGCCATCAAGGGGGCATTGGAGCACGAGCCGCTGGGCTCGCCCGGAATCGTCCACATCGCGATCCCGACCACCGCGGGATCGTCAAGTGAGGTCATGCCCACGGCTGGCATTCTCGATCCCGCCGCCCACAAGAAGCTGCTGTTCTGGGACCATCACCTGGTGCCGCAGGTCGTAATCCTCGATCCCGAAATGGCGGTCTATGCCGGCCCCGAGCTAACCGCGGCCACGGGCATGACCGCGGTCGCGCGCTGCATCGAATCGCTTTATTCGCGCGACCGCCACCCGGTCGCGACCGGCATGGCGTTGCACGGTGCGCGTCTCCTGCGCCGATCCTTGCCGCGCTCGGTGAGTCACCCCGACGATCTCGATGCCCGGGCCGATTGTCAGTTTGGCTCGCTGATGTCGGGTGTCGCCGGGATCAACGCCATGGTCTCTCTGGTACACGCGATTGGTCACGTGGTTGGCGGTCGCCTTGGCCTACAGCACGGCCTCTCGCACGCCATACTGCTGGCGCCGGTCATGCGTACCCTGCTGCCGGCGATCGGTGCGGATCAATTTTTCGTCCTCGAGGCGATGGGCGGCCATGCGAACGGCCAAACCGCCGACCAAGCAGGCGCTGCGGCCGCCGATGCAATGGCCGAACTGGTGGCATCGCTGCCGTTGCCGCAACGCCTCAAAGATGTCGGCGTCGACGAAACCGATCTCGACGACATCGCCGCTGCAACGATGGACGACTACATGATGGGCTTTCTGCCGCGCCCGGTAACCCAGGCCGAAGTCCTGAGCGCTTTGAAGTCGGTCTTCTAGCGCACGTGACCGACGACACCCCCACCATCGCCCACCAACTCGCGAGCTGGGCGCTCGCGGTTGCGCCGGCCGAGGTCCCCGAGCGCCAGCGTGAACTTGCCGCGCTGCGGGTGATCGATACCATCGGCTTGATCTTCGCCGGCTTCCAAACGCCGGCCGCTGCCGCGATGTACGACATGGTCGCGACCCAGGGCGGCCGCGACGAGAGTACCCTGATTGGCGCCACACAACGCGTCCCGGCCACGAGTGCGGCGCTGGCGCACGGCACTTTTGCGCATTGCCGCGATTTCGACGACACCTTCCCGGATTCGGTCGTCCACCCTGGTAGCGTTGTCGTCCCGGTTGCTCTCGCTGTCGGTGAGGCCCGTGAAGCGTCGCTCGACGAGGTGCTCGCCGCCATTGTCGTCGGTTATGAGATTTCCGCCCGGCTTGGCGCAGCGGCCGGGCGGGCGTTCCATGCCCACGGCTTTCATGCCTCGGCAGTAATCGGCCCGCTCGCGGCAGCGGCGACCGCGGCCCGGTTCCTTGGCCTCGATGCCGATCACCTGGCCTCGGCGTTTGGATTGGCCGGCAGCATGTCGGGCGGATTGCTGGAATTTGCTACCGAGGGCACCTGGTCGAAATGGCTTCACACCGGCTGGGCCGCGCAAGGTGGTATCACCGCGGCCAACCTTGCCGGGCGCGGGTTTCGCGGACCCGGCACCGTGATTGAAGGAAAATACGGGCTCTACCGTTCTTTCCTGGGCCACGATGCGCCGGCGCTCGACGGCATTACTGCGGGCCTCGGCGAGACCTGGCACGGCGAGGGCGCGCACTTCAAGTACTACCCCTGCGCGCACGTCATCCAACCCTATATCGACGCCGCCCTTCACTTGAAGTCAGCCCATGCCATTGAAGCAGGCGCCGTCACGGCGGTGACCTGTCACATCGCCGATTGGGCGGTCCCTATCGTGTGCGAACCGCGCGCGCCGAAGATCCTCCCGTCTAATGAAATGGAAGCGATCGCGAGCCTCCCCTATCAGGTGGCCGCGGCGCTCACCGACGGCGCGGTTGGGCTTCACACGATCTCGTTGCGTGCGCTTGAACGCCAGGAGGTCCGCGCCCTTGCTGCCCGTGTTGAGCATCGGGTCGACCCTACGCTCGGCCACGCCTTTGATGGCGCTATCGAGATCACGCTTGCCGACGGCGCGACGCATGTCGCGTCGGCGACCACGGCGCCCCAAAATCGCGACAAAGTGATTGCCAAGTTCCGCGCCAATGCAGGTGCTGCTCTACCGCCGGAGAATCTGGCGCAAATCGAAACTGTTGCCGAGATCGGCGGCGACCTCGACCTCGCCGGGTTATTGGATTGCGTGCGTTAGTGCGCCTCTAGAGTGCCATTGCCTCAAAAAAACTGGGTTGGTATTCTCCGCGCCTTCATGATTTCCCCGGAACGCTATATGGCGCGGTGGAAAGAGTCAGATAGGGAGCGATTAAATGAAACGATTGACATTGCTGGCTGGCCTCATTGCTGTGGCCGGCATGCTCGGCCTCGGTGCCGCCGTGGCCGAAACAACCATGAAAGCGGTGGCTTTCATCCCGATGAACCATCCTGTGATGACTGGTTCAGTTATGTGGACCGACGAGGTCAATGCGGCGCTTAAGGGTGAGCTCGAGATCAACTACGTTGGAGGCCCCGAAATCATCCCGCGTAGAGATCAGAGCGAGGCGGTCATGAACGGTGTTCTTGATATGGCCTTTATCGTCACAGCTGATCTTCAAGACCGTATACCTGAATCCATGGGGCTGGTGCTATCTAGGCTTAACCCGACTCAGGAACGGGAAAGTGGTTTCTTTGATTATATCGACGAATTATTTCAGGAACGTTTGAATACCAAGATGTTAGGCCGCGTCCAGATGTCGCCATTTTACCTTTGGCTCAATAAAGATGCCAAAAACCTTGGAGACCTCAAGGGACTAAAGATGCGCACCTCCTCTCTCTACGATCGTCTGATGCGAAATTTTGGGATGATCCCCGTCAGTATGAATTCACCTGAAGTTCTCACCGCGCTTGATCGTGGGTTGGTAGATGGGTTTGGTTGGCCGACAAGCGGTATCGTGAAGAAGGGTTGGGCAAAGCATGCCAAATACGTCATTTATCTGCCGTTTTTTGAGTGGAGTAATGTTGTCACCACAATGAACTTGGATAAGTGGAATAGTTTGAGTGCTTCTGTACAGAAGACAATAAACGATGTCTCGGTTGCATTTGAACCTAAAATGGTGGCGCACTATCGAGCAGGTATATCAAAGGATTGGAAGGAACTTGAAGCTGCTGGCGTAAAGAAAATTAAATTCTCGGATGCCGAGAACAAGGAGTACACGGATGCCGCCTACAACTTAGAGTGGGCAGCTCTTGAGAAAAAAGTTGGTGCTGGAACAGTGGCAAAGCTTAAGAAGCTGACCGGTAATTAGTCGGCGTTATGTATTTGGCCGGGTCGCTAATAAGGATAGCAACATGCTCGTTAAGCGGCTCGGCCAACTTCTTTACACATTAGAAGACACATTCGCTTGGGGTGCGATTGCACTTCTTGTGGCGATCACTACCGGTGTTTGTCTAGAGGTAGTGATGCGCTACGCTTTTAATAGCCCGATTTTTTTTGTTGTCGAGATGTCAGAGTATGCTCTTCTCTGGATTACATTTCTGGGTGCTGCGTGGACCCTCCGAAATAATGGTCACGTAAGAATAGAAATTTTATTAAATTTCTTAAGTAAAAAATGGCGCCACAGGCTGGGATTAATTTCAAATTTATTTGGGGTAATCGTCAGTTTAGTTTTATTGATATTCGGTATATCTAGGACATGGGATGCTTATGATCGTAGTCTTTTTCACGCGACCATTACGGAATTTCCGACGTGGATAGTAATGATTTTTATCCCCTTAGGATCGATCCCTTTGTTATTTAGATTCGTTCAACGCTTTATAGGACACTGGCGCCAGTCGGAAGAGGACGCCGATGATCTTCAGCCCAATAATGCCTTGGAATAAGGGATTGTATAATTATGGAGTGGTATGAAGTTCTAGCGGCGATCTTTGTTTCTTTAATTGTCCTGCTCGCGGTAGGTGTGCCGGTTGCATTTGCTTTTCTTATCATTAATGTTTTTGGCGTCTTTATATTTTGGAATGGAGTAGCTGGGCTAAATCAGCTCGTGCTCTCAGTAAGTAACTCAATAACTCATTTTACGATATTACCCGTCCCATTATTTATCCTAATGGGTGAGTTAATGTTTCGTTCAGGTATCGCCGCCAAACAGATGGATGTGCTTGATTCCTGGATTGGGCGAATTCCAGGTCGATTAAGCCTTATGGCTGTGGCCGGAGGAACGCTATTTTCCACACTAACTGGGTCAGGAGTTGCTGGAACGGCTATGCTAGGAAAAATCTTACTTCCTGACATGGCAAAGCGTGGCTACAAAAAACCTATGACTATCGGTCCTATCCTCGGCTCCGGTGGGCTTGCCATTATGATTCCCCCTTCAGCTCTAGGGGTTTTAATGGCTTCAATCGGTGATTTTTCGGTAGGTGATTTTTTGGTAGCCATCATTGGCCCTGGGCTATTAATGGCCATTCTATATGCTACTTATATTTTGGTACGGGCTTATCTTCAGCCTGAATTGGCACCCCCCTATGTTACCGATATAAAAGAATCTTTAGGAACTCGGATACTTAATACACTTATATATGTGTTTCCGATTCTAGCAATTATTAGTACAGTAATAGGGTTGATTTTTTTTGGTGTTGCCACGCCGACTGAATCGGCAGCCCTGGGGGCGCTTGCGGCATTTATTCTTGCATTTCTTTACCGTGGATTAACGTGGGAAATTACAAAAGAATCTCTCAAGTCAACTTTGTTGATAACGGTAATGATGTTCATGATACTCACCGGGTCTACAGCATTTTCCCAGATACTTGGATTTACAGGTGCAG
>Ga0302135_10002266_pt1 | contig 11536 bp, 8 predicted proteins | sample CBN3_surface_MG_FD_203119 | JGI IMG/M metagenome (GOLD analysis project Ga0302135, IMG submission 203119) | Marine microbial communities from Western Arctic Ocean, Canada - CBN3_32.1 | ecosystem: Environmental > Aquatic > Marine > Oceanic | place: Canada: Western Arctic Ocean | collected 2017-09-15 | reverse complement strand
CGTCGGTGAGATCGAACCAGGCGACATCGACTCGCACGCCTGCTTTTCGAGCAGCACGCTTGCAGTCGGCAAGTTGCGTCCGGTAGTGCGGCCGCGTCCAGGGCTCAACCGCGCCCTCCCCGATCGATTTCGACGGATCCGGCACTACGAGAGCCATGTCCAGCTCGACGACGTTGCCGAAGCCGTGGCACGTCGGACACGCTCCAAACGGGCTGTTGAACGAAAAAAGCCTGGGTGCCGGCGTCTCGTACGCGATGTTGCAAGTTCGGCATTCGAAGCGCTCGGAAAACACGAGACGCTCGGGTGAGTCGCCGAGCACGAGCGCAAAAGCCCCTCCGCCACCCTCCCGGTAGGACAACTCGACGGAATCGGTGAGGCGAGTGCGAAGATCGCCTTCTATGCGGAGGCGGTCCACCACCACGTCGAGGAGTGTCAAGTCCTTGAGTGATGCCGGATCGATCTCCTCGAACGGGACGGCTCGACCGTCAATGAGTAGCCGACCGTACCCGCGGCGACGGAGCAACGCGAGCGTTTCGAGCACAGCGGCGGTGCCTGGCGACGGCGCCGAACGTGCGACAGCGGCCTCAACTGCCTTCTCGGTAGCCGACTCATCGGGCTCACTAGTGGACATGTCGGCTGACACATCGGGCGGCATCGCCACCACTGGCATCTGGAAGCCGACAAGAATACGTGTTCCTGGCTGAAGCTCGCCGAGTTGCATGGCCACGACCTCGGCCGTTTCTCGTACTACCTCTTCGCCGCATTGCCGGCAGAACGTACGCCCGACGCGGGCGAACAACAGCCGCATGTAGTCGTGAATCTCGGTAGTGGTCCCGACCGTAGACCGTGGGTTGCGAATGCTGTTCTTCTGGCGAATGGCAATGGTAGGACTGATGCCCTCGATGCGATCGACATCGGGCTTCTCCATCCGCTCCAGGAACTGGCGCGCGTAGGCGGAGAGCGACTCAACGTAGCGGCGCTGTCCCTCCGCGTAGATCGTGTCGAAGGCGAGAGACGACTTCCCAGATCCGCTGACGCCCGTCACGACAATGAGCTTGCCTGACGGCAGTGTCAGGTCGATCTTCTTCAGGTTGTGTGTGCGCGCGCCCCGGATCACGAGAGGACCACGGACCACGGCCTTCGCCTTTGGCATCCGGAGACTCGTACTCTGTCGAATATCGTGAGAACCGTAAGCGGGTGATGTTACTACCGGGCTTGAGGCCATTCAACATCGGCCCACCGTCGTCCTCACCGATACTCTCTGGCGATGGCGGACGGCCTCGCCACGCCAATCAGCAGGACCGACCAATTCGGTCGGCTCGCCTTCTACACAATCCCAAACACTCGAACCAACTCGCGGACAGGTCAAGTTGCATCTGAACAACATCCTCGTGACCACGGAGACCGAGCACGAGTTCAAAGAGGCGGCTCACATGGGCTTTCAGTTCGAAGGGGGCGAACTGCAGTGGCGAAACATCCGGATCAGGGCTGAGTAGCGTCTGATTCCTGGCGAGTGCCGACGTCGGCGCCAATGCCGCGCAGAACTATTCAAGCGCTCGGCCCGCCTGGCGCTTTCGGTTCAGGGTGCGTGCTATGCTCACATCCTCCCGCTTGGCCGGCGTAGCTCAGTTGGTAGAGCAGCTGATTCGTAATCAGCAGGTCGGTGGTTCGAGTCCACTTGCCGGCTCCATTCTTTTCTAGCAATTTCATCGAATCCCAATCGCTTAATCCGAGTGGCCAGTTCGATTGACAGGTCTACCGGAACGATCGGTGGTCCTTGGCGGCGATCACCGGGCGGCGCGAACAATGCCGCCATTGGCGTTTCCTGGCGAGAACTCGGCCTATCCGGACGCGTCGTCGACGATTTCAGACGGCCGGCCACTGGGGGGACCAGCTGAGCGCCACACAGCGGCTCGACCACCGGGGTCGTGTCACGTTACGCAGCATCGGGCTGACTGACCCCAATATGCCCAGTTCACGACTGGACTCGAGTCCATCATTTTGAGGGTCGGGCAGCCGACTGTTCGTGAACGTGACAGTGCCCGCGTAGCACTAGCTCCAACCCGAAATAATGTGTGAGGTGACGATGACAGGAACGATTAAGAAGTTAAACACGGATAAGGGTTTCGGCTTTATCGTGAACGACACGCGGCAGGAGTATTTCTTCCACCAGAGCGCGATCTACGGCGAGGGCATCGCGGATCTACGGGAAGGCGATAGTGTCGAATTTGACATCGGCGAAGGGCCGAAGGGTCCACGCGCCGAGAACGTGAAGCGCACCTCCACGTAGCGGGGACCGGTGAGTGCCTCACCTCCCGATCGCGCCTCCACCTGGCATGTTCCTGTCGCACGCACCCGCCAGCAGGGTGACGACACCGGCGACGGAGACCGGCCCCGGCAGCTCCACGAGGTTGACACCCGTGATATCGACAATCAGGTGCAGGCCTGTGCCGGTCGGGACTCGCCGCAGTCTGACGTCAAGACGCCGACCGCGCCGGGAGAGCGTCGTGTGATCGGGCGCGGAGAACCCAAGGCCCATCATTTCGAACAGCGCGTGCACGAACCCCTCCGCCTGGCGGAGTGGCAGGTGGAACAGAAGGCGGAGCGTCAGTACCGTCTCGATGGCGACATCCGAGTACTGCTGCTGCCCGCCCCGCGTGCCGGCGGTCACAGGCGCCCAGACGGCGATCGCCTCCGGCGACATCCACAGGGTGACGTCGCCGCGGCCGACGAGGGCACGGTCGTAGGAGGCCCAGTTCGCGACGCCGTACTTCGTCTTGTAAGTGGGATGGACTCTCGAGTGCATCCCTGTAATGTGGCCGCGGCACCAGATGATCGTCCAATGAGGCCCTCGGCCACAGGATTCATGCACCAACGCCTCTATCCCTTGTCACGGCCCTGTTGATGGCGCCAACGTTCCTTGGAACTGCCGGGAGCCTGGCGCGGCCGCGACGGCGTCGTACGGCGTCGTGAGGCCGATGCGGCGGCCCACCCATTCCTGAATCACAACGTTGGGACGCTCTGCCGAAATGACCTCGGTGTCGATGTCGTTCTGCCAGAGGTAGACCGCGCGGCTGAAGTGTTCGGAGAGGAACGGTATCAGCGCCGATCCAAAGGAGTCGCGGAAGACGACCGCGCGCGGAAGGACGCCTGGGCGTTCGGTGACGATGCGCGCTCCGGTCCATGACGGGTCGGGAATGGCTGGTTCGACCACGCGCGCCTTCCGCGGCGCGCGCGGCACCAGCCGCAAGTCGTCCTCGCGGAGCACGCGCTGCAGGCCAAGCATTGCGGCGAGGTCCATTCCTGGCACCGTGATCTGCCGTGGCTCGAAATCGGAGCGCAGCAGCGGACGCATCTCGCCTGGCGACCCAAGCCGCTTTACGATCTCCTGATAGGCGACGAGCGCGCCGCGATCGTTCCAGTGAGTGTCGGTGCGGTGATAGAGGCGGTCGAGTGCCTTGGCGGCTTCGAGCGGGTCATGCAGATCGAGCACAGACACCGAGGAATGATCGCGGAGGTGACGCACGAGCTGGTCTGCGTGCGAGACTGCTCCGATGCGGCGTATCGAGTTCGGCATCAACTCGGGATAGATCACGTGCTTGTCTGGCGCAATCACGAACAAATAGGTCACGCCCTGAGCCTCCAGCCAATCCTGCGTGTGCTGCAGGGCGTCCCGCCACGCGTCGAGGTCTTCCTCGCTAACCGGGGAGGACACCGAGTAGTCATCCATCGCGACGCTGGTGCCATAGAAGAGCCAGTCGTCGTGGCCAAGGATGACGTCTGGCGAGGGCGACGTGCGAAGCACGCGCAAGCGAAACCGCGCCTGCCAACGCACGAGATGGGATCGGAACGCGAAGTGGTCGGCGAAGTAGCGCGAGAATTCACCCGGCCACCGGGCGACAGAGTAGCGAATGAACTCCAAGGTCGGGAATGGGGCCGATTCGCGGTTCTCCTCCGCAGGGCCGCTCGTGTCGATGCCGACCACTGTAGCGACGAAGGGCACGGCGAGCACGAGCACAAAGAGCGCGATGATGAGGCGCTCCAGCATTCGGTGCAGCTTCATGTCGTGGGTTTCAAAATCTAAAGTAGATGAACGGGCTGAATGTGCCGCGGGCGACCAACGTGATCGACGCAGCGAGAAGTGCAACGAGTGCGACGGTTGCCCCTACGGCCCAAGGGCCGGCTGGGGTGCCGTCGCTCTCACCGCTGCGCGCTGCCAGTCGAGCGAGCATCGGGATGACGGGAGCCGAGCCAACAACGCCGGCCAGGATGGCGAGAAGGAGCTCTGGCGTGAGGTGCCACGATGCGGCGTACGTCGTGGGCTGCCCGCCGCCGGCCCCGACCATCGCCCCAAGCATGGCCATCGCCGCAGAGAAGGATCCGGCCCGAAAGAATACCCAGCCAACCATGACCACCGCAAGCACGTACATTCTGGCGAGTGCGCGTGGCGCTGACGTGAGCCACCGGTCGAGGCCCACGCGCTCGAGCACAAGAAACAGTCCGTGCAGAAGACCCCAGATGACGAACGTCCAGCGCGCCCCGTGCCAAAGCCCGCAGAGGAAGAAGACAGCCGTGAGGTTGAGGTAGACGCGTCTAGTCGACCGCCGGCTCCCGCCGAGGGGGATGTAAACGTAGTCGCGGAACCACGACGACAGCGTCATGTGCCAGCGCCGCCAGAAGTCTTGTATCGACGTGGCGACGTACGGGTAGCGGAAGTTCTCCGGAAACGTGAACCCGAACATGCGACCCAGTCCGATCGCCATGTCCGAATAGCCGGAAAAGTCGAAGTAGATCTGAAGTGTGTAGCAGGATACGGCCAACCAGGCGTGCGCGGCGGTGAGCTGTTCCGGGGGCAGCGCGAAGATGGCGTCGGCAGGTCCGGCCACGATCCCGGCGACGAGCACCTTCTTGGCGAGTCCCACGATGAACCGGCGCACCCCGATGGCGAAACCCGCAGTCGTGTGTGGTCGCGACCCGAGCTGCGCGACAATCTCGTGGTAACGAATGATCGGTCCGGCGATGAGTTGCGGGAAGAGTAGCAGGTAGAGAGCGGCGCTGACTGGTCCCTTTTGCGCCGTGGCCCGCCGGCGGTGAACATCGACGACATACGAAATCGAGTGGAAGGTGAAGAAGGAGATCCCGATCGGCAGCAGTAGGACCGGAGTCGTGAGTGGCTCAAGGCTGAGTGAGTTAAGCACCGCATTGGCGTTGGAGATGATGAAGCCCAAATACTTAAACACGCCGAGCGACAGCAGATTCAGTACGACGACGACTCGCAAGAGGCGCGCCGCGGCGGGTGTGCCGTGCAGTCGATCGATCTGGACCGCCGCCGCCGCGTTGACCACGATCGAACCGAGAATCAGTCCCGTAAACGCTCCACCGTCGCGCGCGTAGAAGAGCACGCTCGCAGCCACGAGCAGCCAGTTCCGGGATCGACCGCGGGCTAGGTAGTAGAGCGCCAGCAGGATCGGGAGGAAGCCGAACAGGAACGTCGGTTCAGTGAACAGCACGGCTGGGGACGCGCTCAGTGTAAGGCACGGGGCTCTGTCAGGTTAACTCCCCTCGCGGCACAATGTCCGGATGACACGTCGTCGATCCTGCTACGTGAGGTATCGCTTTCCGCCTGAGATCATCAGCCACGCCGCGTGACTCTACACCGATACTGCCTGAGTCTTCGGGATGTCGAAGACCTACTGGCAGAGCGAGGTGTCGCCGTCTCATACGAGACGATTCGGCAATGGTGCCGGAAGTTCTGGCCTGACTACGCGCGGCGCTTGAAGCGCCGACAGGATCGACTTGGCGATACGTGGTTCCTGGACGAGGTGTTCGTGACGATCAACAGGCAGCGCATAGTCTCGTCACCGACAAGCTTGGCAGCTACGGTGTTGCGCATCACGACCTCATACCTGCGGTCACCCACGACACGGCCCCCTACTCGAACAATCGCGCTAAAGCGTCGCATCAGCCCACGCGACAACGCGAGCGTCAGATGCGAGGCTTCCGATCACCCGCCCAGAGTCAGCGCTTCTTGCATGTCCACGGCGTCGTCCAGAATCTATTTCGAGTCGCGCGACATCGGTTGAGGGCCGTGCATCATCGATTACTCCGAGCCAGGGCGTTCGCGAAGTGGGACACAGTGACCGCAGCCTGACCCCCTATCCAGTCACCCTCAGCCTCGCCTGCATTCGCTAAGTTGACAGAGCCTCCGCCATCCTGGGATGCTCCTCGAACGGAGGTGGCCGGTTCGGCGGTGCCTCCACGGCGGATGACTGGTGCGGACGGTGACTTCTGATGGAGGACTGGACATGAGGAGACTACGAAGCGGCCCCGTCGTGCTGACTGCCAGCGTGGGAGCGGTCGTGGCGCTCCTGACCGTTGGCCACATCAGCGCGCGTCAGCAAGGCGGTGTGAGCATCGACGCCGATGACATCGGTGGCGTCGTCGCCAGCGTCAGGGGGGCTGAGGCGGGCGTGTGGGTCATCGCGGAGACGACGGACCTGCCGACCGGCCTGCGGCGAATCGTGGTCACCGACAGCAAGGGCCGGTACGTGGTACCGGATCTGCCCGATGCCAGCTATGCCGTCTGGGTGCGCGGATACGGCCTCGTCGATTCGGCGAAGGTGCAGGCCGTGCCTGGCGCGCAGCTCAACCTGACGGCCGTAGTGGCGCCGGACGCCAGGGCCGCCGCCGAGTACTACCCGGCGAACTACTGGTGGTCGTTGATCGAGCCGCCGCCTCCGAGCGACTTTCCCGGGACGAACCTCGCAGGTAACGGGATTCCGTCATCGATCACGAAACAGGGCCAGTATCTCAGCAGTCTGAGTATTCTGGGCTGCGGCTCCTGCCATCAGCTGGGCAGCAAGGTCACTCGTGAAATGCCGAAGAACATGGGCACCTTCGGGTCGACCGCCGAGGCCTGGGAGCGGCGCGTCCTGTCTGGGCAGAGCGGTGGGTTCATGAGCAGGGGACTGGCCGGGCTTGGACGCGGGCGCGCGGTCAAGATGTTTGCCAACTGGACCGATCGCATCGCGGCGGGCGAATTGCCGCCAGTACCACCCAGGCCGAGCGGACTGGAGCGCAACCTGGTCATCACGCAGTGGGACTGGGGGCTGGACGGTCACTACTTCATCCATGACGTCCTGTCGACGGACAAGCGAAACCCGGCACTCGCTCCGGACGGTCCCGTGTATGGCGTTCCCGAGTACAGCTCGGACATCATCGTTGCGCTTGATCCCAAGACCCACGTGACGTCCCAGTTGCAGGCCCCGGTCCTCGATCCCGACAACCCGCCACCCTGGTCGTGGACACAGGACTCGATGCAGCCCTCGCCCGTGTGGGGACGGGAGCCCGTGTTCCAGAGCCGCACGACGCCGCACAGTCTGATGATGGATGGCCGGCGCCGGCTCTGGGTTGCGTCAACCGTGCGGCCGCCGGATGACGTGCCGGACGTGTGCAAAGCTGGGTCGACGCATCCGTCAGCGCGCAGGTTCCCGATGGGATCGGCCGAACGCAACCTGTCCATGTACGACCCGGAGACGGATCAGTGGACGCCACTCAACACGTGCTTCAACACCCACCACATCCAGATCGACGGGAACGACCGTCTCTGGTTCAGTGGCACCGGGTCGTTCCTGCCGTGGTTCGACACGCGCCAGTGGGAAGAGACCGGGGATGTCTTCGCCTCGCAAGGGTGGATTCCCTTCATACTGGACACGAACGGGAACGGCCGGCAGGACGCGTTCGTCGGGCCGACCGATCCGGTGGATCCGACCAAGGACAAGCGCATCGCGTCTGGCAACTACGGCACCATTCCGAACATGATCGACGGGTCGGTCTGGATCGTCCAGGCATCGTCGGCCCCCGGCGCGCTCCTCCGAGTCGTCCCCGGCTCGAACCCTCCGGACACGTCGCTCACCGAGTACTACCAGGTACCCTTCAACGATCCGAGAGCCACGGTCGAGGTATTCGGAACGCGTGGGATCGACATCGATCGTAATGGGGTCGTGTGGGCCGGGCTTGGCAGCGGCCACATGGCGAGCTTCGATCGGCGAAAGTGCCGCGTGCTGAACGGCCCCACCGCGACCGGGCTGCACTGCCTCGAGGGGTGGACCTTCCACGAGCAGCCTGGACCGAACTTCAAGGGCGTGTCTGGCTCTGGCAGCGCGGACGGCAACTACTACACCTTCGTAGACCAGTTCGGGGCCGGCGGTCTCGGTGAGAACATCCCGATCTCGCTAGGTGACAACTCCGACTCCCTGAAGGCATTCCTCCCCGAGACGGGCGAGCATGTCGTGATGCGCGTGCCGTACCCCTTGGGCTTCCATCCGAAGGGCATGGACGGCCGAATTGACGATCCGACGACGGGGTGGAAGGGCCGGGGGCTCTGGTCCGCGTACGCCGGCCAGGTCATGTGGCACATGGAGGGCGGCAAGGGACAGGTCAACAAGCTGCTGAAGTTCCAGGTACGCCCAAACCCGCTGGCGAAGTAACCGATTCAGGATCTCGCAGCAAAGGGCGGCTCAGTCCTTTTTGGGTTGGCTGAAATACTTCCCTGACCGTCCTGCACAAGCCGGGCAGGGTCCCCCGGTGGTTCGGTCGGGAGCTTTCTCGATCAATCTCTAGCTAGACTCGACGTCACCTGATGGGGGCTTTGGTGCATGAATCGACTTCAGATTCGCCCCAATTCCCCCTTCCGGGGGTCTCACCTATTGACGGCGTACGAATCTGGTCTTCCCAGGCCTGTTATCTGATTCAAGACGTTGCACGCGACGGTCGCCTCGGTGGCCTGCGCGCCTAGACTACGAGTCAGAAATGCACCAACGCCAGTAATCATCTTCATTGCGCCACCAGCAGGGAGATCAATTCTTGCTGACCACGGATGAGGAGCATGCCATCGACCAACGCAAGAGGCGCCCAGTTGTCGCCCGCCTCGAGCACCACGGTGCTTGCGAGCGATTTAAAACCCGAGGGATCCGGATCGATGAGGTACAGCTTCGTGTTGCCGTCGCTCGTCAGCAGGAGATCGTCGGCCAGGATGGCTCCACCCCGCACGAACGCTGGCTGACGGTCAGTCTTCCACTTGACCTCGCCGTCCATGCTCATCGCCACGAGTCCATCGGCTCGCGTGTTGGTCGTGAACTGGGCATAGAAGTGGTCCTCGTGGAGAATCGGCGCATGCGTGTGGGCACCGAAATCCGCATTCTTGAAGAGCTCCGTGACGCTGTAGCGGTCGTCTCCGGTCTTCCGAACCTGGATCATCGCGCTACCCGCGCCATAGCCCCCGGTGATCAGGACGCGACCGTCACCGGCGTCAACCGGTTGAGGCACGGGGATGACGCATTGCCAGTTCATGTAGCTCCAACGAACGACTCCGGTGAGCGGGTCGAGGCCGTTCACGCTGCCGTCCCGGGCCGTGCGTCCTCGACCGACCGCCGCCGTGACCATGACCAGGTGGTCCTCTCCGTCGACCGCGATGATCATCGGGCTCACGTACCCCGCCGCGCCCGAGAGCGGCGCTGACTTCCACCTGAGTTCGCCCGTCAGTTTGTCGTACGCGACCACACCCGCCTCGGCCGTCTGTGGCGCCACGATCACTAGGTCGCCGTAGATGAGCGGGTTCTGGACGATGGCCCACCTGGGCAGCTCGCCACCGCCGAACTCCGTCCAGATGTTCTTGTGCCAGATCGGTTTCTGGGTCGTGGTGTTGATCGCGTAGAGGTCACCCAGCGGTCCCGTTGTGTAGACCTGCTCACCGTCCACGGTCGGCGTCGTCCGGGAGCCGGCAAACATGAAATTCCCCGGCGCGCCGTACGCAAATGTCCAGAGTTCCCTGCCACTGGACAGCTCGAGCACGCGCAACGTGTCCCCGACCTTTTCGTCCCTGTCGAGCAGATAGACCTTGCCGTCGCTGATGGCCGGGCCGCCGAAGCCGGAGTCCAGAGCCACGGTCCACACCACCGTCGGGCCTGCGTCCGGCCAGACGCGCAACAGGCCGCGCTGACTGGAGGTGCTGTCCGCCTTCGGTCCGTAGATCCACGGCCAATCAGCCGCGAACGCGGTCGGCACCGACAGCGCCACGATACCTGCCATGAGGGCGATTACGTACCTCACGCTTTGCCTCATGTACGAACGTCTACCAGAATGGATGATGCGCTGGCGTTGCATGAACTCCCCTTAGCTGTGGTGTAGCGGCGTGAACGGCACGGAATGCCTGGCTGAATTCTTCGCATCAGTCTAACAACATGCGGAGCTAGGAGCTTACGCCGTTGACTCTTGGCGACGTGACGTCAAGACGTTACGATACAGTAAATTGCGGCTCCAATAGTAATGGCAACATCTGCTTGGTGCCGAATCTGGCGTAAGCGTATTGCTGACAAGGGGGATACGTTCACATCGCCAAGAGTCAACAGCGCGAGCACCTGATTGGGCTCGACGCGTGGCCGCAAAGTCTCGGCGATGGCGCCTTGCTCTGGCGCCAGACCGTCGCAATCGAGTCGTCCCCATCTGGGTGAACGAACTAATGGCTCTCGTGCTACCGTGAAGGCAAAGGCAGCAGTCATGGCTAGGAGGAATCCTCTGATGACATCTCGCGAACTCGAAACCGGTCGCTTATTGCGACGTGACTTTTTGGCCAGCCTTGGCATCGCCATCGCTGGCGCGTCGGTCCTACCCGCCGCGGCCGCCGCAGCGTTGCGGACGCAGTCGCCAGGCGCCGGCGGCGTCCCCCTGTTCAACGGCAAGGACCTCTCCGGTCTCTACACGTATTCCAACAGTCACGGACGGAACAACGACCCCGAGCATGTGTTCAGCGTCCACGACGGCATGCTGCACCTCACCGGAGAAGTCACCAGTGCGATCATGACGGAGCAGGAGTACGCGAACTACCGCCTGGTCGTCGAATACAAGTGGGGCACGAAGACGTGGCCGCCACGGGAAGCAGGTGCGATGGATTGCGGCCTCCTCCTGCACTGCGGCACTGAGGACGCCGTCGCAGTGGGCACGTGGCCCCAATGCATCCAATGTCAGATCTACCAAGGGTCGGTCGGCGATCTGGTCCTGCTGCCGGGCAAGGACATGCTCAGCGCCACCATCGAAGGGGAAACGCGCGGCGGTGCCTTCCATCACATGCCGGGTGCGCCGGCACAGGTTCGTGAGGCAGGCGGAAAGAAGTTGTTCGACAGCACCGCACACTTCGGCAAAGATCCCGAGTGGAAAAACGTCAAGGGATTCTTTAACAAGACCGGGGCGGAGCGCCCGCACGGTGAGTGGAACACCGTCGAGGTGGTGGCCGACGCGGACACCCTGACCTACATCGTCAACGGCCGGACGGTGAACAAGGCGACGAACCTGCGCGTGACCAAGGCGGGGGAACAGTTAGGCCTCACCAGCGGACGCATCGGCATCCAGTGCGAGGGGAGCGAGATCTTCTTCCGCCGGCTCGAACTGCTTCCGTTGCGATAGCCTGGCGGTCGGCCGGCTACGTAGATGCTGTCGAGGCTCGCGCTGGGCATTGGTGCGCCTCGTCGTCTGGAATCAC
>Ga0302135_10002265_pt1 | contig 11538 bp, 11 predicted proteins | sample CBN3_surface_MG_FD_203119 | JGI IMG/M metagenome (GOLD analysis project Ga0302135, IMG submission 203119) | Marine microbial communities from Western Arctic Ocean, Canada - CBN3_32.1 | ecosystem: Environmental > Aquatic > Marine > Oceanic | place: Canada: Western Arctic Ocean | collected... | reverse complement strand
ACCTGCAGAGTAGCCGGGAATATGAAACGCCCAAATTCACTATCGGCCACATCCCTCAGACTCCAAACCCAGGCACAGAAGGCAACGGCTGGTACTTTGGCCACTTGGAAAGCATTTTCTCTGATGAAGGAAACGTCTTTTCCCGGCTTCCTCAAGTCCCTGAACTGCTCCAGTCTGGGGAAGAGGTCTTTATCATCACCTACGCTGAAAATACGGCATACCTTTACCGCGTCAGCCAAACGGATGTCATACCGCAGAATGAGCTAACGCTCTACCAAACAGACAATTCACAGATTACATTGGTCTCCTGTTACCCCCGTTTGAAGTATGACCACCGCCTGCTGGTGACTGCAGAGTTGGTGGGCTACAGGCCCCTCACCACAGAGGTGTGAGGCCCAGTGTTGTCCTTGACAGCCGCGCTGGCTGCTGCCTATGATATTTACGAAATACGACAGGCTGTGAAGGGGAAGAGTACGCCTTCAGTCGCAGTCCACAGAGAGCCGGGGTAGCTGTAAACCGGTGTCTGCGCAAGGGTGGAATGGGCCCCAGAGCCGCGGCCCGAACGTTCACGGAACGTGAACAAGTAGGCGTCGCCGGGAACGTCCCGTTACAGACGTGCAGTTGGGTGGGCTCCAAGCTCCCCCGCTGACTGAGATGTCCTGGCATCGTCGCCGGGATAAGAAGGGTGGCAACGTGGTTAGCCCCGCCCCTTTGTGGTGGCGGGGTTTTGTTATTGGGGAAAAATGACTGCTATGTACTATCCAACGTTGGAACAAGTAAAGGCACTGGCAAGCCAGGGGAACCTGGTTCCCGTGTACCGTGAGATCAACGCGGACATGGAGACGCCGGTCTCTGCTTACCTCAAAATAGCCAACGGCCCTCACTCCTTCCTTCTAGAAAGCGTGGAAGGCGGAGAGCGCCTGGCCCGTTATAGCTTCATGGGCACGGAGCCCTATCGTGTGATCAAGACCGGGCCAGGCCAACCTGAAGCTGCAGTCGACCCTCTCATTCTGGTAGAACAAGAGTTGGCCCGATTCAAGCCTGTAGCCGTGGCAGGCCTACCGCGTTTCCTGGGAGGCGCCGTGGGGTACCTCTCTTACGACTGCGTCTCCTACTTCGAGCCTCGGGTGCCTCACCGGACCAGTAGCCTCGGCATCCCGGAGGCGATATTCCTGTTCACTGATACGCTGGTGGTCTTTGACCATCTCAAGCACAAGATGCAAGTGGTGGGACATGTCCATTTGGATGGCGATGTTGACGACGCTTATAGCCAGGCCATCCAGCGCATTGACCGCCTGGTAGAACGACTGCTGACGCCCTTGAAGCCACAAGCTCCTTCAACCCGAGCAGTTTCTGAGCAGACACAGCCCAATTCCAACGTCACGCAAGAGCGATACCATGAAATGGTCCAGCAGTCCAAGGACTACATCGTGGCGGGTGACATCATCCAAGTGGTGCCCTCCCAGCGGCTGGAACGTCCCACAACAGCAGCCCCCTTTGACATCTACCGTGCTCTACGTGGCGTGAACCCATCGCCATACATGTACTTCCTGCACTTGGACGACTTCGACATCGTCGGCGCATCGCCTGAGTTGCTGGTCCGCGTTGAAGAGGGCACTGTCGACACTCATCCCATCGCTGGTACGCGACCACGAGGCCAGGACGCCGCAACAGACCTGGCTTTGGAGCGCGAGCTCAGAGATGACGAGAAGGAGATTGCGGAGCACACCATGCTCTTAGACCTAGGCCGCAATGACATCGGCAGGGTCAGCAGCCCCGGCACGGTAGAGGTCACGCAGATGATGGACGTGGAGCGATACTCCCACGTGATGCACCTCGTCTCCCACGTCACAGGGCAGCTTTCGCCTGGCCTGAGTGCCTATGACGCGTTGCGGGCTTGCTTTCCAGCCGGCACCGTCTCCGGCGCGCCCAAGATTCGCGCAATGGAAATCATCAGTGAACTTGAGCCAGACGCCCGTGGCCCCTACGCAGGCGCAGTTGGCTACTTCAGCTTCTCCGGCAATATGGACACCGCCATCGCAATCCGGACGTCCGTCATCAAGGACGGCATCGCCTACCTCCAAGCGGGCGGCGGCGTGACCTACGACAGCGACCCTGAACGCGAGTATCAAGAATCGCTCCAAAAGGCCAGCGCACTCCTGCGGGCCATCGCAGAAGCGGAGGCTCAAGCTTGACGGACAGTCAAAGGCTTATGCCACTGTCCCAGGAATGCAAAGACCGCTAACCCTTTGTAACTGAGAACACCATGATTCTGCTTATAGACAACTACGACAGCTTCACCTACAACCTCTTCCAGTTCCTGGCGGAACTGGGCGCGGATGTACACGTGGCGCGCAATGACGCCATTACCATTACTGAGATAGAAGCAATGGCCCCTGAGCGCATCGTCATATCACCGGGGCCTCGCACGCCCACTGAAGCTGGTATTTCAACAGAAGTCGTACGGCACTTCGGACCCCATTTGCCGCTACTGGGCGTCTGTCTGGGCCATCAGTGCATCGGCGCAGCCTATGGCGCCACCGTTGCAGGCGCGGGTGAAATTGTCCACGGCAAGACCAGCAGTGTTCAGCATGACGGCAAAGGCGTGTTCAGGGGGCTGCCCAACCCACTCCTGGGCATCCGCTACCATTCCCTGGCCATCATGCCGGAGACCGTGCCGCCTGAGCTTGAAGTGACGGCCCGTACAGACAGCGGGGTTATCATGGGTGTACGACACCGGGTACACCCCGTGGAAGGCATCCAGTTCCACCCGGAGTCCATCATGACCCAGGCGGGCAAAGACCTACTGCGGAACTTCCTACAGCAGTAATAGAGTCAATATATGGACCCAGCGCTGTTCCCAACCAAACTCAAGAGAGACCTGCGTGTGGCATCGCCGCAGCCGCTTTACCGCGCCCTCCAAGATTTCTTGGAAGAGCAGGGCTTTCACGTTGACCCCAAGCAACCGCCAGCAATGGAAGCTAGTGCGCTGCCTGGCACCGCAACTTTCTTGGGCCGTTTGCTGGGAATCCAAGACTTCACACAAGGCACACCAAACCGTGGCAGAGGCGCAACAATGCTCCTCAGCGGGATTGGCATAGCTGTCGCCATGGTCGCACTGCTAGTCCTCAACGTTACCTCGGACGCCCTTTTCCCAAGCCTTGGCCTTGTCGTCGGGGGTATCTTGGCCGCGACAGGGACAGGCCAACTGCGGACCAAACCACAGAGGCTCCGCCGCCTGGTGGACGTCTACCTTGAAGGTGAAAGCTATCACTCGGGTGCCGCACGAGCCACCCAATCGACAGGCGACCCCATAGGGATGGACCTTCGTGTTGAACGGAGCGGAATTGTCAGCGATGTCCGCGTCACCGTCTATGCGGGTGTTGGGTATGCGGAAGGCACGGAAGCCGTTAGCGGCTGGCTTTCAGAAAAGCCTGAAGTGGCTCTCAGCATGATAACCAGCAGTTCCCCAGAAGCGCTATCATTGCCTGCGGAGGCGCTGCCTGCCCATGAAACGCCGCAGTTGCCTGCTCGGCTGGACAACCAACTGGACTTCATCATCCAGCGGTTTCAATTACCTGAGCCGTAAACGTAGTGATGGGCGATGAGAGCCCTGAGGTGTAATCACGAGCATTCAAGAAGCAATCGCAACGTTAGTTGAGGGTCGTTCCCTTACGCAGGCCCAGGCTGCAGCCGCGGCTGAAGATATCATGTCCGGCAACGCCACGGAGGCCCAGATAGGTGGGTTCCTTGCCGCGCTCCGGGTGAAGATTGAGTCTGCGGATGAGATTATCGGCATGGCCAGAGTCATGCGCGAAAAATCGCTGCACGTACCCACGGACGGCAACGTCATTGAGTTGGTCGGTACCGGCGGCGACAAGATGGATACGTTGAACGTCTCCACTGCGGCGTCCTTGGTCACAGCAGCGGCGGGGCTCAAAGTGGCCAAGCATGGTAACCGGGCCGCCTCCGGCCGCATGGGCGCAGCCGATATTTTGGAGGCCAACGGCGTCAAGCTGGAACTCAGCCCTGAGGCCGTCAAACGGTGCGTGGACGAGGTGGGTTTCGGCTTCATCTTCGCGCCAGCGTTTCACCCCGCCATGCGCTTCGCAGCTGGGCCGCGTCGCGAATTGGGTGTCCGTACCGTGTTCAATCTCATGGGTCCACTGACCAACCCCGCCGGTGCGCAGTACCAGGTGCTCGGCGTAGCCATACCTGAAACCATGGATGGTAAGCGCCCGGAGCTGGGCGACATCATGGCCTCTGTTTTAGCGGAGCTAGGCACCAAACACTCGTGGGTCGTCCACGGTGACGACGGCCTGGATGAAATCACCACTACCACTACCACTCAGGTCTGGGAAGTGCAGGGCGGCAAGGTTCGCTCCTTCTCGATTTCACCTGAGGACGCGGGCATCAAGCGGGCAAATCTTGCTGACATCCAGGTAAAAGACAATGCCCACCAGGCGGTCATGTTCCAGCAGTCGTTAAGCGCAGGTGACTCTCCCGCAAAGGATGCTGTCATGTTGAACGCGGCCGCAGCCCTGGTTATTGGCGGGTTGGCGGCTGACCTGAAGGCAGGCGTAGGACTTGCCCGGGAAGCCATCGACAGCGGTGCGACGCTGAAGAAGCTGCGTGACCTCGCAGAGCTTAGCCAGACGCTGACTTAAGTCTTGCCACAGGAAAAGTGCTTGCTGTTACGTTGAATTTCGTCCTTACATCAGTCTGAGAGAAGCGAAGAATCTACAAGGCATCATGAGCACAGGTACCATTCTCGACACCATACTTGAATATAAACGCGCTGAGGTTGAGCGTCGCTTGCGGAGCACGCCACTCTCGGAGCTCGAAGCCGCTATCAAAGATTTACCATCCCCCCTGAACTTTTCAGGCGCGCTCTGGGGTGACAAAGTCAGGCTGATTGGCGAGGTGAAAAAGGCCTCCCCCTCCAAGGGGCTCCTTGCGCCAGACTTTGACCCCGTGGCCCTGGCCACCTGCTACGCCGAAAATGGCGCTGCTGCAATCTCTGTCCTCACCGAAGTCGACCACTTCCAGGGCTCCCTTGATTACCTCAAAGCCGTCAAAGCCGCAGTCGGGCCTCTAGGGCTTCCAGCGCTCCGTAAAGACTTCCTCTACCACCCCTACCAGGTCTACGAGGCTAGGGCCTATGGCGCGGACGCTGCGTTGCTCATCGTCGCAATGCTGGAGCCCACCCAACTCAAAGAGTTGCTCGCAGTCTGTCAGCAACTCTGGGTCCAGGCTCTGGTAGAAGTACATGATGAGGCTGAGCTAGAGGTAGCCCTTGCTGCGGGCGCGGAGATTATAGGCGTCAATCACAGGGACCTCCGTACGTTTAATGTAGACCTAGCCCTTACCAGCAGGCTGCGTCCTCTCATCCCGCAGGGTAAACTGATTGTTGCCGAGAGTGGCATATCATCAGCGGAAGACGTGGCCACGCTGAAGCGCGTAGGCGTCAACGCAGTCCTGGTGGGCGAAGCCCTCATGACCGCACCGGACACCGCCGCCAAGGTGCGTGAACTATCCGGCGTTTAGCAGCATACGGAAGAAGGACATGACAAGCGTTAAAATCTGCGGCATCCAAAACGTGGAAGATGCCCTGGCCATCGCGGAGGCGGGTGCCGATGCCATAGGCATTGTCTTTGTGCCGTCTGCAGGCCGCTGCATTACCGTGGACAACGCGGATGAGATAATCACAGGCTTCCGAAAGGAGTGGGGCAACCGCCCGGCTCCTAAGATGGTGGGCATGTTCGGTGACCAGCCGCTACAAGAGGTCAACGATTGTGTCGCCCGCCTCAATCTCGATGGTGTCCAGCTATGCGGTGACGAGGGCATGGCCTACTGCGAGCAGATGACTGCGCCCGTGTACAAGGTTATTCCCGTGCGAACAGACGTCCCCTGGTCAGTCGTTGTCCCCAAGCTCATGGTCATGCTCCAACGTCATACCATGGCCGGCCATCATCCAGTCATAGACACCCAGGTGCCTGGACAGTATGGAGGCACGGGGCAGACCTTTGACTGGTCACACATCCGCGATCTGTGGCACTCGTTCCCATTCAGCCTGGCGGGCGGCCTCAACCCTGACAACATTGCGCAAGCCATAGCTGTGGCTCACCCATGGGGCGTCGACAGTTCCAGCGGCACGGAGACTAAAGGCAGTAAAGATGCTGAGAAGGTACGCGCCTTCGTAGAAGCCGTGCGCGAGGCTGACCGCGCTCTGGCTCCCAAGGGCCTCGCCAGACTGTTCCGCCGGAGCAAACGATGACGAGCGAAACGCATTTCCCTGACAAGCGCGGGCGCTTTGGGGACTTCGGGGGCCGGTTTGTCCCTGAGACAGTGATGCCTGCCGTCTTGGAGTTGGAACAGGCCTATATTGATGCCCAGAATGATCCAGAATATGTAGCGGAACTTGCTAAGCTGTTACAGGACTTTGCGGGGCGCCCCACGCCGCTGTACCACGCGAAGCAGCTTACGGCCTACGCCAACGGCGCTCAGATATATCTGAAGCGCGAGGATTTGGCCCACACAGGCGCCCACAAGATCAACAACGCCCTGGGGCAGGCGCTTCTGGTCAAACGCATGGGTAAACAACGCATCGTCGCAGAAACAGGCGCGGGGCAGCACGGCGTGGCCACTGCAACGGTCTGTGCCATGCTGGGGCTGGAATGCATTGTTTACATGGGCACGGAAGACATGCGCCGCCAGGAGGCCAACGTCTACCGCATGAAACTGCTTGGGGCTGAGGTGCGCCCTGTTGACGCGGGCACCAAGACCCTCAAAGAGGCCATCAATGAGGCTCTCCGAGACTGGACAACCAACGTCCGCACCACCCACTACCTCCTAGGCAGCGCTGTGGGGCCACACCCTTATCCCATGATGGTGCGCGACTTTCAGTCCGTCATTGGCACTGAGTCCAAGGAACAGATGCAAAAGACCCTTGGCCGGTTACCGGACTATGCTGTTGCCTGTGTGGGTGGCGGCTCCAACTCCATTGGCATGTTCTATCCCTTCATTGGGGACAAGCAAGTGCAGCTCATTGGTGTGGAAGCGGGCGGTGATGGCCTAGAGACCGGTCACCATGCAGCCTCGCTGGAAGCAGGGCGCGTTGGCGTGCTGCACGGCTCCATGTCCTACCTCATGCAGGACGACGACGGCCAAATCAGCGACACCCACAGCATATCTGCCGGACTGGACTACCCTGGTGTGGGTCCTGAACACGCATGGCTCAAGGACACGGGCCGCGCCACCTACGTAAACGTCACGGATGACCACGCCTTAGAGGCCTTTAGACTCCTCTCTCGTATGGAAGGGATCATTCCGGCCCTGGAGTCCTCCCACGCCATCGCCTACGTAGTGAATGAGCTTGCACCCAAGCTCTCAAGCGACCAGATAGTCTTGGTCTGTCTCAGCGGTCGGGGTGACAAAGACATGCCCACCGTCATGGCAACTGAAAAGGGCTCTTCTTAAGCCATAGCCGTTTTTTACGCGCACTTTGTCACTATTTCCATCAGCCCGTGTACCTCCCAACGCTGATTGCGCTCATAGTAATTTCAGAGATGTGACCAATCTGTGGCGTTGCTGTTCCGATTCGCCACAGACCGTAGCCGTTTTACCTCCAATTCCACCCTCTGAATCGTGTAAGATATGCGACGACATTGCGGTACACGTACTTGCTAGTAATGCCTCTGCGTTCTGCAATGAATGTTTCTGTGTAAAAGGACTGTCGGATGGAAGATTACGCCGTCAACTGGACCGCGGTTGCTTTGGCGCTGGTAGTTGGGTTCGCGGCCATGGGAGCTATGTTTGCGGCCTCCGCGTTGCTGGCACCCCGCCGCCCCTCTCCTCAAAAGGCCATGGCCTATGAGTCCGGTATCCCACCGGCCCCTCTGCGGCAATTCCAACTCCACGTCCGTTATTACGTATTTGCCATCCTCTTCCTTATATTTGACGTTGAGGCGGTGTTCCTTTTTCCTTGGGCCATCGTCTTCCTAGAAACAATTCCTGCCGTGTTCTATGAGATGCTCATATTCATGGGCGTCCTTCTATTTGGCATTGCCTACGCATGGAAGAAGGGGGTGCTGCAGTGGCGCTAGATAACAAGCCACAGGACGCCCCACTATTTGTCCCTGGCAGTTGGGACCGACCCAAGGCAGGTAAGTTCATTGATGCGCCGGAGCAGGGAGACACCTCCACTGGTCGAGGCAACCGGCCTGCAGCAAACCTGCTGCAACGCGGCGTACCCGGTGTCATCACCGGCAAGCTTGATGAGCTCGCGGCTCTCGCCCGTAAGAACTCCCTGTGGACCCTCACATTTGGCCTGGCCTGCTGCGCCATAGAGATGATGTCCACACATATGTCCCACCATGACCTAGACCGGTTTGGCGTCGTCACATGGCCGTCGCCCAGGCAGTCAGACGTAATGATTGTGGCTGGCACAGTCGTAAAGAAAATGGCTGATCCCATCCGCCTCCTTTATGAGCAGATGCCTGACCCCAAGTGGGTCATTGCCATGGGGAGCTGCGCCACGAACGGCGGCCCGTACTACCGCTCTTACAGCGTGGTCATGGGCGTGGACCACATCATCCCGGTAGACGTATACATACCAGGCTGTCCACCAAGGCCAGAGGCGCTCATGGATGGCCTGATAAAACTCCAGGAAAAGATTCAGCGAGACGCCAAAGAGGGGCCAAATGCAAAGCCTCCCGTCATTGCGCAAGCTGAGGTTCCCCAAGAAGGCCTTGTAGAGCCCGATTCGACAGATAACGCAGGTGAGGATGACGGAACAGGACAAACCAGTTAGTGAGCCTGAGGAGAGCGCTCCAGAGGGTGCAGCCGATGAGACGCCGCAAGTAGAAGCTCCGGCTTCAGCGCGTCCTGCTCGCCGTGCACCGCCTCATGAGGAAGAAGCGCCTCCTGAAGTACTCAACTCCCGTGGTCAGACCACCCTTGGTCTGCTCATGCGGATTGCTGACCCCTATGTGCTTGCCCATGGCGGACGGGATGACATCCCATGGATTGAGACGCGCGCCCAGAGCCTTATTGAAGTGGCCCGCCGCTGCCGTGACCATCGGGACCTAGACTTGAAAATGCTTCACTGCCTCCTAGTCGTGGACTATACAGAACATCTACAGGCTGTGTACGTCCTCTTATCACCAGTCAAAGGCACCAGGGCCATCCTCAAGGTCAACGTGCCTGCGGATGAGCCAAAGGTACCCTCCTTGACGGGCCTGTGGAGAGCCGCTGACTGGTATGAACGGGAAATGCATGAACTCTTTGGCATGGAATTTGAGGGACATCCCAATCTATCCCCACTCATCCTCTATGAGGGGTTTGAAGGTTACCCTGGCCTCAAAAGTTTCCCATTCAATGACTACAATGAGTTTTAGGTTGAGGCGCAAATGACTACCCACCCAGAACTTGAAACCGTAGACATGATGCTCAACATGGGACCGCAGCACCCATCAACGCATGGCGTGTTCCGTATGGTCCTGTGGATTGACGGTGAGCGCATTGTGGACATGGAACCGCACATAGGCTACCTCCACCGTGGCTCCGAAAAGCTGTGTGAGGGCGAGAGTTACGGCCAGGTGGTGACGCTATTTGACCGCTTGGATTACGTCAGCAACTTCAACAATGAACAGGTATTCTGCCGTGCGGTGGAACGCCTCATGGATATTGAGGTCCCAGAACGGGCCATGTACATCCGCACCATCCTCTGTGAGCTCAACCGGGTGGCCAGTCACCTGCTGTTCCTTGGCACCTATGCCCTGGACGCTGGAGCCATGACACCCGTGCTCTACGCCTTCCGTGAACGGGAGCGCATCCAGAACCTCTATGAGGCTGTGAGCGGCGCTCGCATGATGCACAACTTCATCCGTATTGGCGGCATCAAAGAAGAGGTGCCAGCGGACTTTGTACCGCGCGTACGACAGCTCTTGGGCGAGCTCCGGCGTGGCGTGGAGGAGTGCGATAACCTCCTCACCTTTAACGAAGTCTTCCTTGCCCGCACCCGCGGCGTGGGGGTCATAGACTCCGACACTGCGGTGAGCTATGGCCTGACGGGGCCTTGCCTGCGCGCCTCAGGACTTGCATACGACGTCCGCAAGGACCACCCCTATGAGATATACCCCAACGTTAGCTTCACCGTGCCCGTGGGCGAGTATGGCGACTGTTGGGACCGATACTGGGTCCGCGTCCAAGAGGCGTACCAGTCCCTGAACATCGTTGAACAATGTTTGGACCAGATGACTGAAGGTCCCATCATGCCCCAAATGCGGCGCATCGCACGGCCGCCAAAGGGAGAGGTCTACGTCCACGGAGAGAACCCTCGAGGAGACATTGGCGTCTACCTTGTGAGTGACGGCACTGACAAGCCTTACCGGCTGAAGGTGCGACCACCCTCATACTGCAACCTAACGGCCCTGCGCCACATGATGAAGGACGCCTTCATTGCTGACGCCGTGGTAATTCTGGGCTCCTTGGACATCGTGCTGGGTGAGGTGGACCGTTGACCGTCACATTCACTGATGTCATCTTGGTGACCCTGGCACTGCTATCTCTTCTCACCGGCCTTTCGGTGGTGGTGCTCTCACTGACCTGGCTTGAACGGAAATTCCTTGGCCGTTTACAGGCCAGAGTCGGCCCCACGCGTGTCGGGCCCATGGGTCTACTGCAGCCCATTGCTGACGCCATCAAACTGCTGTTTAAGGAAGACGTAATCCCCGGCGGCGCGGACAAAGTCCTCTTCTGGCTAGCGCCGTTACTGGTCTTTGTTCCGTCTTTCGTCGTCTGGATCACCATTCCTTTTGCCAGAGACATAGTCATTCGCAACCTTGACCTTGGCCTTTTCTTCTTTATCGCCTTCTCGGTACTCAGCATTGTCGGCTTGGTCCTGGCCGGGTGGAGTTCAGCCAGCAAGTACGCCATCTTGGGCGGGTTCCGCTCTGCGGCTCAACTCATCAGCTATGAGATACCCCTCATCATGACCATACTGGCCACAGTGATGCTCGCCGGCTCGATGAACTTCATCGACGTGGTGGATGGGCAGCGCACCGTGCCTTACGCAGTCCTCATGCCATTGGGGCTCGTCATTTTCTTCATATCCGGCCTGGCAGAGATTGGGCGCACCCCCTTTGACATCTACTTTGCTGAATCTGAGGTCGTCGGTGGGCCTTTTGTTGAATACAGTGGCGCTCACTGGGCGGTGTTCTTCCTGGCAGAGTACATAAACACCTTCATGGTAGCCGCGCTTGTTGCATTACTCTTCCTGGGCGGATGGAGTTGGCCCTTCGGTGACTTGCCATCGGCGGCGGCCATGGCGCTGTTCCTAGCCAAGACATACCTGGTGGTGCTGGTCATCTTCTGGATTCGGGGGACGTACCCACGGCTGCGGATAGACCAGCTCATGAGCCTTAGCTGGAAGGTATTGATCCCGCTCTCCTTCATCAACATCATCCTGGTGGCCGTCCAACTGTTCTACGGATGGCCTGCGTGGACATTAACCCTCATGTCGCTGGCCGTGCTGGC
>Ga0302135_10002264_pt1 | contig 11543 bp, 11 predicted proteins | sample CBN3_surface_MG_FD_203119 | JGI IMG/M metagenome (GOLD analysis project Ga0302135, IMG submission 203119) | Marine microbial communities from Western Arctic Ocean, Canada - CBN3_32.1 | ecosystem: Environmental > Aquatic > Marine > Oceanic | place: Canada: Western Arctic Ocean | collected... | reverse complement strand
CAAAGGCGGGAGTTACGTTGATGCAGGCGCTGAGCGTAATTTTGATACTAATCACGGCGTTCCGAACGATTAGCTGTTGCGTTGGCCGATTGAGGTCGCAGGTGAAAGCTGACGCTCGCTGGGTAGGTTCTTTGCTTCGCCAAAAGAAAAAGGGGCAGCGCCTTTCGATGCGGGCCCTTTGACTTGATTGGTACTCCCTAGGGGATTCGAACCCCTGTTACCGCCGTGAGAGGGCAGCGTCCTGAACCGCTAGACGAAGGGAGCAGAGTATTGGTCGTCCTTGTGGATGGGGCGCCATTATACGGCCGAGTGGAAAATGCTCAAGGCGAAATTGCACTTTTTTCCATACCCCCGCGTGGGGTCCGGCCTGTTATCATACGGCGAATTCTTTACATCCAAGCGACAGTCATTTGAAAAACAGCCCGAATACCGGGTCCGAAGCGCTCAAGGTTATTCCCCGCGCAGCCCATAACGTCACTCGTGACGAAATCTCCAATGCTGCTCTCAAGGTCCTGTATCGCCTGCACAAGTCTGGCTACCAGGCATTCCTGGTCGGCGGTGGTGTGCGTGATGCCATGCTCGAGTTGCACCCCAAGGATTTCGATATAGCCACAAACGCGACGCCGGAAGAGGTGCGATCCTTATTCAGCAATTGTCGGCTGATCGGTCGGCGCTTCCGCCTTGCACACGTGCGCTTCGGTCGAGAGATCATAGAAGTCGCGACTTTTCGGGCGGCCGCCAATCACGTGGACGATGATTCAGCCCATGACACCGAAGGGCGCATCCTTCGCGATAACGTCTATGGCACGGTCGACGAGGATGTTTGGCGACGCGATTTCACCTGCAACGCGCTGTACTACAACATTGCTGATTTCAGTATCTGGGATTACACCGATGGCTTCGAGGACGTAAAGAAGAAGCGTCTCGTCCTGATCGGCGATCCGAATGTGCGACTCCGGGAAGATCCTGTCCGCATGCTGCGCGCTGTTCGCTTCGCCGGAAAACTCGGATTCACTATCGATAGCAGCGTTGTCGAGGCGATGAAAGGTCACACCGAGTTATTGGCCAATGTCCCGGCTGCTCGTTTGTTCGACGAATTCCTCAAACTATTCCAATCCGGCTTTTCGGAACGCACGTTCGATTTGTTACGCGACCACCAGTTGTTCGGTGAGTTATTTCCTGCGACCGAGGAGGAATTGTCCCTCGACGAGAACTACCTTGCGTTCGCCCATGCTGCACTACGCAACTCGGATAAGCGGGTTGCTGACGGCAAGTCCGTAACGCCGATGTTTTTGCTCGGTGTGTTCCTGTGGCAACCGATTCGAAAAATGGCTGAGATGCATCGGTCCGAAGAAAAGATGTCCGAGTCGCAGTCTTTGAGCATTGCGGCTTATGAGATTGTTTCACAGCAACAACGACGCATTTCAATTCCGAAGCGTTTCACTGTTCCGATGCGCGAGATGTTGTCGTTGCAACCGCGCTTCGCTCACATGCGCGGCAAACGCGCGATGAATCTTCTCGAACATCGGCGTTTTCGCGCCGCCTACGATTTCATGCTGCTGCAGTCGGAAGTCGGTCTGGCGGATCCGGAAATTGCGAAGTTCTGGACAGATGTGCAAATCCAATCGGTTGAAGATCGTGCAACAAGTTTCCAGATGCACTCGAGCCCAGGTAAGGCACACCGGCCACGTCGGCGACGTCGTCGTAAGCCAGCGGAAAGTTCCTAGACGGTTAGCGGCGCTCCATGACCAACAATAAGACTCATTGGTATCCCGCCTATGTCGGACTGGGCAGCAATCTGAACGAACCTTCGCGTCAGCTCGAATCCACATTCGAACTGCTTGATGCAATTGCCGATACTCGATTAATTAACAAGTCGTCTTTGTATCGGTCCGCACCGTTCGGCGGCGTTGAGCAGCCTGATTTCGTAAATGCTGTAGCGGCACTGTTTACCCAACTTTCTGCCCCCGACCTCCTTGTAGAACTGCAGCGCATCGAGAACGAACGCGGGCGCGAACGAAGCGACGTACAGTGGGGTCCTCGGGTTCTCGATTTGGACCTTTTGGTCTATTCCACGCAGAAAATCAACGAACCCGACCTTATCGTTCCGCACCCGGGCATCGGCGAGCGAAATTTTGTATTGTTACCGCTTGGAGAGATAGCACCGGATTTGATCATTCCCGGTTTGGGCCGTGTAACGAATCTCGATGTCAGTCACAGCGAGCCTAATATTTCGCGCATTGAATAAAGGAAACTAGTGACCGTTAGCCCTCTCAAGAAACCAGCCAATGCCTCGCGGTACATTGCGATCGAAGGTCCCATCGGCGTGGGTAAGACAGCACTCGCGCACCGCCTCGCTGACAGCCTGTCAGCGGACCTCGTGCTGGAAGAGTTTGAAGATAATCCGTTTCTGGAGCGCTTTTATCGCGACGGTCGTTCAGCGGCATTGCCGGCACAGATGTTTTTTCTGTTTGCGCGCGCACGCCAGATTGAGGAAATGCGACAGTCTGACCTGTTTTCGAGTGTTCGTATCTCCGACTATCTGTTCACGCGCGATCGCTTATTCGCAGAACTAAACCTCGATACCGAAGAAATGAAGCTCTACGATCAGATATCCGACAATCTGGCGATTGATGCGCCGGTGCCCGATCTGGTTATCTACTTACAGGCATCTGTCGATGCAATAATGCAACGTCTCGTCCGCCGCAACTCGCCTTACGATCGCTTCGTCGAACATTCCTATCTCGAACGTCTAGCGGAAGCGTATGCGCGGTTTTTCCATAATTACGATGACGGACCTTTGCTGATCGTCAATGCGTCGCAGATTGACCCGGTCAATAATGACGCTGATTATCAGGCGCTCTTTCAACAAATCGAACGGACCACTGGTGGTCGCCACTTTTTCAATCCTGTTTCCGCTGCGCTCGCCTGATATCCTCCGCACTCATGTATACACAACTTGAACAACGCGGCATGCCGGAGCCACCGGTCAATGTCTCTACGCTGCAGAAAATGAAGCGAGACGGCGTGCCCATTGCGTGTGTGACCGCCTACGATGCCAGTTACGCAGCGCTCGTTGATGCGGCCGGGTCCGATCTGGTATTGGTTGGCGATTCGCTCGGCATGGTTATCCAGGGCCACGATACGACCGTGCCGGTGACCGTCGACGACATCATCTATCACTCGCGTATGGTTGCTCGCGGTTTGCGCCGCGCATTTCTGGTTGCAGACATGCCGTTCATGAGTTACACCGAGCAGAGTATGGCGCTGGATAATTCGGTTCGTCTGATGCAGGAAGGCGGCGCGATGATGGTCAAACTCGAGGGCGGTGACGATCAGGTGGATATCGTCAAACATCTTGCGCGTCACGACATACCCGTGTGTGCACACCTCGGATTAAAGCCGCAGTCAGTCCATAAGATTGGTGGCTTCAAAGTGCAGGGCAGGGATCCTGAGCAGGCCAGGGAAATGCTCGAATCGGCAAGGCGATTGCAGGATGCCGGTGCCGATATCGTTTTGCTGGAGTGCGTACCGAATGAGGCGGCTGAAAAGGTGACTGAGGCTTTGCATGTTCCGGTCATTGGCATCGGCGCCGGGCCTGAAGTCGACGGTCAGATACTGGTTTTGTACGACATCCTCGACATCACTCAGGGGAGCACACCGAAATTTGTAAAAAACTACCAGGCCGGCTGCGATTCACCACTAGCCGCGCTGCAAGCCTATGTCCATGAAGTCAAAGAAGGTGATTATCCTGCGCCAGAACATTGTTTTTCCTGAGTTGATCAGGGCCCGTCCGCAACCATGATCGTTGTTAATACGAAACAAGAGCTCGATGAACAGCTCGCTGAATGGCGCCAGAATGGCGATCACATTGCGCTTGTTCCGACCATGGGAAACCTGCATGCCGGACATGTGGCGCTGGTCGAACTTGCGCGCGAGCATGCGGAGCGCGTCGTTGTCAGTATTTTCGTGAACCCAACGCAGTTTGGCGACAACGAGGACTTCGAAGAATACCCGCGTAGCCTCCAACGCGATAGGCGTCGACTGCAAAAGCCAGCGGCAGATCTGATTTTCGCCCCGGACGTCGAGATCATTTATCCATTCGGCCTCAAGGATGCAACGACAATTTCTGTGCCGCGCATTACTGAGAAGTTTTGCGGCGCCAGTCGACCCGGGCATTTCGACGGTGTGACATCGGTCGTCGCACGACTGATCGCGATCGTGCAGCCGGATGTTGCTATTTTTGGACAAAAAGACTACCAGCAGCAGTTGGTCATTCGACACATGTCGCAGGACCTTAGTTTGCCGGTCGCAATTATTACCGCAGAAACGGTCCGGGAAGACGACGGGCTCGCTATGAGTTCACGGAATCTTTTTCTGACTGACGAAGAACGCGCCGTTGCGCCGACGATGCACAGAGTTTTATCCTCCGTCGGAATGGAGTTGCAAAGTGGACAGCGCAATTTTGACGAGCTCGAGGCGAAGTCGATCGCCGAGCTGGTTGATGCAGGGTTTACCGTCGATTACTTTTCGATTCGACGAGCACAGAATCTGGAGATCCCGGACAGAGACTGCGACGAATTGGTTGTTCTTGCCGCCGCGCATTTGGGCAAGGCACGATTGATCGACAATACAGTGATTACTATTTAGTCAGAGACGGCGTCGCGGCCGGCACGTTTGGCTCTGTACAGCGCCGCATCGGCATCCGCATCCCTGGTGACTGTATCCAGGCTCCCGCGTGGATCCAGTTCGGCGACAACCATCGATATTTTCACCGGGATCTGAATGAGCGAGTCGCTACTGTCGCCGGTCGTGCTGCTAACGGCTATTCGTACGCGTTCGCCGATAACCATGGTTTGTTCTTTGCTGGCGACGTGCTTGCGGTCGAAATATCAAAGTCGCCGTCATAAGAAACCAGGTAGGGCGAGTCGGGTGCCTCAAACCTCGTGAATCTCCGTTATTGTTGTGTTGTGTTGATCGAGAGCCCAGTGGACGTGCTCGACAAGCATGGCTGAGTCGTCATCCTTACGCGAGTTGAGCGCTGCGATGACCTTCGGTGTCGTGCCCGCGTTGCCGAGCGCAACCGCGATATTGCGCAACCATCGCTCAAAACCGATTCGCCGTATAGCGCTGCCTTCGGTTTTTTCCAGCCAATCATCTCTGCTCCACGCGAAGAGCTCTGTCAGTTGCGCGGTGTCCAACCCATGGCGAGGCGCAAAATCTTTTTCTGCGGTGGGCTCCGCAAATTTATTCCAGGGGCAAAATAGTTGGCAATCATCACAACCGTAAATTCGGTTGCCGATGTCTTTGCGAAATTCGACCGGAATTGACGCTTTGTTTTCGATCGTCAGGTAGGAAATGCAACGGCGCGCGTCGAGCGAATAGGGGCCTACAATCGCCTTCGTCGGGCAAATATCTATGCAGGCAGTACAACTTCCACAGTGCGATTCTTCAGGTACGTCGACGGGCAGGGGCAGGTCTGTGTACAGCTCACCCAGAAAAAACCAGGACCCGGTATCGCGATCTATGACGTTAGTATGTTTGCCAACCCAGCCAATGCCGGCTTTTTCCGCCAGCGCTTTTTCTAGAACGGGTGCGCTGTCGACGAAGACCCGATAACCGAATTCTCCAATATTTTCTTCAATACGTTGCGCGAGTGCGCGTAGTCGGCCCCGCAGCACTTTGTGATAATCACGGCCGAGGGCATATCGTGAAATATAGGCGCTGCTGCCGTCGTCCAGTAAGGCAATTGCGACCTCCTGATCCTGTGGCAGGTAATCCATACGCACCGAAATGACGCGCAATGTGCCCGCCACAAGTTCTTCAGGATGACTGCGTTTGCTGCCGTGGCGTTCCATGTAGTCCATCGAGCCATGGAACTTCGCTCGCAACCAATCAGCCAAACGCTCCTCGGCAGTGGCGAGATCGATGTCGGTGATACCGGTCTTCTGAAAACCCAGTTCGCCACACCAATCGACGACCGCGCTTTTGAGCTCGGCCATATTGGTATCCGCATAGTTGTCGATGAAAGTCGTCAATGTTTGTTCCTTAAGGAAGCACAGTATAATCACGACGATGCAATCCTTACCCGCAAACATTTATTCCGTAGCCTCTGTTCGCGCGATCGATCGAGCAGCAATCGAACGAGGTATTACCGGATATACGCTTATGAAACGCGCTGGCGAAGCGGCTTTGCGTGCATCACGGAGCGGATATCCCGACGCGAATCGATGGCAAGTGATTTGCGGTGCGGGCAATAACGGCGGGGATGGCTATGTCGTAGCGCAGCTAGCAGCAATGCACGGCATTGTTGTTTCTGTTGTTTCACTCGTCGATCCGGAGTCCCTGAATGGCGACGCGGCGAAAGCGCACTCGGACTTTGCGGCCGCTGGCGGTGTGGTCGTGCCGTGGGCCGGTGTGCTGGACCCTCAAGCGGAATTGCTAGTTGACGCAATCATGGGCAGCGGTCTGGAACGCAATGTGGACGGCACTTTCGCGGATGCTGTAGCCGCAATCAATGCTCACGCAGCAAATGTGCACGCGATGGACATTGCGACCGGCATTCACGGGGATACCGGCGCTGTCATGGGATGCGCAGTCGTCGCAGACCTCACAACGACCTTTGTAGGGCTCAAACCCGGGCTTTTTCTGGGCGCCGGACCGAACTACTGCGGTAAAATCACGTTCGCAGACCTCGAGATTGACGATGCAGCCCGGTCCGATATTCCTGCAATTTACCGGAGACTGCATGATAGATTGCTGGCGAATGCACTGGTGCCGCGACCGCGCGGTGCCCACAAAGGCGATTTTGGGCATGTTTTGGTCGTAGGCGGTGGGCCCGGCATGCTAGGGGCCGCGAGATTGTGCGCGGAGGCAGCGCTAAGGGCGGGGGCGGGTCGAGTCAGCGTCGCGACGCATCCTGACCACGCCACCCTGATTACAGCGACCTGTCCGGAGCTGATGTCGCATGCCATTGCGCCCGGCAATGCGCTAAAAACGGGGCTGATCCCGTTGCTTCAGACAGCCGATGTTGTCGCGTTTGGGCCCGGATTGGGCCGCTCCGACTGGGCCCGGGAGATCGTTGAGATTGTCGCCGAGTCCGATAAACCGGCCGTTTGGGACGCCGATGCACTGAACGGGCTGGCCGATTCTCCCGACAGACGCGAATACCGCGTCATTACACCGCATCCGGGGGAAGCGGCACGCCTATTGGATTCTGAAGCGGCTGATATTCAGTCGGATCGGCCGGCCGCTTTGGCCGCATTGGTCGGCAAATACGGCGGAACGGTTGTCCTCAAAGGTGCGGGAACGCTTATTTCGACGGAATCCGGCATTCCCTTCATTTGCAGTGGCGGAAACCCGGGCATGGCGGCGCCCGGTATGGGTGATGTTCTCACCGGTATCATTGCGGCGCTTATCGGCCAGGGCCTGTCGGTGGCGGATGCGGCGAGCGTCGGGGTTGAGCTTCATGCCAGGGCCGGGGACGTTGCGGCGAAGGCTGGCGAGCGCGGCATGCTGGCATCTGATCTGCTGGCTGCGCTACGACCGGTAGCAAACCCTTGAATCGAGATCTGCCGAACGAAGACGCCACCGTCGCCTTTGCCGAAGAGATCTATGCGGTGATGGCGGATGATCTGAATGGTTGGACGGTACTATTGCGCGGCGAGCTCGGGACCGGTAAGTCGACATTTGCACGTGCGTTTATCAAAGCCGCGGGTCACAAAGGGCCGGTGCCCAGTCCGACCTATACGCTGGTCGAGCCCTACAAGCTCCCATCGGTAAACATCTATCACGTTGATTTATATAGGATTTCAACAGAGGACGAGCTTCGTTATCTGGGCTGGAACGAACTTGATGACGGCTTTCGACTGGTCGAATGGCCGGATCGGGCGCCGGGGCTGACGGAAGCGGCCGACCTGTCTGTTGAGCTGCTCTACGCAGGCGAATCACGGACGGTCAGTCTCGAGCCTTTGAGTGCGCGCGGCGCTGCATTGATTCAGAAGATTAACTAAGCTCGGTATCTTCATAATTTTGAAGCGAAAACTCTTGGTTTTCGTCGTGAAATTCGTATACTCATCCAACATAATCCATCGAATACCGACTTATGTCCTGATGATTCGTGTGCGACTCACATTACTGACCCTCGTCTTGCTGCTCAGCTCAGCCGCGAATGCCGCGTCGACCGTCGAAAATATCCGTATATGGTCGGAAAATGAAAAAACTCGCGTCGTTTTGGATCTCAGTCGTTCGGTTGATCACAATATCTTCACGTTGCGCAGTCCGGATCGTCCGGATCGGCTTGTTATCGATCTCAAAGATAGCCGCCTCGCCAAATCATTAACCCGCCTGCCAAAAGGCGCAGGTGCCATTCGTTCTATTCGAAGCGCGATTCGCTCCAATGGGCAGTTGCGGGTGGTCCTAGATCTCAATCAGGGTGTTCGTTCGCGGAGCTTTACCGCCGGTCCGAATAGCCAGTACGGCGATCGCCTCGTTATCGATTTGACACGTGCAGGCAATCTTGCGCCGGTCAAACGGGCTTCCGAGGCCTACCGTCCAGGCCGCGATATTGTCATCGCGATCGACGCTGGCCACGGTGGCTATGATCCAGGTGCCATCGGCCGACGTTCGAAAGAAAAAGACATTGTTCTTGCTATAAGCAAGGAGCTCGCGCGACAAATTAACGCGGAACCGGGCATGAGCGCCCTCCTTATCCGGGATCGGGATGTGTTTGTCGAACATCGCGATCGCATTGCTAGGGCGAGAAACAATAAAGCGGATCTCTTCATCTCGATTCACGCTGATGCGTTTGGCGACTCACGAGCCAACGGTGCGTCAGTTTTTGCGCTCAATTTACAGGGTGCGAGCGACGAGGCCGCTATGCAGCTGGAGCGTCGCGACAGCTATCAGGTCAGCGTCGGCGGCGTCTCGCTGCACGACAAAGACGAGGTGCTGGCGTCGGTGTTGTTCGATCTGTCGCAGAATGCGGCATTAAGCGCGAGTCTTGACGTCGGTAGTAAAGTCAGTCGGGAAATGAGCAAAGTCGCAAAGATGCACAGCAAACAGGTCAAGCAAAAATCCTTTCTTGTTCTGAAAGCGGCGGATATGCCATCGATTCTGGTCGAGACCGGGTTTATCTCGAACGCCTGGGAAGAGAAAAAATTGCGCGAAAAAGGGCACCAGAGGCGGCTGGCCAGTGCCGTACTGGCGGGAGTGCGCAGCTACTTCTACACGAATCCGCCGCCTGATACTCAAATAGCGATGGACCTGCGGCGTACACCGGCAAGCCAGGTACGGCACGTCATTGCGCGTGGCGACACAATCTCCGAGATCGCCGAGCGATATAATGTAAGCCCAGCAGCAATCCGCAGGGCGAACAGGCTCTTGACCAACAAAATCCGCGTGGGTCAAACGCTGAGTATCCCGGTCTTCACCGGCGGATAGTTCGCTAAGCGAGACTTTTGCTTGCGGATTTGAAAAAATGGCTGATTGTTGACTTAGCCGTCCTAGTCGGTAGCCACCTCGCATGCCCATCCAGCAACTCCCTGATCATCTGATCAATCAGATCGCCGCTGGCGAGGTTGTCGAGCGCCCGGCGTCTGTGATTAAAGAGCTGGTTGAGAATAGTCTCGATGCCGGCGCGCAGGCCGTACAAATCGATGTGCTGGCAGGCGGCCAGAAACTGATTCGTATTCGCGATGACGGCAAAGGTATTGGAAAAGATGAGCTCGCGCTCGCGTTGTCGCGGCACGCAACCAGCAAGATATCCAGCCTGGATGATCTGGAATCCGTCGCATCGCTGGGATTTCGCGGCGAGGCGCTGCCAAGTATCGCATCGGTCGCGCGGCTGACACTGTGCTCGCGGATCGTGGACGTTAATTCCGCCTGGCAGGTTGAAGCGGATGGTGGAACTTTGAGTGGACCCAAGCCCGCAGCGCATCCGCAGGGTACGACCGTCGAAGTCCATGACCTGTTCTACAACACTCCCGCTCGGCGGCGATTCTTAAGAACCGAGCGAACGGAGTTGAGCCACATCGAAAAGTGGGTCCGCCGCCTGGCGCTATCGCGTCCCGAAATCGGATTCACGCTGACCCACAATCAGCGCGCTGTGTTGCAGGCACCTGCCGCACGTTCACAAGAAGAGCAGCGGCAACGGGTAGCGAAGATTTGTGGCAACGCATTTGCCGATCAGTGTGTGCACATCGAACATGAAACTGACGGAATTGCCTTGTCGGGCTGGATTGGTTTACCAACGTTCAATCGCAGCCAACCCGATATGCAGTACTGGTTTGTCAACGGGCGAAGTGTTACTGACAAGACGCTCTCGCACGCGGTGCGCCACGCTTATCGCGATGTGCTGTTTCACGGGCGTTATCCTGCTTACGTCCTGAACCTGACAATGGACCCGGCCTGGGTGGATGCCAATGCGCATCCGGGCAAACACGAAGTGCGTTTTCGCGACGGTCGACGTCTTCATGGTGTCGTATCGCAATCGGTGGACGTTGCACTCAAAGACATGCGGCCGGGCGGCCACAACGTCACACCCATTCCGCTCACGCGGGAGTCGGTATTCCATCAGGGGTCGATGCGGTTGCAAAGCCGGCCGTCATCGTCAGGCGTACGAGAAACGCTGGCGGCTTACCGGTCGATGGCAACCGCGCCTTCGCTGGTCGACGTCCCGGAGAATGCGACCGAGGTTCCACCGTTGGGCTTCGCCGTCGCGCAGCTTGCTGGCGTGTACATCATGGCCGAGAACAGAGAGGGCCTGGTTATTGTCGACATGCATGCGGCGCATGAACGTATCACTTACGAAAAGCTGAAGAAGGGATTCGATGATCGCAATCTGGTGCGTCAGCCGCTGCTCGTTCCCGAGACAATTTCCGTTGCCGAGAGTGAGGCCAACCTGATCGAAGAATCCGGTGAGATGCTGGCAGAGCTGGGCTTGGTTGTTGATCGTGCCGGGCCAAGCAGTGTAACTGTCCGCGAAGTTCCCAGTCTCTTGAAGAACTCCGACATAGAGTCGCTGCTGCGGGATGTATTGTCCGACCTGTCTGAAGCAGGTCAAAGTAGTCGAATTGAAGATGCAGGCGATGATTACCTGGCGACAATGGCTTGCCATCATTCGGTTCGCGCGAACCGGCTGTTATCGCTCGATGAGATGAACGCGCTATTGCGGCAGATGGAAGAAACGGAACGGGCTGATCAATGTAATCACGGTCGACCGACCTGGACGACTATCACCATGCCCGAACTTGACCGCCTTTTTCTTCGCGGTCGGTGAGACTCTTTAGATGACAAGCAAAGCAGTTCTCTTGATGGGGCCAACCGCATCAGGCAAAACGGATCTAGCGATCAGTCTGTGCAAGCGTTTTCCCTGCGACATCATTAGCGTCGATTCTGCGCTCGTTTATCGAGGCATGGATATTGGCACCGCAAAACCCGATGCCGAAATCCTGCGTCGTACGCCGCATCAATTGATTGATATCCGGGAACCAGAGGAGCGCTATTCCGCCGGGGATTTTGTGCGAGACGCCCGCGAAGCGATT
>Ga0302135_10002262_pt1 | contig 11544 bp, 12 predicted proteins | sample CBN3_surface_MG_FD_203119 | JGI IMG/M metagenome (GOLD analysis project Ga0302135, IMG submission 203119) | Marine microbial communities from Western Arctic Ocean, Canada - CBN3_32.1 | ecosystem: Environmental > Aquatic > Marine > Oceanic | place: Canada: Western Arctic Ocean | collected... | reverse complement strand
CGGACTGGGTAGGTGATGACTCCGGAAAAAAGGGGTTCACAACGAGGGTGTTCTATGGCATTATGTAAGACCTAGGGCACTGGAGGAGTGTTCCTGGGATCTGGGCGGTGTTGGTGCCCCCTAGAACGCAATTCAACTCGTAGGGGATGGAGATTCATGGCTGTTACAGCTCCCAATGCAGGCCGCGTTAAAGCGGAGATGAAATCGAAGAAGGCACTGGAAAAGGGCGCTTCAAAGCTCACCGATGACCGCGGGCGGCTTACCACCGACCTTGTGTCCCAGTATTTGACCGCGATTGGGGAGTACGAGCTACTGACCGCCGAGCAAGAGGTCGAGCTAGCGCAGCTTATCGAATCCGGTGAGACCGCCGCAGCCAAGCTTGAGGCCGGTGAGATCAAGGGTAAGAGGGCCCTCATCGAAACTAAGCGCAAGGTACGTCGTGGGCGTCAGGCCAAGGATGCCTTCCTTACCGCCAACCTCCGTCTCGTTGTGGCCAACGCTCGTCGTTACGCCAACACAGCAGGCATTGACTTCCTAGACCTGATTCAGGAAGGCAACTTGGGTCTCATCCGTGCTGTCGAGAAGTTTGACTGGCGCAAAGGCTTCAAGTTTTCAACCTACGCAACGTGGTGGATTCGTCAGGCGATCACCCGTGCCATCGCAGATAAGTCTCGTACCGTCCGCATTCCAGTACATCTGCATGACACGCTCGCTGCTGTGCGCGCTGCTCAGGCCAGCCTCAAGGCTGAGCTTGGACGCGATCCAAAGCCGGAAGAGATCGCAGAGGAAGCCGGTGTCACGGTCGACAAGGTGGAGCTTGCTCTTTCTGTTGCTGACACTGTTTCTCTCGAGCAGCCAGTTGGTGAGGACGGAGCTCAGTTGGGCGACTTCATCGAGGATGAGGACGCCGCTGATCCGGTAGTGCTCACCGAAGAGATGGACGTAGCCAACAGCTTGCGGATCTCTATCGAGCGTCTGCCAGAGCGCGAAGGCCGCATCCTGGCCCTTCGCTACGGTTTCTACGACGGTGTGCCTCGCACTCTCGAGGAGATTGGTGACGAGTTCAGCCTTACGCGTGAGCGTATCCGCCAACTCGAGAAGCTGGCGCTCTGTCGCCTCCGCCATCCGAGTTTCGGCATCCGTGAGCAAGACCTCGTCTAGAACTACAAGCCAAGAGTATTGAAGAAAGGGCCCGAAAGGGCCCTTTCTTCTTGCTCATCTTCGGTTCTGGCCCACCGTGGGCTACCCCTACTCCCGATTCTTTACTTCGGCCCATGCAGCGAGGCTCTTCGTCATCTGCTCGACGTGTTCCTCAAGTTGGGCCTTCGCCTCTGGATCCTTGACTCGCCTTGAGAGTGCCAGTGCTCCTGTGCGACTCCCTGTCATGTAGGCGTTGAAACTGACTGGTCGGAAGTAGCCGCGGACATCGTCGGGGAACTCGCCTTCAGGCCCACCTTCGGGTGGCTCGATAGCATCGAGACCGAGGGCCTCTACCGCCGCGAACATCTCCTCGTCAGCGACTCGGTCTGCGAAGTCAGTGCTGGTGTACCGGAACGTCTCGGTGCCGTCGGGAGCGATTACAAGCAACGCAGGGATCGCTATTCCGTCACGTTCATTCGGACTGTAGAGTCCCAGCGCCTTCAAGTATTGCTCCCCTTCTGGATCGCTGACGAACAGCGCGTTCGGGACGGGCCAACGCTGGTACATCCCAATCTGGCGCACCTGATCGTTGACGCTGAGCGCGATGAGCTCGGCTCCGTTGCCGTGAATTCGGTGAATTTCACTTTCCAGCTTCACGAGCTGGGCACAGCAATACGGTCACCAGTCCCCTCGATAGGTCATCAGTACTACTGCTTGGTTTGCGCGCCGAAGCTGCAGGATTTCTTGGTGAACGTCAGTCATGTATTGATTGTCGCACGCAAGTAAGGTTTGTGCCGATGGAACTACCTCTTGCTACTCAGCGATTCGTTGAAGCCTCTGCGGCTATTGGGTATCGCGCAGAGCCACTCGTGTTTCCTGAAGGGACCAAGACGAGTCAAGACGCTGCCAACGTCGCGGGATGTGCCTTGAGTCAGATCGCCAAATCGATCGTGCTCACGGCAGATGACAGCCCGATCCTCGTGCTGATGTCAGGTGACTTCCGTGTCGACACGGCCGAGCTTGCGAAGGTGATAGGAGTTGCCAGGGTTGCCCGGGCTGGCGCTGAGGTAGCGAGAGAGGCGACCGGATACGCTATTGGTGGTACACCGCCGTTCGGGCACGTGACTGACATCCCAACGTTTGTGGATGTCTCGTTGAAGAGGAACGAAGAGGTATGGGTTGCAGGCGGGACGCCGACGACGATCTTCCCGATGCAGCTCAGCGAGTTGGTCCGGATTGCAGGCGCCACCTGGGTTGACGTCGCCGAGTAGTGGCTACTCGTGGGCGCGGATGAGGCCGATGGTGAGAGCTTCCTGGAGCGCTTTGAAACTAGCCTCGATCACGTTCTCATGTACGCCGACTGTTGACCAGCTGTTGGTCGAGTCCGACATCTCCAACAGAACTCGAGTGGTCGCCGAAGTCCCATCACCGCTGTCGAGGACTCGAACTCGGTAGTCCGTGAGATGCAGAGCCATGATGGCGGGGTAGTGATCTTGCAGGGCTTTTCGGAACGCCACGTCTAGAGCATTGACTGGGCCCGCTCCCTCTCCGGTACTGACTTTCCGCTGGCCCTGCACCGAGAGCTTGACGGTCGCCTCAGCGATCACACCACCATCGGCATGGTGCTCGCTGAACACTCGGAATGACTCGAGAGCGAAGAGGTCGTTCTTCCAGCCGGACATGGTGCGTACCAGCATTTCGAACGATCCGTCGGCTGCTTCGAACTGGTATCCGCCATGCTCGAGTGACTTCACTTCCTCGAGAACCCTGTAAGCGAGGTCGTCATCCATGGGAAGCCCCAACTCTGCTGCCTTCGAGTACACGCTAGCCTTGCCAGCAAGTTCACTCACCACCATTCGGGTCCGGTTTCCTACAGCCGCTGGGTTTTCATGCTCGTAGGCGTCTCGCCGACGAGCCAAGGCAGATGTGTGCAACCCAGCCTTATGCGCAAAAGCGGAGGTACCCACGTACGGCCGTTGGGCGTCGAGCGAAATGTTCACGATCTCTGCGATGTGATGAGCGATAGGACTTAGCATCTCCAACTGAGAGTTCTCCAGCACTGGCTGATCCATTTTGAGCGCAAGGTCAGGCAGCAGTACAGACAGATCGGCGTTTCCAGCTCTCTCTCCGTATCCGTTGACGCACCCTTGGACTTGGCGCACACCTGCATTAACGGACGTGATACTTGACGCAACTGCGCAGCCTGAATCGTTATGAAAGTGCACCCCAAGCTCAGCTCCGGGAATTTGGGTCTTGAGCTTGTTGAGGACGTCATGCACCTGGGTCGGCAGCATGCCCCCGTTTGTGTCGCACAGCACGAGTCTTTCCGCGCCGAACTCGTGTGCAGCCAGGATCGCCTTAAGAGCGAAATCAGGGTTGTCCAAGTAGCCGTCAAAGAAGTGCTCAGCGTCGAAGAACACTCGGCGGCCGTGCCCGACCAGGAATTCGACAGACTCGGCGATCATACGAATGGCGATATCTTCGGAAGTACGAAGCGCCTCTTGGACGTGATAGTCCCAAGTCTTCCCAACGATCGTGACGATCTCGGTCTCTGCTTCGAGAAGGGAACGCAGCAGTGGGTCAGTTTCTACCTCGCCGTTCGGTCGGCGGGTGGAGCCGAAAGCCGATAGCTTGGCGTTCTTGAGGTCGAGTTCAGAAATAGCTCGCTTGAAGAACTCAGTGTCTTTGCGGTTAGCGCCTGGCCAGCCTCCTTCGATGTAGTCGACGCCGAGGTCGTCGAGCAATCCGGCTACCCGTAGCTTGTCGTTCACCGTGAGGCTTATGCCCTCTTGTTGAGTGCCGTCTCGGAGTGTGGTGTCGTAGATTTCTAGTGCCATGGTGGGTTGCTCCAAACAAAAACCCCCTGCTTGTGCAGAGGGTGTTGGACGCTCGACCGGTTTGTGGTCGGCGTCGTTAGGAAATAATGGTGCGTCGAGTAGCGGTGTTCATCAGAGGACAGTATGCCGGACGAGCGGTGCAGGTGCAACCCAAGGCTACGGACGAGAGCTGGAGCTAGAGCACCTTCAGGCCCAGTGCCACCAGTCTCGAGCGTCTTGGGGATTCCTATTGGTTGGCGAGAGGGAGGTGGACTGTGACTGTTGTTCCGTCGGAGCCGTCGAGGCTGACCCAGCCGCCATGCTCACTCGTGATGGCTTCGACAATCGAAAGGCCCAGACCGGAGCCGCTTCCCGTAGGGCTAGATGTGTAGAAGCGCTCGAACGCGGCAGCGCTGTCTTCTGGGCTCATGCCAGGACCCTTGTCGGTCACGATGACGATTGCTTCGAGGCCATCCACTTCGATGGCGACTGCAACGGGATCTGTTGGTTCCGTGTGGTCGCGAACGTTGGCCAGCAGGTTTGTGAGGATCTGCTGAACTTGGTCTTCGTTGCCGTTGACCATCACGGGATTCTCCGGGGCGGAGAACGTGATGGGTCGCATTGGCTCCACGACCTGAGCGTCGGTGACGAGGCTCTTGGCGAGCGTCCGTAGGTCAAGATCTCTCTTCTCCACAACCACACCTTGGTCGAGGCGAGCGAGCTGAAGGAGTTGCTCCAGCATGCGGGACATGCGGGCACCCTCTGACTCGATACGACCAAACGACCGGGCAATCTCCTCCGGCTGATCGCCGCCATGTCGGTAGAGCTCGGCGTATCCGAGGATCGAAGTGAGTGGCGTGCGAAGCTCGTGAGACGCGTCTGAGGCGAATCGTCTCAGACGTGCCTCCGACGCATCGCGTATGGCGACGGCTTCTTCAACTCTCGAAAGCATCGCGTTGATGGATGTCCCAAGATGGCCGACTTCTGTCTCGGCGTTGTCCACCGTTATCCGTTGGGATAAACTCCCTTCACCGACTTGTTCTGCCGTCTCGATCATTTGGTCGATGGGATGTAATCCACGATTGATGATGAGCGAAGTCCCGGTAGCGACTGAGGCGACCGCCAGCAACCCCACTCCAAGCAAGACCCAGCTCAGCGATCGTACCGCGGCCTCGGTGTCCTCGAGGGAAACGGCGAAGATGATGTGGCCGCCACCGAACTCGTGTATCGCAGCGCGGTATTCGAAGGCATCGTCGAGGGAAGCAACCGTGAATGGATCTTGAGCGGAAAGCGCCGCTAGATCGATATCGGGGAGCGACTTCGGCTCGTCGTTTGTGCCTGCCGGAAGGGTGAGGACCTCGTGGCTGGCAACCACAATTACTGCGATATCTCGTTCGGCTAGGAATCTTTCAATTCCCCCAGCCCGTCTCTGGAACCCCTCGATGAGTACGTTCAGAGGGATCCCGAGCTCGGCCGCGCCCTTGATCTCCGGTGGTATCCGCTGATGAACTTCTTGGTCGATGGAGCTGATGAGGCGGCTCTCCAAGGTAACTACTGTGAGCACACTGGCCAGTGTGAAGACCAGGAATGTGAGGAGTGTTACTCCAACGGTGAGTCGCCTCTTGATCGTCATGAGTGGTCTCGCAGCACGTAACCAACACCTCGGACGGTCTGGATTAGACGCGGCTCTTGAAGCTTCTTCCGCAGGTAGGAAACGTATGTGTCCACTACGTTGCCGTCCCCGCCAAAGTCGTAGTGCCAGACGTGGTCGAGAATCTGGCCCTTGGATAAGACACGATCGGGATTCATGAGGAAGTAACGCAGCAGCGTGAACTCAGTAGGAGAAAGATCGATGAGTCGGTCCCCTCGTCGAACTCTATGGGCGTCCTCCTCCATGGCCAGATCCTTGAAATTGAGGGTTTCCATTTCGCTATCCGTTGGTGCAACCCGGCGGAGTACCGCGTGAATTCTGGCGATAAGCTCCTCCAAAGAAAACGGTTTGGTGAGGTAATCGTCAGCTCCCAGCCTGAGACCTCGCACTTTTTCATCTGGTTCGTCACGAGCCGTGAGAAAGATGACCGGAGTTTTGTCGCCGTCGCGGCGGAGTCTTCGGCACACCTCCCACCCATCGAGTTGCGGCATGGTGATATCCAGCACGATCAAGTCGGGGCTCGATAGAGAAACGGCCTTGAGGGCTTCGATACCGCTGGCAGCCACCGTTACCTCGAACTGAGCGAACCGCAACGCGCTCGAAACTAGATCGCGGATGGGTTCCTCATCATCCACAACGAGAATCCGGAGTTGGGTTTCTTTGCTCATGCGGTTCTTAGAGCCTCTGTCGGGGAGAGCTTGGATGCTCTGATCGCAGGATACAGGCCAGCAATGACCCCGATCACTAGTGCTGCACCAATCCCGCCTGCAAGGGCGACAGTCGGGATGAGCACCCCCCATCCTTTGAAGCTGGCATAGGCGTAGACAACCCCTGACCCAAGCGCCACGCCTCCCAGTCCACCGATTGCGGCCAAGAGGAGACTCTCGCCGAGGAACTGAAAGGCGACGTGGCGGCGGGTGGCGCCCAGCGCCCGGCGAAGGCCGATCTCTGACCGGCGTTCAAGAACAGAAATGACCATCACGTTTGCGATGCCGACCCCTCCGACCAGAAGGCCGACAGCGCCAAGCCCGAGGAAGAGGGAGGTGAGTGCGTCATCTGCTGCTTCCTTTGCCTCTAGAGCGTCGGTGGGTCTCGCAATCTCGATCTCGTCGGGGTTCTCAGGGTTTGCGGTGAGCGCCAAGACGTCGACAACGTCGGTCACGAAGTCAGGATCGACTCGGACGAGGATGCGAGTGGGCACGTTGTCATGGTCGAGGTACAGGTCTGCAGCGGTAAAACTGATGATGGCGGCCCGATCGAGGTCAGGAGCGAGATCGAACTCGTGCAATATTCCAATGACTGTGAACCACTGATCTCCGAGCCAGACTTGCGGCTGATCTTCGACCGAGGAGAGGGCTAGGCGTTCGGCAGCGATAGAACCCAAGACCACGGTTGGGTAACGGGTGGTCGCGTCTGAGAACCAAGTACCTTGCGCGATATCGCCGGCTAGGACTCCGAGTAGATCTGGGCCAGCTGCCTGCACGCTAATGCCGCCTGTCTGCCCCGCTGGGACCAAGTCGTTCTTGTAGACAGACGCATCAATCGCGCTGATGGAGACGGTGTCCTTAACCGGTCCAATGCGAGCGATCATGGGTGCAGCCTCTATCGGTAGTTCACCGGTTCCGATGCCAATTCCGCTCCCGGCTTCGACCGTAAGCAGGTTGGTGCCCAATCTGTCGAGGGTGTCCAGAAGGTCAGACTTGGATGACTCGGACAGGCCAAGAACGCCGACTAGAGCTGCGATGCCGATTGCGATTCCCAGCGCGGACAAAGCCATTCTCATGCGGCGAGTCCTGAGCCCCACAGTCGCAGTACGAATGAGGTCAGAGGGGTTCATCTTGCTCGGGCTGATTGGAGTCGGCATCAGGCGAGTACCTGGGCGGTGTCCGACTCGATGGCACCATCGCGGAGGGTCAATGTTCGAGGGAACCGTTTAGCTATTTCGCGGTTATGGGTGATCACCACAATGGTCGCTCCGTCTTCATGCAGTTCTTCCAAGAGGGCAACTATGGAGTCGCTCGTCTTTGTGTCGAGGTTTCCGGTTGGTTCGTCGGCCAGGATCAAGGAGGGAGATCCGATCAACGCTCTGGCAATTGCGACTCGTTGGCGCTCCCCCCCAGACAATTCGGTAGCTACGTGGGTGAGACGATGCCCGAGGCCCACCTGCACCAGTGACTGATGGGCGAGGTCTCGGCGATCCGAAGCCGCCATACCCGTATAGAGCAGACCATCGGCCACGTTGTCTAGCGCCGAGTATCCGTTGAGCAGGTGGAACTGTTGGAAGACGAAGCCAATGTGCTGCGCTCTGAGCGCAGAAAGTTGAGGGTCGCTTCGTTCTGACACCCAATGACCCGCAACTTGCACATCTCCAGAGGTCGGCAGGTCCAACGTCCCGATGATATGGAGCAGTGTGGACTTTCCTGATCCGGAAGGGCCAACCACCGACAAGAGCTCTCCTGACTCAACGTCAAACGAGACTCCTCGAAGGGCGTGCACCGGCGGCGTGGTCAGGTAACTCTTGGTGACGTTTTCGACGGACAGGACGAGGTCGGTCATGGAACCACTACGAGGTCGCCAACGGCTAGCTCTCCCGATACTTCGACCATGCCTCGAGCAAAGAAGCCTGGGTCAACGGAAACGAGTCGTGTCGTACCGTTCTCGACAACCTCAACGGCGTAACCACCCTCAGCCAACGCGATGAGAGAGGTGACCGGGATGTTTAGGACGTCTGTAACCGAGTCGGTAATGACTTCGACATCGACGGGGGAATCCTCGAACCCTTGCGCCGCCGTCGAGTCCGACAGGGCGATAACGACTTCGAACGTTGCCTCAAACCCCTGAAGGCGAGTGGCCACCGACGCTACCGAGATCACGGTTGCGGGGATGTCGGTTCCGTTAGGAAGTTCGACCGTTACCTGGGTGCCCCGTCGCAACAGCCCCTGATCGGATGCTGGAAGGGCGATCCGGACGATGAGTTCTGTGCTCGACACCTCAATAACGGGAGCGTTGACGGACACGGCTGAGCCAACGCCAGCGATCGCAGAGTCCACTCGAACCGCCAGGTCCGAATAGAGGACGGCCGCTGCGGGTAGGTATCCGGTGGGCGTTGCGCCAACGGACACTTGCAGCGCGGTAATGGCGGCTGCCGTAGCTGCGTCGAACTGGTCATTGGGTGCGTCCATGAAACCTAGGTTCGCCAGAGCTTCTTCCAGTTGGAGGACGTCGGCGCCTGACAGTTGGTCACCGGTCGCGACGTTAACGAGAGGAGCGCCGTCCGCAACACGAGAGCCAACTTCTGAGAGTTCAGACGTGACCTGAGCTGGCCCGGGGAGAAACACGACTTCCCCAAGGTCGATCCGGCCGTCGGTATCAGCCCCTACCGCCTCTTGCCAGTCCTCCACCCGGTTCGCCGTCGATGAAGTGAATTCCGAGTCGATGGTCAGGGTGTCAGAAGTTGCAAAGCCCAAGCGTTCCAACGCCGTTTCAAGTTGGAAGACGTCTGGCCCTTCAAGATTGGTTCGAGCGTCGTACAGCGTTCGATAAACGGGAGTCTCTCCGAAGAGCACGATGACAGGACGGTCATCAATGCGGGCGATGACGTCTCCCTCTTCGAGGACCGTCCCGACCGGAGCAAGCCAGGTGAGGGTACCGTTCATTCGGTTCGCTACTGTCCGAGCTTCTGCTCCGAGGGTGAGATCCCGATAGGCGGGAACTGTCCCTCCGAGGACGACGAATGGCTCACCATCGATCTCGAAGAGAACTTCACCAGGATCTACCACGGATCCAGTCGCGGCGACGAAGCTCACGACTCCCGAAATTGGTGAGCTGAGCGTCTCACCTTCGAGAGACTCAAGCGTGCCGTCATAGCTCTCTTCTTGGGTGAGATCCCCGCGGACCACAGCCGCGGTGTTGGTCAGGGGAGCCTCGGTGGCAGAGGTGCCGCTCTCTGGGTCGGGTAGTTTCTGGATGCCGTAGGCCCCGGCTGCGATGATGGTTACCGCGACTAGGAGCCAAGGCCAGCGCCTCTTGCTGGGGGATGTACTCATGGGCGGCCCCCGCCTCCACCACCAAAGAGCGGACGAGCGTCTTCGCAAGCTTCGTTGGCTGCAATGAAGTCTGGATCCCCAGGGTCAATGTCACCGAACGGTCCGCCGCCGCCGCCGGGCTGGCCAAAGTTGCTTAGGTCCGGGTCGTCCATGTCGTATCCGTTGTCGCGCATACACTGGGCGAATATGATGAGCTGATCCTGGATCTCTGTGAGGTCGAAGTCTCGTGTGAAGCCGATCGTCACGGCGGCAACTTCTGCCTCACAGGCGTCCAACCCTGCCTGGAACGCTTCCCTGTCGATCTGGGCTTCTCCAGCCTGTCGAAAGAGGCTCCGGAGGTCGACGTTGCCGTCGGCGTTCACTTCAGGGTCGCTCACTTCGAGTCCTTCGTCGCGGAGGCATTGAACCAGGGCGATGACGGCTTGCTCCTGGTCTATGTGGGGAAGCGTTTCTGCTGTGGAGGTGACGGTGGTTTCCTCGAGGGAAGCAACCCCGTCGGTGGCCTCGTCACCGCTGCCACAAGCTGCGGTGAGCAAGGCGAGGGCAAGCGCCAAGCCGATGATAGGTTTCATGTCTGGTCTCCAGAGTGAGTAATCGATGCGATCAGTATCCCCAGCAGATCTAAGAGAAGTTCATGAAAGCTCTGTGAGAAGTCTGTGAGTTTCTGTGCAGAGCCAAGAAACTCACATGAGCTAGAGCTAACCCTTTCCAGTGCGATCTACTGCGCTTCCTTCGCTGCGGAGCGGGGGAGGTGGGTCCCGAAGGGGCTCGGATTGTCTAGCCTGGGAACCCGATAGTTGGCCACGGATCGCTGGGTGGGATCCCCAAAGTAATTTGAGGCCTCGTCGAAGCTTCCCCAAGTGGTGGCCCCAGCGCCGTCAGGGCGAGTTTCGTTTCGCCAACCGAATACGGCGCCGCCCCAGTCCTCAATGTTGAACCTGAGATGGTCTCGGTACCAGGCACACAGCCGCTCCCTGTCGGGAGTTCTGAGGAAGATCCTCCTATTCCATTGACCTTCTCCATTTCTCCCTCCTAGTAGTTCTGGCTCTAGCCGTAGTTCTCGAGGCGGAGCCCCGAGACGGGCTCAGTAGCCCTTACCGAAGCGGTCTAGACCTAGTTCCTTCTGCCACTCGGCCGAGGACTTCCGAGTCTGTTCACTTGCCCGGACACCGGTGCCTTCAGAGATTCGGTTCATCATCTCGAAGTTCCCGTAGGTGCTCGCAGCCATCACGACCCCGTCCATTCCTATCTCGCTATGGATCCAAGCTCTCGCTTTGGAGCGGTCTGATGAGGTACCGATCATCGTCGCATCGACAAGGGCGATGAGCGCTTCCCCGCCGGGTATCCCGGTTGGTTGAGTTGTGTCGACGATCGACTTCGGATTGAATTCATGCTGTAAGTTCTCTGCGCTCCACCTGAGCATCAGCGTGTGTGAGAGCACTCAGTAGAAGCATTCGTTGAGATAGGAGGTCCGAGATGCCAATACCTCGTGCTGAGCACGTGAGATTCCGTTGAAGATGGTCGCGCTCGCCATTTCTTCTCCCGACATATACATCTCATCGGTGAGCGCGACCCACTCATCAAATTCTTCCGGAACAATTGAAAGGGCGAAGTAAATCGACTGACCGTTGGTCACCGGTAGCCAAGCTCCTGCATCGACCCAGTCTTCCTCGGGAGCGATATCTCGGGTTGGTTCTCCCGGTTGGGCGCCTGGCATTGAAGGAAGTTCCAGGCCGAGCGCACTGTAAAGTGAGACGACGGCTGCCGTTCTGGATACGATTGAGACAACCTCTACGAGGGACGGTTCATTGGACTCTGAAAGAGCTAGCTGCACCTCGTCCTTCCCAACAGCACCAGGGTCAGCTGCGAGGAGTTCTATGAATGCCATCGT
>Ga0302135_10002261_pt1 | contig 11547 bp, 11 predicted proteins | sample CBN3_surface_MG_FD_203119 | JGI IMG/M metagenome (GOLD analysis project Ga0302135, IMG submission 203119) | Marine microbial communities from Western Arctic Ocean, Canada - CBN3_32.1 | ecosystem: Environmental > Aquatic > Marine > Oceanic | place: Canada: Western Arctic Ocean | collected... | reverse complement strand
TCATCGATGTTAGAGATAATTGGTTCTGATTTTATTCGCACTGCTAAATCCAAGGGTATTCCACAGGCGAGAATTTTTACGAAACATCAACTGAGAAACGCGATATTGCCTGTTGTTACCGTGCTTGGTCCTGCTATCGCTTCTATCACTACAGGCGGATTCGTCGTTGAAATTGTTTTCGCAGTGCCTGGTTTGGGTCGATTCTTTGTTGAGGCTGTGCAGCAACTTGACTACACCGTCATCATGGGTACAACTGTATTCTATGGTGCCTTTCTTGTCTTTATGGTTATTCTGGTTGATGTTCTCTATGGATTTATTGACCCGCGGATGAGTATGAAATGATGAGTTGGGTATATTAATGCAGAGTTTAAGTAGATTAGATTTTGCTCCAATATCTGAGAGCCAAGAAGTTCATGGTATTTCTCGTCCATCTTTATCTTATTGGCAGGACGCCTGGATTCGATTGAAAGCCAATAAGCGAGCCTTAATATCTTTGTGCATTGTAATTTGTTTGCTTTTGTTCACGATTGTGGGTCCTTTAATTTGGCGCGTGAGCCCAGCAGTTCAGGATTTAGACCAAGTTAGTCAGCCTCCAGGCAGTAGCCGTGATGCTCTAATTGTGGATGACTACACTCCCTGGTTTGGCGAAGAGAATTCTGCGGAGAATAGTTTAAGTGTTTTTGGTGAGCCTACCACGCAAGTTGTTCGTCTTCAGTGGGCGGCACTTCCTGGTGCTATTGGTCATCGTGTTTATCGAAATCTATTTCCCTTGGGCGTCGAACGGGCATATGGGATTCCAATCGCCGAATTTTTTGATAACAACACACTATTCTTTGAGGATCGATTAGATTTAAAGCCTCAGAATTACTACTACTCTGTGGTTGCGCTGGGTCAGTTCGGAGAATTACGAGAAGAGTATGAGCTAATTGAAGTAGATGTACACAGAGTTACAACAATAGCCGAAGCGCTTGGGCAGGGATTAATTCAGCAAACGGATAATTATCAGATAGGCGATGCGATTGATATGGCATGGCATCCTTTAGGCACTGACTATTTGGGTCGCGACATGCTGGCACGATTGATGGCTGGAGCGAGGGTTTCACTTTTTATCGGTATTGGTGCGCCATTCCTATTTGTTCTGTTCGGTGTCGTGTACGGGAGTATTGCAGGATTCATGGGTGGTAAAGTCGATCAGGTGATGATGCGCTTTGCAGATTTCGTCGTTGCGTTACCATTCCTACTCTTTATGATTCTATTCAAAATAGCATTTGGTATTGGCCCCGGCGAGAGCGGTGTATTGCCAATGCTCGTTGCGCTAGTGTTACTAATGTGGCCAGCAACGGCGCGTTTGGTCCGTGGCCAAGTTTTACAAATAAGAGAGCAGGGTTATATCAATGCTTCTCAATTATTAGGTGCGAAGACTCCTTATTTGATATTCCGGCATATGATTCCAAACACTCTTGGAGTCGTGCTTGTCACTTTAACTTTTGCCATTCCTAGTGCAATCTTTACTGAAGCCTTTCTGTCCTTCATTGGAATGGGGGTTGCACCTCCAACACCTTCCTGGGGGTCTATGTCAAACGAAGGCATTAAAACCATGCTGACTACGCCACATGAATTAATATTTCCTGCCGTGATTATTAGTATCACAGTTCTCGCCTTCAACCTTTTAGGAGACGGACTGCGTGATGCGCTGGATGCGCGTTTGAGGAATCAGGAATGACGGAGGTTGCTCTAGGTGCCCAGAAGCAAGCTGCCTTGCTTGAAGTCGAGAATCTCGCTGTTGAATTTGATACCTATGGCGGCAAGGTTCAGGCGGTGCGGGGTGTAAATTTAAAAGTAGAAGAAGGAAAGACTCTAGCTATAGTCGGGGAATCCGGTTGTGGTAAATCGGTCACTGTGCAAAGCATGATGGGTCTAACCCCGATGCCGCCCGGTCGAATTACTTCAGGCTCAGCTCGATTGCGTGGTCATGAAGTGCTCAGGAGAAGTAGCATAAATGGACAAGAGATCAGAGGTTCAGAGATTGGGATGATCTTTCAAGATCCCATGACCTCGCTTAATCCAACGATGCGGATTGGTGATCAAATTGCTGAGCCGTTACAGGTTCATAAAGGCTATAGTTATCGCAGAGCCTTCGCTGAAGCGATCAATCTATTAGAGATGACCAAGATTCCAGACGCGCGGAAGCGAGCTCGACAATATCCTTTCGAGTTTTCTGGAGGTATGTTGCAAAGAGCGATGATCGCCATGGCTATTGCTTGCAAGCCTGCAATCTTGATTGCCGATGAGCCAACCACAGCACTTGATGTCACTATTCAGGCGCAGATTCTTGACTTGCTTCAAGACCTACAATCACAAACCGGTATGGCGATTATTTTAATTACTCATGACCTTGGTGTGGTAGCGAGAATGGCTGACGAAGTCTCCGTCATGTATGCCGGTAAAGTGGTGGAGCATGGTTCAGTAGATGATTTATTTTATCGATCTGCCCATCCTTATACTTTAGGTTTGAAAGCAGCGATGCCGACTAATGACCCGGGTCGGCAACACCAGTTACAGCCAATAGAAGGAAGTCCTCCAGATTTGTTCTCACCACCAGCCGGTTGTGGCTATTGCCCCCGTTGTCCGTTCGCCATGCAGATATGCGGGAAGTCCCAGCCTGAGGAATTCTATCTAAGTGATAATCATTATAGTCGTTGTTGGCTGCACCACGATGATTCTCCAGCGAAGCCGGACGATTTAACATTTGGAAAATCTAGCTAATGGTTAATCTTTTTGAGGCAAAAGAGCTAACCCGGTATTTCGATATGGGGCGCAATGAAAGAGTACACGCCGTCGAGAATGTCTCTTTGGATATTGCGGAAAAAGAAATCGTTGGTTTAGTAGGTGAGAGCGGCTCAGGTAAATCCACTTTCGGAAAAACAGTTCTAGGCCTGCATGACAAAACTTCCGGCACGGTTAAATATCGTGGAGAGAAGCTGCCTCAGAAATATCGTCCTGCCGATTTCCAAAGGTTAGCAACGAAGATGCAGATGATTTTTCAGGATCCGTATTCTTCTTTGAATCCTCGTATGACTGTTAGTGAACTTGTCGCAGAAGGTATTCGTTTGCATCCTCAACTTAGCCCTGCAGATATAAAAGAAAAAGTAGCTTTATGGCTAACCAAGGTCGGTTTGCAAGCAGACCATATGTCTCGTTACCCTCATGAATTTTCTGGCGGGCAAAGACAAAGAATCGGAATTGCTCGTGCATTAATTCTCGAGCCAGAATTTGTCGTCTGTGATGAGCCGATTTCTGCTCTGGATGTTTCCGTCCAAGCGCAGGTTATAAATCTATTGGGAGAACTTAAAGAGACGATGGGCTTAACGTTGTTATTTATTGCTCATGACCTTTCTATGGTGAGATATGTAAGTGATCGGATGGCGGTGATGTACCTTGGTTCGCTTGTCGAAGTGGGCAAAGCTGATGCAGTGTATTTCGATCCCAAGCACCCTTACACAGAAGTATTGATAGGCTCCAACCCAGAACCCGACCCCAATTTGGAAAGAAAAAGACTTTCAACGGCAATACAAGGCGAGATTCCCTCCCCAGTTAATGTGCCAGCAGGTTGCAGGTTTGCTAACAGATGTCCAAAAATGATGGGTATCTGCAGAGAAATCACACCCTTACTCATCCCGCTAAAAGATATGGATAGAGAAGTGGCTTGCCACTTGTATTCATAGAATACTTACTTCCGGCTCGTAGGAATAGAAGATGACCATGTTAATGATAAAGAAATAATCCGCAGCCACTAATAGTGGCAACATTTTTCACAACAATCCTCAAGTTCCGGTGGTGATTAGATTCAGTCTTGGCATTGGCTTAGCGAACTCTATTCAGTTGTTGTGGTTGAGGGTCAGCTAGTATAGAGTTCCTCTTCTTTTGAAGGAGGTGCCCATTAATTTAGAGAGGGTGGTTGTTTCATCGTCAATTTTTGGAAAATAGCTTAAAGTATGAACGCGCCATCTAAATTTAGTGATTCAATAAAACTGATAAGAAATTTTAAGACTACAGGGACAGTTGTTCCTAGCTCTCAAGTTTTAATAAAAAGACTCTTGGCTCCAATCGATTTTGAATCAGCTCGTTGCATCGTTGAGCTTGGTCCGGGGAATGGCTGTGTAACTCGTGCATTGCTTAATCGCATGGATGTAGATTGTCTATTAGTTTGCTTCGAAGTGAATAGTGAATTTGCAACACATCTTAGAACTTTCAATGACCCCCGTTTGCATATTTACAATGCCTGTGCATCTTCTATAAGTGATGTAATGGCAGAGCTTAATATTGAAGAGCTGGATCATGTTGTTTCAAGCTTACCCTTAGCTCTGATTGATGATCATGTAGTCGAAAGAATACTAGCTAACGTGGACTCCTCTTTGCGCGAAGGTGGTCATTTTCTTCAATACCAATACAGCCTTAATAATTACAGTGCATTAAAGCCGCGCTTCAAAGATGTGAAAATCAGGTTTACCCTCCGCAACATGCCCCCAGCTTTTGTTTACGAATGCACTAAATAATAATCCTACATCACTTTATTTTTAGTATTAATTAGATCCAAAGCTCAACCGGAAACCTTGCTGGAGCGAATTGGTGGGCGTACACTGCTAAATACTGAATAACTAGCTAAGAGGTAAAGCATGTCGCTGCGAATAAACGATAAAGCACCCAATTTTAGCGCCCAGACAACCCAGGGTGAGATTAATTTCCACGAGTGGTTAGGCGATCAATGGGGAGTGCTTTTTTCCCATCCGAAAGACTTCACTCCTGTTTGTACAACAGAACTTGGTTATATGGCAGGTCTGGAAAGTGAGTTCACTAAGCGGAATTGTAAGATTATTGGCTTGAGTGTGGATGCAGTTGATAATCACGCCGAGTGGGCTAAGGACATCGAAGAAACGCAGGGACATGCAGTTAATTATCCAATGATTGGTGATACGGATCTGCAAGTTGCCAAGCTTTATAATATGTTGCCTGCAGATGAGGCAGGCTCTTCAGAAGGGCGAACTGCAGCAACAAACGCCACGGTGCGGTCGGTGTTTATCGTTGGTCCCGATAAAACTATCAAACTCATGCTTACTTATCCCATGACTACCGGTCGAAATTTCGATGAAATATTGCGAGTACTCGATTCCATGCAGTTAACTGCTGCCCATAAAGTAGCGACTCCAGTAAATTGGCAGAATGGAGAAGATGTAATCATCGTTCCATCGGTATCCGATGAAGAAGCAAAAGAAATTTATCCAGACGGTTTCGACACTATCAAGCCTTATCTGCGCAAGGTTAAACAGCCAGGCTAGTCTGGCTGTCTTTATTTAGACGAGCGATCGTTAAGATAAATTAAATGAGGGGGAAAGGCTGATTAGTAACTAATCAGCCTTTTTTATTGGGCTCCATTGAGCTAAGGGGAAGCCCTTCTAAGGAAGCTTGAATGCAAGCAGTTCAGGGCTATGTTCTCGATCCCCTATTGCGACTAGTAAATATTGTTCGCCTTCATGCATATAGCTAATTGGTGCATTGGTGGTACCGGCTTCTAGCTCAATTTCCCAAAGAATATCACCTGACTCTTTGTCATAGGCGCGGAAGTGAGGACCACCACTGTTGGTGGCGATCTCAACTGGCATATCGAAAGGAATCCGTCCGCCAGGTCGCTGATTCGTAAATCCTTCGCCTAAGAACAGCAGTGATTTGGTAAGCAATGGTGTGGGCCTACCTGGGTAACCTAATTTGCCAAGATTCAAATGGGCGATGGCAGGATTGTTTTTGGGACCATCACCATTAGGTACCATCCATATATGTTCACCGGTATTCATATCAATTGCGGTGATTCTGCCATAAGGCGGTTTAAATAAAGGTAAACCTTGAGGACCGCCTATCCAGCGACGAGCTCCTTTGGTGTAAGTAAGGTTGGTAACATCCTGATCGCCAGGTAGCAAGTCTGCTACAAACGGTGACGTGATCGAAGGGATATAGAGATAACCAGTTTCTGGATCAAAAGCTGCCCCCTGAACATCTGCACCACCTTGTGAACCTGGGAGCTGAATCGTGCCCTGAGTTCCGTTTTCAGTGCTTACCGAAGGCGGGGTAAACATTGGCCCAGTTACATAATTGTTAAAAATCTCCAAGGCTTCGGCGCGTAATTCCGGGGTAAAGTCTATGAGATTATCGACAGTCGCACCTTGTCTATCGAATGCCTTCGGCTTAGTCGGAAAGGGTTGGGTTGCTGAAGTTACTTCCCCCGGGACATTCGATTGGGGTACTGCTCGTTCTTCGATTTCCCATACTGGTTCACCAGTCTCACGATCGAAAACGAAAGCGAACGCCTGCTTAGTGAGTTGTGTAATAGCTTTTATTTCTCGTCCTTCGACAGTTATATCCATGAGAATTGGTGCAGCCGGTGGATCGTAATCCCATAGGCCATGATGAACAGTCTGGAAATGCCAAATTCTCTCTCCTGTTTCTGCATCAACTGCTACTAGGGTCTGGCTGAAGAGGTTGTCGCCAATGCGATGGCCGCCATACATGTCATTGGTTGAGGATGAGATTGGCATGTAGACCATACCTAATTCAGGGTCGGCACTGAACAACGCCCAAACTGGAGCATGGCCCGTATAAGACCAAGAACGATCCTGCCAGCTTGAGGTACCAAATTGGCCTTGCTGTGGAATCGTGTTGTAAGTCCATTTGAGCTCACCAGTGCGCACATCAAAGGCATGTACATCACCACGGGAAGCTTCTTTATTCTCAAAAGTATCATTCATGGACTGTCCGGTAACGATTATATCACCGACTACCATAGGGACGCCGCCCCATCTATAGCGTTCTGATGTTTCAGGAGGGGTTAGTTGGAGGTTCGCCCTGCCATCAACACCGAAATCTGGATAGGTTTCTCCGGTTTCCGCATTCAGCGCGTAGAGATAGGTTCCCCGCTGGGCAATAATTCGTTTGTCGTCACCATCGGTCCAGTAAGCCGCACCACGAGTATTAGCTCCAGGTAGACCCTCGGCGCCACCTGGAGGACCCTGTACCCAGATTGTCTCTCCAGTGCCTGGGTCAAAGGCTTCTACAAGACCAACGCCATTAGTGACATAGGCGACGCCATCAACTACCAAAGGAGCCGCATTCCACGTGGTGGAATAGCGCTGATTCGGGTTTATGTTTACAAAAGACTGATCCAGAGCAGGTCGTCGCCAGACGATCTTTAGATCATTCACATTATCGGCATCGATCTGATCCAGGGGTGTGTATTTTGTGCTCCCGGTATCCGCCCCAAATGCTTGCCAGCCTCCATCCTGCGCTCCTTGCTGTGCCAGTAGGCTAGACGATAAGCTGAGTGCGAATAGTATAGTGATACTTCTGGTGCATATTTTTGGTTTTGTAATCTTTGTCTGCTTGGACATTGGAACGACTCCATAAACACTAAAATCAGTAGAGTATTGATTCTAACCAATAATGGCATAGTTAAAAAAGGTATTAAGAGGATAATCTGATGCTAAATGCGATTAGCTGTGCATTAAAAATTGCTCGTGTTCGGCATAGTTTTGCTTTCAAGAGGTCTTTGGCTCGTTATAATGGCGAAGCATATTCACACATGCTTATTGAATGCCCGCTCCATTAAAGAAATTGCTGAGCTTGAGTTTGGATGAGAGGAAACGTTTCACAAAAATGACTAATAACGGCGCTTAACGGTCATTTAAAAAGTCTTAGCATATGATTCAGAGCTTCAAATCTAAATACTGATAGCCTGCGTATAGCTGAGAAGCTGAAGAGAAAATTTTATGCCACATGATCACGACGACCATGACCACAATTACACACAACCGCCATCTGATCTCGAGCTGCGAGTTAAAGCCCTGGAAAGCTTATTGTTAGAAAAAGGTCTGGTGAAAGCGGATGCATTAAATACAATTATTGATACTTATGAAACTAAAATTGGTCCTCGCAATGGAGCCCGTGTTGTTGCCAAAGCCTGGGTTGATGGCGATTTTAAAAAGGCACTAATAGAAGATGCTGGGGCTGCTGTTGCAGCTTTGGGTTATGCCGGAAGACAGGGAGAACAGTTGCAAGCAGTGGAGAACACTCCCGAAACTCACAACCTTGTCGTTTGTACACTTTGTTCGTGCTACCCCTGGACAGTGTTGGGACTGCCTCCAGCCTGGTACAAATCTGCTCCTTATCGTTCTAGGGCGGTTAGCGAGCCCCGCTCAGTGATGGAGGAGTTTGGTACCGAGCTAGATCCAAATATAAAAATAAGAGTATGGGATTCTACTTCAGAGCTGCGTTATTTGGTTCTTCCTATGCAGCCTTTGGGCACTGAGAATTGGAGTGAGGATAAGCTGTCGGCGCTAGTAAGTCGAAATTCAATGATCGGGGTGGAATTGGCAAGAAATCCTGAGGACATAAATTAATGAATGGTGGTCATGATCTAGGTGGTAGGCAAGGTCTTGGCTCTATAGCGCCAGAAGCTGAAGATCTAGAACCGGTATTTCATTCAGAATGGGAGCGTAGAGTTTTTGCTCTAACCTTGGCAACTGGCATGCTAGGGAAGTGGAATATAGATGAATCAAGGAGTGCTCGAGAGCGGCAGCATCCTGCAGTTTACTTGCAAAATAGTTACTATGAAAACTGGTTAGAGGGCTTGGAAAAACTCCTCGTTGAAAAAGGCTTATTGGCGGCGGATGAACTCTTATATAAAGAAGTTTCTGTTGCTGGTGCTGCACCGGAGTTACGAATCCCTGATGCGGAAGCGGTGCTAAAAATTTTGCAAAGTAGTGGATCCTCTACAATAGAATGCGAAGCCGCACCACTTTTCAACATTGGAGATCGGGTTAAGGTAAGAAAACAGTATTCTTCAGGACACTCACGAGCACCTTCTTATGCGCAAGGTGCGATTGGAAAAGTCATTAGGCACAACGGCTGCCATTTATACCCAGATAAGGTATCTCAAGGCAGAACTATTGGGGAACACCTGTATACAGTATTATTTACCAATCAATCTCTTTGGGGAAAGACAGAAGAAAACGCAGAAGTTTGCATCGACCTCTGGCAACCTTATTTAAGTATTGCAGCGAAAGAATCAGGCTAATGGAGGAATTCCCCTTTCAACCAAGAGACGAGGACGGCCCGGTGTTTAGCCAACCATGGGAAGCACAAGCTTTTAGTCTGGTGCTAGCTTTATATGAACAGGGTGTTTTCAGCTGGCAAGAATGGGCTGCGACACTCAGTCAGCAAATAGAGTTTGCGCAAAAGAATGGGGATCCTGATTTGGGGAATACTTACTATCAGCATTGGTTAAAAGCGCTGGAACAACTTAGCAAGGAAAAAGGTTTGTCGACTGACATCGAGCTTTCTGCTCGTGCTGAGCAATGGCGGCAGGTCTATCTTAATACTCCTCACGGTCACCCAATCGAATTGAAGTGAATTGTTGAACTTGGTTGAAACAAACTCTCTTTTAATGTTGAAGATCTCAATCTTTGAATTTTCAGGTCCGCTTGATAATTTTCAGACCGAATTCGAAGTAGATAACTAAAAAGCCCAATGCGGCAATACCATTGAGAAAATAGATTGATACGTCTCCAGGAATGACATAACTAAAGAGGCTAGAGGGTGTCAAAAAGTAAGATAAGGCTAAAATAAAGCCAATCACCTATATATGTTCGACTTAAAGCGTATAACAGAATAATGGATGATCCACATAACCCATTAGTTAGTGGTCGGATACCACCTTGGGCGTTTGTATTCTATTCCGCTGCCACTCAGCTCTGCTTCGAAGGCATCGAGACTTTGCTTCACTGTCAAGCCGCCAGGTAGGAGAGATCTCTCAAAGTCAGGATTTGCTATGCTTCGAGCCCATTCCTGATCATAGTGATAGGTATAGACCAACTCCGGATCGAGCAATTTTGTGCATTCTGCTGCCGCGACTGGAGTCATTCGCTCCCGCGGTATATTCAGCGGAACAAAGGCGACATCGATTCCGCGTAATGCCTTCACTTCGTTCACACATTCGGTTACTCCGCCAAAAAACAATTTTTTCCCACCCAAGGTAATAACGTAGCCATTAGCATCCCCTTTTGGATGTTCCGGTGCTCCGAGGATAATGTCGTAAGCTGCTACTGCTTTAATAGTGACACCTGCTACTTTAAGTGTTTCGCCATTTGCCATAACAATGCCATCGGGAATTTGTTCCTCGCCATTAGCAGCCATAATAATGCTAGTCATAGGTGTGCGTAATTGGGCAATTGCATCAGGGTCCAAATGATGCCCAGGATTGTCTGTAACCAAAATTAAATCTGCTTTCTTAGCGGATGAGAGCCCGCTAATGCTCCATGGGTCAACCTGGATAACCAAATTTTGATATTCGAGTTGTACACTCGAGTGAACCAGTGGCGTAATAGTAATTGGGCCATCTGCAGCGGGGTAAATGTCGGCTGCAAGTGCTAGTTGACTGCAACAGAGAAGCAAAAATGTTGTGGGCGCTGCTTTGCTAGAAAAATGAGGTCGAAAAGTGGTATAGAGATTAGCAAAGAACATGAGCTGAATTTTGAGAGAATTCAGGATTGAGAGCTTTTTGAATGATTTCATAGTTTTACACTGTAATTAGGCTATTAAACTAGACCGCTTTGGATTTGCAGATATTTATGCCCAGGGGACGCTAGTAAGGTTGGGTTAAGCATACGATGTTCCGAGTCGTAAATACTACCTAATTTTCGCGCTACTCAACGAGGTGCAACTACGGTAAAACTTGTTGCACTGAGGGTCCACAGGCGGATATAGTCTTTCTTAAGCAGGAAAATAATAGCAATTAATAGAGAATAACGAGGCAACCCATGCGCGATCCTAATAACGGGGATGATAGGCCGAATTCTGGTAGCTCCGACTTACCAGAGTCCGCTAGCTCCCCTGAATCTAGAGACTCTCAATCATTAACCCCGGATCCTTTAACCCCGCGGGCCCAATCTCGCCGAGATTTTCTTGAAGGGGCTGGAGCTACAGTGGTGGTCTCCGCCGCGGTTCCCACATTGGGAATGTCAGCCGCACGGGCTGCAGAAGCGCCTAGTGAGACTAATGCTCTGAGAACGGCTATCCAACTAACAGTTAATGGTCAGAGGCATAATGTTGAGGTAGAAGATCGGTGGACTTTGGTCGAGGTACTTCGGGATATGCTGGATCTCACTGGCACCAAGATTGGTTGCAATCGCAGCGAGTGCGGAGCATGCACCGTTATCATGAATGGCAAACCAGTTTATTCTTGCAGTCAACTAGCGGTTTGGGCAGATGGTGCAGATGTGCGAACAGTCGAAGGGCTTGCTCAGAATGGCCGTTTGTCACCAGTGCAGCAAGCCTTCGTCGATAACAACGGACCTCAATGTGGTTTTTGTACACCCGGTCAATTAATGACGGCGACAGCCCTGTTGGAAACAAATTCCAGCCCCGATGCAGAAGCTGTTAAAGAAGCTCTAGTTGGAAATCTCTGCCGTTGTTCGAACTACAACGCCATCGTTGAGGCTGTTG
>Ga0302135_10002257_pt1 | contig 11555 bp, 5 predicted proteins | sample CBN3_surface_MG_FD_203119 | JGI IMG/M metagenome (GOLD analysis project Ga0302135, IMG submission 203119) | Marine microbial communities from Western Arctic Ocean, Canada - CBN3_32.1 | ecosystem: Environmental > Aquatic > Marine > Oceanic | place: Canada: Western Arctic Ocean | collected 2017-09-15 | reverse complement strand
GTTCAGCTATTAAAACAGCCCTAGTAGATATCTCTCGTAACCTAAGAGAGGATGACCGGATACTCCAAGGAAATTCCACCCGTAGCATGGTCCTATTGCTTCCTGCTTTGCAGGTGGCAGCTGCCCTTCGAGACCGAAATTATGTTAGTGCTGAGGATATTGAATTATTATTGCCGAGAGTACTTGGTCATAGAATTGAACTTGCGCCAGGAGTCTCGGAACTTGCTAAGGTTTTGAAAGACAATATGCGCGAACCCATGGAAGTGTTGGCAAGAGGAACTCTCTCTTAGACTATTTTGTATACCCACATAGATTTAGTATTTCCCGCAACATGAAGATTCTGAGAAACAAGACATTGATACCAACAATCATAGCTGACCTTAAAATATTAAAACAAAGTCAGCTACTAACTTTTATTCTTCTTATGGTTTGTCAAAATCTCATGATCACGGTTACATATTCACAAGATGAACCTCTTTCCCTAGAAAATATTGAGATTCCACAGGCTCGATTACCTCTTTGCTTTGGCTTAAGCGGCATAAGTGAACTGCGCGCATTGGCGGTTTGTGATGCTCTTAACCTTAATCAAAACGTCAAAGCCAGGGAGTTAAGTGAACAGTGGCTTCGCGCCGAACCCAATTCTCCAGCTGCCCAGTTTTCTTTAGCCGAAGTTTTATTCTCTGTTGAAGGCAATATGCCAAGAGCTCTATTTCATCTAAATCGTGCAGAGAAACTGACTAACTACCAATCTGTGGAAGGCGCCCTCCAGTCTGGCCTGATGGAATGGCATTACTTAACATTAAGCCAACTCTCTTATGTCCATCAGCTAATGGGAGATCAGGTCAGTTCTTTGGAATATTTAGATAAGCTCAACACCATTTATGGACAAGAAATTGAATCCTTCCGTGGTTGGCCACTGATTAAATTGAAGCAATATGACGCCGCTAGAGAAAGCGCCAACTTAGTACTTCAATCCAGTGATAACGAAAGGGAGCGTTCTCGAGCATGGAATACCCTATGTGCAGTGGAATTGGCTAGCCTGCAACCGCTTGAATCAATGACCGCCTGCGATCGATCGATTTCTGAAGATGAAAACATAGACGATCCCGCAAATGATTATGACACGGTCTATCTCAGTAATGCCTCCGAAGTATCATTGAGTCTTCTGCAAATTGACCAGGCTGAAAAATACCTTGACCGAGCCACTCGATTTCTAAATCCTCAGAGTGTAGCTGATCCTTGGATTTATAAACTGTACCTTACTCTAAACCAGTCTCGCTTTGATGAGGCTCGAGATTCTTTGAACAAAATGCTTATCTGGCGAGAATCTCAAGACCCCATAGTAAGTGTAATGAATAGAGCTGAGCATTTTCTAGTAAGCGCGAGCTTTTTACTAATTGCCGGATACGCTGAAGATTCGATTAAATTAACCGCAACCGCATTAAACCAACCTGACCGCAATGGATCTTATAGTGCTGATGATGCACAGAAAGATTCCTTTGCAGCGCTACTCAATATGATGGCTAACCAAACTGAATTTCAGATTAAATTGGAAAATAACGCTTCGAATGACCTTCTTGACAGCATCTACACTAGATTAAGACTCACTTCCCTTCAACTAGATGGCTGGCGTGCAGCGAGGCGGGCTGCAACATTGTTCGCTGATTTCGAAGTACTGCAAAACCGTCTAAGACCTTACTCCCCTTTAGATGTTCATATTCCAGAGTGGATAGAACCAGAAATAATCCCCCTTATCGGCACTGGTGTAATGTCCAATATTCTAGATCAAGCAAATGAAAATGGCGCATTCCAATTAAACTCTGGTTACTACAATTCCTATAAGGTGGAAATAGCTGCATTAGAAGGAAGAGATTTAGAGGTGCTAAGCCATGGAGAGAAAGCCCTCAGCTTGCTACCTCAGGAAGAAGGTTTGCTTAGGGCTCGAATAACAGCCCGCATGGCGTCAGCAGAGAGAGCACAGGACAACTACGAAGAAGCTCTAAACTATTACGAAATTACTCTCAAAAAAGACCCAAGTATTATACGGCGATTAGGTGAAGACCTTCCTGTTTTGATTATTTCAGATGGGAGTGATTTCTCCAATCTCTTAGAAAACTATATTTCTCGTTCTCCGAGATTTACCGCGGATAGAAATGGTCTACTACTGGAGATTTCTTCAACCCCAGACTATTCAATTTGCTTGAAATCAAGAAACGGCAACGTTATTTCATGCTATAATGTCGCAGCCACTGATAATCAAGATAGCAAATCGAATGCGCAAAAATTAGCTCGGCTTTTTCATACCGACACTTTCGGTCTCGGTTTTGATATCAGCAAAGCTCAGCGGTCGGTACTTCTCGGCTCAAGCGTTATCTTACGCTCACAAACCGATGGCAGTATGCAAACCGACCGAGATACTTTTAAAGCACGCTGAGTAGTTAATTCGAATTAACTTCTAATACATCAGCGACACTACTAGCTGCAATTTCTACCTTTTGACTTTATATCGATTCGGCATAGTCTTAAAAGCAGTCAGCAAGAGTTCCATTAAAACTATGTAAAAGCTTACGCAAGAGCTTTAAGAGCACGAAGAACAGTTTTGCCTAAAATTTCATCTTTATCTAAGCCCATGATCGTATTACTTGCCGCTGTGTCAGCTCTTGGCCCTGCGAGCATGCAAATATTGTTACCCGCATTGCCAATTATTAAAGATTCTTTTTCGGTCAGCACCGATGTTGCGCAGTTAACACTAAGTCTATCTATGTTAGCGATTGCGATAGGAACTTTGTTCTATGGTCCTCTTTCTGACAAATACGGCCGCAAACCTGTAATGTTATTGGGGTTGTGCATCACAATTGTCGGCTCAATTCTTTGTTATTTAGCTGACTCCATTGTTTTTCTAATCGTCAGCCGTTTTATTCAGGCCTTTGGCGGCGCTGCCGGCTTAGTGCTGGCAAGGGCTATTGTTCGAGATGTTTATGGAGCACAAGAAGCCTCCAGAGTAATAGCTACTCTTGTAATGGTAATGGTTGTGGTTCCCATGTTGTCACCAGCACTGGGTGGTGAACTAATGGCAAGACTCGGCTGGCAGTCTGTGTTTGTTGTGGTGGCGGTATTATCCTTGATAATTTCGGTCGTGCTAGCCAACAAACTTCCAGAAACACTGGAAGAGCCGGTTGCATTTGAAGGAGTTGGCTCGATGGTAGCTACTTTTTTGACATTATTCCGTTCTAAAGAATTTTGCGGTTATGCCTTTTGTGTCACTTTTGTATCAGTTGTATTTTTTGCTTTTATTTCTGCCGCACCAGAAATTATGGTTTCGATTTTACATCGCCCTCCTACCGAATACGGTTATTACTTTGTGATGGTGACACTTGGTTTCATGATGGGGAATAATATTGCTCGGTATTTTAGCAAATCTGTTCCCATGAATAAGATGATTAGCATTGGAGCCTGCGTCGGGATACTCGGGATATCACTAGCGATCATCTTGCAAATCTTAGAGTTTCGCCACCCACTGGCGCTTTTTGCGCCTATAGCACTAGCAGTAGTTGGCAACGGAATTACTCTTCCCAATGCGCAAGCAGCAGCAATCAATGAATTTCCAAAAGTGGCTGGAAGCGCGTCTGGGTTGACTGGGTTTCTTCAAATGGCATTTTCAGCAGCCGCGGCTCAATTAGTTGCGATCATCTACAACGAAACAGTTTATCCCTTGCTGACCTTAATGCTCGCAGCATCAGTACTATCACTAATATGCTTCCGCTTAGGCGTGAGTCAAAAGTAGCGAGTTTAACTCTAGACTCGCAGTTAGAGGTTTAGGAATCGGGCAGTTTTTACTTAAAAATCTAATTGGAATAATTGACTTGTAAATTCCTTAGAGTCTCGCAGACAGCGCACATCGAACAACAAGCTACCATCATGAATTCTACCGATGACCGGTTTTGGGAGTCTCCTAAACGCTGCTGCAAGACGTAGTAGCGACGCATCGGAATCTCCTTTTCTAGCAATTGGGGTGATCACAATTGCTGTACTTCGAATAAGATCCAGGGGCAGAGCCCCACTGCCAATCTGACTCTTACACTCATTCAATTGAATCTCTGCTTTGTTCTTTAGCAGCTCATTTAAAGATTGCAATAACTCATCGGCCAAAGCCTTAATTTCGTCCTCCGGTCTAGTAAGATCAGCCAGTAGTGGCAGCCTTGATGATATACGCTGAGGGTCTTTATAAAGGTTGATGACCGCCACTAAAGCAGCAAGAGTGATCTTGTCCACTCGCAGCGCTCGCTTTAAAGGGTTACTTTTTAATGCTTGAATCAACTCTTTAGAACCAACAATAATTCCAGCCTGAGGTCCGCCTAGCAGTTTATCTCCACTAAAGGTGACTAAATCAGCACCCGCTTCCAACACCTGCTTGACCGTGGGCTCATTAGGAAGGTTAAATTGCTTCAAGTCGACCAGAGTGCCGCTACCCAAATCTGAAACAAAAGGCAAGTCTCTGCTTTTTGCTAAATCACTTAACTCTGCCTCAGTAACTGAATTCGTAAACCCGCGAATCTCGTAATTACTGGTATGGACCTTCATTAACAATGCGGTATCAGTATTTATTGCTGATTCATAATCTTTCAAATGTGTACGATTGGTGGTGCCTATTTCTTTTAAAGTACAATTGGCACTCCGCATTACATCAGGAATACGAAAAGCTCCGCCTATCTCAACCAATTCGCCTCTGGAAATGATTACTTCTTTGCCCGCTGCCAATGTATTGAGAACCAACAATACTGCTGCCGCGTTATTATTGACAACAGTAGCCGACTCAGCCCCAGTTATCTCGCAAATGCTTTGCTCTAAGTGAGTATCGCGGTCTCCACGCATGCCGGTCTCGAGGTCGTACTCAAGGTTTGTCGCATGAGCAGATACAAGCTGCATTGCATCGATTGCTTCCTGAGGAAGTTTTGCGCGCCCTAAATTAGTATGAATCACTGTGCCTGTGAGATTAAATACAGGAACTAAAGTACTACTAAATTTATTGGAGACTGCATATTCGATTTCTTTGCAGAGAAAGTCGTGGAAATTTTCTCCGCTAATTAAATTCTCTAAGCTCTCAGGGTTTTCAACTACTAACTTACGAAGTGATTCTAGTTGAATTTTTATTTCTTCTTTAACACTCTGGCGGCCTACTCGCTGAATTAGTTCTTGTAATAACTCGCTTTGTAGAAATTTATCCACAGAAGGGATGGCTTGATAAAGGGTTGTATTCGAAATCATAGTGGTCAAAAAATGCTCGCCTAATACGTTTTATGGCGCCGTGAGAATTATAATTGTAGGCAATCTACGTAATAACGAACTTGTACGCAAGCATTTGCCCGCACGATCAGCCCAGCAACTCTTGCTAAGCATCGGATGGAAATACTACACTAATCTGACACTTAGCTCACAGGGCCAAAAATTAGATGCCAAAAAAAGAACACTTACTAGTTACTTGTGATTTTCATTCTGAAACCGTGCGGAAGCTAGATGCGCTTTATCATACCCATCATTTATGGCGGCTATCTCCCAGCGAAAAAAGCTCGTTACTCACTCAACTCCAAGGGAAATGTCGCGCTGCCGCAGTTGCTGCATGGTTTGTAGATGAAAAAGTCTATGAGCTGGAATCTATAGAACTTATATCTAGCTTTGGTGTTGGCTTAGACGTTATCGATTTTCAGAGAACTAATGCAAAAAATATCCGAGTAACGAACACTCCTGATGTATTAAACGACTCCGTAGCAGATGTTGCTATGTCCTTAGTGCTAGCAACGACCCGCAATATTATCAATGCTGATCGATTTGCCCGCAGTGGCAATTGGTCAAATTCATCTTTCCCTTTTTGTAGAAGCATTGGTGGTATGACTCTCGGAATTGTCGGCCTCGGGCGAATAGGAGAAGAGATCGCTCAAAGAGCAATTCCGTTTAACATGAAGATCGCCTATCACAATAGACGAGAAAAAAATCTTGCTTACACTTACTATCCTACATTAACTGGGCTAGCCAAAGAATCCGATGTATTAATCTGCGCACTCCCTGGTGGCGAGGAAACTAAGCAAGCTATTAATAAAGATATTTTCCAAGCTCTAGGTTCGGCTGGAATCTTTATTAATATTGGTAGAGGTTCCTGTGTAGACGAAACCGCGTTAATAGAAGCCCTAGCGAATAATACTATTGCAGCAGCAGGGCTTGATGTATACGAAAATGAACCAAATATTCCCGAGGCATTGATATCAATGGACAATGTCGTTCTATTTCCACATATTGGTAGCTCGACGGTGGAAACTAGACACGCAATGGGCAATCTAATGCTAGATAATCTTGCGGCTTTTTTTGCTAATAAGCCGTTGCTAACAGAGATCGACTAAGGTGTTTGTCCAAGAATTTGTTGAAACATTCTGTCCTTATTGTGGAGAACCAATTCAACTTCTTATCGACTGCTCTATTCCCCAACAGGACTATATTGAGGACTGCCAGGTGTGCTGCCGACCGATTCAAGTAGTTGCCCTTACCGACTCGGAAGGAATTCCTTCAATAACCGTTACTACTGAAAACGAATAACGAAGAGGTGATTAATTTAATAAATAAAAGTAGATGTATTTGGTATCATTGCTATACATCATCTAAAAAATATTATTAGCTCAATTCTCATTTCGAGAATCAAGTGAGCTATGCAGACTTAATGGCAAATAATTCTAAATACGCACAAATATTGGTTAGAGTCCCGTCAAAGGAAAAAAGAGGGATGCACTACGAAAAGTAGAGAAATCATGCAAAGTTTCTAAAAGCTGCTCAAACCTAGATTTAATTAATTTCGACCTTTGTTGAAATTATGCCAAGATTGAATAACTTAAAATTAAGTTAAGTCATCGATCGAACTGCATTTGACTACAAATGATCATGGCCGTTCTGTAATTAAGTGGAGGGCACCCCATTTAACCACTGGATTTTGGTTAGTAGGTGCTTTATCCTCCCGACCCGCAATTGGGAGTTGGGTATAGTTGGGCATTTATCGGAACATGCATTATTAGTTTAGATTCCCTATGAGTGTCTCTTAATTCCGAACAAGATGGACTTTCTACCTGGTCATGCAGCAGAGCGTTAGCTGCAGCGTAAGCTAGCACTAGTTTAAGGATCGATTTTTTACATATGAGCACTTCCCTCGCAAAGAAAGCTTCTAAACCTAAAAGAAACGCCGCCTTGAAAAAATACGTATATGCCTTTGGTCGAAAAACTGACGGCGACGCCACTATGCGTGAACTGCTTGGTGGAAAAGGTGCTAATTTGGCAGAAATGGCATCAATTGGACTCCCTGTACCTCCTGGTTTCACCATCAGCACAGCCGTTTGTGGTTACTACTACGACAATGAGAAGAAATATCCAGCTGCACTCGGGAAGAGCGTTGGCGCAGCAATAAAGCAAGTTGAAGATCAATTGCGCAAAAAATTTGGATCGCGCAGTAATCCACTATTAGTGTCAGTGCGGTCTGGGGCCAGAGACTCAATGCCCGGCATGATGGATACCATTCTCAATCTTGGTCTCAATGATGAAACCGTGGAGGGCCTAAGTGAAATATCAGCGAATTCTCGGTTTGCCTGGGATTGTTATAGACGCTTTATTCAGATGTACGGCGCTGTCGTCATGGGTGTGCAGGCCCGAACGGAAGAAGAGGAAGACCCTTTCCATGAAATACTGGATAGATTGAAACGCAAATTAAAGGTAAAGGCTGATAATGAACTGAGTACTCTGGACCTTCAAGAGCTAGTAGATCAATATAAAACTCTAATCCGAAAACGCACTCGCCAAGATTTTCCTCAAGATGTCATGGAGCAACTATGGGGAGCTATCAGTGCTGTTTTCGGTTCTTGGAAGAACAGTAGGGCTATTCTCTATAGGCAGGAATATGGAATACCCGCTGAATGGGGCACAGCTGTCAATGTGCAAGCGATGGTCTTCGGCAATTCTGGGGATGATAGCGGCACAGGTGTCGCATTTACTAGAGATCCAGCGAATGGCGAAAAAGCCTTCTACGGCGAATACCTAATTAATGCCCAAGGCGAAGACGTCGTGGCTGGTGTTCGAACTCCTAAAGCTATTAGCGCTTTAGCCTCTGAAATGCCCAAAAGCTTTCGCGATCTGGAAAAAGTTCGCAATAAACTCGAAAAACACTTCAAAGACATGCAGGACTTCGAATTCACCATCGAGGATGGCCGGCTTTTTATCTTGCAAACTAGAAATGGCAAACGTACAGGACTAGCCGCAGTTCGAATTGCAGTGGAAATGCAGAAAGAAAGGCTGATGAGTCAAGAGACAGCGTTGTTGAAAATACCCGCCGAATCTATTGATTCTTTGTTAGTCCCAGTATTTGATCCAAAGGCTCTAAAAGCGGCTCCCGCTATCGGCCAAGGCTTACCTGCAGGTCCAGGAGCGGCCACGGGCCGTATCGCTTTCACCGCAGCAACAGCAGAACTCGAGACTCGCAAAGGTAATAAGGTAGTCCTCTGCCGCACTGAGACTTCGCCTGACGACCTCAAAGGTATGTTGCATTCGCAGGGGATATTGACCTCTCGAGGCGGCGTATCCTCGCATGCGGCGCTCGTAGCTCGCCAGCTGGGCAAAGTTTGCGTCTGTGGTGCTGGTGATATCAAAATCAATTATGAAAGAAGAACCCTTACTGCTGGTAAAACTATCCTTCAGGAAGGCGATTATATTTCTATCGATGGCAGTACCGGCATAATCTACAAGGGTCTGATCGAAAGTGCAGACTCTGAAGTTAAGCGAGTTCTCGAGGGCGGGCTGAAGCCATCGAAAAGCTATACCTATGAACTCTTCCAAACCGTCATGAAGTGGGCTGACAAGTACCGGAGTATGAAGATTCGCACCAATGCCGATACTCCAGCTATGGCACGGCAGGCGGTTGCATTTGGCGCAGAAGGGGTTGGTCTGTGTCGAACAGAGCACATGTTCTTTGACGGCGATCGCATAGATTTCATGCGCCAGATGATTCTGGCCGTAGACGAAGTACAAAGAAGATCGGCGTTGAAAAAACTGCTGCCCTTCCAGAAAAAAGACTTTGTGGGACTCTTTCGCGCTATGAACGGAAGACCTGTGACCATTCGCTTACTGGATCCGCCACTGCACGAGTTTCTACCCCATGATGATGTCGTAAGGCGTCAGCTAGCGGAAAAGCTGGACGTACCGCTAGATTTCGTCATTGATAGAATTAAAGCACTCCACGAAGAAAATCCCATGTTAGGTTGTCGCGGTTGTCGTCTGGGAATCCTTTATCCTGAAATCACAGAAATGCAAACGCGAGCGATTTTCGAAGCCGCCGCTCAGGTGATGAAAGGAAGTAAGCGTATTAAAGTAACACCTGAAATCATGATTCCACTGGTAGGCTATCGCGAAGAACTGGCTGACCAGTTACGAACCGTCCACCGCATTGCCAAAGAGGTTATGAAAAAACGTAAGATTCAAATTAAATACCTCGTGGGCACTATGGTCGAAGTTCCTAGAGCCGCAATTACCGCAGATGAGATTGCCAAGGAAGCTGATTTCTTTAGCTTTGGCACCAATGATCTAACCCAAACCACCCTAGGTCTGAGTCGTGATGATATGGGGCTGTTCTATGACGAATATCAGAGAAAAGAAATCTACAACAAGAATCCTTTCGCGAGCATAGACCAGAGAGGTGTTGGCAAGCTTATTGAGTTAGCCGTGGAACGAGGTCGCAGTACTAAGCCAAATCTAAAGCTTGGAATCTGTGGAGAGCATGCCGGTGATCCTTCTTCAATCGATTTCTGCTACCGCGCCGGACTAGACTATGTCAGCTGCTCCCCTCCAAGAGTGCCCGTTGCTCGTTTAGCAGCAGCACAGGCTCGACTAAGACATGGTTAATTCATAATTAAAAGGTTTCGAAATCGTCAGCCGAAAATGCAAAGTTATAGATTTACTCAGACAATAAGCGGTGGCATTGGACAATCAATACACGCCGCTATCGCTCTAAACAATTCTGCTTCTATGGGAACGATTTCCTTATCTGCAGTAATACAACTAGCGCAGGCTGTTAATAGTGCAGGTTTCTGAAGAGGCTTTAACATTTGGAGGTCGATCACCGCAGCATTTAGTTTCTCAAAATCGATTTCATTAATTGGAACCAATTTCAACGAAGTAGATAGTTTACTCGCCCCCAGCCCAAAAACTTCAGCTACACTTAATCCATTCTGCTCATTCGAGTGTGCCAAAATAGATAGCAAAACCTCACAAGCTGTCTCCAGCTGACTGATCTCCTTTTTTCCTGGCCTGCTACTTTGATTCTTATCGAAGACCGCATCCAAATGATGGAAAACAATATTCTGCAGAGCCCATTCCAATAGATTCATCTTCTTATCCATCGTGATCAACGCATGGAAATTCTCTTTAAACAAGTAGTATTGGTTCTGTGAAAGCTGCCTGAGGCTAGAAATGGCTATTTCCACGAGTGCGAGGCGGTGCTCGGCTTCAACGTTTGTCACTTCCCTTATCAATCTGGCCAATTCTTCATAGACACCAGCATCGGCACTGTTTTTCAAATGATCCAACTGCTGAGCACGATCATCTGCAGATAAATCCAATATCAGCAAGTAGACAACCGCCCTAGCCGCCGAAGGTTCCCTCGCTGCGTCTAAAAGAACTTGAGGTATCGACGCAAGCAATGCATCAGCATAAGCCACATGTCTTTCATCCGGATTTCCGACTTGGTTGATTATTGAATCGGTGACAAGCACACCCGCGGAGCCTGTCAAAATGGTCTGGAGCAGAGCCTGTCGTTTGTCAGAATCACCGCTAGAATTAGCGTTCTTCGCTGCAGCTTCATCTGTGCAGGCTGCGATTGAATGTTGTTTCTCATGAGCCTTGAGCAGCTCATAGCTTCCATCCCACTTTGGTATTATGGCAGCTATGCGAGATTCCAAAGAGGGGTGTGTTGCGTAAAGACCTCCAAAAGAGCTGGAATGCGGCTCTTCAAACAAGGCATGACTAATTTCAGAACTTGCCGGATTATTGAGAAATGATTTCTCCGTATGATTACCAATTTGCATCAATGCTCCTGCAATGCCTTCCGGGTTTCGCGTAAATTGCACTGCAGATGCATCCGCAAGGAATTCCCGTTGTCGACTGACAGCCGCTTTTATCAGATTACCGAAAAAGGTTCCGACAGAGCCAATTACCACTAACCCTAAGCCAAGGGCAACTATACCTCCTGAGTCTTTTGATCGGCGTCTATAAACACTTCCGCGTAGCAAGTGGTAGCCAATAATTCCTAGAACCATAATCCCATGCAGAATCCCAATTAAGCGGATGTTAATGCGCATATCGCCATGAAAAATGTGACTAAACTCATGGGCTACAACTCCTTGCAGCTGATTCCGATTGAGAGTCTCGATGGCCCCACGGGTCAGACCGATAACGGCGTCGCTGGGGGAATAACCAGCTGCAAACGCGTTGATCCCAGCTTCCTCCATCAAATAAACCGGCGGAACTGGCGTCCCGGA
>Ga0302135_10002256_pt1 | contig 11556 bp, 9 predicted proteins | sample CBN3_surface_MG_FD_203119 | JGI IMG/M metagenome (GOLD analysis project Ga0302135, IMG submission 203119) | Marine microbial communities from Western Arctic Ocean, Canada - CBN3_32.1 | ecosystem: Environmental > Aquatic > Marine > Oceanic | place: Canada: Western Arctic Ocean | collected 2017-09-15 | reverse complement strand
ATACGCTCATCTATTTGAGGGTATCGACGCGGTTATTCACCTGGCATTCAAGCCGCATACTGCCCGCGATGCAGCGTTTGAGAAAGAGCCGATTGACCGGTTCGACAACGAGCACGAAAACGTTCAGATGGCAAACAACATCTACCGCTCGGCTTACGATGCCGGAGTTCGTCGACTCGCTATCGCCAGTTCGAATCACGCGGCCGACTGGTACGAGCACACACTGATCCATGATCGCAAGATGGACATGGTCCGCCCCACCGATCTTCCGGTTTCTGATAATTTTTACGGCTGGGCCAAAGCGGCTTACGAGTTACTAGCGTTCCCGTACGCGTGCGGAATTTTCGGCAGGAAACTAGAGACGGTCATGCTGAGAATCGGATTCACCCGGCCTATCGTTGCCGAGCAGTACATCGGAGAATCTACGATGTCCGAACAAACGGCCGGCGGCATTGCAGAGTTCAAGCGGAATCTTGGTGCCTACATCAGCCCACGAGACATAACTCAGCTGTTCACCAAGGCAGTCGAAGCCCCGAAAATTGAGGATGAACACGGCGTTCCGTTCGTAGTGGCGTATGGATGCAGCGATAACACACGCAGGTTCTGGTCGTTGGAAACAGGTCGCAAGTATCTCGACTATCAGCCACAGGACGACACGGAAGTTAAGTACGCGAAAGAGGTCGCACAACTAATCACCGGCGATGGCACGAATGTTCGGGGCGGCAAGGTCGGTATCTAACGAGCTGAGGTATCGAAAGTTGGCGCCCTAAACTGTCGGGCGCCTCAGATCGTTCGTTGTTAGTAGAACGAGAACTTTCGTTTGATCATCTTCTCTACGCCGATTTTCTGCACGATCTGCTCGTGCAGTTCGAAGTCCCACTCGCCGATGAAACTGACCGCAGTGCCTCGTTTGCCCATGCGCGCCGTACGACCAATCCTGTGGACGTACTCTTCGATGTTTTCGGGCATGTCGTAGTTGATGACGTGGGATATGCTCGGAATGTCGAGACCGCGGGCGGCAAGGTTAGTCGCAACCATCATTTTCAAGCTGCCGTCTCGGAATGCATTCATCACGCGGTTTCGCTCTGACTGCGACATTCCGCCGTGTATTCCTTTGATCGCGTAGCCCTCGCCAGCCAGGCCTTTCGACAGACGGTCGACACCGACCTGCATACGACGGAAGATCAGGACCTGTGATTCTTCGTCAACGTCGTCAAGGACCTCGAGAATTCCGTCAGCTTTATCTTGCGATGCAACGTCGTAGAAAACCTGGTCGACCTCATCTACCGTCTGTAAACCCTTCGAACTGGATACAAGTTGAATCCACCTAGGATCATCGAGATACTTGCGAATGAGACCACGGATGAAACCGGGGATAGTCGCTGAATACAGTGCTGTCTGGCGGGTACTCGGTGTTCGCTTGAGTATAAATTCCATGTCGTCGGCGAATCCGATGTCGAGCATCTCGTCCGCTTCGTCCAACACAGCCATTTTTACGTAGCCGAGATCGAGGATCCGGCGATTCATGAGATCTTTTAGTCGTCCCGGCGTGCCAACGACAATTGGCCTACCAGTCTCAAGTGCCTTGATCTGCTTCGCAATTGGCTCACCACCGTAAACGGCAACAACGCCAACGCCACGATCGCGACCGATCAGCGAAAGTTCTCGTTGAACCTGTTGTGCAAGTTCGCGGGTAGGTACAAGAACCAGTCCTTGAACATCGCGTGAACCCGGGTCGACAACGTTGCACATCGGAATACCGAACGCTGCCGTTTTACCCGATCCTGTCACTGCCTGTGCAACGACATCACGATGCTGGAGAAGCCACGGAATCGAGGCTTCCTGAATCTCCGACGGAGATTCATATCCCATATTCAATATGGATTTTATGACGGATTTTTCGAGTTCAAGACCACCCCAGTCATCGGTGCCCTCCAAGTCGGCAGCAATTTCGGGTTGTTCCGGTTGCTGTTCTCGGTCGCGTCGCCTTACCGGCTTGCCTCGCACTGGAGTTCGCTCGTCCTGATCTGAGGACTGATGGTTGGTCGGTGAAGAATTACGCCTCTGAACGCGAGGTTCGTCGCGCTCAGTTCGGTTTTCGTGTCGATCGTATCGACCCTCATCAGCGCCCCGGGCACCACTTCGGCGGGTCAAGGATGATTCATCCCGGCTTCTTCGCTGCGGGCGGCCATCACGTCGATCACGAAATTCTTCTCGTGGCTGTTGGCTGGTACGACGACCGCGCCCTGCATTTCCCTGAGAGTTATCAGACGAATTGCGGGTGCGCTCGTTGCGTGGCTCAGAGTCTCGTCGAGATTCTGAGCGTTGCCTGTCGGATCGATCGTTGGAACGATCTGACGAACGATCGTCTACACGTCGGTCGTCGTTTCGTGAGCGTGACTGGCGTCGACGCCCTTCGCTACGATCGCGTGAGTCGTTTTCGCCAGAGTTTCGTTCGCTGCGACGTGTATCCCGACGGCGATTGTCGTTCTGTTGACTGTCGTCCCGGTTTGTACTTGATCTTCGCTTGCGCGGTCGATCAGAGGAAGAACTTTCGGGGTCGTTTGCTGTCGATTGGGGGGAATTTGGAGTGCGGTTGGCGGCTTTACGTTTGCTGGTTCGTGAATTCGATTCAGCAGATGCTGATTCGTCGTTCTGAATGCCGCGACCGATAAGACTTTTCAGTCGGCCTAGAGTGCCCAGAGTACTGGTGCCCTTCTGATGGTGGGAAGTGTATTTGCTTACCTGTGTATATGTATTACTTGCCTCTAGTGTACGACTTCACAACGCATTTACGACAGTAGACAGCCGCAGATCAATGTGAACATTAAGTGGATCACGTTGTTTCGACCAAACCCCGTTCAATCGCAAACAGGTAGAGGAGAACGATTTTGATTACTGTTGGATACATGAACCATATCCAACTGACGGACGCACCATATTTGCAGCTGACCGGCGATTCGACCGATCGAGTTCAGTCGATTAGTGGGGTGTTTTTAGAAAATTGGATCGCATACATGGCGACTCTACTTATCGGAACAGCTCTTGTGGTGATGGTCAGTCTGTTGACCGGCGGTGTGTGGGTGGTCGGATCGATCGCACTGTTATTTCTGGGCGGCGGCACGGTGGGTCACATCGTCTTGCAGAAAAATAGCAACGGCGACAAACACCAGCTCGATGACCTGAGACGGCGACTCTCAAGCGAGGCGAGTGCGAGTCGGGTTCTGGGCGGTATACGGCTCATCAACAGCAACGACTCGAAGCGTCCTGACGCCCGCCTTGTTGCCGCGGCTCGAATGGCAACCGCATACCCGGCGGCTGTTGTTTTCAATCTTCGCGAGGCACACGGTGTGCTTGCCCCATCGAACTGGAGTTTCGACGGTGATTTATCTCAAATCAGGGAGCAATTCGAGGCGATAGACAGCGATGAGCCCGGTGCAGTTGCCGCACGCCAGGGTTCAGCAATCGTCATGTCCTACTCGGCTGTCGACAACTGCCTGCCCCTGCCAACGTGGGCTGAAGCGGTGGGATTCACCCAGGGAATCGTGGCGCCTATTTCCAGAGGATTCGACACTATTGGAGTTGTATATGCGTTCAACAAGTCAGGTTCTCTGCCAACTCTCCAGGAAATAGAACAGCTCGAACTTATTGTGAACTTCGGTTCGACAACGTTGAACACCTCTCGAATTGATGTGTCGGGACTGCAGAATCAGCCTTTCCGGGTTGTTGAGAATTCCAGTGTGACAAAACGAGGAATCCCGTCGGCATCATCTATTCGGATGGACGGCTTCGCGCTGAACTCTGAATCTGAGCGTATGGAGATGGACGGGATGTCGATTTCGCTCTCCCCAACCGAATTTTTGCTTATCCACGCACTAGCATCGTCACCCGAAACTCCGGTGTCACCTGTCGACCTGATGGACAGATGCTGGACAAAAGATGCTCGTCCTGCCGACAACGCGGTCGATGTTGCAATTTTCCGGTTACGTAAGAAGCTGGGTAAGACCGCTTCGGGTAAAGGTCTCATCAAAACCGTGAGAGGCACCGGCTACATGTTCATTCCACCAACTGCTGGCACCGAATCGGCAATAATCGCCGACTGATATTAGCCGCCACGGTTATCTTTTATTTGGTCTCTGGGGATTTTAAAAGTGAACGCCGCACCGAGGCGTTTGGTGCGGCGTTTACGTCTGCCGGTCATCAGACCGGGTCCGCCAGAAAATAGGCTTCGTGTTCAGCTCGCTGGCAGCAGCATTGGGCCGCGCTTACGTATGGGATCAGGTGCATCGAAGATCGATATGCTCGGAATCAACTCCCGTTCGCCCGTAACGACAAGTGGTGCAACAGCATGTGGCGTCGCTTCTCCCGGAACAACTGTGTTCTCAACGGATCTGGAGCCTTCACCGAGTAGGAGGGTCACTCTGATGCCCTTCCCGAGTGCAAGCTGTCGTTCGCTGGACACGTGTACTTCAGCGTGACGACCGATTTGCTTACGTAACGCAGTGACGGCTTCGGCCACCTGTCCGAGCGACAGTCCGATGCCGCCTTCCACATGGATTACTGCGGACTCCACGCCAGAAAGGCGAGATGTTGATTCTGCAAAGGTGTTCGTTACCGCAATTCTGCCAGCGTGAAGGCCATCGCCTGATCCTGACAGCACAAGCGTGTTTCCGGCGTTCATCAACGACTTTTTCACCGTTTCGAAACGACCTGATGACGCTTTGAGAGTCGATGTAATTGAGCGGACCAGTTCGGCCACATTGCGATCGGCTTGCTCGAATGCACCACTGAAGGATGCGACAGCGTTCCCGAGACCGGTCCAGTCATCGTTGTACAACGTGATCACTGCATCAGCCGACTGCATCAGTCGATCGTGAGCACGTGCCGCCAATTGATTTCGAAAACGTCCTTCGAATTCGAACGGCATATTGATCGCAGCTATTGTCAGCGCGCCAGAGTTTCGGGCCATCTCAGCAACAAGTGGCGAGATTCCAGATCCGGTGCCACGTCCGAGTCCGGCGAGAACAATGACCACATCGGCTTCGTCCACGAAATTCTGGACTGTTGATGTAGCGTCGCTGAATTGCTCAGCAGCTACAGCCGCATCGCCTCCGCTACCGAAGCCATTACCAAGCTGCAGTGTGACTATCGATTCGCCGAGGTTACTTACGGAAGACCCAGTGTCGATAGCAAGTACTTGCACGTTGCCGGAAGAGAATTCCTGTAAGCGCTTTACAGAGGCGCAACCTGCACCGCCCACACCAACAACTCGCACATCAAGGCTATTTGACTTCGGTGTCGTGTGGCTCGTATCTACTAACTTCATCATCAGGTCCAACCTTTGCAATTCGGCCGGTGCGTTTCGGGATGTTTTTGTCGATGTCATCCCCGACCGGACTCGTAAATTAGCACGCATGCTCTATTAATTGGAAGAGGTTTAGAACACATATTCTGAACATTTGTTCTAATTCACCTGTTTGCGGGTAAGCATCTCGGCCTCGACCGCCTATTTTTGGGCAATCTATAGACTCTCCATTCGTACTCGAACCCATGCATCAAACACCCAATCCACTCCCCCGCGTCGCACGCACCCCCTTTTATTACGGGTGGGTTGTTCTAATCGTTGCCGCCCTTGCTAGTTTTGTTTCCGGGCCGGGCCAGACCTTCACGTTTTCGGTTTTCCAGGATTCGTTCATCGAAGACCTGCACCTATCTTCGACATCCGTTTCGACGCTTTATCTATTTGGCTCTCTCACCGCCGCCGTGATGATCATCTTCATCGGTCGCAGCCTCGATCGGTACGGACCACGACGAATGATGGTCTTTTCCGTCGTATTTCTGGGTATCGGGGCACTGTGGCTCTCTCAGGTAACGACAAGCTGGCAGTTATTCATTGGGTTCGCAATCATGCGTACGATGGGACAGGGAGCCCTCAGCTTGATTCCGGCGACGATGGTCTCGGTCTGGTTTGTAAGGAAACGGCCGATGGCTCTAGCACTGATGGCGTTAGGGGGAGCAATCGCCAGTGGCACATACCCATTTTTCGGAGCCACATTAATCGAAGCGTTCGATTGGCGAACTGCCTGGGTAGCAATCGCTATTACCGGATGGGTGCTACTGATCCTCCCAGCGATCATATTCATCAGAACCAGCCCCGAGTCGATCGGATTACTTCCCGACGGCGATACACCGGAAGACCCTGAAGTTGCTGATGTCAGTTCGAAAAGTAGGTCTACTAGCCGAACAGAACACTCGTGGACAGCCAGGCAGGCCACCAGATCGAAAGTCTTGTGGCTCCTGATATTCGCGGGATCAGCGCAGTCTCTCGTTGGTACAGGTGTCGCATTTCAGCAAGTATCGATAATGACGTCGAAAGACCTGTCGATAGGGGCGGCGGCGGGGGTGTTCGGCGTCATGGCACCAACTGCAATCGCGGGTCAGTTTATCGCTGGTTATCTCGCCGGTAAATTTCCGATTCGATATCTGGTGGCCACAGGGCAGGTTGGACTCGTGGTCGCAATGCTGATGCTCCTGAACACAACTGAGCTATGGCACGCCTACGCTTATGGAGCTGTTCTCGGCACGGTGCAAGGGTTCCTAATGAACACGAATCAGATCGTGTGGCCGACATACTTCGGACGCACACATCTGGGTAGCATCCGCGGGGTTGCGAACTTTGGAACCATGTCGGCAGCGGCGCTTGGGCCACTCCCCCTGGCCTTATCAATTGATCTTTCGGGGTCCTACACAACCGGTTTAATTGCGTACATGGTGCTTCCGCCGCTGTGCGGCGTTGCAGCGCTACTCGCTGGCAAGCCGGGTCGACCATCTCTATAGCTAGCCGCTGTTTGTTGCGATGGACCATTAGGCGAGCACCGGGGGACCGCAGGCAGACAATCTGCCTTGTTCATGAACGGGTGACTGCTCAGTTATGAATTTTCTGCCGGACGTGTGATGATCGGGGTTCTGCCATATCAAGAGAAATCTATGCCCACGACTATCGACATCCCAAGCGGATCACACGCGTTCGACAACTTCAAGAACGGAAACTAGACCGAGCTGACTTACTTGCTTAAGTGGGAAGCATGGAAGTGGTTGTGGGAGGTGGCGGAGTGTCGGGTGGTCGGCTTCGAGGTGAGGCTGGAGGGGCCGTTTGGACGAATAGCTGATGTTGTGGGTCTGGTCCTGAGAATCGGGTTTTCTTGATCGAGGTGAAGTCGAGTAGGGCTGATCTACGTCGTGACGACAACAACGAGCTTGCTCAGAAGAAACTGTTACAGAAGGCCAAGTCGCTGGACGAAGCGGTGGAGCTTACAGAGGTTGTGCTTGCTGAGTCTCGCGCATCAGATTCTTCGAACAAAGTAGGTGCAGCCAGGGCGTTGGCTATCGCCGAGTCGGACGTCGAAGTCGTTGCGAAAAAGGCTGAATCAACCAGAAAACGCATCGATACGCTGTCAACGAAGTTTCACGACCCTGCTTATCTTAGTTGTGCTGATTACCACTACATCATGACGCCCCATCGGATGATCAGAACAACCGAACTTCCCGAACAATGGGGGCTGCTAAACGAACGCGCAGAAATGGTCGTCGAGGCACCGCTCAAGCAGGTGAAGCGAGTTACTCAACATGTTTTACGGGCGATAGGGCGGACGAACACTCGCTACCTGATGAAAGCGTGCGAGATCAACGTTCAGCGAGTGCCGTGAAAGATTAGCGAATACAGCAAGCATTTCGAACGGTGGAGCGGCGCGCGACCCAGCAGATCCCTCGGCTTCGATGACTCCGCTCGGGAGATCATTAGAGAATCGTGCGAAGACGCTTGATCGCCTCTCGCAGGTTTTCCTGTGAATTTGCGAACGAGATGCGCACGTAGCCGTCACCGAATTCACCGAACGCCGTGCCGGCCAACAGTGCGACCCCGGCCTCGTACATCGCCTTTTCCGCGAACTCGTGCGAACTCAGCCCTGTCCCAGTGATGTTCGGGAATGCGTAGAACGCGCCTTTAGGCGTGGGGCAAGTAACCCCGGGAAGGGAATTCAGGCCTTCGACGACAAGATCACGGCGTTTCGTGAACTCTTCCATCATCACGCCAACCGATTCCTGCGGTCCTTCGAGCGCAGCGATTGCCGCCATCTGGCTGAACACCGAGGTGCAAGAAACACTGTTAGTCATTAGCCGGGTAACAGGCTCGACAAGGAACTCAGGGAACACCCCGTATCCGAGTCGCCACCCGGTCATGGCGTAGCTCTTTGAAAACCCGTCTAGGATCACGGTTCGCTCGACCATGCCGGGGAACTTCGTGATTGAAACGTGTTCCTGGTCGCCGTAGTACATATCCTTGTAGATCTCGTCGGCCATCACCGTGAGATCGTTTTCGACGGCCATCTGGGAGATTTTTTCTAGGTCGGATTCCGGGATCACGCTGCCACACGGGTTGTTGGGCGAATTGACTATCAGCAACTTTGTGCGGGGAGTGATGAGCGACCGGAGCTTGTCGATATCGGCGTTGTAGCCGCTCTCTTCGTTCAGCTGCATCGGAACCGGAGTGCCGCCCATGTACCTGATCATCGATTCGTAGATAGGGAAGCCGGGGTTCGGGTAGATGACCTCGTCGCCCTCTTCAACCAGTGCCATGATCGTAAAGAACATCACGGGCTTCCCACCGGGGGTAACAATCACGCTGTCGGGCGAGACTTCATAGCCCTGTCGCTCGCTCTGGTGTTTTGCGATTGCCTCGCGCAGTTCGAGTTGACCGGCTGATGCGCCGTAGTGCGTAAAGCCGTCGTCTAACGCCTGCTTGGCAGCGTCTCGAATGTGCACAGGAGTGTCGAAATCGGGCTCACCGATCTCGAGGTGGATGATCGACTTCCCCTGACGTTCCTGTTCTTTAGCCTTGGCGAGGGTTTCGAACGCGGTTTCGGTACCCAGATTTGCCTGTCGTGATGCGAGCTGTGTCACTTTGGTGAAGCCTATTCAACTATGCCGATGTGAAAATCGATTCGGATTCGCTATTCGGTGATTGCCAAAACAGCTCAACCCCGGGTGATTGCGAAATCCTTCACAAGTTGGAAATTCTATAACGCACTGTTGGCATGTCAACATCTGGTGAGACAATGTCATGGCTGGCGTGTGGTTGCATGTCGCGTCATCGTAATCATCCCGGCGACAACGGTTATCTCGATGAAATGAAAACTGTCGGGCGAGTTTAATAAAGGCGTGAGCGCACCAGTGACAATGGATTACGAAGCCTGGGCCGAGTGGTACGATATTTTTTACGCGGCTGCCGACCCGGGTGATCTCGAATTTTACCACGGGCTGAGCCGAGCGTCGGGAGGTCCGATTCTCGAGATAGGTGTCGGCACCGGCCGTATCGCGCTACCACTTGCGCAAGAGGGCATGGAGATTGTCGGGATCGATCTGTTCGAACCGATGCTCAAGGTCGCTCAGCAGAACGCCCTCGACGTCGCTCCGTTATCTGGAAGCCTCAAATTGATACAGGCGGACATGCGCAGTTTCGATTTGAAACGCCAGTTCCCGGTTGTGACAATACCGGCTCGGACGCTGCTGCTTGCGACATCGGAAGAAGAGCAGATTCAGACGTTGTGCTGTGCAGTTCAGCATCTGGCACCCGGCGGAACTATGGCGTTCAACCTGTTCTATCCCGACCCTGAAATGCTTGCAGACGATCCCGATGAGGAGTTCCTACTTGAGGTAGTCGAAAAGCCAGATGGTGGGCGTTTTGTACTAACTGCGAAAAATCATTTCGATACGGCAAGCCAGCTCAATCACGGAGTGCAGATTGCCGAGGAGCTCGACCCCAAGGGCGAGGTGCTCAGACGCCAGGAACTAAAAGTCGTTGTCAGATACCTCTACCCCGACCAGGTGATATCGCTGTGCGACCGCGTCGGTCTTGAAGTCATCGAAATGTGGGGAGACTTCGAGGGTGCGGACTTGGACGAGGAGAGCGACGAGATAGTTGTGATTGCTCGGCACGCAAACTCGGATAGCTAGAAGCCTGCCGTCTTGTTGCAGATGTTTTCGAGTGGCTCGCCTACCGCAAATTTGCGCAAGTTTGCCTTGAACGCCTGGCGTCTCATTTCGTATAACTCCGGGGTGAGAGCGGACGAGTGTGGAGTCAGAATTACGTTCGGAAGCGTCCACAATCTCGAGTCGTCTGCCAGGGGTTCGACGGCTGTAGCGTCAACTGCAGCACCCGCAAGATGCGCTGACTCAAGCGCGTCGCACATCGCTTCTTCGTCGACGATAGCGCCGCGAGAAATCACGATGATGTAGCTTCCTTCGGGCATGAGTGCGATGCGTTGGGCGTCGATCGAGTTACGGGTATTGTCGAGGACCGGGGCTGCGATAACTAGGAAGTTGGAGAGACGGCATAGGTCGTCCAGCCGGTCGAGATCCCAGCACTCGCGAACGCTTGCCGGAACGCTCGCTGGGTCGGGGTCGATAGCAAACGTAGTCGTACCAAACGCCGCAGCTCGATCGGCGACAGCCCGGCCGATCGCACCGAGTCCAAAGATGCCCACCGTTGTACCGGTTAGTTCAGTAATACGGGACGCGTACTTCGGAGTGCTCCAGAACTTGTTGCGGCGATCTTCGGAAGCTTCCTCAAAGCGGTGTGTGAGCCCGACCATCGCGCCAATAACGTGATCCGCCATGGACGTAACGTGTGTACCCGGTGCGTTGGTGATAGGCACATCTGAATCGATAATGTTCTGGTAAGCGACGATCTTGTCGATCCCCATACCGGGGCACGCAATCCACTTCAGCTTTTCTGCAGCGGCGAACGACTCTCCGTTCGGCCAACCGAAAAACGCGTCAGCATCGCGAATGGCCTCGACGTGTTCTTCCACTTCGTAGGCAACAACGAATTCAATTTCGGGGAACGAATCGATCAACTCGTCTGCGTACTGGGTCCCAACGTGGTCCGTTCCGATCACTACTTTTAGATTCGCCATCTGTTATCTCCATTTGTGCCGTGTATTTTTTGGCAGGTGCGCATGGTGTCACAACAGGCATAATGCGCCAATGGTTGTCGACAGAAATCGCGAAGTTAATATCCGATGAGTACACCGAGATTTAGTCCCGGTGACCACTTCGTTCTTCGAAATGTATTCGACGGGCGTGTGCAGACCGTGTTTTCGTCGATCGTCGTAACTGACACTCCTGAGCTGATCGTCACATGGCTGTCGCTGGGAGCTCCGGTGCTAAACGGTATATCGGACGCGGATGCAGATTCCGATGGAGGAAAAGGTCATCTAAGCGCCTAAACGATGGCCGCTAAGGCGTGGACAATGGTGCCACGAACATGGCACACATCGGGAACTCTCCGACTGAAGAACCCGAGGTCGATGTGGTCGCTCTGGGTCTTCTGGGACGAGGGCATGACGACCCACAGAGGCTGGTACATCAACATCGATGCCCCGTACAAGCGAACACGATTCGGTTTCGATACATGGGACATGTTCCTCGACGTCGTAGTTGAGTCAGATCGCAAATCATGGCGCTATAAAGACGAAGACGAGTCCGCTGAAGCAATCG
>Ga0302135_10002254_pt1 | contig 11561 bp, 10 predicted proteins | sample CBN3_surface_MG_FD_203119 | JGI IMG/M metagenome (GOLD analysis project Ga0302135, IMG submission 203119) | Marine microbial communities from Western Arctic Ocean, Canada - CBN3_32.1 | ecosystem: Environmental > Aquatic > Marine > Oceanic | place: Canada: Western Arctic Ocean | collected... | reverse complement strand
GTCAGAGCTTTCGAGTACGCGAAGGGCTGGTTCCAAAGGGAGAGACCGACATGAGCGACGAGCGAAACTACTGGCAGCGAACAACCGAACACCGCCTCTCACGGCGCGCCGCCCTGCGAGGCGCCGGCCTCGGCCTCGTCGGCCTCGCTGGCGCCTCGTTGATCGGCTGCGGCGACAGTGATGGCTCCGGCGGATCAGGCGGCGGTGGATCAGACTCTGGCGGGGGAACGGGCGCAACTGGCGACATCAAGCGCGGCGGCACGTTCACCTCGAACCCCAGCATCGGCGACCCGCCGACAATCGACCCGTACGGCAACCTGAGCTTCGAGACCAAGCGCATCGCCGGCGCCGTCTACAGCAGACTCTTCAAGCGTGACACTTGGCCCGATAGCGACGGCGGCGAAACCACGCCGGACCACCCGGATGTAGCAGCGAGTCTCGAGACCGCCGACGGCCTCGAATGGATCGTGAAGTTGAACCCGGCGGCCAAATTCCACAACGTCGCTCCGGTCAATGGACGCAGGGTCACGAGTCAGGACGTGCTGTTCTCCTGGCAGCGGCTCACTGCGCCGGAAACCGTCGGCTCAGATCGGGTGAAAGGCATCGGAAATGTTTCGACCCCGGACGACGACACCATTGTCTTTAACACGGACTCGCCGTCGCCGGTCTTCCAGGAGACGCTTGCGGATGGAACGCTCTTGTTCATCATGCCGATCGAATCGGACGGGGGCTTCGATCCCGCAGTCGATATGATCGGCAGCGGCCCCTGGATCCTCAAGAATTATGAGCCATCGGTGCAATTCGAACTCGACGCCAATCCGGAGTGGCATGAGGCCGGCAAGGACGGTAGTCCACTGCCCTACGCTGCGGCAACCCGAATCCCGATCATCCCGGAGTACTCCAACCGGCTCGCCCAGTTGGAAGCCGGAAACATCGACATGCTCGACGCGGTCAACGGTGACGACGTACTCGACGTCAAATCCCGCCACGAAGACTTTCAGTGGCTCGGCTCGGTCTCCACGGTTCAGAGCATGCTCTACTTCAGCAACACGCTGACCACCGATCAACCATGGGGGGACGAGCGCGTTCGCCAGGCGATCTCGAGGGCGATCGACCGCGACTCACTGAGCGAGCTCGGCTACAACGAGGCCGCACTCGCTAGCGCCGGGCTGTCGGTGAAAGGTGGCTGGCAGAACATCATCCCGGTCGGCTTCGGTGAGCGCTGGTGGCTCGACCCTCAATCTGCTGCTGCACAGCCTAGCCACCAGCATTTCGTCTACGACCTTGCAGAAGCCAAGAAGCTGCTCGCTGCGGCAGGCTATGAAGACGGCTTCAAGATGCCGTACATCTACACCGGTCGCTATCCTGGTCCATTCCCGCCGATCGCCGAAGCGCACATTAACATGCTCCAGCAGCTCGGCATCGACGTTGTGACCGAGGTACAGGACTACGCCTCGAAGTACATCACCCAGACCTTCGTCGGTAACTTCGAAGGCTCGGCCTTCGGCTACGAGACACCGTTCCCGGAGGTTGGTAGCTATTTCTCCCGCATGTTCGGTGACAACAAGACGAACAAGGGCAGGGTGACTGACCCCGAGATCGATGAAATCGCCAAGAAGCAGGCGGTGGAACTCAACTATGAGGCACGCAAGGAGCTGATCCACCAGTTCCAAAAAATCAACGCGAAGCATATGTACTATGTGCCGAGCCAGGTCGGCGCCGGAACCGGCTGGCGCGCATACGCATCGCGAGTACAGGGCGGTATCCGCGACACCAGCGGCTATGGTGACAACTCGGAAATCTACCCGTACTACTGGCTGTCGGACTCGTAGCTGCGCAAGACCGACCGAGCGAGCTAATGCAAGACAGGAAAGGTGCACGTACCGGTCCTGTCTTGACAAACCCCTGGCGGCGAAGATGCAGACATACGTGGCACGGCGCTTGCTGTTGATGATCCCAACGCTCATGGGGCTCTCCATGATCGTCTTCGTGATGCTGCGGATCGTGCCTGGCGACGTCGTCGCCCTGATCGCGGGCGACTACGGAGCCGTGAGCCCCGAGATCAAAGAGGCGATGCTCGCTGATTTCGGCCTCGACAAGAACATTCCAATTCAGTACGTCCATTGGCTCGGGAAAATAGCGTCGGCTGATCTGGGGACATCCCTGATCAGCGGCCGCTCCGTCACAAGCGAGCTCTCCAACCGGCTGCCAGTCACCCTGGAACTCGGTATCCTCGCGATGATCGTCTCTGCTTCACTGGCCATCCCCATCGGCATCATCTCGGCGGTTCGCCAGAATACGGCCGCTGACTACGTCGGTCGCAGCATCGCGATCGGCTTCCTGGCGGCGCCGAATTTCTGGCTGGCGATCTTGCTGATCACCCTCGCATCGCGCTATTTCACCTGGGGCGTCCCCCCTACGACATACGTCGGCTTCCTCGACGACCCGATCGCCAACCTGAAGCTGATGACCGTGCCAGCCCTGCTGCTCGGCACCGGGCTCGCCGGATCTGTGATGCGCTACACGCGGTCCACGATCCTTGAGGTCATGCGTCAAGACTACGTGCGCACCGCCTACGCAAAGGGCCTAGAGAATCGTGTCGTGATCGTCCGCCACGTGCTCAGGAACGCCCTGATGCCGGTGGTCACGGTGATCGGACTCCAGCTCCCGGTCGTGATCGGCGGCACGATCATCATCGAATCCGTCTACTCCATCCCGGGGATGGGGCGGTACTACATCTCCTCCATCAACTCACTCGACTTCCCGGTCATCCAGGCGATCAACGTAGTGGTGGCACTATTCACGGTCTTCTCAATCCTGCTTGTGGATCTGCTGTACTCCGTGCTCAACCCGCGGATCAGGTATTCATAGATGGCCACCGGAACCGACATTCAAGCCGCCTTCGCACTCCGTGCAGATCAGCATTTCCTTCAACGAATTCCGCGATCGATCTGGCGCTTCGTCCGTCACTACCCGCTGGGGGCATTGGGGGCAGCCTTCATCATCCTCTTGCTCGCAATGACCGTGCTCCCGGATCTGTTCACCAACCAGGATCCCAGTTTTCAGGTGATCCGCGACCGTCACAACCCCCCCAGTGGCGCGCATTGGTTCGGAACGGACCGGCTCGGCCGTGACATGTACACCCGCATCGTCTTTGGCGCGCGTACCTCAATCGTCGTCGGATTTGGGGTTGTCGTCGTTTCGTCGGTGCTGTCTACGATCCTTGGCGTCGTCTCCGGCTACACCGGCGGCTGGTTCGACACAATCTTCCAGCGGCTGATCGACATCGGGATCTCTCTCCCGGGTCTGATCTTCATCATCCTCTTCATTACCGCATTTCAGGGTATGCCGGGCGGAGTGCTCTACCCGATCATCATCTCCGTGGCGATCCTGATCTCCATCAGGCTCTCGCGCGTCATCCGCGCTGGCGTGATCGCCGTGAAGGAGGAGCAGTACGTAGATGCCGCATACGCCCTCGGTGCCGGCAACATACGCATCATGGCGCAGCACATTTTCCCTAACGTCTTCGCGCTCGTCCTCGTCTCCGCCTCGATTGAGGTTGGCGGGGCAATCCTGATCGAATCTGCGCTCTCTTTCCTCGGCTACGGTATCCCGCCGCCCACCGCGAGCTGGGGACGGATGCTGAACGAAGCGCGCGAAGAACTCACCCGCTCGCCCCACATCGCGATCTTCCCGGGCCTGGCGATTTTCATGACCGTCTATTCCTTCAACATGCTCGGCGATGCGGTCCGTGACAAACTCGATCCGCGACTCAGGGGATCGAAATGAGATTCCGAGCTATCGTCTAAAATTGCATTGCCCCTCGCGCTACTGCCTCACTTCGTCGGTCCATTGGGATCACTACCGTAAGACAGCAGTGACCCGGACGAGCAACCCACGGCAGTCGCTTGCGAGACGGAGTGCGGACGAACGATGGACCAGGCACAACCTCTCGTCATCTTCTCGGAAGTCGTCGACGGAGAAGTTCTTCCCATGCTCACGATCTGCGCATCCGCCCAGGAAGTCGCCAGCTACGGTCGTGCCGTCGGTAGTTTTCCTGAGGGGGACTCAGTTCCGCCGACCCTACTCTTGGCTTTCGCGATGGCGGAGATGACAGCGGTCATGCCGCTGCCGCCGTCCACGCTGCACGTCGGGCAAGAACTCACCCTCAGGCGCGCTGTCTGTATCGGCGAGCACCTCGAGGCGCGCTTCGTCTTCCGCAACCGCCGGCGCTCTTCCGGCAATACGTTGCACCGGTTCGACCTCATGATCTTCTCGGATCAGGAAATCGTGGCGGACGGGCGGATCGGGCTCCAGACCGCGTAGCTCACCGACTCGAACGCGCTCCGCTCCGGTCTTCCGATCCCACAAACGAAGAGGCCGCCCTCGCGGGCGACCATCGAAGCTATGTCTTCGGTTTGATTTGGCGGCCTTTTTGCCGCATCCAATGCCCACTTGAATTTGCCGAAGGATCGGCGAACTCCTTCTCCGCTCCGCAGAGATTGCACACGCCTCTGTTGTCTTTCGCACCGGGAGGGGGAAGCATCCAGTGGTGCACGCAGACTTCCGCAGTTGGTTGGGCAATGTCAGGCATCGGGTGTGAGCTCCATCCTCTGAATCCGTCGGCACGGTGGCCCACTCGGCTCACTACTCGGTGGAGATAGCGAGCTCGAAGGGGACGATCCAACAACCGCTGGATATCGGACCAGCGCTCGGTTGCGGGTACCGAATCAATCGGGGGAGTGCCCCGGCTTCGCTCGGATCCTGCCGCGGTGGATCCCAGCGTCCATACAATAACCGTTTTTCGAATCCCGTGTCCGAATAGCAGTGTTACTTCAAATTTCGAACCGAAGGCAGAACCAGGATCAGCCCACACTCTCCTTGGCCCGCGCAGCTCCTTGCGCAGCGACCGAGGAGCGCGAGGAGCGTTTTCCGGAAAAAACAAACCCATCCGCCGGAATTCCGGCGGATGGGTTTGTTTTTGCTCGGATCGGCATCCGCGTAACGCCACCCGTCGGTGACCGCCCAGCGTCCAGTACAAACCAATCGCGCCCGAGTCCACCCAGCGGCGCACCGTGTTCGTGTGCGGGCCCAGTAACTCGCTCGTCTGGCGTAGCATCATCCAGCCACTGACTGGGATCGTCGCCGTCGCCGCATCGGCCGTGCTCGTTCCACCTCGCCCTTGCGCGTCTACCTCTATAGCCTCGGTCAGTTCCTCCATCACACTACTCATCCCCCCCTGACAACGCTCAGAGAGTTCCCGGATCAACGATATTCGTAAGCCTAATGTAAGTCTGATGAGGCAAATGTGAGGCCGATTGAATTGGTGTGAATGGTTGGATGAAAACGAAAATAAGCACGTCAGGTATCTATGACATTCGAACCATTCTTTAACGGCAAAGATGATAGAGCGCTCCAATTCGATCCCACTGATATGGCCCGTGGACCCTGGTCCCACGAATCCCTGCACGGTCACGTCGTCGGTGGCCTCATGGCCCATGCCATCGAACTTGAGCACGGCTCCGATGAATTTCTGCCCGCACGCCTCACCGTCGATATGTTTCGCCTCGCGGACTTCGGCCCCATCACCGTCACCACCTCCGTCGCTCGGCAGGGCAACCGTATCCGCGTCATCGACGCCTCCCTGCAGGTCGGCGGAGTCGAACAAGCTCGTTGCAGTGCCGTCATGCTTCGCCGCGCCGCACAGCCAGAAGGCAACGTCTGGAGCCCCCCGCCCTGGGACGTGCCCGCACCCGATGACATCGAATCGCACGAATCAGATCGCGACCCTGTCTGGGAAACCCGCCCGATCAGTGGACAACGCCTCAGCATCGATCGCAGCCGCTCCTGGATGCGTGAGGTCCGCGAACTCGTCGGGGGCGTAGCCATCACCCCCTTCGTCCGCGCCGCCATGGCCGCCGACATCACCAACCCACTCGCGAACTCGGGCGACCGTGGGCTCGAGTTCGTCAACGCGGACTACACGCTCTACCTGCACCGGCTCCCCGTCGACGAATGGATCGGCCTCGAGGTCGCTTCCCACCACAGCGTGGGCGGCATCGCCGTCGGCACATGTGCCCTCTATGATCGTCAGGGCCCCATCGGCCAATGCGCCGTCGCGAGTGTCGCCAACCGACACCCGCCCGGCCCATTCGGTACGCGAATCCGTTAGACCCGTGTTACCGCACGTCCTTGCTCAGCTAGCATCCCCACAACGGAATTCCCCACCGTGATGGAGGGCCGTGCTATGGCTACCGAACCACCAAACAGTCCACAGTCACCTGCCGCAGGGGAGCCCCCGACTGCCAGCGGCCAGCTATTTCCCGCTTAGTTCAATTCCGCCGCCACCGTCGCCCTCCTGCGCCGACCCGTCACCCTCGAATTTGCGGTCTTCGATGCTCTGCGCGACGACCGTGCTCAGACCTTCACCGACACAGTCGTCGCGATCTTGCTCGGGGGCCTCGGGAGCTGGATCTGGGTCGAAGGCCAAATCCCCGCCACTTCCACTGGCCAGGCACTCTGGCGGCTGGTGCTCGTCGGCCCGCTCTTGGCAGTCCCCATTCTGGGACATCGTGCTGCTCGTCGCCCAGTCCATCCTTCAGAAAGCGTTCGGCTGCACCACCGATCGCTTGGCCATCGTCCGCACTGGCGGCTACGCTGCGCTCATGGGCCTCGTACTCGTCTAGCGCGATTACACCCAAATCATGCGTACCGATCTCGCTAGCTTCTTCGTTTTCGCCGTGATCGTCTCCATCGCCGCTTTCAACGGGGCCTTCGCCGGCGGTCCCTCTCCTCTTCGCCGGTGGCTGGGACGACTACATCGGCAGCTACGACATCGCCAGCGCGCGCCACCGATCGGCACGAGCGACGATTCGAACAAGTCAGCGCCAAACTCGATGCCGAGGTTGCACGCGTCGTCGCTATCGAAGTTGTTAATTAGTCCAAATCCAGCTTCTTCGCCCAGTCCCTCGCCAGCATCTCCCAGCCGTAAGGCAGCCTGACATGGTTGCTCTGGGCGGGGAGCTGCCAGGACCGCGTCCAGAGCAACCATGTCAGGTAAGGATTCCGGTTACGCCGGCTGCGGCGCTCGCTCCGCCACCAGCAGCCGGCCACCGTTGTCTATCTGGAACAGTGCTCGGTAGTCGTATCCGCTGCGCAGCCAGTCTGCGTCAGGATCTTGCCGGTCTGCCACCAGTAGCACACCCGCTACCGTCGCACCGGCCGCCTCCACCGCCTCCAGTGCCACCCGGATCGAACCGCCTGTCGTCAGCGCGTCCTCAACCACCAGCGCCCGCGAGCCTGGGACTAGTACATTGCTGCCGTCCTCGCGCTGCGCTTGGAACAACGCCGATTGCGTACCGTGGTCCTTCTTCTCACTCCGCACGTAAAATGTATCCACCGCGCGGTCCCGCTCCAGCGCCGACACCACCGCCATCTGCTCTACCAGTGGTACCGCACCTACCGCCGGTCCGCCCAGCGTGTCGAACTCAATCCCCTCGGCCAAGTCCCACAGCGCCCGCGCCAGCTCCGCTTTCACTAGGCCGGCCAGCATCCCGGCCTTGCCGTCGTAGTAGTAATTGCTGCGCTTGCCAGAGGCCAGCGTGAAATCACCTCGCAGAATGCAGCGTGCTTCAAGCGTCGCCCGTAGTGCTTCCAGAGCTGCCGCTTCCATCCGATCCTCCTGCCCACCCTCGGCCACGAGGGCGTCATCACCAATCGCTTGCCACCCGGCCGGGGGCGTCACTCGCTCCTACGGTGCCACCGATAGCTGCACCGCCACCGCCGGGTCCGACCGATGATGGTCTACCAACCCAATTCGCTCAAACGGCCAGTACCGCAGTTCCGCTCGACCCACGATCAGACGCTGTTCCAACATCCCCCACGACCGCGAGTCGAACGAATTATTGCGGTTGTCTCCCATCACAAACAGGCTTCCCTCCGGCACCACCTGCGCCGGGAGATTGCCGCCCCACGCGTGGTCTAGATACGGCTCCGTTAGCGGTAGTTCGTCCACAATCACCGTCCCGTCGCGGATCTCCACTGTCTGTCCCGGAACCGCTACCACACGTTTGATGAAATCGCGCGTCTCATCGCCCGGGAACGCGAACACCACCACGTCTCCTTGTTGCGGTTCCCCGAACGGTCGCCAATGGTCCTCGTCCAATCCCGGCATCCATGACAGAGCCACGTCTCGGTACGCCAGTCGATTCACGATTAGCAGCTCGTTGCTCAAGAACGTCGGTTGCATCGATGAGCCGTCCACGATGAAATTCTGACCCACCGCGCGTACCGCCATGAATATCAGGATCGCCAGCGCGATCGCCTCCAGCGTTTCGGAAACCTGCGCCAGTCCCCACGGCCACATGCCTCCCGCCGAACGTGGCGGTACTGGTGGTAGCCACGGGTTATCGAAATCCAGTCCCGCGTGGTCAGGGAACGGTGCATCGCTTGGAGGCACTGCGGGTCCACCGCGTATCGGAGACAGGGGCGCTGCGGGATCGGGGAACTGGCTGCTCACGGCGGGCTCTGCATTCCTCGAGTATAGCCACAGCCCCACGGCTCACATGCGCCTCCTCCGTCAGCCACCCGTGCTCATTCACACCAGTGTTCCGCTCAGCTCTCAGCGCGGAGAGGCATAGGACACGGTCGCGGCGGTCACACGTCCGTGGACGGATAGAAGACGGCGTCATGCCATCACGGATCTGCGCCATCTGTGGACAGGAGTTGAAGGGAGCTCGCGCTCGGATGAATGAGAATGGCACGCCGATTGACCTCGACTGTTCACCAAATCTGCTGCCGCCGCCGAAGATGTCCGGGCGTGAAAAACCTGACCGGCCCTGATTACAAAATATGGCACAACAAGGCCCAAGCATCGGTGGCGAGATGGTTAATGAGGCGTCGGGCCAGTCTCACCAGCTCGCGCCCGCTTGATGCGCGGTTTGAAGGTCCCTGGGATGAGTTTCGCTGTCCGCTGAGAGAGTTTGGCACCACTCGTGCCTCTTCTGCGGTCAAACGGAGATAGACATTCGGACGTTGTATTCGTGGCCGCTAGGTGCAGCGCCTTAAGCGTAAAATTGGCAACATCAGGAAGCTGGCGTCTGTTCCGAACATTTGATTCGATTGAGTGGCCAGTGCGCATACTAGCGCTCCAGATCAGCGAAGTACTCGAACCAAGCGGAAGCACCAGAAATGACCGACTCAAAGACCATCGGAGCCATTGGCGGCATCATCTCTGTCGTTGCACTCGTGATCGTGGCTGTCTTCGCCATCTCCAAGCAGCCTGCCGCTCAGATTACTCTCGGCGGCAGCGACCAGAGCGGACTCAGCGTTAATGGCACCGGTTCGGTTGTTGTCATCCCTGACGTCGCCGGGCTCGAGCTCGGAGTTGAGGTCATCGCCAGGACAGTCGCTCAGGCCCGCTCCAGCGCCGCCGAGGTGATGGACGAAATCATGGCATCTCTTAATGCCAACGGTGTCGACAAAAAAGATGTCCAGACCCGCTACCTCAGCATCTATCCCCAATACAGCTACAAGAACGAATCCGCCCCGGAGATCACCGGCTTCACTGTCAGCAATCAGGTTACTATCACGGTCCGCGAACTCGACACGGTCTCCGCCGTGCTCGACGATGCCATCGCCGCCGGCGGCGACTTCGTCCGCGTCAACGGCATCTCCTTCACCGTCGATGATCCGGACCAGTACCTCGACGAAGCCCGCGAAAAGGCCGTCGCTAACGCCCGTGAGCACGCCGATACCCTCGCTAGGGCCGCAGGTGTCAGCGTCGGTGGTGTCCGCTCCATCTCCGAGTCCAGCGGCGGCTACTACCCACCCGAGCCACGCTACGCGCTCGAAGCTGCCGACAGCGGTGGATCCACCTCCATCGCCGCCGGCGAGCAGGAACTCACCATGAGTGTCTCCGTCGTCTTCGACATCGACTAGATCGAGGCGGCCCTCCCCTCTGCCGCCTCCCCCCGACGGGGCGAGCGAGCCATCCGCTGAGTCCTCGCCCCTCCTACTCCCCACCACACTCCGAGGAGCCCCCTGCGTCGCGCGCTTCCGGATGACGATCGCGTCCCACCGCTGTACCCTGCCCACCGATGCTCCCCGACCCCACCGCCTCCGCTCCTCCCGCGCCGTCGCCCGGCATGCGCGCCGCCCTCGAACAGGCTGTAGCTGCGCAGGGCACCACCTCACCCAACCCACCCGTTGGTGCTGTAGTAGTCGTCGATGGTGAAATTATCGCCCGAGGCCACACACAACCTGCGGGTCAAAATCATGCCGAAGTCATGGCCCTCGCCGTCGCCGGTGACCGCGCTCGCGGAGCCCAGCTCTATGTCACGCTCGAACCCTGCGCGCACCACGGCCTTACTCCGCCCTGCACAGATGCCCTAATTCAGGCTGGCGTCGCGAAGGTCCACTACGCCCTCCACGACCCCTTCCCCGAAGTCGACGGCCGCGGCCACCAGCTCCTCGAATCCGCCGGCATCGAAGTCACAACCGGCGACGGCGCCTGGCAGTCACGCGAAATCCTCGCCGGCTACCTCAAACACCAGGCCACGGGCCTCCCGCTCGTCATCGTCAAATACGCCGCCTCCCTCGATGGAAAAATCGCCGCCGCCTCTGGAGACTCACGCTGGATCTCCGGCCCTGACACCCTCGCTTGGGCCCACCGCCAGCGTCCCACCCTCGACGCCATCGTCGTCGGCTCCAACACCGTCCTCGTCGACGACCCCGAGCTCACTGCCCGACCCACCGACCCATATGGAGCTGTCGACCCCGCCGTCCATCAGCCCACACGCATCGTCGTCGACTCCCGGGGGCGCATCGCGCCCACCGCCCGCATCTTCCAGGGCCCCTCCCCCACCCTCGTCGCCACCACCGCCCAATCCACCCCCCGGTGGCACTCCACCATCGAGGCCACCGGCGCCGAAATTCTCGAACTCCCGGGCCATCTCGGCGCTACCGACTCCAGCCACGTGGACCTCGCTGCGCTCGTCGCCGAATGCGGCAATCGAGGCATGCTCAACGTCCTCTTCGAAGGCGGAGGAGTCATCCTCGGCTCCCTCTTCGACCAGCGTCTTGTCGACCGCGTTCACGCCATCATCGCGCCACTCATCGTCGGCGCCGCCGCTGCTCCCGGCCCTATCGCCGGAGTCGGCGCCGACCGGATGGCCGACGCCATTGGCCTCAGCGACATAACCATAGAGTGCCTCGGCACCGACATCCTTGTGACCGGCAGCCCTATCTGGCCGGACTAGCCCCCTGCCGAAGTAACCGCCCACGAAACGCGTTCCACCACCACCTCGCACCGCTAAAGCAGGTCACCCCACCAGAATCGCGTTACTATCTGCCTATGTTTACCGGGATAGTTGAAGAAGTAGGCGCCGTCCGCCACCACGAGGGCGGCGAACTCGTCATCGCCTGCGACGTGGTGCGCTCTGACGCCCAGCTCGGCGACTCCATCGCCATCAACGGCGTCGACCTCACCGTCCGTACCATCGACGAAGACGCGCTCCGCTTCGATCTCATGAACGAGACTTACCACCGCTCGAACCTCGGCG
>Ga0302135_10002253_pt1 | contig 11561 bp, 10 predicted proteins | sample CBN3_surface_MG_FD_203119 | JGI IMG/M metagenome (GOLD analysis project Ga0302135, IMG submission 203119) | Marine microbial communities from Western Arctic Ocean, Canada - CBN3_32.1 | ecosystem: Environmental > Aquatic > Marine > Oceanic | place: Canada: Western Arctic Ocean | collected... | reverse complement strand
CTCAGACCAAGCAAATTATGAATACGCTTGCCACGAAGGTAATCATGCTATGTCTGGCACGCTTGCTGGCGCTCGGGTCCGAGAGAGAGAACAAAATGACTCCGAAGAATGAATCAAATCCAGAGCGCCATAAAAACGCACGCAGAGTGCCAGGCCCTTATAAAGTACCCTGCACTTTGAGACACAATCAGCACTGCTGAGTTAATCAGCCAGAGGCAAGGTGATAAACGATGAAGGAAATCGGGTCACGCTAGGGCAATGTTTGAAAGCATCTATGAAGAATTTTGGATGATTATAGAGATAGGAATGAAGGCTATTCTTTGTTACAACAAAAGAAGATTATCCTTTAGTGCATCTTAAAGACTTGTTATTCATACAGATAAAAATAATATCTAATTGAATCAGAAAGTTAAGAGAAATAAAGTGGCGGACCGGACGGGACTCGAACCCGCGACCTCCGGCGTGACAGGCCGGCATTCTAACCAGCTGAACTACCGGTCCGCAATTTGCCAAACAATAAATGGTGGGTGGTGAGGGATTTGAACCCCCGACATTCGCCTTGTAAGGGCGACGCTCTCCCAACTGAGCTAACCACCCATATTGCAGGCAGACGCGCATTTTACCCATATAGGTCACCTTGTCAACAAACGCGCTTCTTAGACAATCTTATAGTAACCAATCAGCATGTTTAAGGTGTAAGTGCAGATGCCTGCCCAACCTCCAGAGGACGCTGTATCGAGTAAAAATTCAATATCAAAGAGTCTATACATAGACCGATTCTCTAGATAAACTGTGCGGCCTCAAAAGCCAGCAACGAGCCTTTATTTTGAAAATTTTCAAGGAATTCAGTTTCGAAGCCGCACACCGATTGCCAAACGTACCATCAGATCACAAATGCTTTCGACTCCATGGTCATTCATTCACATTACGGATAAGTGTTGAGGGTGAAGTAGGGACAGATAGCGGCTGGGTTATGGATTTCTGTGATATAAGCAGTGCATTCAAGCCTATTCGCAAACAACTCGATCACCACTATCTTAATGAAATTAAAGGCTTGGAAAACCCAACAAGTGAAAATATCGCGCGTTGGGTTTGGGAAAAACTACACCCCGCTCTACCTCAATTGTCAGAAGTTGAAATTAGAGAAACCTGTACAAGCGGTTGCAGCTATCAAGGCTAATAACCAAGCCGAAAAATATAGAATTAGCTCAAAAAATTGAGCGGCTCAACTGATTCATCTGCAAGGATTGATGAGTCGAGAACCGACCTATTTTTAATTAATTGCTTACTGACCATAAATTCTTTCGGCCTGGAAACACAGTCAGTTCCTAACAGAATTTTTTCACGCAAATAGAACAACGTAAAACTAGATTTAAGACCAGCGTCCATATCACCTCGGACTACTATTTCATCAAAACCTTGGCCCAATCCAGTCATTTGTAATTTGATCGAATACTGATCGGACCAAAACCAAGGAACTACATCATAAATCGTTTCCTTCCCGCAAATATTTGCTGCGACAACCCTCGCCTGATCATTTGCATTTTGTACTGATTCCAACTTTAACATCCGCCCATAAATCAGACTTGGATGAATCGTGCAATCCCCTGCTGCATATATATGAGGACAGGTTGTTTGGCCGAATTTGTCTACGACGATAGACCCTGCCTGTAATTCGATCTTTGAGTCTGAAATAAATTCGGTATTAGGAAGAATCCCAACTCCAATAATCAAAAAGTCTGCCCTAAATATTTTGCCATCACTACAGTGAACAACTTTCTCGCCCCCAACCGTTGAGATACTTTCAATTTGTACCCCAGTTCTTATTGAAACACCTTGATCTTGATGTAGTTTGCTCATAAATTTCGACATGGGCTCACTAGTAACTCGTTGAAGAATTCTTTCTTCACGCTCAAGCACAGTGACATCTACATTTTTTGCTTGAAGCACAGCCGCCGACTCTAAGCCTATGTAACCACCACCAATGATTATCACTCGTTGTTTTTCCGAAATTCGGGTCGCTGCTGCCAGAGCATCAGCATAATTTCGCAAATAGAATATTTTCTCTTGCTCTCTACCCAGGACTAATTCCCGGGGCCTAGCCCCAGCGCAGATCGCCAATTTCTCATACTTAATATCTTCATCATTAACTCGTATTAATTCTTGCCCTATATCAATTCCTGTGGCGGTCCGTCCTAGTAGAAGTTCTATCTCGTTGTCTTGGTATACCTTCTCTGGTCGCAAGCGTATTTGCTCAATGCCCTTAGTGCCAGCAAGCAAGTCTTTAGACACTGGCGGGCGATGATAAGGAAGTTCACTTTCCTTACTGATCAACTTTATCTTTCCTACCCACCCCTCTCGCCGCAATTGAATAGCAAGACTTACACCAGCATGGCTTGCGCCCACAATCACACAACACTGATCTTTCATGAATTTATATCCATTGCTGCTTCAACTTCGAGTGGTAATTGCCAATCTATCGCTAATTTATTATGCAGATGAAGGTACTCGTTGGCTTGAGAAAAATGGTGGTTGTCAAAAAAACCTCTACTCGCTGATAAAGGAGAGGGGTGAGGAGATTGCAATACGCAGTGTTTTATATTGTCGATCATTGCTCCTTTTTTTTGCGCATAACTACCCCATAATAAGAAAACCAAATTACTACAAGAATGGTTTAACACCCGCACTACTCTATCAGTAAACTTTTCCCAGCCTTTCCCCTGATGAGATCCAGCGTTACCAGAAGCGACAGTGAGCACGGAGTTGAGCAATAAAACCCCTTGTTCTGCCCAGTGGTTCAAGTTTCCATGAGCCGGTGCCTTAAAATCGATATCAGCAGCAAGCTCTTTGTAGATATTCTTTAAGGAAGGTGGCACTACGACGCCAGGTTTTACTGAAAAACATAGTCCGTGAGCCTGGCCTGGGCCGTGATATGGATCTTGTCCAAGAATTACTACCTTTACCTGATCTAAAGGTGTTGAGTTCAGGGCAGCAAAAATTTCATCTCCAGGTGGATAGATGACTTTGCCACTGGCTTTTTCTTGCTGCAAAAAACGCGACAATTCATTCATATAAGCCGAACTGAATTCTTCTTCCAACGCCAGCTTCCAAACGGGTTCTAATTTAATCACTCGAGAGGTAATATCATTTACTCTTTATTTTCGCTCTGAGGGCGCATATGGGGGAATAGCAAAACATCTTTGATCGATGCCGAGTTAGTGAACAACATCACTAAACGATCAATCCCAATTCCTTCACCAGCTGTAGGAGGTAGTCCATATTCTAGGGCAGTGACATAGTCATCATCGAAATGCATGGCTTCGATATCTCCAGACTCTTTCTCGGCAACCTGGGCCTTAAATCTAGAAGCTTGATCTTCGGGGTCATTTAACTCAGAAAATCCATTAGCAAGTTCTCGACCGCCGATAATAAGTTCAAACCTGTCAGTTACTTCTGGGTTTTCTTCATTGCACCTTGCCAGCGGCGAAACTTCAATCGGGTATTGAGTAATAAACGTAGGCTGATCTAGTTGTGCCTCGACCTTTTGTTCAAATACCTCCATTAAAATTTTACCTTTAGCCCAAGCTGAATCAATATGTACTTCAAGCTTTTCAGCTAGCTCGATTAGGGCTTCTTTTGTCGAAAAAGACGAATCATCACTTATTCCACAATATTTTTTAATAGCCTCCACCACGGTTAAGCGCTGGAAAGGGTGAGAAAAGTCATACCTGCTACCTTGATATTCAATCTCCATGCCGCCTGATAACTGTTCGGAAATGCTCCGAAATAGATCCTCAGTTAAATCCATTAAGTCGGTATAACAGGCATAGGCTTCATAAAATTCAAGCATCGTAAACTCTGGATTATGCCTAGTGGATAATCCCTCATTCCTAAAATTTCTATTAAGCTCAAATACTTTCTCAAAACCTCCAACTGTTAACCTTTTAAGAAACAATTCCGGCGCAATACGCAGATACATGTCCTGATCGAGCGCGTTGTGATGGGTAATAAACGGTCGAGCGGTAGCGCCGCCAGGAATAACCTGCATCATTGGTGTCTCAACTTCCATAAAACCATGATCTTCAAAATAGCGACGAATAATCCGGATTATTTGCGAACGCTTTTTAAATACTTCTCTTGAAGATTCATTGACAATTAGATCCACATATCGTTTTCGATATCGCATTTCAGTATCTGATAAACCACGATACTTATCCGGCAATGGCCTCAGAGATTTAGTTAATAAACGAAAGTCGCTCACCCTCACAGAAAGCTCCCCTTTGCCAGTTCTGAAAACCTCGCCCTTAATACCAATAATGTCACCCAAATCGAGACTTTTTAAGGATTCCGCCTTGTCTTCACTGAAGGATTTATTATTCATGTAAAGTTGAACTTGGCCAGTTCCGTCCTGAAGCACAGCAAAAGGCCCCCGCATACGAACTATTCGACCAGCTAGAGAAGTACGAAAAGCTATTCCCTCTAAGTCTTCTTTCGATTCTCCTGAAAAACGGTCCATCAACTCAACGGCCGTATTTTGCCTTTGAAAGTCATTCGGAAAGGCCTGTCCGCGCTGCCGAATTTCTGAAAGTTTTTCTCTGCGCTGAGCAATGAGCTTATTTTCGTCACTGTGACTTTGAGTATCGTTATCAGACATGATTCTTTCTTACAGCCCCATTTTTAAACTAGCTTCGATGAATTTATCCAGATCGCCATCGAGGACAGCCCCTGTATTAGTTACTTCGATATTGGTTCTTAAGTCCTTAATCCGGGATGCATCCAATACATAGGAACGAATCTGACTTCCCCAGCCGATATCTGCTTTAGATTCTTCGATACTTTGCATCTCTTCTCTGCGTTTTAATTCTTCCAATTCATACAACTTCGCTTTAAGTTGCTTGATCGCCATATCTTTATTTTTGTGCTGCGAGCGCTGATTCTGGCACTGGACCACAATACCGCTAGGTTTATGAGTTAATCTTACTGCTGAATCAGTTTTATTAACATGCTGACCCCCTGCCCCGCTTGAGCGATAAGTGTCAATACGCACAGCCGACATGTCTAAATCGACCTCAATGTCGTCGTTAATTTCCGGCGCAACAAATACTGAAGCAAATGAAGTGTGGCGGCGGCTTCCAGAATCGAAAGGAGATTTCCGAACCAATCGATGGACCCCTATTTCAGTTCTTAGCCAACCAAAAGCAAAATCGCCTTTGATATGCAGAGTGGCACTTTTAATCCCAGCGACATCCCCACCGGACACTTCAGCTAATTCAGCAGTAAAGCCTTTTTTTTCTGACCAGCGCAAATACATACGCAATAGCATCTCAGCCCAATCCTGAGCCTCTGTGCCGCCAGAGCCTGCTTGAATATCCAAATAAGCGGCCGAGGAATCCATTGGCCCTGAAAACATACGCCTAAACTCTAGTTTAGTGAGCTGAGATTCGAGAGAGTTTAGATCAGTACTCGCCACATCGTATAACTCTTGATCAGACTCTTCCTGAGCGAGAGAAAAAAGCTCTTCTAGCTCACTTATTCCTAAGTAAACCTTGTCGATCACGAGTACTACATTTTCAAGCTCTGCTTTTTCTTTGCCTAGAGATTGGGCGTAATCAGGGCGATCCCAGACTGATGACTCTCCGAGCTCTAGAGCAACTTCGCTAAGACGATCTTGCTTTGTTTCGTAGTCAAAGATACCCCCGTAGACTATCGGACCTAGCCTTTAACTCTTTTAACAAAGTAAGCTGACCATTAATTTCCAGCATCTAATAGATTCTCTTTAGTAAACGGCGGCACTACTCGTCGTGGGCACGCGGCAAAAGCCAGAATAAATTACAGAGAACTCAATTACAAAAAACTCTGTGACCATACAACTTGCTGCTAATTACTTTCGAATTTTTCGAGTATTTAGAGCCCAACAGAAACAATCGAGCGACCTATAACAACACTCCTGCATTTTACCCTATCTGCTCTTCATCGGCGACTGCTGCCCCAGCGATAAGTATTGAACGTGATCTGTTACATAATATTTGAAACCTTTTATCAGACTAAACTCTGCGAACTAATACTTAGTTACCTTAAGTAAGGCAATGACCTCATGATTGGATAACTTTGAGGCCCCTCGACAAGTGAAGAAATTCATAGAAATACCATTTATACTAATAAGCTTTAAGGGCTGAAGAAGAGCCTTAAGGATACTATACAAGCTGGAGTAAAAGACTAAACTGCGATGCTATAGGCTAAGGGCGATCTGCTAGCAAAAGTTATAAGACACTAAATAGCCTCAACCCTTTCCTGGCTCTTAATCTCACGCTATTTATTTGTTTCATCCAATTTTTGACAATTAAGCTACATTTATCACAGCACTACAGCCATGATACGCCGCAGTGAAGCTTATCGAAATTTATAAGAATCAATGAAAATCAAACTAAATTTATGAAAATTAGTCGAGCTAATATTCGTTGGCTAGATACTGGCTTACCCTATTCAAAAAACTTCGATGACATCTATCATTCAGAGGATGACGCCTTCGGAGAGAGCCAGCATGTTTTCATCAAGGGTAATAACCTAGTCAATCGTTGGCTGAAACGCGGAAGTGAATGCTCGATATTCACAATTGCTGAACTTGGTTTTGGAACTGGGCTAAATTTTCTCCAAACCTGCTATGCATGGCAGCACAGCTCGCAACGTCCACGTTCTCTGCATTATTTGGCCTTCGAGAAATACCCTATCTCAAAACCAGAACTGCAAAAAGTATTGATATTATGGCCGCAATTTCAAACCCTTAGCAAAGAACTTTTGGCCTCGTATGATGATCATAGTAGTGGGTGTCATCGCATCATCCTAGCTGAGAATATAATCTTAGATCTGTATTTTGGAGATGCACAAGAACAATTAGGCAAGCTTAATAATCGTCATCGCCCTATGATCGATTGTTGGTACCTTGATGGTTTTAGCCCTCAATTAAACGAGAGCTTATGGTCAGATTCCATTTTCCAACTAATTGCAAAAAACAGTACCCATGGTGCCAGCCTAAGCACTTATAGTGTTGCTGCCAAAGTAAAAAATGGGCTAAAGAAAGTTGGTTTTTTACTGGAAAAAAAGGACGGATTTGGCAGGAAACGCCATATGCTCTCTGCATCTTATCTCCCTGAACCCATAAGCCATCAAAATCATGAGCAACCCTTTGATAAGGAATCAACCGTCTCACAATGGCATGATTACCCTTTACTCAAAACCAAAACTCGAACTGCACTGGTTATAGGTGCGGGTCTTGCTGGCTGCTGCACCGCTTATTCCTTAGCGCTGCGAGGATGGGAAGTCATTATCGTTGAAAAAGGCTCAAGGCCAGCTTTCGAGGCATCCGGTATAACTCAATTATCATTGCGTTGTCGTTTATTCAAGACACAATCTGCAATCAGCGAGTTTTATTTGCAGTCCTTTATATATGCCCGACGACAATTTAATTATCTTTCACGAAGGAGCAAATTCGCTTGGGAAGAATGCGGTGTAATCCAACTGAGCGGCGCTATGAACAAGAGTTATTCTGTTAGCCCCGAAAGTCTGTGTTCGCTCTACGAAGAGGCAGTAGTTGAACCCATGGACTCTGATTCACTTGGAGTCATTGCGAACGCAGCTCTGCAAGACGATGGTTTATACTTCCCTGGCGGCGGCTGGGTTGATCCACACTCACTCTGTAAAGAGTATTTAGCGCATCCAAGCATCCGCTCTTTTTTTGACACAGAAATTACGAAAATAGAATCCACAAAAGGAAAATGGAGCGTTCTCGATTCCACTGGCGCACTGAAGTTTAACACTAGCAATGTAATTATCTGTACTGCCGCCGCCGCTAATCAATTCGACTGCTTATCTAAAATTAGTCTGGAATCCATAAGAGGACAGAGCACGATATTAACAGCAACGGAAATCAGTAATAGTTTGAAAACAGTCGTTAGCGGTGCCCGCAGTATATTTCCGTCATATAACAATAAGCATTGTATTTCCGCTAGCTATGAAAATTCTTATACAGAAAATTCACCACTTCATGAATTTAGTAATTCGAATGTAACATTTGCTCATGAGTTATTTACTGACGAGAATTACCTTAGTGACACAGCTGTCGGTGAGGAGGTTGCCGCTAGATGCCACTCCGCCGACAGAACCCCCATAGTTGGCTTAGTTCCAAATTGGAAACAGATGCGAAAGGATTTTTCTGAGCTAAGTAGGAATGCTAAAGCTACTGTTAACAAAGCAGGAACATATTACCCTGGACTTTATGTGAATGTAGCCCATGGTTCAAACGGCTTAGCGAGCTGCCCACTCAGTGGAGAATTTTTAGCAAGTCTAATAAACGAGGAAAACTCACCGCTTAGTTCGTCACAGGCACAAAGTCTTAATCCTGCCCGTTTTCTGATCAGAGAATTAAAAAAACAAAGAATCGATTAGTTCAAACTACCAACTATCTAACGATTGAAATAAGCCGTAATGATCGAATTAATAGTAATTGAGTCTGCTGAACCCACTATTTCTCGAATTGAATGCATACCAAAGCTTGCCACTCCAATATCCAGAGTAGTAATCCCGAGCTCAGCGGAAGTAATCGGCCCAATAGTACTACCACAGGCCATTCCAGTGCGCATGACAAATGACTGATAAGGTAGCTCTAAATTTTCACAAAGTGATTTGAACAAAGCTATCGATTCACTGTTGCTTGCGTAACGTTGGTTGGCGTTAACCTTTATTACAGGGCCGCCGTTTAGAATCGGCATGTGTTTTTCATCGTGCTTTTCAGAAAAATTTGGATGTACGCCATGGGCATTATCTATAGAAAACAATAACGATTGCCGCATAATCCGCTCAAAAGCATCGCTTGATTTATCTTCTGAGGCTATTAATCTTTCTAAGACTGATTTTAAAAATGGGCCCTGAGCTCCCGAGCTCGAAGCGCTACCTACCTCTTCATGATCATTACAGACTAACATACTGCTGTGCTGGTTCCCGCAAACCAATAATGACTTGCAGGCAATGAAGCAGCTTAAAAGGTTATCCAATCTTGCAGACGCTATAAATTGCTTTTTAATACCCACAAATGATGGGCTTTGCGAATCATACAACGACAAATCATGTGAAAGCACCTTTGCTGCTTTCTCTGCTTCACAGAACTTTTTTATATGATTCAACAAAAATTCATCAAAACAAAAATCTTCATTTGTGGCTAACTGCGCAAGAATTGGAGGAAGTTCTTTGTGCTTATCGATCTTCCGCCCATCATTTGCATTTCGATCCAGATGAATTGCCAAACTGGGGATAAACGCGATGGGGTCGCGAAAATCAACTAAGCAGGAACTAAGCTCTCCATTATCAGTTTCAAAATCCACCCTCCCTGCTATTGAAAGATCTCGATCAAACCACGGGTGAAGCAATGCTCCACCGTAGATCTCTATACCTAATTGAAGAAAATCGTGCTTGCTGATTTCAGGATTGGGTTTAATTTTTAAACAGGGACTATCGGTATGAGCCCCAGAAATTCTTAGCCCATTATCCATCAGACTTGCATTTCCATAACGGAATGCGATTATTGCTGACCCATTCCGAATAACGAAATAGCTAGAGCCTTTCTTAAGAACCCAGGATTTAGCTTCATCTAATTCTTCAAAGCCTTCTTTTCTAAGTAACCCTGCCATAACATTAACAGCATGGAACGGGGTTGGGGAATGTTGTATAAAACTCAACAATTCCTGGTTGAATTCTTCATCACTCATGCTGGTTAGATCTTTAGGTTATTAACAACTATCGACAGCTCTAGAGCGCCGATAGTTTTCAATTGGACGAAGCTTTTAACGAATTTCAAGCAGCTCAACGTCAAATATTAGCGCTGAGTTCGGCGGTATTGCTGGTGTCGGAGACGCTTCACCGTAGGCAAGATTTGGAGGTAGAAAAAGACGCCATTTATCGCCAATTTTCATTAATTGTAATGCTTCAGTCCAACCTGAAATCACTTGATTCAGGCCAAATTGGGCAGGCTCTCCACGATCAACAGAGCTATCAAAAACAGTCCCGTCAGATAATGTGCCATGATAGTGAGCGAGGACAGCATCCTCAGCTGTTGGTGAGGGCGCATCATCTTCACCTGATGTCAGCACCAAGTACTGCAGGCCTGATTCCAATGTAACTACGCCTTCTTTAGCAGAATTAGCACTCAGGAATTCCGCGCTCTGAGCTAAATTTCCAGAAACAGCAGCTTGAGCTTCCTCTTCCACTCGTTGCTGGAAAGTTTGTATCGCAGCAAACATTTCTTCATTACTCAACTTTGGCTCACCGGTTACAGCATCCGACATACCGGCAATGAATGTGTCTAAATCTACATCCTCCAACAAGCCCTGTGACGCTAGGTTTTGGCCAATATTTACTCCGAGCGCATAAGCTATTCGATTATCTTCATTTTCCAAATCTATCTCTGACTGGGCGAATGTCTGAAAGCCCAGACCCATTAGCGCAAAAAAAACGGTGAAATAAGCTACTTGTTTCAACAATCTATTCATAGGAAATTCCCTAGCAACTATCTTTAACCTAGCTTCTTTTCTTAAATGCAAAGACGCTTAATTTAAAGAGAACATATTCGGTGGACAAATTCTGCCGAAAGGGTTTCAATCTCGACAATAATAATTCGTTGGGGATACTAACTGGGATAAGCTCGAAATACCAGCAAAGCAAGACTGAATTTTCTCAGAAACTCCCTCTTAAATAGCTTGTTGAAGCCACTAAAAAGCAGATCAATAATTTTAGATTAAATTCAAGGTAATCAAAGCATTAAGATATGTGCTCAGTAGTTAAATTTACACATTATGCCATTGGAATGAGTTTAGTTTTACTCAGCATGTCCTGCTCACAACAATTTACAGTTTCAGTTAATAATCAGGCTGTTTTTGACCCTACCGGCAGATTGATTTCCAATGAAGTTACCGACCCTGACCTGCAGGGTTGTATTAATTTCACCATTGAACAACAAAATATTCGCAGTGCGCTAGAGCTAACTGTATTGTCTTGTGCAGATTCTGAAGTCAATGAACTGGAAAATATTGAGCAATTAACCCAATTGAGATTTCTAGACCTATCCAACAATCAAGTTTCAAATGTCACTCCCTTGGAAGGCCTGAAGGAGCTAGGGGGCTTGAACCTTATGAACAACGTAATACTAGATATAGGCCCTTTGCTGACCATTAACTCTCTCACCTCTGTCAATCTAATCGGTAATGAAGGTATACCTTGCACTCAATTACAATTACTGCGGGAAAAGTTGGGTACTAATCTAATCGCACCATCGTCCTGTGACAATTAACCAAGGCTATTAACATGGCAGATTAATTTATAAAAGCAATCGGCGAGAAATCTATGCTGGCAAGCCACTATGAAATCGAAATTGCGTATCTTTGCTAGTAATAAGCTCCGCTTCTATGGTGCCGAAAAGGTTTACTCTTGCTGTCATATCACTATCGCTATAGTTGTAAGCTAACTCAAGATAATCTCTATAATGTCGAGATTCAGACTTCAATAAACTACCGTAA
>Ga0302135_10002250_pt1 | contig 11564 bp, 8 predicted proteins | sample CBN3_surface_MG_FD_203119 | JGI IMG/M metagenome (GOLD analysis project Ga0302135, IMG submission 203119) | Marine microbial communities from Western Arctic Ocean, Canada - CBN3_32.1 | ecosystem: Environmental > Aquatic > Marine > Oceanic | place: Canada: Western Arctic Ocean | collected 2017-09-15 | reverse complement strand
CTCAACCAGTTATAACCCGTCCGGACTGATCCCGGCAATTTTCCGGCAGCTGGAACGTAGCGGTCAACGTCGTCGAACTGGTGTATCAAATTTTCGGACAGCCTCACGACGATTTGTAAAATCTTGATTTCTTCGTCGAGCTACGCCTTGGGATACTAATTAGCCACACACAGGTGAGCCTAATTGGTATCGACCTGACTTTCTCCCCGACAAATTAATTTAATACCCTTGCTACTTCGCGAGCAGCACGAATCCCTGACCAAAAAGCACCATGGCAAGTACCATTAGCACGAGCAGTTGCCTCGCCGGCAAAAAACAATTTGTTATCAATGGCAAGCGGTAACGATTCACGTTGGTGAAATTGACCGGGTAAAGCACAGGCATAGGAACCCAATGTCCAAGGGTCTGTGACCCAGGCGGTAACAATGGACCGACCGACCGATTGCCTAATATCATTACCAAATAACTCTGCAATGCGATCTACGGCAAACTCATGAGCTGCTTGCTGACCTTGCTGCTCCATCCAGACACTAAAACGCCCGCCCATAAACACTGTTACGACATTTGTAGACATGAGGTTTACATCGATGTAAGCCCCCTGTGCTTCACTGGACCAAGATTGATAATACCCGCTAGCTTCAGAGCCAAAAACATCTTTAGTAAAATGCACGCCGATTTTATTTTCAGCACCCAAGGGCACCCCTTGAATGGCTTCCATTTTCCAATTGGGTAATCGTGGGCTAAAGTGAATATGTTGCGCAGCTAATATTCCATTGGACACCGTGCTGATTAGACAGCGAGCTCGCATTGATCCTTTAACGGTTTTTACAAGAATATCTTTTTCCGACCAATCAACACTTTCAACTTTGGAGTTTAACGAAACCTTAACGTCGCTGCCCCACTGTGCGACTACATTTCCATAACCGCACAGAGCATTAAAATTTACATACTCTTCGACCTTATAGAAAAAATCGGCTGCCGATGCCTCATCAAGATCTTTAGGTGCTGTTACAGCCATCATGTCAATGTACGGTGTTGCGTAGGGATTTTCGAGATCAATGATTTCACCGATAGCGCAGTCATCACCATCATCAACAGAGCGCCGTATAGCGTCTTCGCATTCTTTGTAATACTGCTCCCGAGCTTTCATCTCGTTATCATCTAGCGGTGTACCGTTATAATTGTAATGTGCGTCGTAACGATATTCCTCTATAACAGCACCCTGATTTTGTGCAAAATCTATAAAGGGGTTGCTTTCGTCAATATGGTTTTCAGTATCAGGTCCAGCGACTAGGTACGCACAACCCAAATCAAACCAAACATCAGGGGCTATTTCCTCACTGTATGCACGGCCGCCAATACGATGAGAGGCTTCTACCACGATAAATGAAATTCCTTGTTTGGTAAGTTCTTTGGCGGCGGATAAACCGGCAGAACCAGCGCCAATAATGATGACATCTGTTTGCATAGACATAACTCTTTCCTTGATTATGAAGTGAACCCATTTTTTTCCCTCGTGGCGGAGGAGTTCCTACTGCGCCGATCCAGGGTCGCATTCCGGTAATTGGTCGTGTGGCGTTATTCATAGTAAATTTATAGAAAAATTCTTATGAATGTTTGGATAGTTATCGGGTTTTCAGAATTTTCCGTAGATTTTCTGCGGCATAGTTCTCGGTCAATCGATGAACCAAAACAAATAAGGATATCCACCAAATCATTCAAACCTGCATTTTTCGAATCATTTAGTGGCGAGCGCGTTGACGTCTATTGAAGTGAATTGGCATTTTGCCTTAACGGACTCAATCGCCTTGCCGCTGCCACGCCGCAAATTTTGTATCCGGGGATCGGTGGCATCCCAACTACGGGGATCATCAATACGCAAATCAATCGGAAACATTTGGTGATTTAAGGTTCGCTGCTAATGGAACTACATAATTAGTAATCAACTGACCCGCGTGTTAATTCCCGGCCGCAGCCACTGATCTTCGGCAATTACCTGGCACTATTCCCTTGCGTATCGCTCAATATCAGTCTAAAAGTGTTGAATGGTGATTAAGACTTCATTTAGGCGAATCTTTGCCGCGCGCCGCCGCGTGACTGCATTGGCGTCGCTGATTTGGTTAAATATGGCTATGTTGCCATGCGCCATGGCGCTGCAGCAGGAAGCGATCTGTCCAGATTGCCCTCCTGGTCATTCGCAGCAGATGGCATCACATCATGGCCACGACGAATCTGACTCTGCGCCAAGCTGTAATACTGCACAAACTGATTGCTGTGATTTTGGTGACTTCACCGTCGACGATCGCGGTCAAAAATCAGGAAAGAATGGTGGCGAACAATTCGCACTCGTTCCTGTATTGGAAACGGTGAAACTTGCCCGACATGTGCGATTAACCGTCTTCCCAACGGGACCTCCCGACCCAGCACCTGGGACACAGCGCCTCCACGCCATCTATTGCGTCTATCTGAATTAGGAAAAACCTCGTTTTAGAACCGTTCGTTTCTCGGTTTCTTATTCGGAGTTTGACTAATGCTTTTTCTACGCGGGCTGTTGCCCGAAAAATCTCGTGTTTCGAAGCACGCAATACGTTATCTAAATAGAGTTCTTGTACCGGCGTTCACACTGTCCTGTTGTCTGCTGAGCGTGTCACTCGCGCAAGATCGCGCCCCGCTGACAATTATGGAGGCAGAAGAACTGGCACTTGTTGCAGAGCCAGGGCAGCAGGAATTGCGCGCACGCGCTGCCGCGCTAAACGCTAGGGCAGTCGTGGCCGGCGAACTGCCCGAGCCAACATTGCGAGTGGGGTTGAACAACTATCCATTCGAATCAGGCGGATTCTCTACAGAAGGAATGACCCACGCGGCTGTGGGTTTCCGCCAGACGTTTCCTGCTGGAAGATCTCGCTCGATCGCGTTTCGACAATTCGAAGCGTCGGCAGAAGTGATGTTAGAAAACGCCGATGCCCGAGGCCGCAACGTTTTGACCAACGTTCGTGTTGCCTGGCTGAATGTCTACTATTGGAATCAGGTGAAAAGCCTTGTCTCCAGCTCGCGCCCTTACTTTGATGACCTGGTCTCGGTTACTCTTTCGCTCTACTCAGTGGGCCGTAAGAGCCAGCAGGATGTATTGCGTGCACAACTTGAGCTCAGTAGGCTAGATGATCGCCTGATTGAAGTTGAGCGAAAAGAGGCTCAATGGCGGTCCGTCTTGAGCGAATGGATCGGCGAAAACGCTATCAGACCTATCGCTGAAAAACTTCCAGCCTGGAATCAAACGCCGCCGATCGAAACGCTGGAAAGTTCACTCCTGCAGCATCCAATGCTGACGGCGTCGGAGGCACAGATTGCAGCGTGGGAGGCAGGCGTTGAGCTTGCCAACGAAGGATCGAAACCCGACTGGTCAGTCGATGTTGGCTATAGTTACCGCGATGGTTCACTGCCGTCAGGGCAGCCGCGATCCGATTTTGTCAGCCTGAATTTCACAATAGGCATGCCGTTTTTTCGTAAGAAGGCGGTGGACGGTAATCTGACAGCAGCATTACAAGAGCGATCGGCGGCCAAATCCTCCAAACAAAAGACTGTCCGCAAACTGCAAAGTGACCTGCAGACAGAGTACGCGTTATTTCGTGATTTGACCCGGCGACTGCAACTGTATGAATCACAAATTCTCCGTCTGTCAGAAAGCCATGCGGAGGCGTCGCTGCTGGCTTATCAGAGTGACAACGGTGATTTTGCCGATGTCATGCGCGCTAACGTTGACGATCTGGACACGCGCATTCAATACATTCGGCTGCAGGTCGAACGAGCGCAAACATACGCTGCACTCGCAAACCTTGGGGGACTTCAACGATGAAACGTCTAATCTTTTTGTTGGGTGCGGTTCTTGCGTCGATGGTCGTGGGGATCTTGATTGGCCGGACAACAGGGCAAACTGCTGATACGACAGACGGCAGTAGCAGTCAGCCTGTAGTCCTGTATTGGGTTGCACCAATGGACCCCAATTACCGCCGCGATGAGCCGGGAAAATCTCCGATGGGAATGGATCTGGTTCCTGTTTATGACAATGCAGCGGACGGCGGCGCGGGTTTGATCAGCATCGACCCGACTATCGTCAATAACCTTGGTGTACGAACTGCCGAAGCGGAGCTCGGCGTGCTTTCACGTCGCATCGACACCGTCGGATATGTCGATTACGACGAAGATACCGTTCATCACGTTCACACGCGGGTAGAAGGCTGGATCGAAAACCTGGTGACGAAAGCTACCGGTGATCCGGTGTCCAAAGGCCAGCTGCTTTTCGAGATCTATTCACCAACGTTGGTTGGTGCCCAAGAGGAATTTCTCACCGCCCAGCGGAGCGAAAACGATCTTCTGATCAGTGCGTCAGCCGCGCGATTGGCAGCACTGGGCGTTGACGCGAATGAAATCGAGCGGCTCAGGAGCGAAAAGGCGATTCGCCATCGCACACCGGTTTACGCGGAATCCAACGGCATCATCGCTCATCTTGGTGTACGTGAAGGAATCTTCGTAACGCCGGCAACGGAAGTTATGTCCGTGGCGGAACTGGATCGGGTATGGGTAATGGCAGAAGTATTCGAACGACAGGCGGCGTGGGTGGAAGCTGGGCAAAGCGTAATAGTTGAATTTGACTACCTGCCAGGCCAGCAGTGGAACGGTGTCGTTGATTACGTGTATCCCGAACTTGATCCGAAGACGCGCACGCTTACTGTGCGTCTTCGGTTCGAAAATACTTCCGCCGCCTTGCGGCCCAACATGTTCTCCCGCGTAACAATATTTGCATCTGGCTTTGGCGAGGTTGTTCATGTGCCTCGAGAAGCGGTCATTCGCGGCGGGTCAGTTGACCGTGTTGTTGTGGCTCTCGGTGAAGGCAGATTCCGTAGTCGGCCGGTGACGATTGGTATCGAGTCTGGCGACCGTATTGCCATCCGACGCGGGTTATCGGCAGGTGATTTGGTGGTTGTGTCCGGGCAGTTTCTGATTGATTCGGAATCGAACATAGCATCGGCATTCGATCGTATGGATAACTGACAATGATTTCTGCAATTATCCGCTGGTCCATAATAAACCGATCGATCGTGCTAATAATGACTGGGTTCGTTACGGCATGGGGACTCTATTCTTTAAGCGAGACTCCCGTCGATGCGCTGCCCGATCTTTCGGATGTTCAGGTGATCATCAAGACCTCATTCCCTGGACAGGCCCCTCAGGTAGTGGAGGACCAGGTTACGTATCCGCTTACAACTGCAATGCTTTCTGTACCGAAAGCGACCAACGTGCGAGGTTACTCATTCTTTGGGGATTCTTACGTCTACATCATATTTGAGGACGGTACGGATCTTTACTGGGCACGCTCGCGAGTGCTCGAGTATCTCAGTCAGATTTCCGGGCAGTTGCCCGACAACGCGAAGCCGGCCCTGGGTCCCGACGCGACGGGTGTTGGCTGGATATTCGAATACGCGCTGGTCGACCGCAGCGGACAAAACGATCTGGCGGAATTGCGCTCGCTACAGGACTGGTTTCTCAAGTACGAGTTGCAAACTGTGCCGGGCGTTTCTGAAGTCGCGACGATAGGTGGCATGGTCCGGCAATATCAGGTTGTTGTAGAACCGGACAAGCTGCGTGCATTCGGCATTTCGCTTTCTGTTCTAAAGACTGCAATCCAGAAAGGCAACCAGGAATCCGGCGGCTCGGTGATCGAGATGGGTGAAGCAGAATACATGGTGCGCGCAAGCGGCTATCTGCAAAGCATAGAGGATCTCGGAGACATACCTTTGGGTGTCAACGATGATGGCACTCCGTTGCTGCTGTCGGATGTCGCCGATATTCGGTTGGGCCCTCAGATGCGACGAGGCATCGCCGATCTGGATGGCGAGGGTGAAGTAGTGGGTGCCGTTGTAGTTATGCGGTGGGGTGAAAACGCCCTTAAGACGATAAACGCGGTGAAGGCGCGCCTTATTGAGCTACAACGAAGCCTGCCGGCGGGTGTAGAAATCGTAACGACGTACGATCGGTCCGAACTGATTGAGCGAGCGGTCGATACTCTGCAGGGAAAACTGATTGAAGAGTTTCTGGTCGTCGCACTCGTCTGCGCCGTGTTCTTGTTTCACCTGCGATCTTCAGCCGTCATTATTCTTAGCCTCCCAGTGGGCATACTCATCGCATTTATCGTCATGAGAATGCAGGGCATAAACGCGAATATCATGTCATTGGGTGGTATCGCGATCGCGATTGGCGCAATGGTGGACGCGGCGATAGTGATGGTTGAGAACGTTCACAAACATATAGAAAAAGAACCATTAACTGACGAAAATCGTTGGCGGGTCATTGCCGATGCCGCGACCGAGGTGGGTCCACCACTCTTCGTTTCGCTAATCATCATAACGTTGAGTTTTCTGCCGGTCTTCACGCTGGAAGCACAAGAGGGTCGCCTATTCGCCCCATTGGCGTTCACCAAAACCTATGCGATGGCGGCCGCGGCTGGATTATCCATCACGTTGGTTCCCGTGCTTATGGGGTATTTCATTCGGGGCCATGTGACTCCAGAGCATCGCAATCCGATTAATCGTATCTTGGTTGTCGCCTATCGGCCCATCATCCGCGCGGTAATTCAGTATCCGAGAGGAACATTGGGGCTTGCGGCAATCGTTCTGGCCATCGGCTTGTGGCCCGCAACTCAGATTGGTTCAGAGTTTATGCCACCACTGGACGAGGGTGATCTGATGTACATGCCAACGATTTATCCAGGTGTGTCGATCGACAAGGCGCGGGAAATTCTACAGAACACCGACAAAATGATTCTCAAGGTTCCTGAAGTGCGGCGTGTTTTCGGCAAGATCGGTCGTGCCGAAACTGCGACTGATCCGGCGCCGCTGACAATGATCGAAACGGTGATTCAGTTCAAGCCTCGTGATGAATGGCGACCCGGAATGACACCGGAGCGCTTACGCGCCGAACTTGATCGTTCGGTTAGATATACCGGACTCACCAACGTCTGGGTGATGCCAATCAAAAATCGGATTGATATGTTGGCCACCGGAATCAAAACGCCGGTCGGCGTCAAAGTGGCAGGACCGGATCTAAAGGTTATTGAGCAAATTGGTCAGGACTTGGAAAGAGTTCTGGCCGAGGTCGAAGGCACCGCGTCCGTTTATTCGGAGCGGGTTGCCGGAGGACGTTACGTCGATGTCGATATTGACCGGAAACGAACGTCGCGTTTTGGGTTGAATATTGATGACGTACAAGACGTCGTAAGAATGGCGGTCGGCGGGATGAACGTTACGCAAACCGTGGAAGGTCTGGAACGCTATCCTGTAAACATACGGTATCCGCAACGTGTTCGCGATTCTGTGCAGAAACTCCGTTTATTGCCGATTGTGACTCCCCAAGGTGCGCGCATAGCGCTGGCGGATGTCGCTGACGTCCGGGTGGTTGATGGTCCGCCAGTCATAAAGAGCGAAAATGCTCGATTAAACGGTTGGACTTACATCGATATTTCAGGCCGAGATTTGGGCTCGTATGTGGCAGATGCTCAGCGAGTAGTCGCTCAATACATTGAACTGCCGGCCGGGTACTCGTTGGCGTGGTCCGGGCAATATGAGTACATGGTGCGAGCAAAGGAACGGCTTTCGATTGTAGGTCCGGTCACACTGGCAATTATTATTCTGTTGCCCTATCTCCATTTTCGCCGTTTTGCCGAAGTGGCAATCATTATCGGCACATTGCCGCTGGCGCTAATCGGCGGGCTCTGGTTACTGTTTCTCCTGGACTACGAATTTTCGGTCGCGGTAGGTGTCGGATTCATCGCGCTCGCGGGCGTCGCAGTGGAAATCGGAGTCGTGATGCTTGTGTATCTCAATCAGGCGATTCGGGCCCACAAGCGTGCCGCGGAGGAGCAAAGTCGCAAACTTTCCTTGAGGGATGTTGAACAGGCGGTTGTGGATGGGGCGGTGCTTCGTGTCCGCCCGATCATGATGACAGTTGCCACCATTATTGCCGGGCTTTTGCCGATCATGTTGGGCGGTGGTACCGGATCCGAATTCATGCGTCGTATCGCAGCCCCGATGGTCGGCGGGATGGTCAGCGCAACAATCCTGACGCTCGTCGTTATTCCATCGCTATTTCTTTTGTGGCGCAAACGAGAGCTTGAGGGAGATTCGTTGTGAGCGAAAGTGAATCGCGCGAATCCGCTTTGTGTCATGCAGGCGAACGGTTAGCCTACAAATAACAGGACACAAACAAATAACAACAAATAAGGACATCCACCAAACGTCTTGAATCTGCATATTTAGAATCATTTAGCCAACAAATAAGGACATCCATCAAACCATTCACTGCATGGTTCTGTAGCAAACGAGACCGGCCGAAATCCACTAACGAACCGAATTCACTACCGAAGTGCAGTCAGTCGGCATTGATGCGGCAATTAGTGGATGTCCAGATTTTCCCTTTCTTGCTGAGCTATCTAGTGGCCAGGCAAGTTGACTGTTGGCGTTGGGGCACTTCGCCGCTAGGGCATCGGGCAACCCGCTATCGTAAATTCGAAATGAATATGAGTCCGATAGCAGCTGGCACAAGGTAACGGACAAGTACGAGCCAGACTTTATAGATAGTGCCGCGCGGCAGTCGAAGTTCTTCGCTTGTCGCAGGTCGTCCAAGCCCCCAGCCTGCAAGCAACGCAATCAGCATTCCGCCGGCCGGCATCATCCAGTTTGAGACAATATAGTCGAGCGACTCAAAGATGTTTCTGCTTTCAAACGTCGGGATAATTTCTAGCGGATGAAAATCCTGTAACTTGCCGAAAGAAAATACCGTGCCAAGACCGGCAACCCACAACATAAATGTCACCAGCAGTACAATCTTGCGCCGAGACATCGTGCTGTAATCTTCAATAGTAGAAACAATTGCTTCGAGAATTGTGATTGCAGATGTCAGTGCTGCAATGGCCATAAGACTGAAGAACAACGGCGCAAGTATGGCTCCTCCTGGCATGCCCCCGAAAGCGACAGGGAGGGTCATGAAAATCAGACCCGGCCCCTCGGCGGGTGACAGGCCGTGGGCGAAAACAATTGGAAATATGGCGAGGCCGGCGAGCAGAGCAACTCCCGCATCGGCGCCGGCGACAATGAGACTGGCACGAAGTATGGAACTGTTCTGGTCCATGTAGGCACCAATGGTAAGCAGCACGCCGAGTCCGATCCCAAGGGAGAAAAATGCCTGGCCGACCGCCAATAAAACGACCTCTGCGTTGAGTTTGGAGAAATCGGGCACAAAAAGAAATTTAGCGGCAGCCCTAAAATCACCCGCCAATACGGCATAGGCGAGGAGCACAATCAACAATATGAAAAGGGCGGGGGTTAACCACCGCAAGACTTTCTCGAGTCCATTACGAATGCCAGCGGCAACAGTTATGGCAGTCAAGCCAAGGAAAATTAACTGCGACAAAATCATGCGTCCAGGGCTGAACATTAATTCATCTAGGACAGCTTCGGTTCGCGCAGCTGTGATACCGGAGAAACCAACGGTTATGCTGCGAAAAAAATAGTCAATGGTCCAGCCGGCAATGACGCTGTAGAAACTGAGTGCGATGAACGCTCCGATCGCGGCCATCTGACCGTAGTATCGCCAGGTACGGCTTATGCCGTCCCGCTGTCTGAGGTTATCCATCGTCTTAACGACACTGGCACCACCTCGTCTGCCGATAAGGAATTCCGCGATTAGCGCAGGCAGCGCAACGAAAACGATTGCGAGAATGTAAACGAGAACAAAAGCACCACCACCATTCTCGCCTGCTACATAGGTGAATTTCCATACATTGGAAATACCGACGGCACTGCCGATTGCGGCTGCCAGGAACATCAGGTTGTTCGACCATTTGCGCTGGCCAGGTACTGGATTCGCTCCTGCCATTATTATGCCGTGAAATCCTGTAGGTCTGTATGGATTATCTTATGGTGCTCGTTGCCAACTTCTCTTTCAAAGTCATAAGGATCGCCTCGCGGGTCGCGCTGCGTGGCCAGGAACTGGCATATGTGCTGACGATCTTCAGCGTCCAATTGTATTCTTGCAATGGCCTGATTCTCCGTTGCCCGTGACCGGCTACCAATTCCAAGCACGATTGCGGCAACGCCTGGCTGATCAAGGACCCAGCGACTCGCAATTGAGTGAATTTTTGAATTGTGTTTCTTCGCAATGTCATCAAGCAGATCCAGTAACTTCTGAAATTTCTCCCAACCGCCTGCATCATCAATTATCAATCGGTACTTTTGTTGCGACCGATTCAATCCGGTGGGCAGTTGTTGACCAAGAAATTTTTCGCTAAAAAATCCACCTGCGAGTACGCCGTACGACAACATACCAACGCGATTTTCTACACAGAATGGACTCATGATCTGTTCCGGACGGCGATCAACTAACGAAAACTGTGTTTGTACGGATACAATGGACACATCGTGTTCTATGAGATTTCGCAATTGTTTGGTGTTGAAATTGGTGACACCTAATAAGCGAATCTTGCCGATACTTTTCGCGAATAACAGTCGCTCATACATTCGTTCAAGTCCGGGTACGTCATAGTCCCACCAATGGAACTGGACCAGATCAAGACGATCAACACCTAATTTTTTTCGTGACAAGTCAATTGCTGCGTCGATTTTCCTGTCATTGAGTTGCCCAAGCGATTGTTTGTTCGGTACGAATTTCGTATGAATTTGAATCTGGTCACGATTGACAAGTGAGCGTCGAAACTCACCCAATATTTCTTCCGTACCCGTGTAGATATCGGCGCAATCAAATGTCGTAAAGCCATGGTCGATTAATTGGGCAAAATGGTTCTTTGTGTTCCTGGTTGAGGAAGGCCCACCGCCATGGCCAGGTGATAGTTGCCAACAGCCATTTATGATGTTGGCAACAGAATATCCGGGCGCAAGTTCGACGCGCGGTACCTCAATCATCGACGTTCTTTTTTAGCGGTACCACAGTCGTATCACTGTGACTAAAAACGGTCTTGCCGGTTCGGGATATCCGAAAGCGAGCGCCACAATTTGGATCAGGACAAGCAATGTCAGCGTCGGTAGTCATCCAATCATTTTCGTGTGTTTGCCTCTGTTTCGCCGGCAGTAGCGGCAAAATTGCGGCGAGTGCATACATTGAGAATGACTGTCCCGTTGAAAATGTAATGTCTTCTCCACATACTTTAAAGGAGTCGCCCACTGTGTGTTTGCAAATCATCGTAGTTTCGTCGCCGACTGTCTCGACTTTCAGGTTCCACAGTTCGAAATTGTCAGTCATTCAGGTTTAGTCCTTAAATAATGTTTTTGCGTACAGCGGCTGATCGATAGTGAAGCATGAACACGAGGTGCAAAAAAACAATTCGATCGTCTGCAGCCAGTATCGTCAATATCTAACTCAAAGCCAAGATCCTCAATTGGTAACACCATAACTTGTTGCTAGGATCGATAAGATGCAGTGTTACCACCGGTATCCGTTTTGTATAGCAGGACGCACGAAGTGCGCCCCGTAGCCGTGAAGGTCGCTCTAAGAAGATT
>Ga0302135_10002246_pt1 | contig 11574 bp, 10 predicted proteins | sample CBN3_surface_MG_FD_203119 | JGI IMG/M metagenome (GOLD analysis project Ga0302135, IMG submission 203119) | Marine microbial communities from Western Arctic Ocean, Canada - CBN3_32.1 | ecosystem: Environmental > Aquatic > Marine > Oceanic | place: Canada: Western Arctic Ocean | collected... | reverse complement strand
CGATTCAGACTCTGGCGACGCGGCCCATCTGATACGAGAACAGAATGCCGGCTGGGTCAACGTCCATGACGATCTGTATTTCCTGAAAGGCGATAAATTTCTCTGGCGGTCCGAAAGAGATGGCTACGCACACCTCTATATGTTCAATGCCGATGGAACTTTATCGCACCCGGTAACGAGTGGTAATTGGGCACTACGCGCATCCGGTGGCGCGCCAGGAATGAGTCAGGCAATTAGCTACGTTGACGAAGATAATGAGGTTGTCTATTTCACGGCCTTGGAAAAATCCACAACAGAACGCCACCTCTATCGGATCGGATTCGACGGTGGCGACATGCAACGAATCTCGCAGACGGACGGCGTCCATTCAATTCGTTTCAGTCCGACCGGTGACGCATTTATTGATCGTTCATCGGCACTCGATCGGCCGCCCACTTTGATTGTGCAGCGCTCGAACGGTGGCAACACACACTTGATTCACGATACCGGTAGTGAGATCCCCAATCGATTCGATCTCCAATCGTGGGAGTTATTCTCAATTGATGCTCGCGACGGATTCGACATGCCGGCAATGATGCTCAAACCGCGCTTCTTTGATGCCACCAAGCAGTATCCCGTCGTGACTTACGTTTATGGTGGACCTTCCGCCCCTACCGTCTTGAACGGATGGCAAGGCGGCGGCCGTGGCTACTATCACCAACTTCTTGCCGACAGTGGTGCCATTGTTTTTCTGGTCGACAATCGAAGTGCTGCAGGCAAAAGCAAAATAGATGCGAATACAATCGCTAAGCAATTATATGGTCCGGTCGAAATGAATGATCTTTTGGACGGAATCGCGTGGTTGAAATCACAGCCTTACGTCGATCCGGACCGAGTCGGCATCTGGGGTTGGAGTGGTGGTGGGTCAATGACGTTGCAAGCAATGACCAGCAGTGGCGAATTCGCCGCTGGTGCCTCAGTTGCTCCGGTTAGTGATTGGCGTTACTACGACACAATCTACACGGAGCGCTACATGGGTCGGCCACAGGATAACGAGGAAGGCTATGATGCCTCATCCAATACTGCTCGCGCAGCGGACCTTCAAGGTCGTTTGATGTTGATACATGGCACCTATGACGACAACGTACATCCGCAAAACTCCTGGGCATTCAGCGACGGGCTCATCGAAGCCGGCATTACCTTTGACATGATGATTTATCCAATGCGAAAACACGGCATTAGCGATGACGCTGCTCAACTACACGTGTTCAAATCAATGCTGGAGTTTTGGCAGAAGAATCTTGCGCTTGGGGACTAGGCCACGATGCAGAATGACGAGGTCATTTTTTCGTCTGATTGATCCGCGAATTAATGGAACCTGCATCAAATGACGGTCTCTAAGCAATAGGAATCTAGGGAAAGACCATACCGAAATGCGATATCTTTTTTTCATAATGCTGCTTTGCTGCCTGGGAACCGACACCAGCGCAGAGACCAGTTTTCGTCCTGCCAATTTCGACGTTGAAGACACAGAACGAAGACTCTACAACCTCATCAAATGGCCAAAGGATGTTAAGGGTAAGACCTCCCTGATCCTGACTTGCTTTGGCGTTATTAAAACGAACGGAAAAATGGAGATGCCGAACTGCATCGCCCCCAATTCGTTCGAGAAAGTATTTACTGCTGAGATTATGAAAGCGTCGAAGAAAGCGCGTCTAAACCCAGCAATGATCAATGGAAAATCAGCGTCCGTTTTTCTCCAGTTTCGGGTTGAGTTCAACGCTGAAGTCATCAAGAAAGAAGAGCAACACAGTATTGATATCCATCTGAATCCTGGTTACGAAGAAAACATAAAGGCGTATGGCTACGATCACATCGCGGGACAACGAGTCATCGCGAAAAAACAACCGTTTCACGACGCGTGCCCAAAGCGCGCGCGGTACGTTGTCTGGGTGCTTGCGTATTTGGGTGAAACGGGCAAGGCCGAGAATGCTCGGGTAGAGCACTCTGATGGCATTATGCCGACAGAAACCTGTCGGGAAGCGTTAAGACAAACAGTCACTTCAAGCCAATTTACACCGGCAATGGCAGATGGCATTGCGGTACCGTCAACTTTTGTCGAGTTGTTTTCGAACTGACGTCTAGCTGTGAATCGGTCATTGACTCGGCAAAATGTGTCAGATTTAACCAATCTCAGTGACTCCCAGGCGCACATATCCAGTCGTTAATATCGAGAATTTCATAAAACGCTTCATTGACCGCATGCTTTGCCGCAACTACGGTCGCTCGGGTGCTAGTATTCGGGGCAGTAAAAAGGTCTGCAAGTCACCCAAAGCAACCGGTCGGAATTGATCAGGTAGAGGCACGCTATCCGGCACTCGTGTCCACCAAGAAACCAGTCATGAGCCACTTAAAATCGGCTTGAAACTTACTGAGGACAACTTCAATGAAACGCATTTATGCGATTGTCAGCGCTTTGGCTGTTATATGCATCACTCAGGTGCCTGCACCTCTTCCGTACAGACTGCCGCCCAGTCGAGAGCAGTCGCGCCGATGGGCGGCTTACAAGGCCTATATAACGGAGGTCAACCGTCGGTCTAGTAAAGAAGAACCAACGGAATAAGTGCAGACGGATCTGATCGCTAAATGTCTCCGTTGGCCGACTGCTGACGGTGAGACCTGTCGTTCGACGTTACCGCGGAAACATCCTCGAAATTACTTAAGAAAAATCGTATAAGTTATATATGACTAGCAACTTGGCTTGCCAACTTCAGCGGGTAGCATCGCCTCAATTCTTTCCATGACATCTAGTCGGTGAACTAGGTCCTGGATGTAATCGAGATTGTCCGTTTCGAGAATTAGTACTTCGCTCAAATCATAAGACGCGATCCAATTTTCGTATAAACGTTCGAGGCGTTTTAGATAGGCAAGTGGGACGTCCTGTTCCATCGCCCTGCCCCGCAACCGAATGCGCTTTCGCAGAGTGCGCATCGAACAGCGTAAATAGATCATCAAATCCGGCGATTCGATTGCATCGAGTATCGAATGATAGAAAGCCTGATAAGTTTCCCAGTCACGATTATCGATGTGCTTCATCTCATGCAAAGCGGTCGCAAAAATCTCTGCATCCTCAAATATTGTCCGATCAAGAACGACCAAACCCGGCATTCGGTCCAATTCCTGGTGGATGCGAAATTTGTTACTGAGGAAATACAGTTGGGATCGGAACGCCCAACGATTCATATCGGTGTAAAAGTCGGGAAGATATGGGTTATCTTCGCTCGGCTCATAGTACGGCGCGATGCCGTAGGTGCGACTTAAGAATTCAACCAACGTTGATTTCCCGGCACCAATATTGCCCGCAATTGCGATTGCCTGCCGCATAAAGTATTCGCTCGCTACGGTGCTTCGTAGACGACTTTACCACCAACGTATGTTTTCATGACGGTCACATCCTTGATCAGATCCGGGTCGATGGTGACGAGATTGTCAGACAGGACAACGAAGTCCGCCAACTTGCCCATGGTAATCGAACCTTCTTGCTTACATTTCTCATGTTGAATTCCCCGCGGGTATTGCGCCCGTGCACGAGTGTTTAGTTTAGTCCTCGGCAATCTTCCATTCACAGCCATCGCAGTTTGGCGAAACATCGTTTTCTTCCAACACTGCGTGAATCAAATCGTTCCAAATCTTATTCGGCGTCCAAATTTTGTCCATGTCTGCTTTAGCGGTCGCGAGCGGAACGTCTTCATACAGGACTCGATAAAGTAAACTAAATGCAGACGCACGATAGTTAGCCGCACAATGCAATAACGTCTTTCGCTCAGGCTCATGTCGCATCACGTTTGCGAATGTGTAGAAATCGGACGCCGTCGGCGCATCCCATATAACCGGGATATGGACGTAGTTCATTCCCAATTCTTTGACCATGGCATCCTCATCCGCGATTGCGTTACCGCTATTGCTAAGCGCGATATATACCACTCGCTCGAAGCCCGCATTGGGCAGCAAGGCCAATTGCTCTTTCGACGGTTGACCCGCACTCGCGAATGTCGGCGAATATTCGATGTAATTTCGAATTTCCGACAATTCTGCCGCAAATAAGGGTGACCCAATCGCGAGACAAACACCCATGAGTACGATCTGCACTTTCACTAATTTCATTCGACATTCCCTGTATGTTGTCTATTGTCACTATCGAACCAGACCGCATCTTAATGGTTCTTGACCGATAATTATTCATGCTACCGTTGGATGGCTTGGACTACTATGCTTCCTGGCAATTCCTCACCCAAAAGGATGACTTCATGAGACGGCTTCTTGCATTGTATTGCTTCCTCGCCACCTGCGTTCCTGCGTCCGCGCATGAATATGTCACTTTTGACGAGATGGGCGCAGCCTTCGGGTGGGATCTAGCGAACACTGAAATTCGCGTGGAAACTGTGGCGCCCGGCATTCACGTCATGTTTGGTGTTGGCGGTAATGTCCTGGCGTCAATCGGCGATCAGGGCGTACTAATGGTTGATAGTCAGTTCCCAGAAATGATTCCGCGCCTTAAAGACAAAATTGGCGAATTGGGTGGCGGCGAAATTGATTTTACAATCAACACGCATTGGCATTTTGACCACGCAAACGGCAACCCTGCGCTTGCTCGCGATGGAGCCTGGATGGTGTCACAGGCTAATTCTCGAAGAATGATGGCGAGTTCGCAGGCAGTTGACCTGGTTGATTTTATCTATGAACAACCACCCTTCCCGGACGCTGCAAAACCCATCATTACCTTTACAGAACGGATGCAATTCCACTTCAATGGAGACACGATTGATTTAGTGCATTTCGGCCCTGCGCACACCACTGGCGATACTGCGATTCTCTTTCGCAACAGTAACGTCGTTCACCTGGGAGATGTATTCAACGCCGGTTACCCGTTCATTGATGCCGGAAACGGTGGAGATTTGGACGGCATGATTGAATTTTGCGAGGGTGTACTCGACCTTATCAATCAGGAGACCATCGTTATTCCTGGACATGGTCCGGTATTAGGCTATACCGATTTAGCCGACTATATTCTGATGCTAGCCACCGTACGTCAACGAATCGACACCATGATTGATCAGGGAAAAACACTGGAACAAGTTATTGCTGCAAATCCGACTGCAGAATTTGACGCAAAATTCGGTCAACCTGGCCGATTCATTGATCGAGCTTATACCAGCCTTTCTCGCTAATTTGATTGTTTGCCGCAATATGGCGAAACTGTCATCCGTTCGGCCCCGGCGACGAATATAAGGAAACACTGTGTCAACAGAACAAAAAAAAACGACTAACAAGAAAAACCTGTTACGCGGCATCGGGATGGCAGGCGCTGCAATCCTCGTGTTGAATTCGATTATCGGCGCAGGCATTTTCGCACTGCCGTCCGTAGTCGCTGCACGGGCCGGCATCTTAAGCCCGTGGCTTTTCCTGATTGTGGGCGTGTTGGTCATTACAATAGTGCTAACCTTTGCCGAGCTCGCGAGCTATTTTAAAGAATCCGGCGGGCCCGTTTTGTTTACGACCAAAGCGTTCGGTCCGTTAGCAGGATTTAGCACGGGATGGCTGTTATTTGTCAGTCGCGTGGCTGCTTTCGCCGCCAACACGACGGTCATGGCCTTGTACCTCGGCGCCGTAATTCCGTGGTTCTCTGACGGCATCGGTCGAATCCTGTTGATTGTCACCATCTGTATCACGCTAACCTGGGTCAACATTCTGGGCGTTAAGGAAGGCGTTCGAACGATGGCGGTCATCACCGTTTTCAAAATAGTGCCGATCGTTCTTTTGATTGTCCTCGGCATGCAACATGTAAGTGGCGACATATTATTTCCTGACACGCTACCCAAGATAGATGACCTCGGTGATACAACGCTATTGCTCATCTACGCTTTTGTTGGCTTCGAATCCGCAACAATCATGTCGGGTGAAACGAAAAATCCAAAAGAAACGCTACCGCGCGCGTTGGTGATGACCCCCATTATCGTTGGCATTTTTTACTTTCTAATTGTCATCACTTTTATTTCAGTCCTGGAGAATCCAGGGGCCCCCGGAACGACACTAATGGATGTTGGGCGCGAACTTATGGGGCCTAAAGGCGCGATTCTAATCACGTTTGCCGCGTTCTTTTCAATCGGCGGCAATCTCTCCAGCATAATGCTCGCGGTGCCCCGATTGCCCTTCGCGCTCGCGGAGAAAGGTATGTTGCCCAGCTGGTTCGGACACGTTCATGAAAAGTACTCCACACCAAGTAACTCGATTCTAATGCTTGGCGGACTAGGGCTGGCATTTGCGCTTTCGGGTTCGTTCGCCTGGCTGGCTGCAGCAAGTTCCCTTATGCGCCTAATTTCTTACGTACTGTGTATCGGTTCATTGCCAATCATTCGCAATAAGGCGACCGAAGAAGAACGTGCGGCCGCGTATCGACTTAAAGGCGGCTACACCATCCCCATAATCGCGCTAATGGTTTGCTTGTTTATTGGAGCGCAATCGACAATGCGATCATGGGTTGTTACCGGCGCACTATTTCTTTTAGGGCTCATCCTGTATGCGATTGCGGCCCAACGACGGACAGCAGCGGATGACTAGTCCGCGCGCTACAAGTAAAATCACTTGATGCTAAGGCTTCTCGGCATCAAGTGCTTCGAGTCTCGCCGCCTCAAATTCGTCGCCAGTGGTCCAGGTCTGCATTTCGTCTGCATTGGCGATAGCAAGACCTGTCCAGAAACCCAGCTGGGCATCTGAAATCATGCCTTCAAAATTCCAGCTATCGTCATACTCATCACTGGGCTGATGATAGTTAACATCTGTGTAGTGGTTGAGTTGTTCCGCACCCCAGCCCGGCGGGCGATCGACAAAATCGGTGCCCGTATCGAGATGCATCGCGGGAACACCAATTTCCGCGAAACTAAATTGGTCTGAACGATAGAAATAGCCCCTGTCCGAAAACTGATCGGGCTTAACCACACGCCCTTGCTCTGCTGCAATGCCACTCACGATCGTATCGATCGAAGTCTTACCCAACCCAATGTAAGTAACATCGTGCGTATGTCCCCAGATGTTGCCGCCATCGTAATTTAAATTAGCGGCAATCTTGCCTGGGGCGAAACTTGGGTGAGCCGCGTAATATTTTGAACCTAATAGGCCTTGCTCTTCTGCACCGACAAGCGCAAACAAAATCGAACGACGTGGCGCTTCCGGCAATTGCTTAAGTGCGCGTGCGATAGCCATTACTTGAGCAACGCCAGATGCATTGTCCATCGCGCCATTGTAAATGGCATCTCCGGCTTCATTCGGTGTGCCAATGCCAAGATGGTCGTGATGAGCGGTGTAGATCACCACCTCGTCGCTAAGTTCTGGGTCACTACCCGGCATCAACGCCAAAATGTTTGCTGACTTCACGACATTGAGAGAAACGTCCATTTCGAGCGATGTTGTAATGCCGAGTGGGACAACTTCAAAGTCTCGGTTGTCGGCTGCCTCACGAAGGTCGTCCAAATCGAGCCCCGCCATTTCAATCAACGTTTTGGCGGAATCTTCAGTGACCCAGGCAGCTGCCTGCAAACGCGGCTCGCTCTCGGCAGGCAACTCGAATTGCTCTCCGGTCCAAGATGTTTGCACTACCTGAAACGGATAGCCGGCCGACGGCGACGTGTGAATGATGATCGCGCCAACCGCACCTTGCGCCGCAGCTGTCGCATATTTGTAGTCCCAGCGGCCATACCATAGCCGTTTTTCTCCGCCAAACAGGTTCTCATCCCAATCCGGATCATTGTTGACGATCACGGCAACTTTGCCGGTCATATCGACACTTTTGTAATCATCCCACTCGTATTCTGGCGCCTGAATTCCATAACCGACGAATACAAGTTCGGCATAGCTGATCGTTGCACGCTCCGCCTGCACGCCGCTGCTCACAATGAAGTCGTCCCATTGTTGCAAGGTCGTATCGCTCGTGTCGGTTGTAAAGGTCCACGATGTCGGCTGAGTGGCGGTTACACCGAAGAGTTCGAACGGCTGCTCCCACGATCCGTCTTCGGCACCCGGAAGCAAACCAAGCTGCTCGAGTTCTGAGATCAAATACTGGCGCGCGAGATCGTCTCCACGTGATCCGGGGCCGCGACCTTCATATTTGTCGTCCGCGAGTTCTTTGACGTAGCCACGCATCAGATCGGCGGTGATTTCGGTAACCGCCGTGTTCGCGTCATTTTCGGGCGCGGAGATTTGTGCAGTCGCCGCTTCGGCGATCTCGTCGGAGGCTTCATTGCTGCAGCCTGAAATCAGTAATCCCGCGAAAATTAGCGACGCAATTTTATTGGTAGTTTTCATAGAACGTATACTCGAATTCGATAACTGCTTTATGTAAGAAATTAGAATAACTCTGCTAGAAATAGTTGCAGGTTTTGCCACGAACGACGATCAGCATCCGGACTGTAGACGTTGCCATGATCGGGATCATTTGCCTTCGGATTCGAAAAAGCATGAACCGTATGCCCGTAACCATGAATCTGCCAATCAGAACCCGCTGCGGTCAATTCCTCGGCCAATGAGACGACCTGGTCTGTTGTCGCTAAATGATCGTCCCAACCGTGCAGCACAAGCACTTTGGCCGTAATTTGATTGCCAGCCGTGTTGTCGGGCGGATTGAATATGCCGTGGAAACTTGCGACCCCGAGAACGTCCGCTCCGGTTCGGGCCAAATCGAGTACGCACAGACCGCCAAAACAAAACCCCATTGCGGCCACTCGCGTTGCGTCGACCTCATTCTGTTTTCTGCACTGGCTCAACGCGATTTGCATGCGCTGTTGCAACAGCGGCCGGTCATTTAATAACGGCTGCATTAGCACTGTATTTTCGTCCGGAGTAGAACCTCTGAAACCTTTGCCATACAGATCTATCGCGAATCCAACATAGCCAAGTTCAGCTAATTGAGCGGCTTTGTTGTCTTCAAAATCACTCCGCCCACCCCATGCGTGCGAGATCAGCACCCCCGGTCGCGATTCATGGCAGGTATCATCCCATGCCATAAAGGCCTCAAAAGTAAGATCGCCATCTTTGTATTCAATGGTGCGTGTTTGGATAGTCAATTCAATTTCCCCGTATTGATACTGGCATTGGTCGACTTTTCTTTTTTTAAATCGGGGTCAGAGTGCTACTCTGGCCCCGATAATGTTAATGCGTATCTGTGGAATCACCGCCGTAACTTTTCAGCCATTTCAGGGCCAACTTAGTTCCTTTTTTGACATGCGATCCTGGCAGCCGTTTTTCCGCGAGGGTCAAATTACTTCTGGCATCTTCGTTGCCCAACTCTCCCGCAATGTAGAACCATTTATACGCCTCAGCACTGTTTTTTCGTATTCCTTCGCCGGCGAAGTACATAGAACCCAAATTGTTTTGCGCAATGGTATTGCCTTGATTCGCAGACAGTCTGTACCACTTCACCGCCTCCTTATCGTTCATTGACGTACCTTCCCCTTCATCGTACATCGCGCCAAGATTGTTTTGCGCCATAGCATCGCCCTGCTCGGCTGCACGTGTATACCAGTCAATCGCAGCCGTATTGTCCTCGGGGAGACCAATACCTTCATCGAACATCAGCGCAATCGCATATTGTGCATCGCGGTGCCCTTGATCAGCCGCACGCCGGTACCAGCGCATTGCTGCACCCATATCAACTTCAGCGCCGTCGCCGTTCTCATAAATGATGCCAAGATTCAATTGCGAATCCGCATGGCCTTGCTCAGCCGCTCGCGAATACCATTTGAGCGCTTGTTCATCGCCCTCGGCAATACCCTCACCTACGTCATACATGATTGCCAAGTTAAATTGTGCGCTTACGTGATCTTGTTCAGCCGCTTTCGTATACCAGTCGATCGCGCTTAAATCATCTTCGATGAACCCATCTCCTTCGTCATACATAAGGGCGATCGAATATTGGGAATCGGCATACCCCTGCGTCGCCGCTCGTTTGAAGAGCGCCATCGCTTCGTGATTGTCTTCTGGAACCCCCTCGCCAACATCATAGATATGGCCAAGATTATGCTGCGCGGCCGCCAGCCCAAGATCTGCGCTAAGGCGATACCATTTGATCGCTTCATCTATGTTGACCTTGGTGCCCTCTCCGGTCGCATACATCAGCGCTAAATTATATTGCGCTTGCTCGTCGGCTTGCTCTGCCGCCTTTGTGTACCAATAGATTGCCTTAGCGTTGTTTTCGCGGACGCCAGTACCAAAGTCATAAATGATGGCGACGTTAAATTGGGCAGACACATCACCTTCTTCTGCTGGAGGGAGATACCATTCGAGTGCACGAGCTTTATCTTCCGCAACGCCAAGCCCCTCGTCATAAATCAATCCGACGTTGTACATCGCATTGAGATCGCCTTGTTCAGCAAGCGGCTCCCAGGCCGCCAACGCACCCGTGTAATTCTGGTCACCAAACGCTTCCAGGCCTTCCTTAAATACGTCGGCAACGGCGATCGAATTGGCTGTGGCCATTAAGCCCATCAAACCGAACAGTATTCTGCGGACAAACGAATCCATCAATTACCACTACCCAAAGATTTTATCCGCATAGGGTACTGATGCACCGTCCTGAAAACAATGCATTGATCGACGAACTTGGAAGAAATTTTTATATGAAACTCTCAGTAACTCAATGAGTTACTGCGCTTTCCTAGACTTCCCCATAATGTGCACTGTATCCGGACCATTGTGATGCGCCACAGTAAACTCATGTGATCTAAGCAAATCGTATGGTGATCGTGAATTCAGCCGCTATCAACCGAAGGCCATCCAAGCTCCGCAACGCGTTGTGGGTTGCGTTGATGATCTTCAGCACCGAAATTACTGCAAAGCCTCTGACACAGTGGATTGACGACAATTGCGCTACCTGCCTCTCGCGCATGAACGACTCAACCGGAACTTACATTCTCGAACAGGGTGAAGAAGCACTGGTGGGCCGCGCCTGGTTGACGCTACACGCGCAACACAGTATCGACGTTCAATACTTCATTTGGGGCACCGACAACGTCGGCAAACTGGCAGCAGAGCAACTTCATCGCGCCGTCGAACGTGGCGTCAAAGTCAGAGTGCTGGTGGACGACATGTTGATTGACGCTGAGGACCAGACACTGGTCCTGTTAGCCGCCCACAAGAACGTCGACATACGAATCCACAATCCCAATGTCTCGGTTGGCCAATCGTTTTTCGGCCTTCTTTGGAATGTCGTCACCCAGTTTCGCGGCATCAATCAGCGTATGCATGACAAAACCGCCATTTTTGACGGCATTGCAGGTATCACAGGCGGTCGCAATATGGCCGACGAGTATTTCGACTTCGACAAAGAATACAATTTTCGCGACCGCGATATTTTATTGCTCGGCCCTGCAGTCGCGAGCATGCAGGAAAACTTTAACGAGTTTTGGGCGAGCGACCTCGCTGTGCCCGTGGAACAGGTAATCGATATTTCATCCAATGAAATCTCCAAAGCCGCGATAAAACAGAAAATGGATGAACTACGACGTTATTCATCCGATCCAGAAAACTTTGAGCCCGAAGTTCGCC
>Ga0302135_10002245_pt1 | contig 11582 bp, 7 predicted proteins | sample CBN3_surface_MG_FD_203119 | JGI IMG/M metagenome (GOLD analysis project Ga0302135, IMG submission 203119) | Marine microbial communities from Western Arctic Ocean, Canada - CBN3_32.1 | ecosystem: Environmental > Aquatic > Marine > Oceanic | place: Canada: Western Arctic Ocean | collected 2017-09-15 | reverse complement strand
ACCTGTCAAAAATATCTTGGCGCCTTTGAGCCCCGTATCGATCCATGAGTTGACGTGATCGATTCGTTCTTCGAGAGTCGACCGTCGAACACCCGAAAGGTAAACATCGAACTGCTTCCGAGGATTCGGATTGAGCAATGCCGCCACGGGCATCTGCTCGCGCTTCCCGATGGCGTCCCACACGGCAATATCGATAGCCGCCAGCGCGTCGAGCCAGAACCCCGACGAGTAGCCTCGACCTCGCTGTGAGTCGTACAGGAAATCCCACAGCGCCCCTGGATTTTCGTACTCCTGACCCTCAATCATCTGAGCCTGTATCCCGTTGATGATCAGGCACACCACTTCTGGACCGATCCCAGCGTTCGCCTCACCCCAACCGACCGTACCGTCGGAAAGCGTGATTTTCACTAACGGCGTTTCGATAGTTCTGGCGTAGACCGTCTGCCAACCCTGCTTGAATTCGAATCGGTCAGTGACACGATCACCCTCGTTCGCACGGTACGACTCCCAGTAGGAATCGGAGTTTTTGAACGCGATGTGTATCGCTTCGACGGACTTGATGCTGATGTTTGTATTGGCCGACATTGGTTACCTGAGTGCGCCATAGCGTAAAAGTAAGAAGTGGAAATTACTTGCGAAAGTCTATCGCCGAAATCCGTTCGCCGGTGCGAAAATCAGCCCGATGTTCAGGCCCGGCTCTGGCGCATCCTGAGAACGATAACGCCCGATAAAACCGCTATGCCCGCCGCCACGAGATACGAAAAGCGATACGCCTCGACAAACGAATCGCCATTCGACGATTGCTGCCACTTAAGAAGCGAAGTCATCAGCGCTATCGAGGCGACAGTACCAATCGTTTGCGACACGGTAAGTGCCGCAGAAGTCGCCCCGGCATGCTCACTGGGCGCACCCCGCAGTGTGAGTGCATACACCGCCGCCTGATGAATCCCAAAGCCCAGTCCGACAACCGCTGTGGCGATCACCACGGTCATCATAGTCGGAGTCGCTCCAGCAGTTCCCACGAGCACCAGACCAACAGCCGTGAGCGCCGTGCCGAGTACCGTTATTGGCCGGTCGCCAAGTCGATCTGTCAGCCATCCGGCAAGACCCGATCCCGCAAAATTCATACTCGCCATCAGCGCAAGCAACACACCAAGAGTCAGGCCGCTGCGCCCCATTACGTCAGCAACATAAAACGGGAACAAGAACCACATTACGAACGATGCCACGGTTAGTAGCAGGTTCGACATTGCACCTGCTTTAAACCCGGAAAACGAGGTGAGTCCCTTCGGGAATATCGTGAACCTGCCGCTTTGCTTGCTCTTCGCAAATATGAACCCGAGAACGAGAGTTGCAGCAAATAGAGCCAGTGGTAGCGGGTGCAGCCAGCCCTCGACCCTGGCGAACGATAGCGCAAGTACGAAGATGAATAATGTTGCGAACAGCACTATCGATCCCGGTAGATCGAATCGTTCCTTGGCCCGACCCGGTACAGCTTTTGCGAAATCACCGTTTAGCCAGACCACCGTGGCAATCAGAAGCGCAAGCCCAACAGGAATTCTCGCCCAGAAAATCGCCTCCCAGCCGATCTCCTGACCCAGCAGACCGCCACCAAGCGTCCCGACAAACGTCCCGGCGCCCATCGCCGCCAGCGTCACGCCGAGTGCAGCACCGCGCTTCCTTGGACCAAATGCCCGTGCCACCAGTGCCGGAGCCAGCGTGAACAGAATCGCCACCCCAATACCCTGCGGAATTCTCAATAACACGATCGGGGTCAGAGAATCCTGTAGCGATATAAGGCCCACCGCGACCGTGAAGAACACTATACCGACTGCGAGAGGCCACTTGATGCCGAATCTATCGGCAATCCCACCCGCTACAAATCCAGTTCCACTGCGGGCGCCGTGGTACATGATGATGATCATCTGCACACTGACAAGCGTCTCGCCGAGGTCGGATCGGAATCTGGGTAGATTGACGTTTATCGAAAAATCCAGCGCACCCAGAAACAGCGCACCACTACCGATTGCTATCGCCATGATCTGTGCGAAGCGCGTCGGTATCACACCTGACGTGTGGGTACTACCGTCAGGCTGGGTTGTGGAATCTGAACTCGTGATAGCTAGAGTCCGCCGCCGACTGGCTCATCGAGTTCCAAACTATTTACATTTACAGCGAATTCGATCATCAATCCCAGATACTCTCAGCTTGAGAACTTTCAGCCATCAAACAATACTCGCCTGATCCTAGTGAGATCGGCATGAATTTGTAGCTCCAATTATCTCACTTACCTCGGCAACACCACCTGCTCCAACGGCGACCAAGCTTTCACTTTTTTGAACTCTTCTCGCGAGGATGTATATTTGCCGTGGTTTACTTCCCGGGGTTTACTTCACGGTTAACGGCAGATTGAGCGTCGTATTCCGGTCAAAACCCACACGTCAAAGCAGCAGGCACGGAGATCACTAATGGGACATAGCGTTATTTACTACGGCGAGCACGACGGTGCGCGAACATACCGCGCACTTGAACTCGGCCCCGACGATCTCGACTGGGGAGTGGTTAGCCCTGAAGCACCCGCAGAGGAGCAGGCAGAAGCACTGTCCGATGCTGTTGCGATCATCACAAACGGTCTCTCGATTACAACCGAGATGCTTTCGAAAATGCCAAACATGAAGCTGCTGCAGGTCATGAGCGCCGGTTTCGACGCTCTCGACGTGCCGGCTATCCGCGAACTGGGCATCGAGGTCTGCAACAACTCGCCAGCTATTGCCAGATCGGTAGCCGAACACACGATCAGCATGATGATGATGGTCTACAAGCGCCTGCCGCAGGGCATCGACGGGGTGAAGGCCGGCACATGGCAGAAACCGGCCAAGTCGGGCGACTTCGGCAAGCTCTACGAACTCTCCGGCCGTACGGTCGGCATCGTAGGTTTGGGCAACATCGGCACATGGGTCGCAAAGATGCTTCAAGGTTTCCAGACCACCACGCTCTACACCGATGTTCGAAAGTTCTCTGCCGAGAAAGAGGCAGAACTCAAAGTAACCGGGGTTTCCATGGACGAACTTCTCGACCGCTGTGACATCGTGACCGTTCACGTGCCGCTTTCTTCTTCGACAAGAGGCATGATGGGACGCCGGGAATTCGCCGCTATGCGTTCCGATGCGATCTTCATCAATACGTGCCGCGGTCCCGTGCAAAACGAAGCAGAACTCGTCGAGGCGCTAAACGCTGGTGAAATCATGGGTGCCGGAATCGATGTGACCGAGATAGAGCCAACCCCGATTGACTCGCCACTGCTCAACATGGACAACGTGATTGTGACTCCTCATCTGGCGGGATCAACAGAAGAACGTGTGGATCGGGCGCTCGTGTTTTCTTTTGAAAACGCACGGCGAACCACTAGAAAACCCGGTCGAAGTGCTTGATTAGTTCCGGTCAATCCCAGACTCCATCTCCCCCGAAAGCGCTTTTGATAGACCTCGATGGCACAGTCCTGCCTCCAGACGATCAGCCCACCGCGGTCGTCATAGAAGCGATCAAAAAGGCATCGCTACTCATTCCAGTTGGCGTTGCTTCGGGTCGCGTCCAGCATGAAGTAGGGCACTACGCCCGAATGTTTGGCCTCACGGGCCCGCAAGTAGCCGATAACGGAGCCACGCTACTCGATCCCGTCACCGGACGACCGCTTGCCTGGCACAGCCTGAATCGTGGCGATGCCGAGCATGTGATCAGCGTCCTCCAACCCGAGGCGATGCGACTTCTCGTGTGCGACGAAGGAAGAATGGTGTTCGACCCGGCCGAGATATCTCACTGGACCGTCTCAATCGTAATCGCTGAATTCCCGACCCACGAAGAAGCCGTAATCTGGGCAGACCGCTTGCAGTCGGACTCGGTAAACGCCGTCGTGTCGCTCGGCAACAAAGACGACTGGTACGTGAACTGCACAAAGTCAGGCGTCGACAAGGGAACAGGCGTCAGAGATTTTTCACATGCCGTGGGCGTTGAGCCCGCTGATCTGATGGTCATAGGCGACGGCTGGAACGACCTACCCATGTTCCGAGCCGCAGGCCACGCAGTAGCCATGCAAGGAGCACCAGACGAACTACTGGCACTGGCAACTGCAGTAGTTCCCAACATCGAGAACGATGGCGCCGCTGTGGCGATAGAGAAATACGTCCTGAACGCCTAACTCTCCCTCGGAGGCACTCGGATAATCAGCTAACGACCGCCCTAAGTAGCGTCGAGTTCAGAGTCGACCGGCTCGTCGAACTCCTCGATATCGTCGAGTATCTCATCGTCATCCACGAACTGCGGACCGCTATCAGTATCGCCCGCCTGGCGGAAAGCACGAGCACCTGCCGCAAGCCCAACCTGCCACGCCTTAGTCTCACGCCGAAGCGCCGCTCTAAAGCGACTGCCATACTCACCGACTTTTCGGAATTTCTTCTGACGACGTCGAACCAGCGTCTTGGTGTTCTGCCCGGCGAGATTCGAAAGCTCCCGCATGAGAGCCCGTTTCAGAAGGCGCGCCGCCTCGTCGGGTGAACCATGCGCACCTTGCTCCGGCTCGGGGACAATATCGTCCACGATCTCCATTTCGATGCAATCGACCGAAGTCAGCTTGAGCGCACGGGCTATCTCCGACGCCTTGCTCCGGTCGCTCATCTCCGATTGGGCACCAAGCTCCGGTGCGATCGGCGTATAGATGGCATTTTCGAACATCAACACACGATCGGTGAGTCCAAATGCCAATGCCGCTTCAGAACCGCCCTCACCGATAAGAATCGAAAGAGTCGGGATCTTCACACGCCCCATTTGATCGATCATCCGCGAGATCGCACTGGCGAGTCCCCGCTGCTCCATATCGATTCCTAGACGCGGTCCCGGCGAGTCGACGATGGTTACGAGCGGAAGCTTGAACGTCTCTGCCAGGATCACCCCCCGGCGCGCCTTCCGGAAACCTCCGGGCGTAATCTCACCCGCACGCATCCCGTTCGGTCCCACAACTATTTCTGATGCAGACTTCTGCTGGGCCACGATCATCACACTCTGGCCGCCAAGCCGCGCAAGACCAATGATTACCGAAGGATCGTCGGTGTAAACCCTGTCGCCATGTAGTTCGAAAAAATTGGCAAACACGTTGTCTATGTAGAAGCGAGCCCTCGGCCTGTCGGGTCGGCGGGCCAGCTTGACCATCTCCCATGCTTCACGTGGGCTAATGGCAACGTTCTCAGAGTTGATGCGGCGTGACGAAGTCAGTCGAAATTCTGGCGAAATCAGGTCGAGCACCGAAGCCAGTTCATGCTTCAGGTGATCACGCTCGATAATCGCATCCACGTGCCCACGTTCCCGGTACGCCTCGGCCGTGTGCTCGGTGTCAGCCCGTTTACCTTCGAGCTTGCGGAGATCACCAAGCGGTGCAAATCCGATGTGGGAACCGGGCTCGGCGAAGATGATATCGGCCATCGATGCGAAACTGCCAAGAACCTGGCCGGTCGAAGGATTACTCAGCGAAACGATGAACGCCTGACCCTTGTCTCGTAGCGCACGAGCGGCAAGGGTCGTCTTGGCCATCTGCATCAGCGAAAGCACGCCTTCCTGAATCCGAGCTCCACCAGAAGTAACCATTGCAACGCAAGGCATCTTCTTTCGAGCCGCGAGTTCGAGCGCCAGCGTCACTTTTTCGCCGACAACAACTCCCATGGACCCGCCAAGAAAACTCGAGTCCAACACGATAATCACGACGGGCGTTCCACCGATCATGCATGTCCCGGTGACTGCTGCTTCAGATAAGCCGGTACGGGTCTGGTCCTGTAAAAGACGGACTCGATATGAAATACGCGGAGAAAACTCAAGCGGATCGAGTGATTGAATCCACTTACTCGTCTCTTTGAAACTGCCTTCATCAGCAATCGCTGCGATTCGGCGTCTTGCCGAAATCGTGTAGTGAAACCCGCAGACAGGGCAAACCCGCAGCCTGCGGAACTTCGTCGACTCGGACACGTCAGCGCCACATGAAAGGCAATTCTGAACGGGTTTTTCTAGATCGAGCGACGCGGCTTCTTCGACCTGCTCAGCTTTTAGCTGATCTTCAGGCAGTTCGTTTTCTGGAAATAGTGGAGTTACATCTGCCACGTTGGTGAGTTCAGCTCCTGAATCGTACTAATCCAACTGTTGGGTGAGTGTTGCCAATCTGTTGAATAACGATACTAACTATTCTAAGCCTATGAACCGCCTGTGATATCAATTCGTTCACCCGCTGGTGAAGACCTAAACATGGAGCGCTCGAGAACTAGAGCACCGGCCGAGGCTTCCCCGGCTCTCCGGCGCCCACAACACCCTCGTCTTCAAGCTCGTCCATCAGCCGTGCTGCACGCGGATACCCGATGCGTAGACGACGCTGCAACAACGACACCGAAAGCGTTTTCTGCGACTGGGTAAGCCCAACCGCCTGATCGAACAGCGAATCGCCATCGAGGGCGCTCGAAGAAGTGACGCCCTCGGCACCAGCGTCGTCAAACGAAACCACTAGCTCTGGCAGGTTCGGCGCGTTCATGTTCTCGTAAGCCGACACCACACCTTCGATCTCGGCATCTTTCAGGAATGCACCCTGAACACGCGAGGGCTTCGGCTTGTCGATCGGCATGTAGAGCATGTCGCCACGACCCAGCAGCTTCTCAGCACCGACTGAATCTAGAATAGTCCGTGAGTCGATTTGCGACATCACTGCGAAAGAAATTCGACTCGGGAAGTTTGCTTTGATCAGACCAGTCACCACATCGACCGAAGGTCGTTGCGTCGCAACCACAAGATGCACACCCGTTGCCCGACCCAGCTGTGCAAGGCGAACAAGCAGTCGTTCAACGTCTCCGGCAGCGGTCAGCATCAGATCGGCAAGCTCATCGACAAGAATGACGAGATACGGCATCTTCTCGTTGCTTTTCTCGTTGTACGAAGCGATGTTCTTTACGCCCGCCTTTTCGAGCTGGCGGAACCTGCCCATCATCTCGTCGACCAGCGACTTCAGAACAATCACAGCCCTGTCTGCCTCGACGACAACCGGGTGATACAGGTGAGGAATACCTTGATATGGAGTCAGCTCAACCCGTTTCGGATCAATCATGATCAACCGCAGTTCAAGCGGGGTCTTAGTCATGATCAGCCCGGTGATGATCGCGTTCATGCAAACACTTTTACCCGACCCCGTAGACCCGGCAACCAGCGTGTGTGGCATGCGTGCCAGATCGGCCATGACCGGTTCACCGCCACTCCCGAGTCCGAGCGGAACCGGCAACGCCGCAGTTTGTTTGAACTGATCCCATTCCGGGGTGTCCATCACTGAACGCAAGGTCACCTCGGTAGGGTGAGAGTTCGGCACCTCGATGCCCACTACAGATTCGCCCGGAACAGGTGCTTCAAATCGAAGATTTGGTGAGGCGAGCGCCAACGCAATGTCCTTCTCGCGGTTGAGAATGGTGTCGACACGAACCCGCTGACCTGTGCTCTCCTCAGATCGACCCTTCCAGCCGGGACTAAGCCCGTACATCGTGACGGTCGGGCCCTGACGCACCTGGTCGACGCTCACGTCAATTGCGAACTGGTTCAGCGACTCTACGACCCGCGCGCTGGTGGCATCGATCTCTTCCTGTGTGATCCCACCCGGCTTGGCGATCGCCAACATTTCGGGATTCGGTAACGGCCATTGGTACTTTTGAGCTGCCGAATAGTCGGGCGGTGCCAGGTCGGCATCTTCAGCGGCCTCGACTTCGCCCTCTGTCGGATAGGCGATTGTGATCGGCGTTTCCGTGTCCTCAGGGCTCTCTGTAAATTTCAGTACTCCTGATTCCGATGACTCGACAACCGTGTCCGTAGTGTCATCCACAGGTGCCTGAATGGTCGCAGTTGAAGCTACGTTCTCTGTGTCGATATCAACGTGAGCTGCCAGATCGGCATCGAACTCCGCACGATCCTCATCCCGGAGCTTCTTCAGCTGCGCGCGTTTCTCTCGCCAGTTCTCGAACCGAGTATTCAGAGACTGCACACCGGTCACCAGCGCTGCGTACGCAAGTACGACGGCAGTCAAAATTCCCGAACCCATTCTCTTCGCCAGCACCGGTGCAGCAATAATAAACGCGATTACGAGAAGACCGCCCACACGCGCCCACGCAACCGTCTTGTCGAAGCCGACGAAGTCATACTGTTCCCAATCGGCGGGCCAGCGTGATATTGCCTTGCCGACATCACCACCGTAGGTGTCACTCGTGAGAAATGGAAGTTCGCTGTACGTCGGTGCAGCCAGTGTTCCCATACCGCCCGAGATAGCCAGTGCTACCGCCAGCGAAGACACTACCCACCGCCACCGGTTGGTAAGTTGCGATCTGTTGAACACAGCCAGAAACAGCGCTACGACGAGCCAGATTCCCAACGGAACTGCCGAGTAGCCGACAAATTTCTCGGTGACCTCCCTGAACAGGAGATAGGCAATACCTGCGACCACCACAACCGCCACCACGAACCAGAGCTGTGTCGGCGCCGACACCAAAAGCCGGCCGACAAGCCTCGAAACTGATCCGATGAAACGGCCAGTCTTCACGGCGATGTTGGTGCCGGCTTTTTTTGGTTTGGCTTTAGACGTCAATTGCGCTTGTGAGTATCAGTGGTCGACGCTTGGTACGGCGACCCAGGAAGCTTCCAACGGTCGTTCGCACGACCCCTTCAAGTTCGCCCCACTCTATTGGCTTTTTCAATTGCTGGTCAAGGACAGGAGTCAGTGCCTCCTCAGCTTCGCGCAATAGACCGTCAGAGTCCTCAGTGTGAACAAACCCAACTGAGACGATTTTTGGATTGCCAACAAGCGATCCATCGACAGAATCTCGTGAGAATGCGACCGATACGACTCCGTTGTGCTGAAGCGATCGGCGCTCTACCACCACGTTTCCTGACTCATCCCACATACCCAGTCCGTGAACGAAGATGTGCCCGGCTTCTATCCGGTCGATCACTTCGCCAGAATTTGCATCCATCTCAAGAACATCACCATCGGTCAGAAGGAACACGTTCTCTTCTTTGACCCCCGTCGAGATAGCCAGATCGGCGTGTGCTCTGAGCATTCGATACTCACCATGCACGGGCACGAAGTACTTCGGCCTCGTGGCGTTCAGAAGCATTCGAAGCTCTTCTTTACGAGCGTGGCCCGGCACGTGCGTTCGAGTCTCGTGATTGGTGATAACCCTCGCCCCGAGTCGGACCAGATCGTTGATCGAATCGTTCACCGGAACTTCGTTACCCGGAATCGTGGATGCCGACATGATGATCGTGTCGTCGTCCTGGATAGAAATATCACGATGATCGCTTCGAGACATCCTCACGAGGCCCGACTGAGGCTCTCCCTGGCTCCCAGTGGTGAGGATTAGGACCTTGTCGCCGGGAAGGCTGTTGGCTTCAGCTGTGGAGATGATCAAATCTCCCGGGATGTTCAGATGTCCCAGATCACGACCCGTCTTCGTGTTGTTAATCATGCTTCGACCAACAACACAGAGTTTTCGGTTGTGCTTAATGCACGCATCGGCAACGATCTGAATTCGTGCGATCTGTGACGCAAAGCTCGATACGATTATGCGGTTTTTTGCGGCCCCAATCAGATCGGGAAGGCTTTCAACAACCTCGCGGTCAGAAGGCGAATAGCCTTCCTCCTCGGCGTATGTCGAGTCGGCCATCACCAGTAGGGCACCGTCCTGGCATATATCAGCGAGCACACCAAGGTCCGACGGCGGGCCGATTACCGGAGCGTTGTCGATCTTGAAGTCGCCGGTGTGAATCACCACTCCAGCTGGTGTATCGATAGCGATACCGGTCGAGTCGGGGATGGAGTGGCAAACTGCGAACCATTCGACCTTGAATTCGCCGATGTCGTGCTGCTCACCGGGGTGAATAATCCGTAGATCGGCCTGGTCTCGCATCTTCGCTTGGCGCAGCTTTTCGTGGAGCAGCGCTTCGGCCATAGCTGGAGCGAACACAGGCACGTTGACCCGCTTCAGGAAGTGCGGAACTGCTCCGATGTGATCCTCGTGGCCGTGCGTGATCAGCAGAGCCCTCACACGATCAGCGTTCTGTTCCAGATAGTCCATATCCGGGATCACCACATCGATTCCGGGCATGTTCCATTCAGGGAACAGCACTCCGGCGTCGATCACGACGATGTCGTTGACGGTTTCGAGAACCATCATGTTCTTGCCGATCTCGCCGAGACCGCCAAGCGGTACGACGCGTATCCATGGGGCGTCGTTAGTTTTTGTTGTCATATCTTACAATGATGCCGTCGGGAGCATTACGAACAAACTACGCGTGAAGCACCGGGCTGCGATTAGTGCAGCCAAGTCCTCGAACTATGAGGCGTGTTGTTCAGAACATTCCCAGCTGGCGTTCTCCTTGTTTCGTTTCTTTTTTATCTTGGGTTTCGCTCGTCAATAGAGGTTCAGATAGTTGAGCTTCAGCCACGTTAGTTTCTGGTGTTTCTGGGGCTTCGGCTGCTTGCTGAGTTGGCTGATCAGCTTGTGGGTCGGGTAGTTTTGCGGTCGGTTCCGATAATCGCAGCGATTCTTTGATTGCTTCTGGCAATCGAAGTACGTCTGCTTGAAGATCTCGTTTGATCGCTGGGTTTCTTAGCCCGGCTGCGGGGTGATATAGCGGGAAAAGTACTCGACCTTCCCATTCGAGGATCTTGCCATGATCCTCCGAGATTTTTCCTTCGGGATAAAACCTTAGAAGGGAGTGCCTACCCAGTGTGACAATTACTCTGGGGTCTAGCAACTCCATTTGTCGCTCCAGAAACGGACGACATGCGATGACTTCATCTGGGAGCGGGTCACGATTGTTGGGAGGACGGCACTTCACGACGTTGGTGATGAACACATCCTCGCGGGCTATTGGCACGGCGGCGAGCAACTCGTCGAGCAGCTTCCCCGATCGGCCCACAAACGGCAACCCCTGCTCATCCTCGTTAAAGCCAGGCCCCTCACCAATTATCAGAATTCCCGCTTTATCCGATCCGCTACCGGGAACAGCGTTAGTGCGCCCCGAATGAAGCGCGCACTTCGTGCAAGAACGAACAGCAGTTGCGATCTCGCCTATTGAGTTCCAGGACTGAGTGTTGACGGTGGTCACAGCGGAGTTGCCCGGGAGACCGGGAGAAATAAGGGAGGTATCGCCCGAATCCGGACGTTGGTGAGTAGCGTCAAGGTATCACACTAAGCCATAGCATCCCAGCACACCCCGCCCACCCTCTCAGAAAACGTGGCCTCGCCACACAAAAAACCGTGCCGTTCTCAAAAAAACAAATAATCAAGAGAACAGACACGGTTAAATTGTTTGAGCGAAAAATCGCTCATCAGACAGAGCTACTACTCGGTGATACCACGATCGGCCAGGTACTTCACAGCATCCTGAACGGTCTTGATACCTTCGGCATCCTCGTCTGAAATCTCGAGAGGCTGGTCGTCTGAACCAAACTCCTCTTCGATCGCCATGATCAACTCGACCACGTCGAGGGAGTCTGCATTAAGGTCCTCGGTAAAAGA
>Ga0302135_10002242_pt1 | contig 11583 bp, 19 predicted proteins | sample CBN3_surface_MG_FD_203119 | JGI IMG/M metagenome (GOLD analysis project Ga0302135, IMG submission 203119) | Marine microbial communities from Western Arctic Ocean, Canada - CBN3_32.1 | ecosystem: Environmental > Aquatic > Marine > Oceanic | place: Canada: Western Arctic Ocean | collected... | reverse complement strand
ATTTGAATTAAATTGTCGTCAGGACAAGTTAAAGGTCTCTCTGAACAAAATTCAGCATAACCTTTCTCTTTCCATTTCTTCATTGTATCCTCTACGCTTGAAACTTGGTAGGCCAGATGATGAATGCCGCCAACTCCACCTCTTTCGTTAACCCATTTCTCTACGATAGAACCGGGTTGCCCTTCTGATACAAAAATCTCAGGGGCCATATGATAATTAACTTCAGGCTCAAAACAAAATGCAGCACATTTCCACATGTCAGCTATAGTTGTCGCACTGGTGTAGTCTACTGGAGAAGTAGGCTTCTCAGGCGGTTCTAAAGCTGTGCATTCACAAGTTGAGCCATCTTCAAATTTGAGGTCAAAGGAAGTTTGCTCTCTGTAACCAAATGCATCCTTAAAGAACTGTATGGTTTTTTGCTTGGAAGAAACCCTATAAGCTAGGTGGTCTAATCTCATTGTAATCCTCTATATGTTCTAAAATTTCTGTCCATTTCCTAGACACGGGTAATTGATTTGCATTAATTTCACAAGCCAATTTGTAAATGATGTTTTGCTTACAAATCCTCCAAATGCAATATCCATCATTTCCAATTCTTGGCTTGCAGGATGAAGTTTCACAAATTTCATCTAGATTCGTTGATATGTCTGTTAAGAAATCAACCCAAGAACTGTGTACGTGCATTTGTATAACTTTTTTGAATTTTGTTTTTCTTTTGTTCCACAATTTATATGAAGTTCCATCTCCATCTATGAAACCTATAATCAAACTTAACAATAAGTTGTTTGGAAGCTTTCCATAGAGAAGAGGAGATGGTGGCTTATAAGTTTTACTATATTTTAAGTCATATTTTTCTATAAATTCATGGATGTATCTTCTGTCTGCGAAAGTTACTTTGTAACTCTGTTTACTTTTGTAAGATTTGCCGTTAAAAGTAGAAATTTTACTCTTATAGGCAATAAGGTTTTCTATGTTTAAAAATTCTTGGAACTTAATTATGTGAGATTTATCGCTGCTGCTTATGGAACATTGATTGTTACATTTAGCAATAGACCCATCCGCTAAAAAATACCCAATCCAATATAATGTTTCAGGATTGTCGTCCAACAACTTTTTGAAGTTATTTTTCAAAATATTCGATGGATTAAATTTTGGTCTCGATAATCCTATGCTGTAAGCTTTCGATTTTAAGGAGTTCCAAGTTCTATTTGGCATTAAAGCAATAATTTTTTCTTTGCCGGAATCAGCAAAATTATCTTCAAGTATTTTTAATTCAGATTCGGTATATCTCATGTCTCCTCTGTGATCTAATCTAATGACAACCCCCCTTAACTAAATGCGTCGACACTAGTATAGTCTCAGGAGAAATATAATGAAGCATAGTTCCAATTGGCATAGAGAAAAATTTATTTTGGCCTAATTCCTTGACAGTTTTAGCTCATTCAACATGCTTTCTACCAGAAACAACCAACCATATTTCCCCCCTTAACTAAATGCGTCGACACACTATTATAGTCTCAGGAGAAATATAATGAAGCATAAATGTCTAGTACCAATTGGCCAAAGAGTGAGTTTCTATGTGCCAGCCAAAAAGCTGGAAAAAAAGTACCAGCAGGGAGCTATGCTGAAAACTGCCAAGTTGATATTTCATGATTTTTTCATAAAGAACTACAACGCATATACAGTCGATGTTCAAGAAGCCCAAGGTTTTTGGAGAAAAAATTATGATGAAGAGGAGATACAAGATAATTCTGTAAGGTATGAAGTCTCCTTTGAGGATAAGGCGGAAGAATTCATTGATTTTCTCTCTGAAATTTGTGAATTGATAGGAGAAGAATGTATTTATTTGACAATGGGACCGAACTCGTATCTGGTGACTCCAAGCTCGACGCCTACAGAACAGAAATCCTAGAAGAACTCTTAATCGCTGATGAGTTTACTGGAACTAAAACAATTGAAGTTCCGATTCGACTTGATATATTGATGGTCGTTAAAGATCAGCTTGAGTATGTTCAGCAAAGCATTGAGTCTATAAGAGAGAATACAGAAAGCTATCATCTCTATGTTTGGGATAATGGCTCTCAACAACCCACCAGAGATTATCTTCGGACTGTTGAACGGGAGATGAATGAAGCTGGCCAGTCAATGACTCTTTGGCGTGAGGAAACTAATCATGGCTTCCTCAAACCCAATAATCGTTTGGCTCATATGGGCGATGCCGACTATATCATTCTTCTGAATTCAGATACAAAGGTACACAAAGGTTGGGAGAGAGCATTAATTGGATTTTTGGAGAAAAATTCAGAGTATGCTGCAACCGGCTTCATGGGCGGACTTGTCGATAAAGAAGGTAAAGGAGTGCGAACCGGCGTCGGGGAAGAGATAGACTTCATTTGTGGCTGGTGTTGTTGCTTTGCTCGTGGTATATACGACAGGTTCGGATTGTTCGACGAGAAGAACCTACGATTTGCCTATTGCGAAGACGCTGACTTCTCTTTTCGTTTGAAGGAAGCTGGACTGAAAATTTATGCTCTCCATTTAGATTTGGCAGAGCATTTCGGAAATAAAACGGCAAAAGCAGTGAAAGCAGAAGGCCAAGACTTAGCGACGACGTTCGCCCACAACCATAACTACATCCAAAAAAGATGGTCACATTACTTAGAAAGTGAAAGAATCCTGTGTTAAGGAGCCTTCTTACAAGATCGTTTAAGATATTCACTTTGTTTAACATCCCTGTCTATCTGCACTCATCCTTCTTGATAGTGCTGGGACTGGTAGCTCTGTTTAGTCCACCAACAGGGGCATTGTTTCTAGCCGCTTATACATTTGTTTTGATGCATGAGTTTGGCCATTGTTTGGCAGCTAAATGTTGCGACCTAGAGGTTGTGTCGATAACAATGACGCCCGTTGGCGGCTTGGCTGCAATTGCCGATTTTAAGCACGACCCAAAAAAAGAATTATTGGTCACCTTTGCTGGCCCATTTGTTAATGCGGCTCTTATTGCATTTTTGTTTCCTTTTCTGCTGATGCCTCAATTGCTGCCTGCATGGCTGGGCAGTCTTGTCATGACAGCAATTTCAATAAATGTAACTCTTTTCATATTCAATATGATCCCTTGCTTTCCGATGGACGGCGGTCGCATTTTAAGAGCAACGTTAGCCTTGAAGTATGGAGACTTAGTCAAAGGGACAAGAATTGCTGTCTCAGTTGGAAAGGTGTTTGCTGTTGGTTTCATTATTCTAGGATTGTTTACTCTCAGCATCATGCTCGTTGCTATTGGAGTAATAATGATATTCCTTGCAAAAGCAGAGTACACGGCATTGAGACAGTCTGAAGCTGTAGATATGGGCGACTTAGCAGAACAACTCAGAGCACGAGAAGAGCCGGATGTTAGATGACGTGCCAGTTCGTCGATTTACATTGGCCTTTTTTTTCGTATAATGAAGCTGATCCCCATTCCCCGTCTGCGGAATAGGTCTGAACTGTCTGAACTATTGGAGAACAATATGGCGACCCGAAAACGTGAAGAACATTGCGATTACTGTGGCAAATCAAACAGAGAATGTGGTGCCTTGGTGACCGGGGAAGCACGAAAAGATCAAGGAAAAGACACCTCATTTATCTGTGAAGGGTGCGTCACCCTTGTGCAGAGAGTAATCGAAGCTGATGAAAAAAAGAGCAAAAAAAAGAGTGATCGACTCACTTTTGAGGAATTCCGCAAAACAATTCCTTCTCCGAAACAAATTGTCAAGCATCTTGACTTGCATGTGATTGGTCAAGAGAAGGCGAAAAAACATCTCTCCGTTGCCTGCCATGACCATTACATCCGACTTTATTCCATCGACGATGGCGATGAAGAAGTCGAAATCGAAAAATCAAATGTCTTGCTGGTTGGCCCAACAGGTTCAGGAAAGACACTGCTCTGTCGGGTTCTTGCTAATTTCCTTAATGTCCCATTTGCCATCGGTGACGCTACGTCAGTGACCGAAGCTGGCTATGTGGGTGAAGATGTGGAGAATTTACTCCTGAAATTGCTTCGTGAAGCTGATTTTGACATTCCTCTTGCAGAAAAAGGAATGATGATGATCGACGAACTTGATAAGATTCGTCGTTCAGGAGGCAATGTTAGCATTACTCGTGATGTAAGCGGCGAGGGCGTACAGCAGAGCCTCTTGAAGATGCTTGAAGGCACGACAATGAATATTCCTCCGCAAGGCGGCAGGAAGCACCCTGAGCAGCAATTCATTGAAATGGACACGAAGGACATTCTCTTCATCTGTGCAGGAACCTTTACTGACATCAATGCGATTATTCGCAAGAGGATGAACAAGAAGGCGATTGGCTTTGGTGCTGAAACTCTCGAAGAAGCTGAAAAGCGAGACGAGTGGATCATGCAGCACATGACTAATGATGACTTGGTTGAATTTGGGATGATCCCTGAATTGATCGGTCGTATTCCGGTGATTGCCCCACTTAAAGAACTTTCTTTGGGCGATCTCTGTCATGTCTTGACTGAGCCGAAGAATTCCTTGATCCGCCAGCAGAAAAAACTCGTTGGCATGTATGGTCACAAACTTACCTTCACGGACGGAGCGATTGAAGAGATTGCTCGTGAAGCGTTGAAAAGAAAGACCGGGGCAAGAGGGTTGCGTGGAGTCATTGAAGAGATCATGCTGCCTCTCAAGTACAATTTGCCTGAACAGGACCACCAATCCATTGAAATCACGGAAGCTGTCATCAAAGGGGATGAGCAAGTTTTTCCCGATAAAGAGGCTGCTTGATTTTACATCGACTGTTTTTTTCGTACAATGGTTCAAGACGATCCCACCCAAGAAGATGGGTGGGATGTCTTGGATCAAGGAATTGAAATGACAAAATCATTGGTTTTTATCTACGGAACCTTGAAGCAAGGTCAATGTCGTGCTGGCTCAATGTTGCCATCAAGATACTTGGGCATCGCTTCAATAACTGGATACTTCACCATGTATAATGCAGGGTCTTACCCAGCATTAGTCTCTGATGAAATCCCCGCAGATCGACGTGTTCGTGGTGAACTATATGAGTGTGATGAGGATATGTTGAGGGACTTAGATCAAATTGAAGGGGTTCCTCATCTTTTTAATCGTGCCTACGTGAAGTTGGATGAAATTAATTTGTCCCATCTTCCGACAACTGAAGACACTTATTGGATGCTTGAAGAAAAGAGAGCGATCTCTTACGTTTATGTGGATCAGGAACGCCTTATTGAAGAGGCGGAACTGATTGAATCTGGTTTCTGGACCGACGATTTAAAGAAAGCTTAATCAAATGCCGAAGTCTGCTGTAGTTGGATTGTTGTTGGCGTCATTGTCCTTGTTGCTGGCGGGAGCATGATTGGCACGCTCAATGGGGAGCCTCATACTGATGAACCACCTACTGAAGATGAAATGCTCTATACTGATTTAGAACCAGACTTTGACGGCGAATCCGCCTTGGAAACAGCCGTAAGTCGTGTTAACAAGGCTACGAAGAAAATCAACATAACACCAAAACCCAAAAAGAAGAAAAAATGAAACCTTGGTTCAGAATCATAAGCGATGTCCACGGACCTCACAATGTTTCAAACTACCTGAAAAGAGCCAGTGAGGCTGAGTATTCCTTGCAACTTGGGGATTTGTCTGGACACAACTACAAGTTTCTCAGGCAGCTAGACCCGAACCATCACAAGGTAATTGCAGGAAATCACGAAGTTTTCAATAAGGGAAGTGAGTGGTATTTTCGTGATATGCCTCACTTCCTTGGTAATTTTGGGATATGGTCGGTCCCTAATTTTGGGGAAATATTCTTTGTGCGTGGGGGAATGTCACTTAATTACAGGTCAAAGCAGGCTGATGGAACATGGTCTATTGAAGAAGAATGCACAGTAGCAGAATTACAAGAAGCAATTGAACTCTATGAGTTCTTGCGTCCTAATTTCGTGGTGACACACGAGTGCCCATTGAGGATAGTAGAGCACGTTGCTGACCCTATGGTGTGTCATCTCTTTGGTTACCCGCCCATTATACGCACAAAGACCAATCAAGCTCTTGATGCGATGATGGATATTCATCAACCAAAAACTTGGATATTTGGGCATTATCATCAATACTTTTCCAAGCGTGTAGATGGCACACACTTCGTTTGCCTCAATGAAATGCCGGAAAAAGGTCACTTTATTGACTTTCCCAGAGCAGGGCACAAAGAATCATCTGAATCTGATGATGCTGAACTCGATGCCCACAATGACCCAAATGATCCTTTTGAACTAGAGCTTGGAGGAATGGGATAAAGTAACTCTTATAAGGTATGGAAATTAAAAGGGGCATCAAATGGAGCTAAACACTTTTTGCGATTACCCTTTTAAGCGTGTACGCATAACGGCAGAAGGGCAAGTGAGCATGTGTTGCTTCCATCGATCTGGAAGCATAGGAAGCCTTGTCGAGAATACTTTTGATGAAATCTGGCACGGAGAGATAGCAGAAGAAATCAGAAGAGAGACAGTATCAGGGAAATTGCACACATTGTGTCAGCAACCCGGCTGTCCCTATATGACAAACGACCTAGAACCTCACAAATTTGAGTATAATGAATATCCTGTTACTATTGAGATTGATCTGCCTAATACTCATTGTAATGTCGGAGGATATAATCCCACTGAAAAACGCCCAGCATGTATAATGTGTGAGCGTAGTGATCCCAATTTCATCAAAGAAGTTGATTTGATGGAATTAGTATTGCCCAAAATCAAACATGTGATGCCTAATGTCTGGCAGCTACACATCCAAGGGATTGCAGAGCCATTTTGGCATGACCAAATTTACAAGATACTGGATATCCTAGATTTCGAAAAACATAAAGATCGAATTCAAATTACAACCACCACAAATGGAATCCTATTCAGAGAAGAGAATAGGAAAAGATGGCTTGATGCCGTCCCACACAGTGTTGTAGTATTTTCTATCGATGCCTCTACTCCCGATACCTTCTTTAAGGTTCGAGGCAGCATGAAGAATGTCTTTCCTCTAATTATCAAACATTTGCATGAGTATAGCCAAGAACGAAGACGTAATGACCAATGGGTAAAGATTCACAACAATATTAACACTATGAATGTCCAAGAAGTTATGGGCATGGTTCAGATAGGCAAATCAGCAGGAGTAGACGTAGTTGAGTTTAATCCTACCTCTGGATTTAAGACAGAAATCTTAGCCAATGAACTCAATGCCAAAGTCTTTAGGCGAGCACATCTTGAGATCATCGAGGAAGCCAGTCGTTTAGGCCAAAAGGTGGAGTTCATTCGTCCTTTAGACTTAGGATTTGCAGGCGGATTTGTCGAAGAAACAAGTTGGGAACCTGATCCAGATCGGCAAAGACTTGTTCAGCTTGACTTGGGGAACATGGTCGGCAACAATCCAGATCATTATGGCAGAAGAATTTGATTTTACTTGCCTAATTCCATTTTACAAATCCATTTTTTTTCGTATAATGGGATTATGACATATTCAGCAACTGGCGATGAAATTCAGCGAGCGATTGAAATTGCTACTGAGATTCACAAAAATCAATACCGAAAAGGTGGATGTAAACCGCCTTACATCGTTCATCCTATCGCCGTCTTGAATAGGATGCTCCGCTGGGGCATTACTGATTCAAAACTTTTGGCTGCGGCTCCGCTGCATGACACCATTGAAGATGGTAAGTCCCCAGACGACATTGTCGCTCTGATTAAAGACCAGTGTGGTCAGGATGTGCTGGAATATACTTTTGAAATGAGTTGTCCTCCCGAATTGGACAAAAAACTCTACATGGAGTCATTCAAGACCAAGTCAGTCGGGGCACTGTTAACGAAGGTGTCTGATCGCCTCTGTAATGTTGATGATTTTTTCCACAGTCCATCAAAAGACTATGCTGGAAAGTATTTCAGAAAAGCTGATGTTGTTTTCAAAGCATTCATCGACAGAAAAGCTGAGATTGTCGAAGCTTTCGGGAAAAAAGTTTGGGCATCAGCCTTTTACGATTTCAAACAAACCGCCACGTACTTAGACTCGGATATAAAGTTCTATAGAACTCATGTCCAGTTTGAATAGGGAATGGAATGCCGCCAACGCTGCTCGCAACGGAACTTCAGAAAAGAATCAGAACTGACCCGTACACAAGGTCGTACATGATAGACGTTTCGATTGTCTCATCTACAGTTGTGCTAAAAGGGAAGGTTAATTCCTTTTATCATAAACAGATGGCAACTTGTGCCATGCAGGAAGAGATAAGAAATCATGCTAATTGTATGGCACATTTGTTTCAGCTTAAAAATGAACTAAGGGTGAAGTGATGGAGCCTGTCTACATTTTAATTGTTGGTATTACAATTGGCTTTGTGCTGGCTTCCAAGCCAGATGCATTGCGGAACCTGCCTGCTAAACAGTTTTCTTACGTGCTGCTCGGCTTAGCATCATTCGGGGCAACTTTCTTGCTTGGTTGGCCGGGTTTCGCCTGCGTAATGACCGCAGTTTTTCTCTATCTTATCTTTGGGTCTGATGAAGGGTCGAATGTCGCTAAGAGCTTCTTCGCCCCAATAACTGGATCAATCAAATGGTTGAGAGAAAGGCAATGGTTCGTTAAACCGAAAAAAGATTTGACTGCGAAACAATTATACAATGCAAAGGGCAAAATTGTCGATCCAACTGCTGATGTGCCGCCCGGTGGAGCTATGCCAAATACTGGACATGCCGTGCCACCCGAATCGGAAGCTATTCGATCTGACCAAGAGACATTTCTTGAAGATCAGCAGACTCGGGAAGACCTTGAGTATTTGTCTCAAGACCCGCCGCCACCGACAGAACCAGTTGAGACTACATGATGCATCCTTTTCTCCCCGCAGTAACATTAGTCATTGGTTGGGTTGTGGGCTTCCTCTGCTGTTGGAAGATGCAGAAAGACCATAAATTGATGGAGTGCAAACATTGTCATGTTGGACAATTGAGTCTCTGTGACTGTGGCTGTGCCGCCAATGGAAACTCGATGTATGAATGTTCTAACATATTTTGTGATGGAACAGAATTTCAAATACTAGGCTGTCAAGAATGATTGTTCAAACCGTTATCGAAATGACAAAGGCTGTCGAGGCTGACCCAAAGATTGTAGAGAACGAAACGTTTGCAGCTTGCTGGAGATTTGCAGCTTGTGATTTTGCAAATTTTGCTCACAAATACAATGTGGGAAATGCTTCTGGCAATTTGCGGCAGTCAGGACGAAGCATAGATGGTCTTCTTAAAGCAATTAGAATAATGTCAAGGGATTCGTCTCAAATTGACCCCGGCACACCGGGCTTAATCAACATTAAAAGAGTGTTGTCTGATCTTAAGACAATTGCCTATAAAGCAGAATTTGAATTTGACAGGAATACTGTTCACATTAAGCCTGATAGCGATGTCAAAGTTTATGGAGCAAGGAAAGAATACGTTAGGAATTACGAACAATGAACATAGCAACTGGTGTTGGGCTTTCGGCGGGAGTATTCGCAGGCAACTTACTTGTTCATGGGCTGGTTTTCGATAACTGGGGCAAAGGGTTTGTCATAGGAACAATCGCTGCTCTTCTCGCTCTCGGATGCTATGCCGCTCTCCTTAAATATACGAACGAAAGTTGAAACACGGCCCTCTAGCTCAACCAGGTCAGAGCAGCGAACGGGAAATAACCATTTCCAAATTTCATAATTCGTTGGTTCTCGGTTCGAATCCGAGGGGGGCTATTTCAGTAACTGGTTAGACTTTCGAGTCTAATTTTTGAGTCCATAGCACTATATTATGTTATGGAAAATAAATGTACTTTCTGCGAGTGTGACGTGGCTCACGCTCCAGACAAAAGAAGCAAAACTGGAAATATATTTTGCGACAAGTCGTGTGCTGCAAAGTATAACAATAGAATTCATCCCAAAAAGCCGTCAGCAAGACAATGCGAATGTGGCAAAAAGGTAAGCAGAAGTACAAATCTCTGCATGGAGTGCTATAAAAAAAAGCACGCTACATTCAATAACAAACCATTAGGAGCAGTTGTAAAAGAAGGAATTGGCCCTAACAAGTATGCTTACATTAGAACTTTGGCTAGAAGATGCTACAAAGAAGCATCTTTTCCAAAGATTTGTTGTCTGTGTGGTTACTCCAAGCATGTTGAAATTTGCCATAAGAAAGATATCGCTAGTTTTTCATCAGACACATTGGTCAGAGAAGTCAATAGGTTAGACAATTTGACGGCTCTTTGTAGGAATTGTCATTGGGAATTTGATAATGGTTTGGTCCATTTAAGATGAAAAAAGAGACATTAGAACAACAAGCTCACAGATTGGGAATATCTATTTCTACTTTGAAGAGGCAACAAAGGGAAGCACGAGACGCCAAAAAAGTTAAAAAGGCGGAACATGCATTAAGACCCCAATCAAAAGGCTGGAATCCCAGAGCAGGGAATAAAGAGAAGAAATAATGCTTTCAAGAAAAGACCTGATTGAAACGGTTGCCAAGCAGTGTGCCGCCGATTGGTTCGCATCGATGCTAAATCCTAAGTATCGAGGTTCAAAATTTAAATTTGAGACCTTTGATATCGAGAATTTTGCTTGTGTAAGCTCCAGTATGTCTTTCACTAAAGAGTTGACTAACAAAGAAAAAGAGACGCTAGGGAAAATAGCACGATTAACTTGGGATGGGCTAATCAAGCAATCTGGTGTGCTTAATTGGATGGAACAACAGGTGACAGCTACATGACTGATAGATACTGCACAGCCTTTAAAATCCCCTTCATGAACAGATACATTGTTTTGGATGAGTGGACGATAAGCACAAAACCAGCTCCAACAATTCCAAACGAGTTTCCTATGGGAATTACGCCAAATGAAGCGTTTGGAGTCCAGAAAGAGATTCCGATGGACCTTGTCCAAGACGACCTTGTTCAAGACGACCTTGTTCAAGGTAATCATGACTAAATACACGAAACAAAAAATTGGACTTTGTCTTGTGTTGATTGGTTACACAGGGCTAGTTTCTTTATTTACTCTGTTTGCTTCTGGAAGATATAGTTGTAGTTGGGAGCATTGGCCTTTTATCGTACTTTTAATTTTGGGCACTAAGATGGTCATTTTGCTTGCAAAATAGATGAGCAAACTTTTTTGACAAGTCAAAGAAGAACTAACTTCAACGATTTGAGTAAAATTGGTCTTGTGAAGATTAAGACGGATGGTCCTGATACTGTCTTGGCTTATGGTTCTAAACCTAGTGTGGGTGGCCAATCTCAACGGATTGTCTTTAATGACCATCCTGACTGTGATTGTATCGTGCATTTCCATGTTGAAAAGAAACAAAACAGCAATGTGCCAGTTGTTTCGCAGTATGAGTTTGAGTGTGGGAGCCACGAGTGTGGTCGCAATACTTCTGGTGGGCTTAAACAATTTGGTAATTTAAAAGCAGTCATGCTTGATAATCATGGTCCAAACATTGTGTTCAATCAAAGCATTGATCCACAAGAAGTAATCGATTTTATCGATAGCAATTTCGATCTTTCATCTAAGACAGGTGGTTTC